>CXWL01110589.1_pt1 | contig 28455 bp, 24 predicted proteins | sample 590931 | NCBI WGS metagenome assembly CXWL01 (sample SAMEA3498368, study PRJEB10139) | groundwater metagenome | biome: water well; material: biofilm material | place: Germany | collected 2015-04-27 | reverse complement strand
GCTACTAAAGGCTCTCGTGAGCCACGTCCATCAACGGTGAAACGGCTCAGGGCAACGCCCCTGGTCGTCAGGTAATCACGAACGCTCGCTGCGCGGTTTAGCGACAAAGGGTTGTTGATTGCATCACTCCCTGAACTATCGGTGTGGCCAATTATAGTGACATTGCTTCTAGGATTATTCACCAAACCCGTTGCAAAAGTATCCAATATCGCCCTGAAGTTTGGCCTGATATCCGCGCGGCTTACATCAAATGATATATCACTTGGAATATCCAGTTTCAAACGGTTATCAGCGGTTTGTGTAACTGCAACGCCAGTACCTGCTGTCGCTTCTTCCATCTGCCTTTTCTGCTCCTCCTGGCGTTTAGTCCAAACATTGCCAGCCACCGCACCAGCCGCACCGCCAACAACTGCACCAATTGCAGCGCCTTTACCCTTGCCAGCAATGGCACCTACAACAGCACCAGCTCCAGCACCGATTGCGGCGCCTTTAGCAGTACCTTTTTGTGTTTCTGTCATATTGGCGCAACCACCCAACGCGAATGCAACCAGAATAGAACTTACAACGATTTTGCTACGCATATCATCTTCCCTTTGTTTATATGTAGTTGAACAACCTGCAGATGAGACTAGCAACCTGAGGAAAAGTTTTGAATTAAATCAAATTCACGATGTGCAAATAAAAATAAATCTGCACACCCTACTTGCTAAAAGCCACTGGATTCCGTGTCAAGCACGGAATGACGGGGAGTTGAGAGATTTACTATTAATTCCAATGGTGAACATAATTTACCAATCCCCTGCTACCGCGCCTGCGCTGCTCAGCATCATGGGAGTTTTTGGCAATCGCCTGTTTGAGTACCAAGGTAGCTTGCGGTTTGTGCAAGCTGCTAGGGCTAGTTTCGATTGCCGTCAATAAGGATGAGCAGCGCGGGAAACAGGTGGTAGGGGTGTCTTTTTGTTTGGTTACTTTTTTTGGACAAGCAAAATAAAGTAACTCGCCAGTCGCGCATACGACTTTGCAAGCGTTTTAGCGCTTAGCAAATCAGTACCCTTGTGGTGCGGAAGCGACCTCTTACATACGGCGGACAACACTACGCTAATCCGCCCTACTATGCTGCAAACACAACACAATTACCTGGTGTCGCATCAAGCCTATTAAAATTAACGCCAATAGCAGCAGATGACAGCGTGACTACCATCTTAATCCACTCCAAATAATATGAAACGCTCATAGCATTTATATTTAATGAATTAATTTTTAATACAGCAGGTCACAGCAACACCTTCTCAATCCCGCCCTTATTCACTCTCTCCACATATTCCTGCATCCAATTATCGCCAAGAATATGCTTCGCCATCTCGACCACAATATAATCCGCTTCAATGCCAGTGTCTTCGCCATAACGCGCTAAACCCTGCAAACAGCTTGGACATGAGGTGAGGATTTTTACTTTTCCCTCTGGATTACCCACGGTTAAGCCCATTTTACCCATGCCTTTTTCAAGTTCTTCTTGCTTACGCATTTTTACCTGCGTGGCAATATCCGGGCGGGCTACTGCAAACGTGCCGCTTTCACCACAGCAACGGTCATTCAGTTGTACATCCGTACCCATAAGCTTGTTAGTGACTTCTAGCGGTTTATAAGTCTTCATTGGCGTGTGGCATGGGTCATGGTACATATAGCGCGTACCTTTAATGCCTGTTAATTTCATGTCTTTTTCCATTAGATATTCATGAATATCTAATAAACGACAACCTGGAAATATCTTTTCAAATTCGTATTTTTGCAGCTGATCCATACACGTGCCGCAAGACACAATCACCGTTTTAATGTCGAGGTAATTGAGCGTATTGGCAACACGGTGGAACAACACGCGGTTATCTGTGGTGATTGCCTGGCCTTTATCATGATTGCCGCTCGCAGTTTGCGGGTAGCCACAACACAAATAGCCCGGTGGCAATACGGTAATCGCGCCTGCTTCGTACAGCATAGCTTGCGTGGCTAGGCCTACGTTTGAGAACAAGCGTTCAGAACCACAACCTGGAAAGTAGAACACTGCTTCTGATTCTTCCGTCACTTTTTGTGGGTTGCGGATGACAGGAATCATGCTGTTATCTTCTATGCCCAATAAAGCGCGTGAAGTTTTAGTCGGCATTTTTTTAGGCATCGGCCTGTTAATAAAATGTACCACCTGAGCTTTAATTTCCGGCCTGCCTACCGTGGCTGGCGGCCTGATCTTATCCTTGAGCATGCCAAACTTTTTAGCCAAGCTATGTGCAAAACTTTGCGCTCTATAGCCAAAGCCCACCATAAATGTACGCATTAATTTAATAGTTACAGGGTCTTTTGCATTCAAAAATGTCATGCCTAGCGCAGTGCCTGGGTTGAATTTCTTTTTTCCCTGCTCACGTAAAAAGTTACGCATGGCAACAGATACATTACCAAAGTCAATGTCCACAGGACACGGATTCAGGCATTTATGACACACGGTGCAATGGTCTGCCACATCGTTAAACTCATCAAAATGTTTGAGCGAAATGCCGCGCCGCGTTTGCTCTTCATACAAAAATGCTTCAATGAGGAGCGACGTACCTAAAATCTTGTTACGCGGAGAATATAAAAGGTTTGCACGTGGCACGTGCGTGGTACATACAGGCTTACATTTACCGCAACGTAAACAATCACTAATTGAGTCTGCAATTTCACCAATGGCAGATTGCTCCATGATGATAGATTCCTGCTCCAGCAAACCGAAGCTTGGTGTATAAGCGTTTTCTAGCCCTGAGCCAGCCAACAACTTACCTTTGTTAAAGTGGCCATTCGGGTCTACTTTATTTTTGTACTTGGTAAAAGCATCAATAGTAGATGGTTCCAAAAATTCCATTTTGGTAATACCAATACCATGCTCGCCAGAAATTACGCCATTTAGGCCTTTTGCCAGCGCCATTACCCTCGCAACTGCATCGTGAGCTACGTGCATCATCTCGTAATCGTCAGAATTCACCGGGATATTGGTGTGTACGTTGCCATCACCCGCATGCATGTGCAGGGCAATAAATACACGACTTTTCAGCACATGTTTGTGAATTTCATCGCAACGATCGAGTATTTTCTGATACTCGCGCCCTGCAAAAATATCGGCCATTGGACGTTTAAGTTCTCGCTTCCAGGAGATGCGTAAATCGTAAGATTGCACCGCACGGAATACGCTTTCGTATTGGCTAAACGCACTACTTGCTTCGCCCAATATTGACACTGGCACATCTAAGTTGTTTAGAATTAGGCTCCAACGCGCACGTAACTCGCTTAGTAACTGCAAAGCCATGCCTTGTTTAGACTTCACCATCTCGGCATCTGCATTGCCGTCTTCGTCGGCTTGCAGAGGTAAATCGCCCTGCATAAAAGTTTCTAAAGCATCTAATAGTTTGAGCTTGTTTTGAATTGAAAGCTCAATATTGATGCGCTCNNAAGGCATTGGTATGCTTGGCAATAGCTGCAGTACGCGCGCGATCTAACCAAAACTTTTTACGCGTTTCAGCTGAAACTGCAATAAATCCTTCGCCATCACGGGCATTACATAAACGCACGATGTGTGATGCCGCTTCGCCTACCGCATTTTCATCATCTGAAGCAATATCAGCAATCAACACCATTTTCGGGCGTTGTTGGCGCGCGGCTTTGGTCGCATAGCCTACAGCTTTAATGTAGCGCTCATCCATGTGCTCTAAGCCAGCCATTAACACTAGCGGATCTTGCTTGTATTCTGAAGCCCGTGCGGTAGCATCTAAGTAGTCTTTGATTTCCACAATGGCAGGTACCGCATTTGATACATTGCCAAAAAATTCCAAAGCAACCGTGCGAACATGCTTAGGCATACGATGCAAAATAAAGGTGGCTGAGGTAATTAAGCCATCACAACCTTCTTTTTGGATACCTGGCAGGCCTGATAAAAACTTGTCCGTCACATCTTTACCTAAACCCACTTTACGAAAGCTCGGCCCGGCAATTTCTAAAATTTCAGGCTCAGCCAGCAAGGTTTTCATATCTTCGGCATAGCGGCTCACTTTGAAGCGCGCCATCGCAATATCATGAATTTTGCCCAGATTATGGTCCAAGCGCTCCACCTCAAGCCACTGTGCATCAGGTGTAACCATGCGCCATGAGGCAAGGTTATCTAAAGCAGTGCCCCAAAGCACGGCCTTCTTGCCACCCGCATTCATGGCAACATTACCGCCAATACAACTCGCATCAGCACTGGTAGGGTCACACGCAAACTCTAAGCCCGCATCACTGGCGGCTTCCATCGCGCGACGCGTTACCACACCTGCGCCACATTCAATGATGGCTACTTGGCGCGCTACACCTGGTAAGGTGCGCATTTGCACACCAGAATGTTGATCTAGTTTTTCTGTATTGATCACGGCTGACATTGGCGTGAGCGGAATCGCGCCTCCTGTATACCCAGTACCACCGCCTCTAGGAATGACAGTGAGCCCTAACTCAATACACGCACGCACGAGTGCAGCGATTTCTTTTTCGGTATCTGGGTTTAACACCACAAACGGGTATTCAACGCGCCAGTCGGTAGCATCAGTTACATGTGACACACGCGCTAAACCATCAAACTGTACGTTATCTTTACGGGTGATTTTTGTTAATTTAGCGAGTGCTTTTTTGCGTAAATTGGCAGTTTGCTTAAAGTCATTTTCAAACTTCGTCACTGCTTGGCGTGCAGCCACCACCATTTTCAAGACTTTTGCATTACCGGCACTACGCTCATCAATTGCTGCAATGCGATGGTGCAAGGCGTCAACTAATGCTTTGCGGCGCTTTGGGTTTTCTAGCAAATCATCCTGCAAATAAGGGTTGCGCGTGACTACCCACAAATCACCCAGCACTTCAAACAACATGCGTGCAGAACGGCCTGTTTTACGTTCACCACGCAATTCATTTAGAATGCCCCAAATCTCCTCGCCCAGAAACCGAATGACGATTTCACGGTCTGAGAACGAGGTGTAGTTGTAAGGAATTTCGCGCAGGCGCGACGCAGGTTGGGATTTTGCGTGAAGAATATTGCTAGGTAGAGGTGCGTTCATTTATTTTTTGATGAATAGCTTAGCTATTAAAAGTGGCATTATAACATGGTGGAGACTAGCAAATAAACGTAACCATCTCATGGTTATTGGTAAGTTTCCAGAAGTGATTTGTCATTAGTAAACTTGTAATGTCTTTAACACCCAAGCCAACCTACAACAGCCCCGGTATTTTCCTGTATTTGTTCTTGGACTAATCATGTGGAAACGATAAACTACACGTATGAATATTTTATTAAAAAAATCATTATTGCCCATCGTTATTATCGCGCTACTGGTATTTTTGGGCATTCAACTAAGTTCTAAAACTGCCGCGCCTGATGTTGTGTTTACCACCATTGAAGGCAAAAAAATCGCCATGGCTGACCTAAAAGGCAAGGTAGTGCTAGTAAACTTCTGGGCGACTGATTGCCCAGGCTGTATTAAAGAGATGCCTAATTTTGTCAATACCTACAACACATATCAAACCAAAGGCTTTGAGGTGATTGCAGTCGCCATGCCTTACGACCCGCCTGCGCAAGTGCTAAATTACACCAAACAAAAAGCACTACCTTTTCCTGTGATGCATGATGGTCTGGCAGAAATTACGAATAAATTTGGTGGGGTGAATTTAACCCCTACGACATTTATTTTTGATAAACAAGGTAAACGTCTGCAGCGCACGATTGGTGAATTAGATTTTGTTAAATTAGGCCAATTATTAACTGCTGAGCTAGCAAAATAATGCTTTGGGTAAAAGCCTTTCATATTATTTTTGTTACCAGCTGGTTTGCAGGACTATTTTACTTGCCTAGATTGTTTGTCAATCACGCCATGGTGACGGATACCGCGACAGCTGAACGATTAAAATTAATGGAACAAAAACTGTATCGCTTTATGTTGCCACTTGCCTTGCTAGCCCTTGGATTCGGGCTCTGGTTATGGCTGGGTTATGGAATTACGGGCGGTTGGCTGCATGCTAAATTAACACTTGTTGCCGTGCTGGTAGCGTATCATCTTTATTGCGGAAAACTTGTTAATGACTTTAAGCAGGATAAAAATCAACACAGCCATATTTGGTATCGATGGTTTAATGAATTACCTGTGATTGTGCTGTGCATCATTGTAATTTTAGTCGAAGTTAAACCATTCTAAACGTAGGCCTGGGGTAAGTTTTTTAAAAGTAATGGATATTTTCAACTCACAATGGCTGCTTAACATGCTGGCTAAATCCAGCAAAACGCCACAAGGGCGGTTACTCGGCCTGTTTGATATTTTAGATGACTGGTTGAGTGCGCCTAACATTCATATAGAAATTACACAGAATACACACCAGAACCAACAGTTAGTTGCTTTTTGTACTGAGCAAGCTAAAGCCTGTGGTGCTGCTAACCCGGAAACTCTTGCTGAACATATTGTGTTGATTGCACGCAATGCTGCCCAGCAAGAAATGAATCAACCTGGTAGTGGTAGCCTGGCATATGCTAAAAAAGCGGCTAATGCACTCATTTTGGCGCAAACTCAAAAAGAATGGCCATTGGTAAAGATAATCAGCACTAAACCAGCTGTTTATGGCATTGCTGCCAGTTTATTTTTACTAATTGGCACCGCGTCGATATGGCTACCAGAACTAGTGCAAAACAACCACTTTCAAACTGCATTAGCCAAAACCAATAGCAGCGACAATGCAAAAATAACGCTCGCTACTGCTCACCAGGCTGATACAAGCTTAACCGCGCAAGATGCAGCCACAATGTATGCGAAATATGAACAAATGCGTAATGGCACTTGCCAATTTCCAGAAGCCCTCCAAATTCCGGATAAAGACAAAGCCATTTATTTAGAAAATGTAGTGGGTGGAAAATTACCAGCCAGCCTTGGTGATTTGGCAATTGCTAACATTTATTTAGCAAAAGTGCGCTGCAATTTCACGCCAATGTTAATGGCAAACTCTACAGGCTAATCAATAATAATGATTGCAAGTATGTTATACAGATTAGTATAATAAAAGTATGTCTCTGCTACGTGAAAAAATACTAAACACTGCGACCAATTTATTCCAAACGCAGGGCATTAACTCGACCGGCGTGGACACTATTGTTGCGGTTGCAGGCACCACAAAAATGACGCTTTATAAATACTTTCGTAGCAAAGAAATCTTAATTCTTGAAGTACTTGAAAAAGGACATCAAGATTTTCAAAGTTGGTTGAGCGAAAAACTCAACACTAACACCAAAAAGCCGAGCGAAAAATTACAAAAGCTGTTTGATTTTATTGAAGAGTGGGTCACATCACCCAATTTTCGAGGCATGGGCTTTATTAAAGCCTCAGCCGAGTTCCCTAATGAAGAAAGCCCTGTACATCAATTATCTTCAGAGCAGTCGCGCCAGTTCAGGCAATATATCAGCAGCCTGGCCAGTGAAGCAAACATCCAGGATGCTGATGGATTAGCCCTACAGCTCTCATTATTATTTGAAGGGGCTGTGCAAGCCGAACAAATGAAACGAGGTTCTGGCGCCATGAAATATGCAAAAAAAGCTGCCAAAATCTTAATTGATGGCGCATTAACGCATTAACTTTAAAGTTTAATTAAACTTGCCTGCATGATGTAATACCTAAGATAATAGGTGCTTTAAAATTACACGTTAATCTCATGCATATCCTTATTTGCGGTTCTCTCGCTTTCGACACCATTATGGTGTTCCAAGACCAGTTCAAAAATCATATTTTGCCCGATAAAATTCACGCCCTTAGCGTAGCGTTTTATGTGCCAGAAATGCGTCGCGAATTTGGCGGCACTGCAGGTAACATTGCTTACAATCTGCAATTACTCGAAGGTAACCCGCTTATTATGGCCACAGTGGGTGAAGATTTTGCTACTTACTCAAAATGGCTGAATCGCAACAAACTCAATACCACACATATTAAAACTATTTCGCATAGCTTTACCGCACAAGCTTTTATCACCACAGATACCGATGACAATCAGATAACAGCCTTTCATCCTGGTGCAATGATAGAGTCACACCAAAATAGTGTAAAAGATGCAAAAAATGTCTCGCTAGCGATTATTGCACCTGATGGCCGTGACGGCATGTTTGCACATGCGCGCGAATGTTTTGAGACGGGTATTCCTTTTTTGTTCGATCCTGGCCAAGGTTTGCCAATGTTCAATGGCGAAGAGCTTTTGCAGTTCATTGAAATGGCAGATTACTTAGCAGTGAACGACTACGAATCACAAATCATTCAAGACAAAACAGGTTTATCATTAGACCAGCTAGCGCATAAGGTGAAGGCATTAATCGTCACGCTGGGTAGTGCCGGTTCGCAGATTTATGCTGATGGTCAACGCTTTGATATTCCATGCGTTAAAGCGATGAGTATTATTGACCCAACTGGCTGTGGCGATGCATATCGTGCCGGCTTAATGTATGGCATAGCGAAAGGCTGGGATTGGCCGACTTGCGGTAGATTAGCTTCGACTATGGGCGCGATTAAAATTGAAAGTCGTGGTGGACAAAACCATAAACCTACGCGTGCAGAAATTGAAGCGATTTATACACAAGCACTAGTAAACGAAACCTCAATGAACGAAACTTTGATTACTGAAAAAAGTCAGAGTCAATTAGGTGGTTAAAAAAATCATTATTAACGAAACCATTTTTAAGGAAAAAACAAAATGAAAACAACACAATTAGTTACAGTAGCTTTGTTAAGTATATTTTTAGCCGCATGCGCGAGCTCAAACTCTGGCAGTGTTTATAGCCGTGATGATGCCCGTAAAGTACAAACCGTTAAAACTGGCGTCGTTGAAAGCGTACGCCAGGTAAAGCTGGAGGGCACTAAATCGCCAGTTGGTACAGTAGCTGGTGCTGCTGTCGGTGGTATTGCAGGTAGCTCTATTGGCCATGGTCGTGGCAGTGCTGTTGGCGCCGTGGTTGGCGCCGTAGTAGGTGGCATTGCAGGCGCAGCTGCAGAAGAAGGAATTACCCGTAAAGATGCTTTGGAAATCACCGTAAAAATTGACGGCGGTGCTATGGTTGCAGTAGTACAAGAAGCTGATGAGCAATTTAAAGCTGGCGATAAAGTACGTTTGATTGAAAATGGCGAAACAACGCGCGTATCGCATTAAAGCAATACACTTTTAATATACGCAATCTACATTCCACTCATCTTCATATATCAGTGATGTTAATTACCAGCATCACTGATTGAGTCGGGTCAGATTTAATGGATGAGCTAGCGATTAGAATTATCTTGAAACGACTCCTGCAACGTCTCTCTCGCCGCTTCAAAAGAAAACAGGTTAATCTGTTTTGCGAACTCCCCGCTACCAGCGCCTAATGTGGCTCGCAGCGATACAGCATATTTCTCGTACAGCGCGATGGCGGCAGTGTCGCTCTTTGCCAATAGTGCGTCAAGCTCGTTAATTACAGCCTTCAGATTTTCCGAATCCAATGGCGCAACGTTCGCTGCCAAAGTATCTGCCAGGTGCATTGCTGACGGGAGTGGCAGGGCCGTTGCCAGAGCAACAAGTTCGAGGTTAATTGCCTCCATTTCATATCTGATTTCATCGCTGGGAACAACCCCTTCTTTACGTGCTCGCAACATGCTTTCCAGACTTCCCGCCATTACCGCTAGATAATCAACACCCAAAGTAGCTGCCGTACCTTTGAGCGTGTGGGCCAGGCGCCGGGCCGTGGTTATGTCACCTTGATCCAGACACTCAGTCAGCCGTGCCATGTCACCGCCGTGCGATTCTATAAAAATGGCCAGCAGGTCTAGATACTTATCAGCTTTGCCACGCAACGCCGCCAGGCCGCGCGCTACATTGAGTCCCGGCACGTTGGACAGTCTTGCCAAAGCCGTTTTGATAGCCGTTTTCTGTGCAGACTTCCCGACCGTACTTGATGCTGCCTCTTCTGGAATCATCAAGGAAATTTCGCGATTCAATTTTTTACCCACTTTACCCCGTGCATTCTTCGCTTTGGCCGGCAACCATTTAAGCAGTGTGGCATATAGCAACTCTGGCTCCACCGGCTTGGAGATAAAGTCGTTCATGCCCGCCTCCATACAGGCACGGCGGTCCTCATCAAAAGCATTAGCTGTCATCGCCACTATCGGCCTAGTCTCCCAACCCGACAAGGCACGAATGATACGAGAGGCTTCCAGGCCGTCCATATTAGGCATCTGCATATCCATTAGAATTAGATCATAGGCATGGCTTTGCACCATATCCACAGCCTCCTGGCCATCTATCGCCGTTTCTACCACTAGACCCACGCCACGCAGCAGCTCCACGGCTATCTCACGGTTGATGGCATTGTCTTCCGTCAGCAGTAGTCTGGCGCCGCCATGATGCAGGAGCAACTGTCTCTCGGCATCCGTTGCATTCGTGGTTGATTCGGTAGGCATAATGCCGTGACCACGCTGCAAGCGAGCAGTGAGCCAGAAAGTGCTGCCTACGCCGGGCGCACTGTCAACGCCAGCCTCCCCACCCATCAAGTATGCCAGTCTCTGAGTAATTACGAGCCCGAGGCCAGTGCCCCCATACTGGCGCGTAGTTGAGGTGTCGGCCTGCTCAAAGGCATGAAACAGGCGAGATATCTGGTCGGAGGTAATACCGATGCCAGTGTCTTGAATCTCGAAGCGTAGCAGCAGCTCATCACTGTTTTCTTCCAACAGCTTGGCACGCAGACTGATGGTGCCTTTGTCAGTGAACTTGGTGGCATTGCTGGCGTAGTTGAGCAAAGCCTGGCGTAACCGCGTTGGATCGCCACGTAACCACTGCGGAACGCCACCGCAATCAATTACGATGCTGAGTCCTTTGTTCCGCGCCGCTTCACCAATAATGGAATCGATATTGTCGAAAACAGCAGCGAGGTGGAAATCAGTGCTTTCCAGTTGCATTCGTCCAGCCTCAATCTTGGAGAGGTCCAGGATGTCGTTGATGATTGCCAGCAGGTGCCTGCTGGCATTGTCAATCTTGTCTAGTCGCTCTGCCTGTTGCGGCGTCACCCCGGCCCGCCGTAGCAGATGATTCATGCCGATGATGGCGTTCATAGGCGTGCGGATTTCGTGACTCATGTTAGCCAGAAAAGCACTCTTGGCATGGTTGGCGGCATCGGCCTGTCGTAGTGCTTTGTTCAGTTCTACCGTACGAAGCTCCACCAGTTGCTCTAGATGGTGCCGATGACGGTCAAGCTCTTTGCCAATGCGTTTCTTCTCGGTAATATCTTCCTGCACCGACACGTAGTTAGAAATGCTTCCATCTGGTTGACGCAAAGGACTAATGATAGCAAACTGGGTGATCTCACTGCCGTCTTTGCGACGGTTAATGAGCTCTCCTTTCCATAGCAGGCCTTTTTTCATCGCATCCCACATGGCAACGTATGTCTCACGCGGCGTATTACCAGACTGTAGAATATTTGGGCGTTTGCCAATAATTTCATCGCGACTGTAACCCGTAGCTTGGACGAAAGCATCATTCACATACTCGATCTTGGCATTGATGTCAGTGATGATGATGCTTTCCGGGCTTTGTTCCAACGCCTGCGATAGTGTGCGTAACTCTGTATCTTTAATATTACGCTCAGTCAAATCTGTGTTCGTACCAGATACTCGCATAGGCATGCCACTCGCGTCCCTGAGGATAAATCCACGCGACAATACTGGTACATAATGGCCACCCTTGTGACGCAGACGGAACTCGATCTCGTATGTGTCTGAGTCGGACTTTATCACGTCATCAAAGGCCTGATCGACCTGTAAATGATCATTCGGATGCACAATCTGCTCCCACAAAGTCGCGCCAGACGGCAACTCGTCCACGTCATAGCCTAACATTGCCCACCATCGTGGTGAATAATATAGCTCGCCACTTTCCAAGTTCCAGTCCCAAGGCGCATCACGCGACGCTCGCAGTACCAGTTGCAACCGCTCTTCAGATTGTTTCAACGCATCCTCGGCAAGCTTGCGCTCGGTAATGTCACGGCCAATAATTACCAGTGCCTTACGTTGGCNNCACCAACGGCCGCCTCATCAAACAACATCAATTCACCAGCTTCCCAGGTTTTTTCATCATCCGCCAAACACGCTTCGTGCGCGGCACGAAACTCTGGATGCAGCTCCGCCAATTCCATTTCGGTTTTGCCATACCAGGGGATGTCGTGCAGCTTGAACAGTCGCTTGGCCGTTTCGTTAACGACCAACCAACGACTTTGACCATCTTTGAAAAAGATGGCATCCGGAATTGCTTCAATCATTGAGCGGAAACGCTCCTCACCTTCACGAAGCTTCATTTCCGCCTGCTTGCGCTCAATGGCGATACTGGCCAGATGGGTAGATTGTTCGATAAGGGCAATATCAGATTCTGCGGGTGTGTGCACTTCACGATGATAAATGGCAAAGGTGCCAAGTACTTGTCCAGATGAAGCGCGGACAGGCTGTGACCAGCATGCAGCCAATCCAGTGTTAGCCGCAAGTTCCTGATAAGACACCCAATAGGGATGCGTCGCGATGTCGTCAACGATGACGCGCTCCCCGGTAAAAGCAGCCGTTCCGCAGGAACCAACACCCATGCCGATTTCAATACCGTCGATAGCTGCATTGTAAAAAGCCGGCAGACTGGGGGCCACACCCTGACCGAGGCGCTTACCTTCGCTATCCAGCAGCAAGATACTGCAAAGTATCTCGGGGTTGAGTTGCTCCACACCTAGTACAATGGCTTCAAGAATCTTGGGGAGCGGCTCATCTCCGACCAGTAGCTCCAGTATATGGCTACGAAATTGTTCATACCTTTCGGTTTGTTTGCGCTCGGTGATGTCGCGGGTGACAGCCAGGTGCAACGTCTCGCCATTGTCTTGCATGGGCACGGCATGTGTTTCCAACCGGCGGCGCCCACCCTTGAGGCCGAGCGACTCGAATTCCATTTGCATTGATTCGCCAGCGAGCACGCGTTTGTGCAGGTCAGCAAAGGCTGCGCGGTATTCTGGGGCAATCACATCCAGCACCAGATGCCCAACCACCTGCCCCAGCGAGTCAGCCTCGATCATCGCCAATCCGGCCGGGTTCATCTGTCTTAAGCGTCCCTGCGCATCCACTATCTTGATACATTCCGGCTCGTTCTCAAAGATGGTTTGCAGATGTGATTTGCTTTCTTGCAACTGTTGCTTTTGCAGTAACACGATACGATGCTGTGAATGCTTCTGTTGCCGCCACAGCAGCAATAATGCCAGCATGATAGCTGCAATGGCGAAGAAAGCGATCAGACCGATCCAGTACAATGTGTGCCACAACGGGGAAAACACCTCGTCACGATCGACTTTGGCGATAACATGCCAGTCTGTGCCTGCTACCCGACGATAAGCTGCCAACACTTCTACCCCGCGATAATCCTTACCCTGCATCACCCCTTGTTTGGTCGCATTCACCGCAACAGCGGCAGGTAAAATTGGATCATTCACAGGTAGCTTCAAAGTCAGCGCGGGGTTATGACGGTGACGCAGCTCATTGAGATAAACAGTGGAATCACCATCGCGACGAACTAACAAAGTTTCGGCGCTGGCACTCGCAGTTGGCCATGTCTGAATAAGCGGATATAGAAATTGATTGGCCAAGACTCGCAGTAAAATAGCCGCTACAACGCGTTGCCCTTGCACGTCTGAAACAATTACCGGTACGGCCCAATCCATATGAACATGGCCTTCTTTATCGCGAAACAGTTCGCTACGCTGCACTAGCTTGCTACCGATTGATAGGGCTGCCAAATCACGCACAGCAGGCGGCGTGTCAGAATGCTCGCCTCGACTTAGCAATAAGCGGCCACGCTTATCTACCATCATGACACTGTTATAACCCTCATTATCAAGCAATCCCTGGAAGCGATTCAATATTTGGTTTGTTTCTTGTATCTCCGCTTTGCCCTGTATGAGCTTGTGTAGTTGAGAATTTAACACTGCTGACGCTACCAGCACCTTGGCATCACCTTGTTGCTCAGCAAGCCAGCTTTCGATCTGCTGGGCCTTGAGCCGTGCTACTGCTTGCAGATTGTTGTAGGCCTCGCGTTCAATTTGCGGGGTTTGAATTTTGACGAACGCAACACCGATCAGCGGTACGACCAATGCTAAAGCAATAAAGATCAGTGGCATCCAACCTGTGTATGGCACAACACTTTCAATGTCTTGCGGGGTGTTTTCTGCACTCAGAGTTTCGCGCCAACTTTTGAGCAACAGAAACAGTAAACCGCTAGTAATGACGACAAATAGCCAACCCTTTAATGTACTGGCGAGGGCAATTTGAGCTGGATCGCTGAATAGCCGCACCACCAGCCTGTCAGAGAACAGTATCCATAAGCTTGCGAACACAGCATAGATTAACACTGGTTTTATGATGGCGTTGGTTGCCTGTGTTTCATTGCCCGCCACGGGCTGCTTAGCAGGACTTGATTTCATCGCTGTTATTTCGTCAGGCATTCTGCCAAGCGCAATCAGCCAGCGTCACTGTACCGTTTGGCGATAGCAACGAAATCGTTAAAATCAGCAAGGAAAGCATCTACCAAATCTGGGTCAAAGTGTTTGCCGCGCCCTGCGATAATGATATCGCGCGCTTCCGAAGCTGACATCGCAGGTTTGTAAACGCGCACGGAAATCAGGGCGTCGAACACATCGGCTATAGCCATCAGGCGTGCGGAGATTGGGATGGCATCGCCTGCCAGCCCGTCTGGATAGCCGCTGCCATCCCATTTTTCATGATGCCAGCGTGCGATTTCCTTGGCCACAGATAGAAACGCTAAAGGCACTTCGATGTCGCTCTCAGCCTGCTCAATAGCATCACTACCCAGCTTGGCATGCGTCTTCATAATACTCCACTCGTCTAGCGTGAGTGAGCCAGGTTTAAGCAGTATATGATCGGGAATGCCGACCTTGCCGATATCATGTAACGGCGCCGAACGCGCCAGTAGATCAATATAGTGCTTGCTTAGTGTGGTGGTGAAGCGAGGATGCCGTTGAAGCGCACTCGCCAGTCTATGCACATAGCCTTGCGTGCGCAGAATATGGTTGCCGGTTTCCGGGTCGCGCAATTCGGCTAGATGTGCCAGCGCCCGGATACTGACCTGCTGAGTATGATCGTTTTCGGTCATGCGCCTGGTTACTTCGTTTTCCAGCACAGCGTTCTGGTCTTTAAGCCAGTCACGCGCCTGTTTGGCTTCTAATTGTGTATGTACCCGTGCCAACACCACAACGGGCTTGATCGGCTTGGCAATATAATCGCTAGCGCCCATTTGCAGGCCGCGCTCCTCGTCGCCTGCATCGACCAATGCGGTAAGAAAAACAACAGGAATATCGTAGGTAGCTGGGTTATTGCGCAACCGCGCCAGTACCTCGTATCCATCCATGCCTGGCATCATGACGTCGAGCAGTATCAAGTCAGGCTTCGGCAGGCTGTTTGCTATACGTAAAGCACCTTCGCCCGAGGTTGCTGCCAATACGCGATATTGCGGCTGCAGCAACTCGCTCAGCACGTGCAGGTTCTCAGCAATGTCGTCGACAATCAGTATAGTGACGCTAGTATCAGCAGTCATAAAAAACCCTAAAATAACAGATAATGATCATGTATTTTATAACTAGCTATTAATCCCCATATCACCAATTAGATGGCATTTCACATGCCAGAAATTACGTTAGGATTAAGGTTCTCCTCCAATGAAATGCTTCTATTTCGATGTAGATTAGAAGTGACCATCCTGCTGTGTCAACATCACGGAATTTCAAAATATACCGTCAATAAACAATCATATTTCTGTCATCTATATTTAATCTTCACCCACTAAAGTCTCCTCAATCTAAAAGGAGATAATCAATGGTAAATGAAGAGTTGGCGAAATTTGAAAACACAAAGGAACGCAGCCACAAGAATGCTGAACTGCAAGTTGCAACCCAAAGACATCTTAGTATTAGCATAGCGCGCACCCAGGCTGAAGTTGAAGAGGCACAGCGCCTGCGTTACAAAGTGTTTGCTGAAGAAATGGGCGCACAACTTTTAGGCACAGGCGGCCTGGATGTTGATGGTTTTGACCGTTTTTGCGACCACTTAATTGTGCGTGACAGCAGCACCAGTCAGGTGATTGGCACCTATCGAATCTTAAGCCCGGAGAATGCCAACGAAGCTGGCGGCTATTACTCTGCTGGAGAGTTTGATTTGAGCAGGCTGGCGCATTTGCTTGACCGCACAGTAGAAGTTGGTCGAGCTTGCGTACACCAAAATTACCGCAATGGCGGCACCATTACCATGTTATGGGCTGGTCTTGCCAAGTACATGCAATTTCACAATTATGAATACATGATAGGTTGCGGCAGCGTTAGCATGTCTGATGGCGGTCACGCTGCAGCAAGCTTGTATCAAAAACTACAGGATGATTATTTATCACCTCTTGAATACCGCGTGTTTCCACGCAATCCATTACTCAGCCACTCATTACGCACGGACATGCAGGTCGCCTGCCCACCATTGATTAAAGGCTATTTACGACTTGGTGCCTATATTTGTGGTGAACCTGCATGGGATCCCTATTTCAACACAGCGGATATGCTGGTAATGTTACCTTTATCTAGAATCAACCCAAGATATGCTGCGCACTTTCTAAAATAGATTGATTGCGTAGAATCGCTCAATCACTTTGCAATCACTAATTACTGAAACAATAACAACCAATACAATCACCCGATACTTTAGGATTGGTCGCTTATTAGTACATACACTGGTGGGGATGTTAATCGCCTCTTTAGTATTACCACTAGCAAGCAAATCTCTCAAACTACGGCTCATCAGGTGGTGGTGCAGGCGCCTACTCGCGGCTTTTAATTTGCGCGTGATCAGCCAAGGCCATATTCCACTAAAAAATGAGCCTTTAAGAAAAATCATGTTCGTGGCCAATCATATTTCGTGGACAGATATTCACGCCATAAATAGTGTTGTCACACTGAGATTTATCGCAAAATCGGAAATTAAAAGCTGGCCGGTTTTTGGTTACCTGGCGAACAAAGCTAATGCACTTTTTATTGACCGAGATAAACGGCATGATGCTGCACGCATTGTTAATACAGCCGCATTGAGCCTGGAAGCTGGTGATAATCTATGTTTTTTTCCAGAAGGCACCACAACAGACGGCACTGAATTACAACCCTTCAAGAGTAGCCTCATTCAAGCCGCCATTCAAGCCAATGCCACTATTTGGCCTGTTGCTATCCGTTACCCATGTTCTAATGGCAGCATCAATACTGGTGTTGCCTATGCAGGAGAAACAACCATGCGAGAATCCATGCAACAAATATTGTTACAGAAATATCCCGTCGTTGAGCTGCATTTTTTAGCGCCAATCACTATCGCTGAATTAGCAGACCAAGATAAAGATCGACGCACATTAACGCTACACATTGAATATTTAATTCGTAACAAGTTGAATTTATAAGTTTATTGTTTGATTTAATGCGACAGCTTCAACAGCTTAACTTCTTCGTCTTATTTTGAATGTTTAGGCTTTAGTGGTTTATCAAATGGGTGTGACTCCACCTGTGTGATAACTTTTGTATGAACATTCATCGCGGTCAACTGCCCGCCCCACAAGCATCCCGTATCCAGTGAGTACACATTATTTCTGTGTTGCAAACCTAATGCAGACCAATGCCCAAAAATCACTTGCGACGCTTGTGTTGCCCTTATTGGCACATCAAACCAAGGCATAAATCCATCAGGCATATCTTGTAACTCCCCCTTGAATGTGAACTCCATTTCACCTTGTTCGTTACAGACTCGCAATCGTGTCATTGCATTAGTAATGACACGCAATCTATCTAAACCCGTTAATGTTTCGCTCCAGTTATTTGGCAAGTTGCCATACATGTTGGCTAAAAAGTCTAAATAACCCTCACCCTGCAGCGCTGCCTCAACCTCCGCTGCATAACTTAAAGCTTGCTTAGCGGTCCATTGCGGCAACAATCCAGCATGTACCATCAAGTAATTCTCATCTTGATAAATGAGCCGCTGATGACGCAGCCAATTAAGCAATACATCCCTATCATCTGCTGCAAATAACGCATCCAAAGTATCGCCTCTACGCGCAGAAGTAAAACCACTAGCCACTACCAAAGCATGCAGATCATGATTCCCCAATACAACCTTCAAGCTATCTTGATGCGCATAGCACCAACGCAATACCTCTAGTGAGCCGCTACCGCGATTGATTAAATCGCCTACCAGCCAAAGTTGGTCTAATTTTGGATTAAACTGAATACGGGCTAACAATGCTTGAAAAGCATGATAACAACCTTGAATATCACCAATCGCGTACGTCGTCATTAATAAATCACCATCAATAAAAAAAGCCACTTAAAGTGTTAAGTGGCTTTCCCATTCGCATATATAAATTGATAATTACTAAAATTAAGACTTAAAATTAACGCCTAGAAAGTTGCACCTGATGCATTTGCCATGTGCTTAACTGCTTCAGCGACTTCTTTATCGCTCAAAGCGGGGTTACCACCTTTAGCTGGCATAGTACGAACGCCATTAATCGCATTTTTAACAAGTGTATCGTAACCCTGCGTAATACGTGGCCCCCATTGTGCTTTATCACCAATTTTAGGCGCATTCATCAAGCCTGCAGCATGGCACATGGAGCAAACCGCCTTAACAACCTCTTCACCACTTTTATCTGCATGAGTACCTGCATCAGCACTTGCCACTTCAACAACCGCAACTGGTTTAATATTATCTTCAACTTGAGCAACTACAGCTGCAGGCTCAGCCACTGTAGGTGCATCCGCCACACCATATGACTTGGCAATCAACGAAATAATCAACGTAAAAGCTAAAATACTGCCCGGAATAACAAGTATTAATTGCCAAAAAGTAGATCCTTTGTATTCATTATCTTTATTGCTCATTACAGTTAGTTCCTATAAACAGTTAGATTAAGCCTTGATTATACCTGCACTAGCGCCAAGGTAAAAGGGCATTAGATGCCGCACTTTGCTATAATGCAAAGTGATTGCGCCCGTAGCTCAGCTGGATAGAGTGTCGGTTTCCGAAGCCGAAGGTCGTGAGTTCGAATCTCGCCGGGCGCACCATTTAATTTAACAAAATCATTGTGTTATGTGTCAGTGGAAGTATATCTTTGTCCTTAAGGCTGTTTGTGCAGACGATGAATTAAGGAAACTCAATATAGTCTCCTTAATACATCTTGTTTGTGATTACTGCACATCAAACAACAATTTGTTATCACCAGCCACCCTCACCACCTCCGCCTATCAGATTAGTGGTATTTAATGTTTGAGGTGTTTGACCAAAGCTTGCTGTACTAATGACGCTCTGTGTGTTAATCAAGCCCGCACCTGTAGGATCAATATTGTTACCGTAAAGGTAGGCTATATCACCACCAATAGCTACATTGATGCTGGCAATGTTCTGACTAGTGAGAGTAAAGAGTTCTCCTACTTGGCTCACCCCATCCTGGTTAAAATCACGCCACAAACGTAAATTTGAAAATTGAGTATCTGCGCTACTAACATTACCATCTGCATTGCTATCTAAATCTGCAAGGGCATCAAAACCATCAAATGCTAGTTGTCCATTTGATTTAAGCGTAGCATCACCAAACAATTCTCGACCACTATCAATCATGCCGTTACCATCAACATCTCGCACCAGAAAAGCGTCGTCTGATTTCACCCAACCTGAACTAGTTTTAACACCATCGGCATCATGGTCAAACAAAACAGGGGTAGTGCTAGAAACGCCTGTCGTTTCTATGCCATCATTATCTAGGTCGAATACTAGTGGGTCACGGCGCCGCTGAGCGGCAGAGCCTGAATTCATGTTGTCTCGGACTGCAGGATCGATGCTCTCGTGAATGTCGGGAATGCCGTTGCGGTTGGCATCGCCAGGAATAGGTTTATTAGGATCGGGGTGCCTTTTCAACCATTCAGGCAAATGTGATGTATCTAGGAATTTAATTCCTGAGCCTGGTGCCAAATAATCCCCTGGTAAATTACCATGAACAGGCTGAGGCAAGCCAGATCTTTTTAGTGCTTCATCAGCTGCGGTATTTGAATTATCTCTTTCTGCATAGTATGGATGGTCTTCAAGATCAATGTCTCGCATTGCATCTTTAATTTTTTGCCAATCGCTTGATAAATCATCACCTGTTTTAATAGGTTCGTAGAAGTCTGGTGTATCCGCTAAATCTGGATTAACGGGATCAAGCGCCCAATCCCAATCAGGTGTTCCAGGCTCGTACTTTCCTGTTTCAGTTTTGATATTGCCCTCAATTGGGTTGAAAGAGGCCTCTTCTGCTCCGCCGTTTTCTGCTCCAGGCCCAAAGTATCCAGGGCCTCCACGAGCGTAAAATCGCTCCCCTTGACCATTGGTGTACAAAATGTATTTGTGATAAACAACGCTTCCATGCTCAACAACAGACTTATACCCAACCTGAATAGTTTCAGTCATAATTAATCCTTTATTTTTATTAATTCAACTTGTTACAGCGTACGGCTATATATAAAACCTTCTGCCTTAACTATCATCTCGCCATCTGTTTCTAGTCTTATGTCAAACACTCTATTCTCAAGTGGACTTGGCCAATAAGTAAATTTTGCTCTATAATCAACTTGCTTTTCTATATAATGTTTTTTCCTAATATTCCTACTTTTCTCATCATCTACATGGCTTGGATATGGTTCTAAATCACCATCAGGCCAAAGTCTTACACCCTCAAGGGTGTACTCATATACGGCAAACTCATTTGTAGCAATTTCTTTCAAGGCTTCAGCAACTTTCATGCCTTTGGGGAAACGCATGCTAATCATCACCGCTACGTGTTTGTTTGATTCTGTCGAGGAATTTGATGGAAGTTTGTACGCAGCTTCCATTTCTAAAACCAGAGGATTATTCATACTGCATCCAGTCGCTAAAAATAACAAAGTCAAAATTGTGGTAAAAAGAATTAATATGGATTCAATCTTCACGCCGCCACCCTCCATTCCTCATCATTTGTGGCAACGCTTGTTGTATCCAGCACATCGGTAAAACTGCGATGAAAAGTATCTTCCCCCAAGTTAATATCTGCCAGGTTGCCTGAATGGGGTCAATGGGGTCAGACTCCTTTGATTTAATTCTTTTATCCTCATTATTCAAACTCACACCGCTATCTTCCAATCACCATTAATTAATTTCATATTTATACCTTCTCAGAACTCATCTGCTTTTCATTGCTGTTATTGTCCTTCCCCAATATCACCGCCTCATCCACCTGCAACCCTTTTGGCAATTGATGCGTAATGAAGAGAATGGTGACCTTGCCTTTGAGCTTGTTCACCGTCTGCGCAAAGTGTTCTGCCGTTTGTTGGTCAAGGTTAGAAACCGCCTCGTCAAAGATCAGCACTTTGGGTTGTTTAAGCAAGGCTCTGGCAATGGCAATGCGTTGTTTCTGTCCTCCACTTAAACCGGTGCCATGTTCACCGATTCGGGTTTGGTAACCTTTTGGCAGTTGTTCTATGGCGTGGTGGATCTCTGCCAGTTGGCAGGCTTGGATGATTTGCTCAAAGCTAGCATGGGGGTTGGCAAGAATGAGGTTGTCATAGATGGTGCCTGAGAACAGCACTGTTTCCTGCGGCACTACGCCAAAGTGGTTTCGGAGTTCATTCGCTGCCAGATAACGGATGTCCTGCCCGTTGAGTTTGATGTTACCTTCCTGTGGTTGGTAGAAACCAAGCAGTAGTTTAGCCAGGGTGCTTTTACCACAGCCACTAGGCCCCATCACCACCACACAATGCCCAGCCTGAATGTTGAAGGTAAGGTTACGGTATAGCCAGGGTAGTTCTGTGCCATTTTGTGCATCGGAGTATCTAAAGCCCAAGCTATCCACGGTGATATTAGTGGTTGGATTGGTATTAGCTCTGGTGGGGATGAGGGTCATCGGTTCTGCCGGGGCGTTCATCACATCACCCAGACGTTTTACGGCAATATCCGCTTGCTGGAATTCTTGCCATAAACCCACTAAGCGCATCACGGGTTGCGAGAGTCTGCCGGAGAACATCTGAAACGCAACCAGCATACCAATGGTGAAATCTGTGTTGTGCATCACCAGCCATGCGCCGACACAGAGAATGGCGAGGGTTTGCAGTTGATCCAGGGTGCTGGCTGCGATGTTGTAGCTGATGGAGAGTTTGCGACTATCAAAGCTGGCCGCCAGATAGGTGCTTAAGTAGTTGCCAAAGGTTTGTTTAAGCTGCGGTTCCATTTGCAGGGATTTAACCGTCTCCATGCCTGAGACATATTCCGTGAGGAAAGCCTGGTTACGTGCACCGAGCATGAACTGGTGGTTGAGCTTGGCACGAATAATGGGTGTGACGAAGAAACTGAGTATGGAGATAAGTGCCAAGCAAGCTACGGCAATCAAGGTAAGCTGCCAGCTATACCAGAACATGATGGCGAGGAATACGATGAGGAATGGCAGATCCAGCAACAGGGTCACTAAGCCTCCTGCCAGAAACTCGCGAATGGTTTCCACGCCATGGACACGGGCAATGATCACGCCTGTGGGTCTGTGGTCATAATAGCGCACAGGCAAATTGAGCAAATGGCTGAAGACCTTATGCCCCAAGGTAGCATCAATGCGGTTGCCGGTGTGCAGCACCAGATATTGCCGCACCCAGCCCATAATGGCGCTGAAGATTAGAAATATGAAGAGTGCGACACCAATCACAATCAGGGTGCTGGTGGTGTGATGTACCACCACTTTATCAATGACGATCTGGGTACAGATAGGTACGGCTAAACCTACCAGTTGAATGATGAGTGAAGCGAGCAAGACTTCTGACCAGATATTTTTGTATTTGAGCAGCTCCGGAATGAACCAGCGGAAGCCGAATGCTTTAACGGCTCCCTTGGCAACCCCAGCACCATTATTAGATGGTGCATGTGCCTTAGTATTGGCATGAGCGGAATGTGAACCGATGTGACTTTGGTGAATGCCATCTTCATCAGTCACAGCTACTTCTGCTTTACGCACCATTAAGAAGTCACCGGTGATGCGTGAGGCAAAGTCTTGGGCTTCGATGCTGACGGTAACGGGTTCTGCTTGATTAGGATAAAGCACCAATAAGCGCTGATCATCGCGGCTTAGGATGAGGGCGACGTCGTAAGTAAAAGATGTTTGGTCTTGAGGTGATGGTTTAGAGGAGAGGTTGGCTTGTGAATTCGCTGAGCGTTGCCCATCTGATTGCGAGTCCAATGTTTGATCCAAAGCCTGATCAAACGGCGGCTTTAGGATTGCCAGACATGGCAGAGAGGCATTAGGTAGCTGATTCAGTTCGTATTGCTTGAGGCTGTTACTTAAACCAAAACTATTGAGGGCTTGCTGCAAATGAACGACATCATAGGGTGGAGGATATTGCTTGATAAGCAAAGCAGCATCATGCGGAATACGATTCAGCTGACAAAAAGCTCCTGTAGCCCATATAAAGGCTTCTATATTTATTGGTTGAGCCACTACATCCCCAGTTACTTTTTATTAGTATTCTTTGGTGATATTGCTTTTCTTTGAGTAACGGTTTATTGTAATTAACCATACTCTTAATGTGGACTATAACTTACAAAGTTAGCATCAGGCAAGCCAAAATTACACCAATACGTAAATGAATGTAAATTAGTTGTATACAGCCAATTTATTGTGTGTTTTCAGCCAGCTAGGAAATGTTTTGTGGGTAAAAATCACGTGCCTTACCATTAAGTAGCAGCATAGTCTATTTTTGCAAATCTAATTTCTGTTAATTATGCTAAATTGAATTGAAAAATCCATAACTAAAAAAAACAACAATACAATCATATCCAATTACGGATAGCCAATGTTAGCAACACTATTCTATATAGACTTTAAAGTGTTAATTCAAAGCATCCAAAGAAATATCACTTTATCAGGCAAACTCCAGCGACTCCGAGTTTTTGCTTCACAATATTTACGGAAGTATTGATCAAGTTATTTTTTGAAATTGATTGGTTTCGAGTGATTCAATCAACCTAAATTAAAGACTATTAACATCCATTGTTCGTGATGGTGTAACTCAGAGCGCACTTCTAGAGAGTTCGGTAACAGGTAGTCAACAACTTATTGCCTACTATACTTTTAAAGAGTATAGTTAATCTATGTTCACAGTAATCGAAACAAGTGTATTTGTTAAATACGCAAAGCTGATATGGGCGGATGAAGAGCGGATCGAGTTTATCAATTGGATCGCAGTGAACCCACTGGCTGGTGATGTCATACCAAACTGCGGTGGTTGCCGTAAGGTGCGTTGGTCACGTCAAGGTATGGGTAATCGTGGCGGTGTGAGAGTGATTTATTTTAATCAACTTGAACTGGGTAAGATCGGTTTATTGATTGTGTACGCAAAATCTAAATTCGATAACTTACCTGCTGAATTTTTTGCACAACTTAAAGAGGAATTTAATCATGACTAGAGATACTGAATTGGAGCAATTCAAAGCTGATTTATTAGCTTCTGCGCGTGAATTAAAATCTGGCAAGGTTGCACGCGCAACGCTCGTTGAAATACCTGCTGTTGTGAGTGTTCGTCACAACACAGGGCTTTCACAAAGTCAATTTGCTAGTTTATTGGGTGTGTCTGTACGAACTTTACAAGGCTGGGAGCAAGGCAGAATCACTCCATCTGGTGCTGCTCGGACATTAATTACTGTAGCAACCAAACACCCGGAAGTGTTGCGTGAATTACTAGCTGCTTAATAACTCATTTTCTACGTTTACCAAAAATAGTGAGTCAATCAGCTTATTGTCAAAACTTCTTGCCAGTGCCCAGCTCTATCATCTCGGGCGCACCACAATATAACAAAGGGTTGGCTTAACTGCTGACCCCTTTTGTTTTTCTGGGGGCACGCAACCCCTGCGCTGGCATGCACCCGTGACCGTCACCTAAGTTAAGTTAAGTTAAGTTAAGTTAAGTTAAGTTAAGTTAAGTTAAGTTAAGTTAAGTTAAGTTAAGTTAAGTAGCATACTGGCTGAAGATGCTGGATTACCCTCGAATGTTGTTGCCCGTATCGCCTTGGCTGCCTTTCGCACGACTTGGAGAAAGTCTGAAAATATCCGACCATAAATCTTGTTCAATTAATAATTGTAAGGAATTCAAGACTGAACCGACTGAAAGATGTAAGTGTCGAAATTTAAAAGATCGGAACCATCATGAATCGTCGTCAATTCATCAGAAATTTATCAAGTCTGTTGCTGGCCAGCACGCTACCAGCTATTGCCAAGGAGGCTACCGCCGTGATACCACTCACAAAACTCAAATCTGCATGGAAAACGCTATTGCCCTCTGATCGTTATGGCGTGTTGTTTGAAGAAAATACCGAACGCTCAGGTAGTAGTGACCTCAACCACGAAAAGCGTGAAGGTACTTTCATTTGCGCGGCGTGTTTCTTGCCGCTGTTCAAATCTATCCAGAAATTCGACAGTGGTACCGGCTGGCCCAGTTTCTGGGATACATTGCCAGGAGCCGTCGGCACCAGACAGGATTACAAGTTGGTTTGGCCAAGAACGGAATACCACTGCGCCCGCTGTGGCGGGCATCAGGGGCATGTCTTTAAAGACGGCCCCGCGCCAACTGGCTTGCGTTATTGCAATAATGGGCTGGCTCTGCAATTTGTCCCGAAGACCGATGCCTTACCGCCGCTCAGAGCATGAAGGAAAATCTCATGAAAAAAATTCTTTTGTTCACTTACGGAATTGTCGCCCTCGTACTTGCCGGTTATTGTATGGCTGGTAATGATTCGCCAGCCGTCAAGCCATCAACTACACGGGTTGAAACAGCACAATTGTCCACAGCCATATTTGCCGGAGGCTGCTTCTGGTGCACCGAGGCAGACTTCGAAAAACTGCCCGGAGTGGTAGAAGCAGAGTCTGGCTACACCGGCGGTCATCTCGCGAACCCAACTTATGAACAGGTCAGCCATGGCGGCACTGGGCATACCGAGTCCGTGCTGGTAACCTTCGACCCAAAACAGGTCACTTATGAGAAATTGCTGGATTATTTCTGGCATCACATTGATCCTACGGTCAAGGATCAACAGTTCTGCGACGTTGGCGAGCAATACCGTAGTGCAATCTTCTATCAGAACGAAATCCAGAAAAAAGCTGCGGTGGCCAGCAAAGCAGCACTTGAACGAGGTGGAAAACTCGCCCACATCTATACCGAAATCATCCCTGCAAGTACATTTTATCTCGCAGAAGGCTACCATCAGGATTATTACAAGAAAAATCCGATCCGATATAGGTATTACAGGCATGGTTGCGGACGCGATGCGCGTGTGAATGAAGTCTGGAGCGCATGGCATTAATTGCTGACGGAATCCAGTAAACTTTCACTTTTAAGAACAATGTTCCGGGAGAGTGATCTGATGTACAGAGTCGAGACCTTGCCCATATGGATCGCCGCCCGTCTGCGGCTGCTCGTACTGCTACTTGTCACATTGCTTCAGGCTGGCTGCGCCACGGTGGGGGAGTCTCCAATGTCGCGGTCAGAAGACACCTTGTCTACCTGCCGGACGCTATACCGAGAGGTTGATACTGCCATCGTGCGCGAAGAGGTACGTGACTATGGATCGTCGTTGGTTAGCGGTTTCCCTTACCTGCGCACGACGCGCCTGCTTGCCTCGTTCCGCGACAATCTAATCGAACAAGAGCAATGGTCAACATGGGCCGGGCACATGGCAACACTGGATGCCGAGGCACGCGCGCTGGAACTGCGCAACTTGTCCACACCGGTGGCAGGCCATCCCAGCGACAGCCTGCGTGGCGAACTCGACCGCTGCCGCAAATGCCTGCTAGTCGCTGATCTTGCACAACCGGAGCGACGTGCCGCTCTGCGCGTTGCCGCACATGTGCCTGATGACTATGTCACCTGGTGGCGGGGAGCTGGCCTCTATCCGCTTACTGCGCCTATCGTCTCTGCCAACATATCGGCCTGGCATGCCGAGACCCGCAACACCTTCGCCACGCCGTTGACGGCGCTACCAGTCGCAGGCGAGTTGGTGCGCTGGGCGTCGTCGCCTGCTATGTCATCTGACATACCGCTAAACGCAGTACAGGTTAGCGAGATTCTGCACCGCTCGCGCGATTCGCTTGGCATACCGCTACCTGCGCCCGCTGAATTGGACCGGTTATTCGAGACCTTTGCCCCGATATGGGAAGTTGACGTGACAGACGATAATGACCGTATCGGCATGCTGCGCTGGAACAATGGACCAGTAGTGGACGTAGCGCGGCCAATCCTGTACCGCAAGGTCTCGCATACCCGCTTTGGCGACCAAGTACTGCTACAACTCAATTATATTGTCTGGTTCCTGGCGCGCTCTGGCAATGACCTCTACGCCGGACATCTGGATGGCATCAACTGGCGGGTAACTTTAGGCCCTGACGGCGAGCCTTGGCTCTTTGATGCCATCCACAACTGCGGCTGCTACCATGAGTTTTTCCCGAGCCAGCATCTGCGGCTGCGCAGTGACTTACCCACCGGCTATTTCGAACCCCCACTGCTGCCACAACCGGCGCCCGGACACCAGCCGCTGGTGCTACGCCTCGCCCACCACACCCACTTCATCCAGCGGGTCTACCATGAAGAATCTCCACGCGCGGCACAGCCGATGGTATGGGCGGAATACGATGCGCTACGCTCCCTGCCTGCCGATGGTGGTTACCGCAGTCTGTTCGGCAAATATGGCTTGATTGCCGGCACGGAACGTAGCGAGCGCTTTATCCTGTGGCCGATGGGCATCCGCTCGCCGGGCGCCATGCGCCAGTGGGGACGCCACGCCACTGCCTTCGTCGGCCGCCGCCACTTTGACGACGCGTTTCTCATTGAATCTCTATTCGAAAGAGTGCCATGAAAAAATTTCTGCATTGGGCAATACTCTGCCTACCGATCATCGCCTACACCGCTGAGGAACGTGTTGATATTGCCCGTTTTTCGCAGGGTGACCTCAGCGGTTGGCAGACTAAGGTGTTTGCTGGCAAAACAAGTTACTCAATGGAAAGCACGAATGGGCGAACCGCCCTGTACGCTAATAGTGCGGCTACAGCTTCCGGCTTATTTCACAAGGTCAATGTGGATCTGAACAAGACGCCAATTCTCCACTGGGCTTGGAAAGTTGATAACGTGCTCACGGGCGCCGATGAACGCACTCGCGCTGGCGATGACTATCCCGCCCGAGTTTATGTGGTGTTTTCAGGTGGCATCGCCTTTTGGCGTACTCGCGCTATCAATTATGTGTGGTCAAGCAAACAGCCTATCGATAGTAACTGGCGCAACGCCTT
>CXWL01018544.1_pt1 | contig 28506 bp, 26 predicted proteins | sample 590931 | NCBI WGS metagenome assembly CXWL01 (sample SAMEA3498368, study PRJEB10139) | groundwater metagenome | biome: water well; material: biofilm material | place: Germany | collected 2015-04-27 | reverse complement strand
GTTGCGAGGGTGATATGCGAATCTTTTGGCTTGTTTCAGCGGCGGCGCTGGTAGCGGTAGTACCAGCCCACGCCGACCAGACAACGGAAGCCTTAGCCGAGGTCGCAAAATGTGCCGACATCGCAGCGGCGCCGGAGCGCCTCAGTTGCTTCGATAAGATTGCGCTCACGGCAAAGACTGTGCTTGCGGCGCAGCCGTCGGAGCAAGTGGCGGTAGGCGCGACCGAGGACGAAGATGGCGGGGTCCTGCGGTGGTTTGGCCTAAGTGAGCGAAAGCCAGTCACGAAGGCGGAGGATTTTGGCAAACCGCCGCAGGTTATGTCGGGCCCCAAGGAGATTAACGAAATTTCGTCGACGGTCGCTGAGTTCGCGAAGAACCCATATGGCCGCTCAATCTTCATTCTAGACAATGGTCAGGTTTGGAGGCAGATCGACGGCGACACCACCGACGTCATACTCCCGCGATCCAGCGACAAGTTGAGGATCACGATTGAGAAGGGGGTGCTCGGCAGCTTCGATCTGAAGATCGAAGGGCGCACTGGCTTCGTAAAAGTGCGGCGTATTAAGTAACAACCAAATCGGCTAGGACGGGAAGTGGCAGGCGGCCAGCTGGCCGTCTGCACCGCCGCGCGATTCCAGCGCTGGCACTTCTTTCGCGCACTTTGCCTGCGCGATCGGACAACGCGTACGAAACACGCATCCCGACGGCGGATTGAGCGGCGAGGGCAAGTCGCCTTCGAGCAGGATGCGCTTCTTCGCGCGCTCGACTGCGGGATCGGGAACCGGCGCCGCCGAAAGCAGGGCCTGCGTGTACGGATGACGCGGCTTCGTCAACAACACGCCAGCCTCCGCAATCTCCATCACTTTTCCTAGATAAAGCACCAGCACTCGATGGCTCACATGCCGCACGACCGCGAGGTCGTGGCTGATGAACATCATCGCGACGCCGGTCGCTTTCTGCAAATCGGAAAGCAGATTGAGGATTTGCGCGCGGATCGACACGTCGAGCGATGACACAGGCTCGTCCGCGACGATCAGCTTCGGCTTCAAGATCATCGCCCGCGCAATGCCGATGCGCTGGTTCTGCCCGCCTGAGAACTCGTGCGGATAGCGGTTGATCATCTGCGGTAACAGGCCGACCTGACGCATGATCTCCTGTACGCGCTTCTTGCGGTCGTCGGCTGAAAGCCGCGGCTCGAACGTGTCCAGCGGCTCGGCGATGATGTCGCCGGCCGTCATACGCGGGTTCAAGCTTGCGAGCGGATCCTGAAACACGATCGACATCTCGCGTCGATAGGGCTTCATTTGTGACCTTGAATGACCCGCGATATTCTTTCCGAGCCACGCGACGTTTCCCGCCGTCGGTTTGATCAGCTGCAGCACCGCCCGCCCGATCGTGGATTTCCCCGAGCCCGACTCGCCGACGATGCCCAAGGTTTCGCCCGGGAAGACGTCGAATGAAACGCCGTCGACCGCTTTCAAGGGTCGCGCTCCTGAAAACAGTGAGCCGCCCATCGGAAAATGGACCTTGAGGTCTTTGACGGACAGGATCGGCCCGGCAATCATCGGATTGCCTCGCTGTTTCCGTCGAAGCCCTTCAAGTGGCACGACTTGGCGCGCCCTCCGCCGATATTCAAAAGCTTCGGCCGCTCGGTGATGCAACGGTCGAACACGTAGCTGCAGCGCTCCTGAAACGTGCAGCCCATCGGCAAGTGCTGCAGGTTCGGTGGCTGCCCGGGGATCGCGGTCAGGCGGTCGTCGTCGGGGCGGTCCAAGCGCGGGATCGAGGCCACCAACCCACGCGCGTAAGGGTGCTGCGGATCGTGAAAGATATTGTCGACCGATGCAGTCTCGCAGAACTCGCCTGCATACATCACCATCACGCGGTCGCAGAGGCCCGCCACAACGCCGAGGTCGTGCGTGATCATGATGATCGACATGTTCCCCTGCGCGCGCAGTTCCTGCATCAACTCCAGGATTTGCGCCTGCACTGTCACATCGAGCGCTGTCGATGGCTCGTCGGCGATCAAGAGCTCGGGCTCGCAGATCAGCGCCATCGCAATCATCACGCGTTGGCGCATGCCGCCGGAGAACTCGTGCGGATATTGATCGAGCCGCCGCTTCGCGTCTGGAATCTTCACGCGGTCGAGCATCTGCAAGGCCCGCGCCCGCGCATCGCGCTCGCGCATGCCTTTATGCAGAACCAGAACTTCAGTCAGCTGCCGGCTAATCTTCAGATGCGGCGTCAACGACGTCATCGGATCTTGGAAGATCATCGTCATCTTCGATCCGCGGATCTTGTTGAGCCTCTCGCGCTTCATACCGACAAGCTCTTCGCCTTTGAACTTGGCGCTGCCCGTCGCCTTGCCGTTCCCGGCGAGCAAGCCCATCACCGCCATGAACGTCTGGCTCTTGCCGGAACCCGATTCGCCCACGATTCCAACGCTCTCACCCGGTTGCACGTCGAAACTGACGCCGCTGACCGCCGCGACCACGCCCTCTGGCGTCGCAAATCGCACGTTCAGGTCCTTGACGGAAAGCAGGGCGCTCATCTGTGCCTAACGGTCCTTGGGGTCGAGCGCGTCGCGCAACCCGTCGCCGATGAAGTTGAAGCAGAAAAGCGTGATCGTCATGAAGAGCGCCGGGAAGATCAGCATCCACGGATAGGATTCCATCTGATCCTTCCCGTCGGCGATGAGAACGCCCCACGACGTATACGGCTCCTGCACGCCAAGTCCCAAGAAGCTCAAGAAGCTTTCGACCAAGATCACGGCGGGCACGGTTAGCGTCACATAGACGATCACGGGCCCCACGACGTTGGGCAGAATGTGCCGGCGTATGATCTGCCAGTTCGAGACGCCGGCCGCTTCCGCCGCCTCGATGAACTCTTTGCGCCGTATCGATAGCGTCTGCCCGCGCACGATCCGCGCCATCGTCAACCATTCGACCGCCCCGATCGCGACGAACATCAAGATGAAGTTTCGTCCGAAAACGACCGTCAGGATGATGACGAAGAAGATGAAGGGCAGGGCATAGAGAATGTCCACGAACCGCATCATCAAATTGTCGAAACGCCCGCCCAGGAATCCCGCCGTCGCCCCATAGAGAACGCCGATCACGAGCGCCACGAGTGTCGCGACAAAACCGATCGCAAGCGACACCCGGCCGCCGATCATCACCCGAACGAAGAGGTCGCGGCCGTTCGCATCCGTCCCGAAGATGTGTCCTTTGCCAACGGCTTGCGGACAGGCCTCTGCTTGGTCGCCGAACAGCCACGACAGGCCCAGATAGTTCGGCGGCGGGCACGACACGCGCTCGCTGTTGTAGGTGTTGTCGAACGAATGCGGCCACACCATCGGCATGACGATCGAAAGCCCGGTAATGATTGCAAGCACGATCATCGAGGCGACCGCAGCCTTGTTCGCGAACAAGCGCCGTTGCGCGTCTTGCCAGAGACTGCGCCCTTCGACCTCTTGCTGAACCGGTACCGCGGCGCTCGCCATTACTCGAACCTGACCTTCGGATCGAGCAACCCGTAAAGCACGTCCGCGACCAGATTAAGTGCGATGACAAGTGACGCGTAGAGGATGACGACCCCCATCACGAGTGTATAGTCGCGTTGCAGCGCGCCGTTGATGAAGTACTTGCCGATGCCCGGAAGTCCGAAAATCTGCTCGATGACCAGCGACCCGGTCACGATGCCCGCGGTCGCAGGCCCGAGATAGCTCACCAGCGGCAGTAGCGCCGCGCGCATCGCGTGGCGTGTGATCACCAGCCGCTCTGGGAGGCCCTTCGCTCGCGCGGTGCGCACATAGTTCGACCGCAGCACTTCGATCATTCCGCCGCGCGTCAGCCGCGAGATGACGGCGATCTGTAGCAATGACAGGCTGATCACCGGTAGCAGCATGTTGCGAAACGCGCCGTCGTTCCAACCGCCGACCGGCAGCCAGCCCAGATAATTGCCGAAGATGAGCGTTAGGATCGGCGCCATCACGAAGTTTGGGATCGTGACGCCGACCATGGCAAGCGTCATCGTCGAGTAGTCGCCAACACCGTTTTGCCTGAGCGCCGCAAGCGTCCCCAGCGTTAGGCCGACGATGGCCGCCAAAAGAATCGCCGAGATGCCGAGCGCAGCGCTCACCGGCGCGCCGTCCGCAATCAACTCTGCGACCGTAAAGTCCTTGATCTTGTAGGAAGGCCCCAGATCGCCAGTGAGCAGCTTCCCGAGATACCCGCCGAGGCAGCGAATTTGCCTGTTACTCGCATCGAAATAGTTGCCGTCTCTCTCCGTCAGTTTCCGCGCCGCCAAGGCCGCGGCATCCGGCGTGCTGCTGTACTGCGCGCCGCACACGAACATGTTGACGTCGATGAACTGCTGAAGCACGGGCTTGTCGAGGTCGTAGGCGGCAAGGATGTTGCGCTCGATCTCGGGCGGCAGGTTGCGCTCCTGATCGAACGGCCCGCCGGGGGCTGCTCGCATCATGAAGAACGCCATGACAATGATGATGAAGAGCGTCGGGATCGCACCCAGCAACCGGCGAACGATAAAGCGCAACATGGCTGGCGGCCGATTCCCCGGTCGAGTCGTTTGACCCGCACCATCCGCAAGGAATGCGGCGCACGCGTCCAGCGCTAACTTGAACGGCCTCCACTCAAAGTCAATGTGGCTCTTCCGTCAGTAACCTCGAATTGATGAACAGGATCAACGCTTTGGCCGTCGCGCCGCCGCTTGGTTGGCGGCCAGCGCTCGCACCCGCGCACGATCGGGCTGAAGCACCTCGAAATGACTGAACGCTTTTCCCGCTTCGGCGATGTCCGATAACGCGACGAAGTCCGCGATAGCCGCAAGCTTGTTCCACATTTCGCGAATCGAAGCGTGTTGGTGCGCCTCGTCCGCGGCCTTCGCCGAGACCCATTCGAAAATCTCGACCAACGTCCCGTCCGAACGGGCACGTAAGATCAGCGGCGGACGGCTGGTCACCAGATTGGCGTCCGCCAACGAACGGCGATGCTCGTTTATGAGCTTTCTGAGAGCGAGGTCCTTGCCAGGCTTAGGCCGATAAGCGGCGATGACCGTTTCGGTTCTTTCGCGCATACGCGTTGAATATCCTCTCGACCTCTGGGGCAAGAACGCGCCCCGGCAAAGAGACCTAACCACCACGCATCACGGGGCACTACAAGCCAACTGTTGTGGTTCGCCACGAGGGTCCACGTTCGGTTGCGGCGATTTCGTCAGGTCGCCCGCATTTTCGGGCGAAGCGCATGATTAATCGGGCGACTGCGCAAAAGGCGTACCCCTCCGGTGAATTCGGTGACACTTAGACCCTTCGTATCCGATGGTGGTAGCTGTGAGCCGTCTTGAACCCGAGACTTCGGTACAACGGCAAGGCGGCCGTATTCGACTGCGCTACTTGTAGCCATGCGCGACGCGCACCTCGTGCGTAGGAAAAACCAAGCAAGGCCTCACTGAGCTTGCGTGCAACGCCTTGGCGCCGCACGCCCTTCGCGGCATAAATTCCGTGTAACCCGGCCCACCCGCGTTCGATCGCCGCAACACCGACAGCAACCGGGTGATCGTTCATAAGCACGCTGGCCCAGATGCTTTCGACAGCCACTGCACGATGCTGAGCGGCGAACACCGCAGCCTCCTCACCAGAAAGCCCGCGGAGGTTCAAGGCCGATGCAATCCACGCCTCGTCGGCGTTCGCGAATGCGCGAACATCGAGGGCGCAATGGCGGTGAATATCGGCGACCTGCACGAACGTCGGCTCTTCGATCGTATAGCCGCGCTGTGCAAGAAGCGCGTCAAGACCCGCATCGGCCAGCGGTGTCAGCCGAAAGATCGGCTTGCGGCCCCAACGCATATAGAGCTCTTCCGTCTCGGCGATCTTTTGCTGAAGACCGATCGTACTCGGATGGATACAGTTCCCCGAGTTCGGCCGCCGCGAGGCGCCGCCCGTCGAACGCAACAGCCACCCGTCGTAGTGCACGGTCTTGAGCGCGGGCCACGCGTTGAAATTCATTTCCTCAAGCTGCAGCACCTCCTCGCGCGTCACGCTGCAAACTCACCGATCACAACCGTCTCCTTCGCCAAATGTCGCCTCCCGTTGTTCGTACGACCCGGACTACTCAAAGGGTGGTCCGCCCGCGCGGACCATGACAAGGTAGGACAGGCCCTAACACAAGCAGAAGCGCAAATGACCCTCCCCCTCGAAGGCGTCCGCATAATCGATTTGTCGGCCATCATCTCCGGGCCGATGGCGACGCAGATTCTGGCCGACCAAGGTGCCGACGTGATCAAGGTCGAAGCACCGGGGCCCGGCGACCTCGTGCGCTATTTGGGTCCGCAAAAGAACGGCGTGAACGCGATGTTCACGGCGGTCAACCGCAACAAGCGCGGCATCGTCGTGAATCTGAAGTCTTCCGCTGGCCGCCAAGTGCTGATCGATCTCGTGAAGACCGCCGACGTCTTCGTCGAAAACTTTCGTCCCGGTGCGATCGAAAAACTGGGACTAGGTTACGAACCGTTGAAAGCGCTGAACCCTGGCCTGGTTTACGTCTCGATGTCGGGCTTCGGCGACACGGGCCCTTACGCGAAACGACGAGTCTACGATCCGGTCATTCAAGCGACGTCTGGTTTCTCGTTCACCCAGGTAAACGCCGCCACCGGCGAGCCTCAGCTGATCCAAACGCTGGTCTGCGACAAGACGATGGCGATCACCGCCGCGCAAGCAATCACCGCAGCCCTTTACGCAAAGGCGCGGGGACGGGGAGGGCGCCTCGTCGAAATCAATATGCTGGACAGCTCGATCGCGTATCTCTGGCCCGACGCCTATTACAACCTCGTGTTCGAGGAAGGCGCGAACCGCGCGCCCGATTTCGCGAGCTTCTATTCGATCCGCAAGACGAAAGACGGTTTCATCACCATGCTCGCAATTTCGGACGACGAGTTCCGCGCAACGACACGCGCACTTGGTCGCCCGGAAATCGCGGAGGATCCGCGCTTCAAAACGGTTTTCGACCGTATGCAAAACGCCAAGGTAATGACCGATCTGATCTCGGACGTGGTCGCGCAGTTCGCAACCGCCGAACTCACCGCCCGCCTCGAAGCCGAAGACGTCCCCCACGCGCGCGTCCTAAAGCGCGAGGAGGTGCCAGGGAACGAACAAGTCATAGCGAATGCCACGCTCACCACATTTGAAGATCCGCGCGCCGGCAAAATGCGTCTTGCCCGAAACCCAGCCCGCTTCGATGGCAAACAGCTCCCGATCCGCCGCCACGCGCCGTCGCTTGGCGAACACACGGACGAAGTGCTGCGCGAACTCGGCCGCACGTCAGATGAAATCGCCAAGCTCCGCGCGGATAGCGCGATCGGCTAGCGCTCGATGTTGTAGTCGATGGTGACCACCACGCGCGCAAGTTTGTCGACCGTGGTCTTGTCGTACGTTCCGCCGTAGTCGGTCGCTTCTTCGCTGGCGCCGGCGGGCAAGATGTAGAATGAGCCCTGCGAGGCTGAGCGCATCGCGCCGACGCGAATGTTGCCGTTCTTCGCGAATTCTTCCGCGCGCTTTTGCGCGTTCTGCGTCGCTGCACCGATCAGCGACATCTTCACGTCTTCCAAGGTCGTCACCAAAAACAGCGGGTCCTCGTGACTGACCGGGCGGCCTTCCGCTTCAAGCTGGAGCACTGCCTTGTTGGCCGCCACGACGCGCGGCAGATCGTTGGAGCGCACGACGATATTCTGCGCGCCGTTGAAGCCGCGCTGCACCGTACGCGTGCGTCCGCCGGGCGCGTCTTCCTCGACCATGTTCGGCGTCACGTTCTCATTGCCGTCCGTCAATGCTTCTTTCGCAAAACCCTGCGTCGTGAGGAATGCGTCGAGCGCCGGTCGTTCCTTGCGCAAGTTCGCAAGCGTCTCGGCGAACGTTGCACCCTTCACGCGCAAACCCACGGTCCATTCGGCGGCGTCGGCTGTCACCGGCTTCTCAGCCAAACCTTTGACCGTAATCGTCTGGCGCCCCGCGCCGATCTGTTTCGCGTGAATTCCGAAAATGAACGCCGCGAGCGACATTCCAAGGGCAAGCAGCACGCCCAAAATCACCACTGCTTTCGAATTATCCAAGGTCACTGAAGGTCGCTCCGCGTTGAAGGCCGTGATTCGAGCATCCTGCACCAGCGAGGGCGAATTATGCAGACTTTGTGGCGAAAACGGGATTCCGCACCTATCGCGTCCGAAGCCCCTCGTTCGATATCACGCGATCGATCATCGCCTCCGCCGCTTTGGGTTCGACCTGTTCGTCCAGGATCAGCATGGATAGCCCATGCACGAGCGACCACGCCTGCAGCGCCGCGACGAAGATTTGCTCTGGGCTCGCGCGCGGCCCCAGCGCGTGCGCCACGTAGCCTCGTAACAACCGCGCAGGCGACCCCTCGGGGCTTTCAACGTCGGGGCGCAAGCGGCTTGGCGTGTGAATGAAGATCAAGCGGAATAGGTTCGGATTGGCCAGCGCAAACCGCACATAGGCGCGGCCGGTTTGCGCGAACGCCGCCGCGCCGCTGGCCTTCGCGGCAGCCCATTTCTGCCGTTCGGCAAGCATGGCAAGTCCGTGCTCGGCGAGCGCTTTGAGCAAAGATTCTTTGCTTGGAAAGTGCCGATAAACCGCGGTCGCGCTGACGCCGACGTTTCGCGCGACCTCGCGCAAGCTAAGCTGTTCGAAATCGCGCTTTTCGAGCAGCTTTAGGGCCTCGGCGATGAGCGCCGCCCGTAGATCCCCATGGTGATAGCTCTGCTTTGCTTTTTTCATGCTTGACGCCGTTGTGATTCCGCGCAATGTTATCATTGTAAACATCAACGAACGGTTGTCAAAGGAGATGCAGCCCGTGGCCAGCCAAATCGAAACCATGATCCGCTCCACCGTGACGAAAGCCGTGCAAACCGTGGCCGACTTCAACCGCGATCGCATGAAGACGGCTGAGGAGCACCCGTACCTCACCGGTGTTCATCAACCGATGAAGGAAGAGCGCACACTCAACGATCTGAAAGTGACCGGCACAATCCCGGCGGAACTCGACGGCCGCTACATCCGCATCGGACCGAACCCAGCCACGCCGCCGAATGCGGCGTCGTACCATTGGTTCATGGGCGACGGCATGATCCACGGTGTGCGCCTGAAGAACGGCAAGGCCGAATGGTATCGCAACCGCTGGATCAGAAGCACGGCGGTCAGCAAGGCGCTCGGCGAACCGGAAGCGCCGGGACCGCGCCACACATTTGACACCGTGAACACGAACATCGTTCCGCACGCTGGTCAGACCTGGGCGGTCGTGGAGGCGGGCGGCTATCCTGTTCGCGTCGGCCCTGACCTTGAGACGATCGCGCACGATCCGTTCGGCGGCTCGTTGAAGGGCAGCTTCAGCGCCCATCCGCATCTCGATCCCGACACGGGCGAGCTGCATGCGATCTGTTACGAAGGCCCGTCGTTGGACACAATCCGCCACGTCGTCGTCGACAAGGCGGGCAAAGTCCGCCGCGAAGAGCCAATCGCGGTGGCGCACGGCCCGATGATCCACGACTGCATGATCACAAAGAACTACGTGATCATCCTAGACCTGCCCGTGACGTTTTCGATGAAGCGCCTGCTCGCGGGCTTTGGCTTTCCCTACGCTTGGAACGACCAGCACCAAGCGCGCGTCGGCTTGCTGCCGCGCGAAGGCAAGAGCGATGACGTCATCTGGTGCAACGTCGATCCCTGCTACGTGTTCCATCCCGCGAACGGATACGAAACACCCGACGGCAAGGTGATCCTCGACGTCTGCGTCCACGACAGCATGTTCGCCGAAAGCACGAAAGGACCCGACTCCGCCCGCGTACCGTTCGAACGCTGGACGATCGATCCGGCTGCCAAGAGCGTCGCGCGCAAAGTCATCGACCAAGAGTCACAGGAGTTCCCGCGCCCGAATGAAGGGCATATCGGCAAGCCTTACCGCTATGCCTATACGGCGTCGCTCGCGAACGAGAACGCGTTCGTGGCCCTCGCAACGCGCCTCTTCAAGCACGACTTGGAAACGGGTAAGCGTCAGATCCACGACTTCGGCCCGGGCCGCATGCCAGGCGAGTTCGTGTTCGTCTCCAAGGCGAACGCGCGCGCCGAAGACGACGGCTGGCTGATGGGCTACGTCATCGACACGAAGGCCGAGACGACCGATCTCGTGATCCTGGACGCCGCGAACTTCGAAGCCGCCCCGCAAGCGGCGATCACGATCCCGCACCGCATTCCACCCGGCTTCCACGGCAACTGGATGCCCGCATAACCTGGACGGTGGAGGACCGAATATGGCGGCGACTTTGACGGCCCACGGTGCGCACTCGCCCCGCTCCGCAATCCGCGTTGCCGCTTGGATGTCGGTTGTTGGCTTGGTCGGCGTCGTCGCAGTGAGCGGATTCTATGCGATTTCGCCGCCGGCAACGGTGTTGCCGATCGTGCCCATGGACCTCGACGCGGCCCTTGCGGGCGCAAGCGCCCCGTCCGTTCGCCTGATCAGCGCGGTCGGTATCCCCGCCGACGCGCTCGGCGCGGTAGGTGGCTTGCTGCTCGCCTACGCACGGTTCTTTGAACGCGGCCACGGCCTCACGGCGCTCGGCTGGGCGCTCGGTGCGCTTTCGTCGTTCCTGTTCCTGATCGTCGATACGATCGCAGGCTCCGTGCTGCCGTCGCTCGCAACGGCGCCCGATGCGTTTCTGGCGATCAAAGTGCTGTTCGATTTGCTATTCACCGCAGGCGTGATGTGTCTTGCGCTCGGGGCGCTCCTCGTGGCGCTCCCGAATTTGGGGCGTGGCGCTGACTTGCCGCGGGGCCTGTGCTGGCTCCTGCTTCTCGTGGGATCGGCAGGTCTAGTGACGAGCGCCGGCGGTCTTGCTGGCCTCAACTTGGCCCTCCCCATGGGCATCAGCATTGCAGCAGCCGCAGCGCTGTTCGCGCTCTTGAGCTTAAAGATCGCGCGTGAGCGTGATGACTGACGCGATCGACCGAAGCGGAAGAACGGCAATCCAGCGCAAGCCGTAACGAAATTGGACATGGGTTGCCATGATGCGAACCCGCCAGCTAACGTCGCTCACAACATACGCTACTGAACACCGGACCAACCATGTCGCTTCCACCCGTCCTGCAAAATCGCCTCTCGATCCCCGTCGTCGGTGCGCCGCTCTTCATCGTCTCTGGCCCCGAACTCGTTATTGCGCAGTGCAAGGCGGGGATCGTGGGATCGTTCCCGGCGCTGAACGCGCGCCCGGCCGACATGCTCGACAAGTGGATCGAGCGCATCAAGAACGAACTCGACGACCACGAACAGAAGACCGGCAAGAAGGCGGCACCGTTCGCCGTGAACCAAATCGTCCACGCCTCGAACGACCGCGTCGGCCACGACATGGCCGTCTGCGTGAAGCACAAGGTTCCGATCATCATCACGAGCCTTCGCGCTCCCGCCGAAATCGTGAAGGCGGCACACAGCTACGGCGGTGTCGTCTTCCACGATGTCATCAACATCCGCCACGCGAAGAAGGCGGCGGAGGAGGGCGTCGACGGCCTGATCCTCGTCTGCGCCGGCGCCGGCGGCCACGCGGGCACCTTGTCGCCCTTCGCGCTCGTTCCCGAAGTGCGCTCCTGGTTCGACAAGACGATCCTGCTCTCGGGCTCGATCGCAAACGGCTCAAGCGTGCTCGCCGCCCAAGCGATGGGCGCCGACCTCGCCTATCTCGGCACCCGCTTCATCGCCACGACCGAAGCGAACGCCGACCCGCGCTACAAGCAAATGCTGGTCGAAACGATGGCAAACGACATCGTCTACTCGAACCTGTTCACGGGCGTCCACGGCAACTACCTCGGCCCGTCCATCACAGCCGCCGGTCTCGACCCCAGCGCACTTCCCGAAGCCGACAAGTCGAAAATGAACTTCGGCTCCGGTGGCAACATGGAAAAGAAAGCCTGGAAGGACATCTGGGGCGCAGGGCAGGGCGTCGGCCAAATCGAAGCGATCGTCCCCGTCGCCGACGTGGTCGGTAAACTCAAGCGCGAATACGAAGAGGCAAAGCGCAAACTCGCAGCGTAGAGTTCAGTGCTTCGGCACCTGCGCATGCGGCGCATGCCACCGCCGCAGCATCTCGACCGCGAGCAACAGCAGCGACGAGAAGATGATGAGCAGCGTCGCGACGGCCAGGATCGTGGGGCTGATCTGCTCGCGGATGCCCGACCACATCTGACGCGGGATGGTGCGCTGATCGGGCCCGCCGAGGAAGAGCACGGTCACAACCTCGTCGAACGACGCGGCGAATGCGAACAGCGCGCCCGAAATCATGCCAGGTGCGACCAGCGGCAGAGTCACGCGGAAGAACGCCGTAATCGGATTGGCGCCGAGACTGCCGGCTGCCTTGATCAAATTGCGATCGAAGCCCGACAGCGTCGCCGTCATCGTGATCACGACGAACGGCACGCCCAAAGTCGTGTGCGCCAAAATAATGCCGAGATGCGTTTGCGCCAAGCCCACGCCCGAATAGAAGAAATACATCCCCGCCGCCGCGATCACGATCGGCACGACCAGCGGTGAGATCAACAGCGCCATAAAGAAGTCGCGGAACGGCATGTTCGAGCGCGCAAGCCCAACCGCAGCCAACGTGCCCAACACGGTCGCCAAAATCGTCGACGCGAGCGCGATGACGACGCTGTTGCCGATCGCTTCCAGCCATTGCGGATTATCGATGATGTCGCGGTACCAGCGCAGCGAGAACCCGTCCGGGTCCAGCGACAGCATTTTAGTCGTGAACGTGAAGTAGGGCTCCGCATTGAACGACAGCGGCACGATCACGATCAGCGGCGCGACCAGAAACGCCAGCACGAGATACGCATACCCGCGCGATAGAAAGCGCTCGGCTTTTTCTTGGGGCGTCTGATGAAGCGGCTCGGCCATGGTTTTACCCGAGCCTCAAGCGGTTGAGCCCGATCGCGCGCGCGTAGATGATGTAGAGCACCGTCACGATCGACAGCAGAACGCCGCCCAGCGCCGCCGCCAAACCCCAGTTCAGCGACGTCTGCATATGGAACTGGATCATGTTCGAGATCAGCTGCCCCGTGCGTCCGCCGACCAGCGTCGGCGTGATGTAGTAGCCGAGCGCCAGAATGAAGACGAGCAACCCACCGGCCGCCGCCCCCGGCAACGTCATCGGGAAATAGACGCGCCAGAACGCCGTCCAGGGTGGCGCCCCCAGGGAAATCGCCGCCCGCGTCAGCGAAGGCGGCACGGCAAGCATCACGCTGTAAGTCGGCAGGATCATGAACGGCAGCAGGATATGCGTCATCGCAATCAGCGTGCCGGTCATGTTGTGCATCAGCTCGAGCCGCGCGCCGTCGCCGCCGAAGAACGCAATCGCGTCGTTCACGATGCCGTTCGTCTGCAACAGCGCGATCCACGAAGTCGTTCGCACGAGCAACGAAGTCCAAAACGGCAGCAACACGAGGATGAGCAGCAGATGCCGCGCCTTCTCCTCCTGCCGCGAAATGAAATAGGCAAGCGGGTAGCCCAGCACGAAGCAGAGTGCAGTGACCAGGAACGCCACCCAAAGCGTCCGCTGGAACAGCATCACATAGACCTGCTCCTCTTCGGCCCGCGGAATGCGCGTGCCGTCGGCCTTCCGCGTTTCGTCGAAGGCGGCGATGTAGTAGCCGGAGGTGTACGTGGCACTGGCGTGGCGCAGCGCGCCCCAAACTTCTGGATCGCTCCACCGCAGATCGACGGCGTTGAACGCTTGCGCATAAGGCGGCTCGAACGTCGAGGCTTCTCGCGCAGTCTTCATCAACAGCGAACGCATCCCAGGCCGCTCGAAGTTGAGCCGGGTCGCGATCTTGCCGATCGTGCCCTCGTGCTGCGCCCGCGCCAAATCGTCGGCAAGCGCTGCGATCGCGCTGAAGGGCGGACGGCCCTTGCCGTTCCACGACCTGAGCGCATCCGCCGAGCGCGGCAACAGGTCCGCGACGGTCCTGTCCTCGATACTGCGGTTCAGCATGTTGAAGATCGGCAGGAAGAACGTGATCGTCAGAAACGCGAGCAGCGGCAACACGAGAAGGAACGTCCCGCGTCGCGCATTTTTGCCGGAGCGTTTGAACTGCTCCGCCAGGCTCATCGTCTCAGCCGCCACAACCACTCCCCATCCCCCAACGCAAAGACGCTATTTGGCGAGCCATGCGCTCCAGCGCTGATTCAACTCCTCTTGGTGGTCCGCCCACCACAAGAAGTCGATCTGCAGCGCGTTCTTGGAGTTCTCCGGCGCGTTCGGCATGTGCACCTTCATATCGACGTCCGGCTTCGAATTATACGTGCCAACCAGCGGCAGCGACGACCGCCGCGCCGACTTCCTGTGGCAGAAATTCCGCNNCGACCAGCGGCAGCGACGACCGCCGCGCCGGGCCGTAGGCGATCCACTGCGCCTGATCGGCAAGGCGCTGCGTGTCCGTCGCGAACGCGATGAATTGCATTGCGGCCGCCAGATTCTTCGTGCCCTTCACGACGCCGAGAACGTCGAGCTCTTGGATCTGTCCGTCCCAAATGATCTTGAACGGTTTTCCCTCGCCGATTTGCGCGTCGAAGATGCGCCCGTTATAGGCCGTCGTCATGGTCACCTGACCGTCGGCCAGAAGCTGCGGCGGCTGCGAGCCCGGCTCCCACCAAATGACGCCGTCTTTGATCGTGTCGAGCTTCTTGAACGCGCGGTCCACGCCTTCTTTCGTCGCCAGCGTTTCATAAACCTTCTCCGGCGGCACGCCGTCGGCGCGCAACGCGAGTTCCAGGTTGATCTTCGGGCTCGTCTTGCGCAAACCGCGCTTGCCCGGAAACGTTTTCAGATCGAAGAAATCGGCGAGCTTCGCGGGCTTCTTCTTTTCAAACTTCGTGTCGTCATAGGCGACGATGTGGCTGAAGACGATCGTGGTCACGGCGCAGGGCGTAATTCCGTTCGGAATGAAGTCCTGCACGGCGGGCGTCCCGTCGGGGGCCGCGGGCAACACGCCGGCGTCGATCTTCTCGAGCAACCCCTCGTCGCACGCACGCTGCGCGTCGGCGAGTTCCATATCGACGACGTCCCAGGTCACGTTCTTCGCTTCGACTTGCGCTTTGACCTCGGCGATCCCGCCGTTGTAGTCGATCGAATTGATCGTCGCGCCGGTCTTGGCCGTGAACGGCTTATGATAGGCCTCGATCTGGCTCTTCGTGTAGGCCCCGCCCCACGACACGACGACGAGCGACTTACCCGAGAGCGATACGGCGGCACCCGGAGTGCTGGCGGCCGGCGTCGCCGGCGGCGTCGACCCGTCCGCGGCCGGCAGTTGCAGGTCGGTCAATTCTTTGTCGAGATCGTTCACCGCCTTTTCGGACCCGCGCCCCAGCATGAACAGCAACACGCCCGCCAAGATGACGATGGCGGCGGCGGCGGCGATAATGATTCCGGTCGTACGGCCCATGGGTTTCTACCTTCTTGGTCGATTCGATCTTCAGTTCATTCTAACTGTGTCGCGGGTCCGCAGAAGGCGGTCCTCCGCGACGTCTTTTGGCGGCACGTTAAGAAACGAAGGCGCGCGCGGCAGCAGGCTCCCAGGATAAGGTGACGGCCACGCCTTTCGAGGGGAAGTGCGCACGCGCCGGCGCTTTGACGATGATTTCGTGCATGCCCGGCGCCGAGAGCTTCACGCGCAAGTGGTCGCCATGGAAGATGAAGTCCTCGATCATCGCCGGGACTTGATTGCTGCCCGAAGGCGCATCCGACGCGATCATAAGGTCTTCCGGTCGCACGCACACGACACCCGACTGGCCGACCGCGTTGCAGTTGCCGTTTGTGGCCCGGACCCGCGTACCGCCCATTAGTTCCATGGTGCAGATGTTGCCGTCGATGCGCAGAACCTTGCCCGGCAGCGCATTGTTCTCGCCGATGAACCCCGCGACGAACGCATTCGCTGGGTGGTCATAGATATTCGTCGGCGTGTCGAGCTGCTGAATGGCGCCGTCGTGGAACACCGCGATACGGTCGGAGAGCGTCAAAGCCTCACCCTGATCGTGCGTCACATAAACGACGGTGACGCCGAGTTCGCGATGCAGCCGCTTCAACTCGTATTGCATCTGCTCGCGCAAATGTTTGTCGAGCGCGCCCAAGGGCTCGTCCATCAGCACGAGCTCGGGATCGAACACCAGCGCGCGCGCAACCGCGACACGCTGCTGCTGTCCGCCTGAAAGTTGGTTCGGCTTGCGCTTATCAAAGCCCGAAAGCTCGACCATCGAAAGCGCCTTCGCGACGCGATCTCTGATCTCGCTGCGGCCGGTCTTTCGAACCTCAAGCGGGAACGCAAGGTTCTCGGCCACCGTCATGTGCGGGAATAGCGCGTAGTTCTGAAACACGAAGCCGAGGCCGCGCTTGTGCGGCGGCATCCTAGTCAGCGACTCGCCGTTCAGCAGAATGTCACCCGCCGTCGGCGTCTCGAAACCCGCGAGCATCATCAACGTCGTCGTTTTGCCGGAGCCCGACGGCCCCAGCAGCGTCAAGAATTCACCCTTCGCGATCTCGAGATTCAAGCCCTTCACGACAAGCTGCACACCGTCGTAGGTTTTCTTCACGCCCGCAAAGCGCACGAACGGCGCGGGTCCCGCGGCAACCGCCGCTGGAACTGCTTCCTCGGCCGCCACGGCAGCCGGAACATCCTGTACAACCTCAGGCGCCTTATCGCGCGCCAGCGGCACGATCATCGGCCCGCGATCGGGTTCGGGAATCTCAACCTGACGAACCTCGATTTCGGGCTCCGCCGCCGGCGGCGCTTCCGCGACGGGTTCGGGAACGACTTCAGGTTCAACCGGTTTCGCGGGCGCCTCGGTCTTTCGCTTATCGCCGAACCCGAATGACGCGAGCAAAGAGTTGCGCCGCGGCGCCAACGCCACACCCACACGTGGCGGCTCCGCCTCTTCCTCTTGTTCGTCGCTGTTTTGAACCGGCTCCGATTGCGGCTGAGCCGCATCGGCGATCACGGGTTCTGCTTGAGGTTGCTCGCCGTCAGTTGGAACGGATTCCGCCGCACCCTCCGTGGCAGGCTCGCCGTCGGGGATACCAAGCAGTCTCGATCCTAGCGAAAAGCCCTTGGTCGGAGCTTTTCCAGGCGCGTCTTTGGTGTCAGCTGCCATGGATACGACGGACGATGCCTCGTTTCCCCCTACCTTTTTCCCTACAGGCAGGTGCCAATCCTAGGGAAGCCAGGGGTTAATTGAAAGCATATCCTACTGCGGCTTCCCAAGAAGCCCCTTCAAGACATCCAACGGGTCCGGCTTCTGCTTCGGGTCGTTTTTCTGCGGCTGTGCACCCTCTTGTTGTGGGTTTGGGGGCACAGTCTGGTCGGGTTGCTCTGCTGGCGGCGCGGGTTCCGGTTCCTTTTGTGATTCTGGCGCCGGTTGCTGCGGTGCCGTTTGCGGCGTCTCGGCAGGCGGCTTCTTCTTGTTGCCAAACAGCTGGTCGAGCCCCGTTTCCTTCTTGATCGCGTCGAGCGGGTCTTCGCCTTTGATGATCGAATCGATCGCCGTATTCGCGATCCCCGACAAATCCGGCGCATAGGAAAGCCGCGCCCACGGTCCCTTGATCAAGAACGGAATACCGACCCCACGCTGGTCGTTCTTGCCGCCTTGCCCCTCGCTTGAGCGCACCGCGCGCGGTTCCACGCGATAGTCGAGCCGCTGTCCGGCAACGTCGACCGTACCGGCACCCGAAAGCCGCACGAATGGGTTCAAAAGCCGAAGATCGTCGTTGCGTCCAACCCCGTTCTTGACGATCAGCGTCGCGGAAAACTCCGCAAAATCCGTCTTCGCCGAACTGCCGATCGCCGAACCCGACAGCGCCGACTGAATTGTCCGCGCGATCTCCGCCAAATTGACGCCTTTGACGGCCCCATCCTCAAGCTTCATCTGCACCGTGCCGTCGAGTGCAGCCATCAACGCCCGCTGCGACCGGCCCGCGGCCGCAAGTTTCAGCGTAATATTTCCGGTGCCGCTCAACCGGTTGAACCCGGCCGCGTCGGTGAGCAGCGGCTCCGCCTTGATGCCGTTAAGCGCAACGTCGATCCCGATCTCGGGAGCGGCGCCCGCACCGTTCAGCGTCACGACACCTTTGCCGTTGCCGCCATAGAGCGCCATCTGCTTCAAATTCGCGCTGAGCTTGCCGCCCGCAAGCGCAAAGTCGAGAGCGCTCCGTCCGATCTTCAACCCTCCCACGTTCAAGGCATCGACCGCGAACGCGAGATCCGCGTCGATCGCTCTCAGCGCCGAAGCGTCGATCGCGCCGTCGCTCCACGGCGGGATCGTGCCGCCGGCCGAGTTCGCTCCGGCGCCGCCACCCAAATACGGATTGAGATCCAACCGGTCGAGTAACAACGTACCCTTGGCATGCGTCCGCCCACTGGTCGTCAGTGTGAGGTCACCCGACCCGTTCATCCCGTCGAGCGCGATCTTGACATTGTCGAAGACGATCCGCGACGGCGCCGACGTCAACGAACCGCTGATCGCGAGCGGCCCAAACCCGTTATCGCCCGGGAGTGCCACGCCGACGCGCGCCGCCAACTGCCGTGCCGAACTCGAACGCAGATCAACCTTGCCCGCAATCTTGCGGCTCTCCGTCTCGAACACACCCGTGAAGTTTGCGCTCAGCACGCCGCCGTCGACGGTAAGTTTCGCGTCGTTGAACGCAATGCGTCCCGGCGACGAACTGACCGCGCCGGTGACCGTCAGCGGTCCGAACCCGCTCGCACCCGGCAATTGAAATCCTGTGCGCGCGGCAAGTTCGCGCGCGGAGCTCGACCGAAGGTCGACGATGCCCGCAACCGTGCTCGTCGCGGTTTCCACGGTGCCCGTGAACGACGTCCGCAAAATGTCGCCGTCGACCGAAAGCTTCGCGTCTTTGAACGCCACGCGTCCGGGCGCGGTGCTGACCGAACCTGTGAGCGTCATGGATCCAAGCCCGCGCGTCCCCGGCAGTGCCGCGCCCACCTGCGCCGCAAGCTGGCGCGCCGAGTTCGATCGCATGTCGAGCGAGCCCGCAAGCGTACCGCTCGCCGTATCGAGGATGCCGGTGAAGCCGGCGCGAAGCACATCGCCATCGACCGAGAATTTTGCACCGTTGAACGCAATCTGTCCCGGCGTCACAGCAAGCGCACCGCTCAACGTCGCCGGACCAAAACCTTTGGTCCCAGGCAAAGCGAACCCCACGCGCTTCGCGAGATCGCGAGCGGAAACCGCGCGCGCATCGACAATGCCCGCGATCCTGTTCGTCTGCGTGTCGACCGTGCCCGTAAACGTCGCTTGCACCGCTTCGCCGTCGGCCGAAAACTTCGCGTCCTTCAGCGCGATGAGCTCCGGCCGGATTGTCACCGCACCCGCAACTTTGATCGCACCAAATCGGTCACCGTCCGGCGCACTCGCGCCCACCCACGCCGCAAGCCGCTTCACCGACGACGTTCCGAAATCGATTGTGCCGGCCGCAACGTTCGTCGCCGCATCGAGATTGCCGTCGAACGACGCATCCAAAACCTCGCCGCCAACCTTGAGCTTGACGTTGCTCTTCGCACCGGACGACAGCGCGCGCGGATCGGCGATCTCGGCGGTGACATCGATGGCTTCCTTGTTCCAGGTCAGCCCGCCGTCGATCATCATCGGCTGATCCAGGCCCGGCAGTTGCAGCGCAACGTCGATCCCGTCGATCCGCTGATTCGTGCCCGTACGCGCATCGCGATAGGTCAACACCCCGTCGACAATCCGCGCGTCGGCGAAACTGATGTCGCCGCTGGACCCGGTCGCGGCGGGACGAGCAGCCGCTCCACCGTTCGCCGGCGCAAACAACCAATTGCCCTGGCCCTGCGCGCCGATCTCTAAATGGATGACGGGCTTGACGAACCGGACCTCCGTCACCTTCAGCGATCCACCGAGCAGCGGAAACAGCTCCGCGCCGACGATCATCGTGTCCATTGTCGCCATCTGCGGGTCGGCGGCGCCAGCCGCGTTCGCGAGGCTCACCTTCTCGACCTTCACGCCGAACGCCGGCCAGAACGACAGCTGCAAGTCGCCGTCGATCTTGAGTTCGCGCCCCGTCGCGAGGCGCACCTGATTGATGATCTGTTCCTTATAGACGCTAACGGGGATCAGGAACGGCAGCGCGATCAGCGCCACGATCAACACAACCGGCACAAGCAACAGCCAGCGCCAAACGCGCCACGAAACGTTCGGTCGCCAGGCCGCCCACTTGCGCAAGGACGACACGTTGGGCCGCCACGCAGCCCAGGCGCGCCAATCAAGCAACTTCGCGAGCGACTCTCTGTTCATGCGCAATAACCTAGGTGCAAGGCGTGGCAGAATCACGGCCCCCCGATGGCGGGTTACTGCCCGTTGCACTAAGGGCGCGCCATGTTCGCAAGGTCTCCACCAGTGCCCGCGCGTCGTTGAGGGTGAGGTTGCGGATGCGTAGGCCGCCCGTTTGCGCCCCTGCACTGTCAATGGCGATGGTTGCTAGATTGAGCCGCCGTTGCAAAGGGCCGGTGCTGAGTGAGACTGACTGGATGCTGGCAAGTGGCATCAGCCAGTGATCCTGGTTGAACCAGCCCTGGCGGACATGGAGCATATCGCCCTCCAGTCGCCAGCCATGCGGCCGCGCCGCGATCAGCTGCACGGTCCCCCACAACCCAGCGAACACGACCCCCCACCAAATCGGCGGCCAGACAAAGCCCGCGACCAGCGCTATGAGCGCCAACGGCAGCGCCTCAGTCTGCGCGTCATAGTATCGGTGGATTGGCGCAACTGGCTCGAAACGCTCCGGTGCGATCCGCTCGAAGCCCCCGGCAATCGCCAACACACGCGCCGCCTCGACTGCGTTCGCAAGCGGCGCAAGCTCCTGCACGCCGCCGGCCGAAGCGCCGCCCATGGTCTGCACGTCTACGCGGCACAAACCATAATGGCGCTTCAGCCAATCGGCGACGGTTCGCGCTGCCTGGATGCGGTGGAGCGGAATGGCGACCTCGCTATGCGTCACCAATCCGCGCACGCGCCGCAGTGTTCGGCCCTCAAGCGACAGCGTGAAGCCATAGTTGCGCACGAACATCTGGATTACGCCCGCAACGGTCCCCAGCACAGTGAAGAGTCCAATCGCCAGCAGGATCGTGACCGGGCTGACAAAGCCCCATATCTCCTGCTGATGGACGCCGATCCATTTTTCGACATCGTCCATCGACCAAGGCAGCAGGTCCTTGAAATACTGCATCGTGCCGACGATGACAGCGAGCCATACCACCGAGAAATTGAACAGCCCGGCCTGAAGAAGCCGCGGCACAGTCATCTTGAACACCGGCGGTTCCGCGGGCTCCTCTTGTTCGGAAGCCGTACCCACTATCCCCCGCCGCGCCCTGACCTCGTCGCGCAATGCCAGCGCATCGGCGAGCCCAATCGAATCGAGAAACCCCTCATCACTTCCCGATCCACCGGTTTCCAGCTTGACCTTGGCCAGACCAAGAATCTGGGCGAGCGGGCCGCGTTCGATCTCGACATCCTGCACCCTGTCCCACGGAATGCTACGCCGGTTGCGCGCGAAGACGCCGCTCTCGATGTACATCTCGTTGGGCAGCAGCGTGTAGGTGAAGCGCCACCACGCCAAAACCTGGAACGCGAGGACTGCCGCCAGCAAGCCGCCGACCGCCAGCAGAAGCATGCCCAGACCTTCATCCCGCGCCAGCGCTACGACGCCGACAATCGGCACCAACATCTCTGGCAATTGCTTGATGAGTGTGACGAGTGGGATGATCGGATGGAGCCGCCGGGATCGAGCTACATCGCTCATTCTTTATCCGCCCGCACATGCAGGCGAATCTCGTCGCGCAACGCCTCGGCGGTAGCACGCGAAAGACCGGGCACACGGATTTGGCTGTTGAGCGTGCCGGCCGTGTTCAAGATCAGTTGCCAAACCCCGCACATCCGCTCAATGGGCCCCTGCGCGATGTCAATGTGCTGAACGCGATGAAACGCGACTGAGGTCTCGGTGTGCACGAGAACGCCGTGCGAGACATGAAGTTCATCCCCAGATTTCGCATACCCCCAGCGCCGGAAACGACGCCCCGTGGTCACGAGGACATAGTAGAGCAGGAGCAGAGCCGCTGGCACGCTCACCAACCCCGGCGGTGTTTTCGCCTGCTCGGCCGACGCAACGTCGACAACGATAGCAATTGCGAGTGCAATCAGGGCCATGATCGCCGCACTGATCCGCATCACCTTCAATTGACCGGGTTCAAGCGGCGTCCAAGTGATGGCGGGGGCGGTCATGCTTTGACGATGCGCGAGGCGGGGTTGTTCGTCCAGTCTTCAGACTCTATTTCCGATTCCGTTCCACGAACATGACCCGTGCTGAGGCTTTGACGCGTTGCGATTCGAAGTGCGCGCGCAGCGAAGCACCCACTGTCCGTCGAGGTGACCATGGCGGCCATGTTTGGTTCCGCTCTGGTCTGCTACTGACCGAACAGCCCCTTCAGTGGATCGAATGGGTCATTCTTCTTATTCGGGTCGGTTTTCGGCGGCTGCTCGCCGGGCGGCTGCTTTTTCTTCGCCCCGAAGAGGTCGCCGAGCCCGCTGCTGTCCTTTAGGCTTTCGAGCGGATCGCCGCCCTTCAAGATCGAATCCACCGTCGAATTCAAGACGCCGCCGAGATCGGGCTCGTACGAGAGCTTGCTCCACGGCCCTTTGATGCGGAACGGAATCCCGATCCCGCCAAGATCGCCCTGGCCACCTTGACCTTCGGCCGAACGAACCGCCTTCGGCTCCACGCGATAGTCGAGCGTTTGGTTGCCGACGTCGACGAGCCCGGCGCCGCTCAATCGCACGAACGGATTGAGAAGCTTCAAATCCTTGTTCGCGGCCATGCCGTCTTTGATCACGAACGAGCCCGAGAGTTCCGCAAAGTCCGTCTTCGCACCAGCGCCCACGGCGGTGCCCGAGAGCGCCGACTGAATCGTGCGCGCGATCTCGGCAAGGTTCACACCTTTGATCGCCCCGTCTTCGAACTTGATCTGCATTGTCCCGGCGAGCGCCTTCATCAGTGCGCGCTGCGTTCCGCCCGCCGCCGCCACCTTCAGCGCAATGTTCCCGGTGCCGCTCAACCGTGTGAACCCGGCCGCGTCCGTCAAGAACGGTTCGCCCTGAACACCGGCGAATTTTAGGTCCAAGCCCACTTGCGGCGCACCGCTCTCGCCATTCAGCGAGATCACACCGGTCCCGTTGCCGCTATAGAGCGCCATCTGCTTCAGGTTTGCGCGCAACGTGCCGCCGCTCAGGGCGATGTCGAGCGCACTCCGCCCGATCTGCATGCCGCCCACGACAAGCGCGTTCACCGCAAAGTCGAGATCGGCATCGATCGAACGCAGCCCCGCGAAATCGATCGGCGCATCGCTCCAAGCGGCTCCACTTCCTGCAGTGCTACCCTGCGCCGCGGCCCCGCTGCCCAAATACGGATTCAAATCCAGCCGGTCGAGTTCGAAGTCGCCTTTCGCATGCGGCCGTTCGCCGGACGTCTCGAGCACGAGGTTGCCCGACCCGTTCATTCCGTCGAGCGAGAGCTTTGCTTGTTTGAACGCGATCTCCCCGGCGGTCGAACGCAATGCGCCTTTCAGGCTCATCGGGCCGAAGCCGCGTACCTTCGGCAATTCGACGCCGGCCCAAGCGGCCAGCCGCCGCGCCGACTGTGTGTTGAAATCGACGTCGCCCGCGACCTCGCTTTTGGCTTCGTCAACCGTGCCGTCGAACGTTGCGTTCAAGACCTCGCCGTCGACCTTGGCTTTCAGTTCGCTCTTGCCGCCGGTGGATAGCGCACGCGGATTGGCGATCGCCGCGTCGACTTTGATCGCTTCCTTGTTCCACGTCAGGCCGCCCTGAACCGTCATCGGCTGATCGAGACTGGGCAACTTCACCGACACGTCGATTGCGTCGACCCGCTGCGCCGTCTCCGTGCGCGCGTCGGCATAGGTCAGCGTGCCGCCCTTAATCTCGACGTCGCGAAAACTGAAATCGCCGCCGCTCGAAGGTTTTGCTTGATCCTGAGTCGGCGTCGGCCCTTGGGCCGTTTCGAACAACCAGTTGCCCCGTCCCTGCTTGTCGATCTCCAGATTGATCGTCGGGTTGACGAAGCGGACTTGCGTAACGTTGAGCGTACCGGAAAGCAGCGGCATCAGCTCCGCCCCGACGACCATCGCGTCCATCGTCACCATTTGCGGCGCACTTCCACCAGCGGCGTTCGCGAAACTGACCTTGCCCACCTCAACCCCGAACGCCGGCCAGAACGAAAGCTTCAAATCGCCGTCGATCTTCAGGTCGCGCCCGGTCGCAAGGCGCGTTTGCGCGATGATCTGCTCCTTATAGACGCTGGTCGGGACCAAGAACGGCAGCGACACCAGCGCAACGATGAGCAGTGCGAGCGCCAAAAGCACCCAACGAAGAACGCGCCACATCAGGAGAGACTCCTTCCACCGCCGATTTCTGTTAACCTATGCCGCGATCCAGGCGGAATCACGGCCCCGTTCCGCTTCAAACAGCCACGTTAGGATTTCAACAGACTTCTGTTCGTTGCTTGTACCAGCAATATGTGGTCGATCCCTCAATCTAGGCCATAGGACGCTTCATCTATACCCTTGGCAATCTGAGCCAGCCGTCGCCAGCCAGAAAGTCAGACGCATGGGACAACTACTCCGCCGGACTGGCCTGTTGGCAATGCTGCTCGCAGCGCTGGCCGGCTTCGCACTCTCGTCCTATGTGCACGTGAACACGTACTTCGGCAGGCTCCCGCTCGGCGAGTCGACGATGAGGGTTCATGTCTGGGCGATCCTGCTCATGGGGGCCGCTATAATCATCCAAATTAGAATGAGCCAGGAAGAGCGGCGCGGTCCGAAGGGGGAATGGCTACTGCGCGCCGCTCCGCGGGCCGTTCGCTGGCTTGTGCCCGCACTGTTCGTGTTCTCCGTGGCCAATTTCATAAATCTAGCGATGACGGAACATGCGCTCGGTCGGGGCAAAGCGCCGTTCATCGACGTAGCGCGCTCGTTTTCCTCCGGCTGGATGCTCATTTTCGCATTTGCGTTTGGTGCCGCATGGTCGCTGATGCGCCTAGCCGGCAAAGCGCTGCCGCGATGTCCGAACGGTCACCGAGTCGACGATGGCGATGACTTCTGCCCATCATGCGGCGCAAAGGTTGAGCGAGCCGAATGATACCGCGCTGGGTTTTTGCGGCGTTAATGGCCCCAATCACCGTAGCAGCACTACTGGGCTTTCTCGCGACCTTGGCGATACATGTTGCCGCTCATTTGCATGTCATTGTCCCGCGCGAGCAATGGCAAGCATTCGCCTACGGACTCTTCCCGCTTTGGGTGACTGTAGTCCTGATTTCCATCACCGAGCGGCCACCGAACAACGTACACTTTTGGGATTTCCTACTGCGTGGCACACCGCGCTGGATGGGACGAACCGCCGTCTGGCTCCTTGTCTATGCAGGCATAAACATGCTTCTCATGATTGCCGCGTTGATGAGCGGTGGCTTGCGTGGATTGGGCTCCGAATGGGATGCCGAGGTGCAAGCCTGGGGAGTCACTGGTCACCTACTGGTTTTCTATTGGACTGGATTCTCCGTGTTCTACGCAAAGCTCGTTCGCTTGACGCATCATGCGCCGCGCTGCCCCAATGGTCATGCGGTGGATGCCGATCATCGCTACTGCACGAAATGCGGCGCCAAGGTCGAAGGCTTCTTCGAGTATGAAGATGTCGGTTAGGGTCTCGAACGGTTGTTCCAAAATGCGCCCTTCCAGGCTTAACCGGCGCCGTTCAAAGAACCGCTGTTCCTGACTTGTACCAGCACCCTGTACACATGGCGGTTGTGCGGCGAGGTGCTATAAGCCCGCGCGGCACGCATCCGGACCCTTCATGTCATCGCAATCCAAGACCAACGCGCTGGAAGCCGTCTGGCTTCCCTTCACCGCCAACCGCCAATTCAAGTCCGAGCCGCGCCTGATCGCGCGCGGGGCAGGGATGCACTATTACGATCCACAAGGGCGCGAACTTCTCGACGGTCTCGCCGGCCTCTGGTGCTCGCTTGCCGGTCACGGCCGCACGGAAATCACCGAAGCCGTCACCGCGCAGATGCAGGAACTCGACTTTGCGCCGACGTTCCAATTCGCGCATCCGAAAGTCATTGAACTCGCCGGCCGCCTAACTGCGTTAGCGCCAACGGGCCTCGATCACGTCTTCTTCTGCAACTCCGGCTCGGAAGCCGCGGACACCGCACTCAAGATCGCACTCGCATACTGGCGCGCAAAGGGCCAGGCGCAGCGCGCCCGTCTCGTCGGCCGCATCCGCGGTTATCACGGCACGAACTTTGGCGGCATGTCGGTTGGCGGTATCGCGAACAACCGCAAAGCGTTCGGAACGATGCTCTCGACCGTCGATCACCTGCCCACGACCTACGATCGCGCGAGCCAAGCGTTCTCGAAAGGCGATCCCGACCACGGCGCACACTTCGCCGAAGCGCTCGAGGAATTGGTAATGCTGCACGGCGACACGATCGCGGCCGTCATCGTCGAACCGATGGCGGGCTCGACCGGCGTGCTGCCGCCCCCGAAGGGCTACCTCCAACGCCTGCGCCAAATCTGCGACAAGCACGGCCTGCTACTCATCTTCGACGAAGTGATCACGATGTTCGGCCGTATGGGTGCGGCGACCGCGGCCGAGCGCTACGGCGTCACCCCGGACATGATCACGTTCGCGAAGGGCGTGACGAACGGCGCCATCCCGATGGGCGGCGTAATCGCCTCGAAGGCGATCTACGACGCCTTCGCGCAGAAGGACGACTGGCAAGTCGAATTCTTCCACGGCTACACCTATTCCGGACATCCTGTTGCGGCGGCGGCCGCGCTCGCGACCTTAAATATCTATCGCGACGAAAATCTGTTCGAGCGAGGCAAACAAATCGAACAGTGGCTTCAGGATGCGGTGCACAAATTGAAGGGCGCCCCGTTCGTCGCCGATATCCGCAACTCCGGCGCCGCCGCAGCGATCGACATAGAACCAGCGGCAGGTGCACCGGGCAAACGCGGGCACGAGGCGATCCGCCGCGCGTTCTTCGACGAAAATATTGTCCTGCGGGTCGGTGGAGACACGATTGCTTTGGGCCCCGCTCTCATAGCAGAACAGAGCCACATTGAACGGCTGGTCGCGGGTGTCGAACGCGTGCTGCGCCGCCTCACCTAAAAGATAAGGGGACCTCTATGCTCGTCGGCGTTCCGAAGGAAGTCAAAGTCCACGAATACCGCGTCGGCCTCACGCCATCGAGCGTGCGCGAACTGGTGGCGCACGGCCACAAGGTGGTTGTGCAAGCCTCGGCCGGTGCCGCGATCGGCCTCACCGATGACATGTACCGCGCCGCGGATGCCGAGATCCTTCCCACCGCCGCCGACGTGTTCGCGAAAGCCGACATGATCGTGAAGGTGAAAGAACCCCAACCGGCCGAGATCAAGATGCTCAGGTCCGGCCAGTTGCTGTTTACCTATCTCCATCTCGCGCCCGATCCCGAACAAACCGAAGGCCTCCTCAAGTCGGATTGCGTGGCCGTCGCCTACGAGACGGTGACCGACGCACGCGGGGGTCTGCCGCTGCTCGCGCCGATGTCCGAAGTCGCGGGCCGCATGTCGATCCAAGCTGGCGCGCATTGCCTGGAGATGGAGCAGGGCGGTCGCGGTATGTTGCTCGGCGGCGTCCCCGGCGTGCCCGCAGCGAAGGTCGTCATCATTGGCGGCGGCGTTGTCGGTGCAAATGCCGCGCGCATGGCGATGGGCCTCGAAGCGCACGTCACGATTCTCGACCGAAGCCTTCCGCGCCTCGCCGAGCTCGACCTGCAATTCGGCGCCATGCTGAACACGGTCTACTCGACAATCGACGCGATCGAGGAATACGTCATCTCGGCCGACTTGGTGGTGGGCGCCGTCCTGCTCCCCGGCGCCGCCGCGCCAAAGCTCATCAGCGAAAAGCTGGTACGCAAGATGAAGAACGGTTCGGTTCTCGTCGACGTCGCAATCGACCAAGGCGGCTGCGCCGAAACCTCGAGGCCCACGACACACGCGCAGCCGACTTACCGCGTCCACGACGTTGTGCACTATTGCGTCGCCAACATGCCTGGCGCCGTCGCCAGAACCTCCACATTCGCGCTCAACAACGCGACGCTGCCCTTCACACTCGCGCTCGCTGACAAGGGCTACGCGAAGGCTTGCAAGGACAATCCGCACCTCCAGGCGGGCCTCAACATCCACCGCGGCGCGCTCACCTACCAAGCCGTCGCCGACTTCCAAAAGCGCGAATACACGCCGCCGGAACGCGCCCTCGCGCGCTGAACGCGGTCGAACGGCGCGATCACGTATTCGTGCCCTATGTCAAAACG
>CXWL01006811.1_pt1 | contig 28530 bp, 25 predicted proteins | sample 590931 | NCBI WGS metagenome assembly CXWL01 (sample SAMEA3498368, study PRJEB10139) | groundwater metagenome | biome: water well; material: biofilm material | place: Germany | collected 2015-04-27 | reverse complement strand
TGCTGCTTGCGCCCCTGGCCGCGAGCCTGGTGCAAATGGCCATCAGTCGTGCGCGCGAATACGAGGCCGACCGCATCGGCGCCGAAATAGGCGGCGAGCCAGAGGCGCTCGCGAGTGCGCTACAGAAGATCGAGAGATACGCCCGCCAGCGTTTGAACGTCGACGCCGAACGCAACCCGGCCATGGCGCACCTGTTTATCATCAACCCGCTGGCGGGCCGCGGCGCTGACAATCTGTTCTCTACCCACCCCAACACCAAAAACCGCATTGCCCAACTCACCGAGCTGGCGCGCCGTTTCGGGCGGCCAACGACCGCGCCGGAGGCGTCCGGTCCGTGGGGACCGGCGCCGTACCGCAAGCAGGGACCATGGGGATAAGCTGCGCCGGGACTTGTTCCCGGAGCACATGGTTGATGATGCGTTAACCGCAGCGGCGCGAGTCTCGTCCGCTCGCCATGCGCCTCGCGTCCGCTCTCCTCCTTGCAACCGCCGGCCTCGTCGGCCCGACGCCGCTGGCGTTCGCGCGTTCGCCTGTGACCATCGAGGGCGGCGACACCGAGACCCGCACAGCCATTCTCGACCTGCTGCCGGATCGCGAGCCCCCCGCCTCGCTGTTTGACGCCGAGCGAATTGCCGAAGAAGCCGCGCTTCGAGCTCTCACCTGGCTGCGTTCTGAAGGTTATTACGCCGCGACTGTGACGCCGGATGCCCGGGACACACCACCGCTTGCGCGCCTCATCATTGCTCCGGGGGCGCGATTTCGCTTCGACGCGCCGGTGCTGTTGTTTGACGGCCCCGCGCCCAACGAGAACACACGCGCGGCGGTCGTCCAGGCGCTCAATGGCCTGCACGAAAACGAGCCCGCGCGCGCCGCCATAATTATTCATGCCCAAGCCGAGGCGCTGGCGACGCTGCAGAGAGCTGGATACGCAGATGCTGCGATCGGCGAGCCTCGTGTGGTCGTCGACCACGCCACCGGGCGCGTCGCCGCAGAACTGCGTTTCCACGCGGGCGAGGCCTTCCGCCTGGGCGCTGTCCACGCCGAGCCAGATGACGTATTTCGCCCTGGTTTTGTACGCGGGCTCCGGAATTGGCGAGAGGGCGACCTCTACGCGCCCGAGGCTCTAGCGCGCCTTCGCCGCGACCTCGCCAGCACCGGCGCGGTATCGCGGATTGGCACGCGCCTTGAACCGGCCGCAGAGGGTAACGTTCGCGATGTTGTGCTTGAGATTGAGCCCGCAAAGCGAAACGCCTACGAACTTGGCCTTGGGTACTCGACCACTGAAGGTGCGGGTGTTGAAGCGCGCTGGGTCCGACGCAACCTGACCGGGCGCGCCGATGCGCTGACGCTCTCAACCACGCTCAGCGAGAATCAACAGGACATCACCGCGACTTTGGCGCGCCCACACGGTGCGGGACTTGGCCATACTGTGAATTTCGGCGCAGCGCTGGAGCGCGAAACCAGCGAAGCCTTTACGCGCCAGGGCGTTTCTCTGCTCGCTTCCGTCGATGCTTCCACGCGCTTGCGCCTAGGACGCAGCTACGGCGCGCGTTTCTCCGCCGACCGCTTCGATGACCTGGCCGGGGGTATCCGCGATGCGCTTGTGCTCTCGAGTTTCGCCGACCTGCGCTACGACACCACCGAATTCTCGCTCGATCCCCGCGACGGCGCCATTTTCGATTTTCGCATCGAGCCGTCGGTCTCGGCCGGCGATGCCAGCCTAGGCTTCATTCGCGCCATAGCCGAGGCGCGGGGCTACGATTCTTTCGGCCACGAAGATCGTCTAACGTTGGCGGGACGTATCCGCGGCGGCTGGCTGGAGGCGGTGTTCGGCAGCGTCGATGACGTTCCCCCCGACAGGCGTTTCTATGCCGGGGGCGGCGGCTCAATCCGCGGCTATTTGTACAACTCGATCTACCCGCGCATTCGCGACGATCTCGGCCTCTCGCCGGGCGGCCAAGGATTGATCGAGACGTCGCTTGAGGCGCGGTGGCGCTTTGACGACAAGTTCGGCGCAGCGTTGTTTCTCGATGGCGGCACGGCTTTCGACGATTTTGAGCAAGCCGGCGACATCACCTGGGGCGCGGGAATCGGCGCGCGCTACGATCTCGGCTTTGCGCCCTTGCGCATCGACCTCGCCTTTCCGCTCGACGCCGAGCGCAGCAACGATCGCTACGCGCTCTACATTTCGATCGGGCAAGCGTTTTGACCATCGCTTCGACCTCAGGACCTTCGCCCCCGAGAAAGCCGCGCGCCTGGAAGCTCGCAGCGGCCGGAGCGACCTTGGCGGCCGGCGGACTGGCGCTCGCACTGGGCCCGGGGGCTGCCTGGCTCGTCGATCATTTTGCAGACGGCCGCCAGGTGTGGCGACTTGGGCAAATCAGAATCGATGGCGTTCGCGGCGCTTGGCTCGGCGATCTGCGTGCAGCACGGGTCAGTTTGAGCGATGCGAGCGGCATTTGGCTGAGCGGCGCTGATGTCGAACTCAAATGGCGTCCGCTCGATCTGTTGTTCGGCGCTCTGCACATTGAACGCGCAGGCGCGGCGCGGATCGACATCGCGCGTGCGCCCGCGCTGTCAGCGCCCAGCCAAGGCCGGGGCGAGGTCGATGTCGAAATCGGCGTGGTTGAAGTGCCGCTGTTGCATCTGGACGAGGACGCGCTCGGAGTGTCTGCCGATTTCCGTCTGGATCTGTCGCTGGACGCAACCGATCAAAAGTTGCGGCAAGCGGGACTGTCGCTTCTTCGCTTGGATTCCGCCATTGACCGGCTCGAGCTCTCCTACCGCGACGATTACGCGCTGGACTTCGACTTGTCTGGCGCCGCCGGCGGCGTGTTCGCACGCGCGCTTGGCGTGCCCGAAGCAGAGGTGGCCGCCCACGCGGAGGGGTTGGGGGATCCCCGCTCGGGGCAAACGCACTACTCAGTTACGCTCGATCGCGCCGCGGCGCTCGACGGTGAGGCGCGCTGGAACGCCGCGGAATGGTCGGCGCGCACCCAAGCGCACTTGCAGCGTCTGCCAGCGTTGCGCGGCCTGGCGCGACGCATCGGCGCGGAACTTGAACTCACCGCCGCCGGCGTGCGGGGCGGGCGCTTCCAGGCTCATGCTCAAACTCCCTTCCTCACGCTCGACCTCAATGGCGTCGCCGACGAACAATTCGCGCTGCAGGGGCCGGCTTCGTTCATCGCAACCACCCGAAGGCTCTCCGACATCACCCGCGAGGCGCCGTTTTCGTTCGGTCCAGCGAGGCTCGAGGGGGAGCTGCGAAGCGAACGCGGCATCATCGCCATCCGCGCGAATGCGCAAGCCAACGAAATTGACGCTCTCGGACAGCGCACCAGTTTCTCCGGCCCGCTTGAAGCGGCTTTAACTCCGGACGATTTTACGCTCTCGGCCGTGCTGTCAGCGCCAAGCGATGCGCCGGCGCTATTCGCGCGCGGAACCTTGTCTGCCGAGATGAGATACGACCGTCACCGTGGACGCTATAGCCTGGACCGAGCCGAACTCACCACCGACGCAGTGCAAGTCACGGCGCGCGGTTGGGTGAATGGAGGCGATGGCGAATTCTCTGGCGATTGGCGCGCAAAGGGCTTGGCGGCGATTGCGCCCGACCTCGTCGGCGCCGCGAATGGGCGCTGGCGCTCGCATGCGTCCCTGGCCGAGCGCAGAATCTGGACAACTGCAATCGATGGCGTGGGTGAGCGAATTTCCGGAGCAAGCGCGCTGGCGCAAGCGCTCGGCCAAAGCCCGCGACTCGACGCCCTGCTCCGCAACGAGAACGGCGGCGTTACCGTCTCGCACGCGCGCCTCAACGGCGCCCGCTTGCGTGCCGGCGCCACCGGCAGGATCTTGCGCGGGGATGCAGACCTCACGCTTGAAGCCAGCGCGCGAGGTCCATTTACGATCGGTGGCGTTGAACTCGCCGGCGCCGGCGATGCAACCGGACGCCTCACCGGGCCGATCGCGCGACCGGCTCTGAACCTGCGCGCCGCATTGGGTTCATTCAACCTGGCCGGCGCGACACTAGATCAGCCAATACTGGAACTTACGCTCACGTCAGGCGCACGCTCCTATCAGGGTCGCGCCAACCTGGCCGGCACGGTCTCGGGCCAACGGTTTTCGGCCGCGTCCGACCTCCACATCGCGGGGGGTGCTTTGGAGTTGGAAGGCTTGGACGCTGCATTGGGCGAGCTGCGCGCCAGCGGCGGCGCACGCTTCGCTGAGCGCGGACACAGCGCACAGCTTGAGGTCGCAGGATCGCTAGACGGTTTGGCGCCGGGCGTGGCCGGCCGCATCGAAGGGCATTTGCATTATGCGGCTGAGGCTTTGCTGCTTGATGCACGCATCGCCGACGCACGCGCAGGCGTGTTGCAGATCAGGACGGCGACATTGCGCGCAGAGGGCCCTCCCAGGAACATCGCCGCACGGTTTGAGCTGAGCGGATGGGTGCGCGAAGCGCCGCTGTCTTTCTCTGGCGACGCAAGACTCGACACCGAACGTGGCGTGTCGACACTCGCGGTGGATGGTGATGGAACGCTCGCCGGCGCCGCTATCGCCACCAGCGCGCCTTTGCGCATGCGATTCGAGCGTGGCGCGGTCCAAACCAACGCCAACCTCACCGTTGGCGACGGAATATTCACCGGCGAGTGGCATGAGCGAGGCCGCGCCGTCTCGGGCTCTGCACGCGTCGATCATGCCCCGCTTGCGCCCTTCGCCGCTATCTGGGGGGAACAGGCCTCAGGCAGCATCAATGGCGATCTCCGTTTCGCCAGCGCCGGGCGCGGGCTCTCCGGCGCCGCCAGTTTGAATTTCTCCAACGCCCGCTTCGCCGGCCGCCAGCGTGGGCCTCTGGACATCAGCATCATCGGCGCTCTCGAGCCCACCCGGCTCACCGCAGAGATCGATGCTCGCTCGACTGACGGACTAGAAGCGCACTTCGAGGCCGACGCGCCAGTCGTCACCAGCGCAGCGCCGATTCGGATCGCGCTCGCGCCCGAACAACGCGGACGCGCGCGGTGGTCGGTGCGAGGCCCCGCCGACAGCCTTTGGGCCGCCGCGCGTTTGCAGGATCAGAGTTTGTCCGGCGCCCTCGACGGAGAGGGCGAGCTTCAATTTGGCGCCGGCAGCATCTCAGGCGCAGGCCATGTTCAAATCGTCGGCGGGCGTTTCGAGGACAAGCTCAGCGCGGTGAGTTTGGTGGACCTCAACGCCCGCGTCGCCTTCAACGAAACTGGCGTGACGATCGAGCGCCTGGAAGCCGCCGGTCTACATGGCGGGCGACTCTCGGCGACGGGCGGCAGCGCCAATCCGCAGTCGGGCCACATCGCGGTGCGCGTAGACGGCATGCGGATTGTCAATCGACCTGACGCGCGCGCAACCGCCAATGGCGAGCTTGCGTTCCGCTGGGAGGGACTGCACTCCACACTTTCCGGTTCGCTCGATATCGTCGCTGCGGATCTGGACGTCGCATCCAATGCTGATTCAGGCATCCCCGCTATTGATGTGATCGAGATAAACCGCCCTGAATCCAGCCGCGCACCGGCGCCAACAACGCCGCGACGTAATGGATCGACTACACTCGATGTTCGCATCAGTGCGCCGGGGCGTGTTTTTACGCGTGGACGCGGCGTCGAAGCGGAATGGGCGCTCGATATGCGACTTGGCGGCACGGCGCGGAACCCTCTTCTCTACGGCGAAGCCCGCTCCGTTCGCGGCACGCTCGCGCTCTCGGGCCAACCCTTCGAAATCGAGAATGCGCGCATCTTCTTCAATGGCGATCCGCTGGACGCGCAAATCGATCTCACGGCACAGCGCGACACCGCAGATTTGAGCGCACGCATCCGTCTGACCGGCACCGCGCGCGATCCCGAGATCGCGTTCTCCAGCGATCCGGCGCTGCCGGAAGACGAAATCCTGCCGCAAGTGCTGTTCGGCCGCTCGGTGCAGGATCTATCGCCGTTCGAGGGCGCGCAGCTGGCGGCGAGTCTCGCCGCGCTCTCAGGGCAAGCCTCGCTCGATCTCGTGGACGCCGCGAGGGCGGCGGCAGGCCTGGACCGTTTCAATCTGCGACAAGACGCCGATGGCGGGTTCCTCGTGGCGGGCGGAATCTACCTCACCCGCGATGTGTACGTGGAAGTAGCGCGCACGGGCCTTGGACAAGCGCAATCGCGGGTCGAATGGACGGTCCGCCCACGCTTAGTGCTGGTGACCAGCTTCATCGACAACGGCGACCAACGCGTCTCGCTGCGCTGGCGGCGGGAAAGCGATTGAGGGGGAAAAGCTGGGTCAACCGAAACTGATAGAAATCAGCGCTTTACCTGCGCCCTGTCAGCCCAGAGTTAGCTCAGACTCGGAAACCTGGGCTAACTCGATCGGGCATGCCAGCGGGCTCCAGACCCGCGGCCGCGCGTCTCAATGACACCGCTCTTCTTCAATTCACCAAGGAGACGGCCAACATGCGAGGAGGACCTATCAACAGCCTCGTTCAGCTGTTTGCGGGTCGCGCCAGCGTTACCCGCTTCAACAATGATCCTTCTTAGCAGCTGGACCTCCTCCGCCCGACCGCGTCCGCGATCCCGATCATAAGCGTCAGGGACCCCCTCAAACTCTCGATACCGCCGCGACAGAATCCATTTGTTGCGTCCCGCGGTGCGCTCAATTGCTCCCGCCGAGCGGAGCACCTCCCGACGCTCCAGCAACGTTTCTGGCACAATCACACCGCGCCGCACCATGTCGAGGACACGCAAGTCGGCCACCGAAAAAGCAGCTCCACGCTCGCGGGACAAATCCTCCAAGAACTGAATGAACTTGGGGTCCGTAACTTCACCCCTGAGGTTCACAATCACGACATGCTCGTCGGACTTGCTGTAATCAGGCAGCGCCTTTGCCTGCTCAATGCAACGTCGAAACATCTTGTCCGCCCCTTGCCCCGACCGCTCTACCAAACCGCAACGCTTCAAAGCCTCCGCCAAGCGTCTGTTCCGCGGATTCTGCCTGTCCACAATGTTCTCGGGCGTGATGCCTCTCGGGAAACCTCCTGGGCTTCGCACTTCGATCCGTGTGGGCCACATTAGCAGCCAAGCGGAGCCTGCATCCGAATAGTCCCTATGCGCAACCGCATTCAAGAGCGCTTCACGGATCGTTCCTTCGTCAAACGTCGCAACCTCATGCCGGAATAGTCCCAACGTGATTTGACTTGTGGTGTTGCGTACATTGATGCGCTGCCAGATGCTATCGACCCACAAAAGAAGGCCAGCTTTGAACTCCAATCGTTCGGAGTACTCATCCATGCCTTCCTTTGAACGGTACTCAAAAATCATCTCCGCCTGCGGCAGATGACGCCGAATAGCCTGTTCCGCCCCCATCAGTAGCAGCGCGGCGTTTGTGAGTTCGCCGTCTACGCTCAATTCCGCGTTCTCCAGGAGAGTTCCGACATCCCATAGGCTCACGCCGAGTTTAGGCTCGCGAGCGCTCCACTCTAAACGAAATCGTTCGACCGCCTTCGGATCGAGGTCGTCGATCTTCGCCTCCGCGCAGACGTCAGAGCTAATGTCGAGCGAAACATCGACCAAGGCCCTGCGGAGCTCATCGGGCCCCATTGTCCGCAGAGCCTCGCCGGTTCGGTGGTAGAACTTGCCGTCGAACCCAACAGGTCGTCCCCTTGGCGCAGCGTTTGTTGACACCACGACAACACGCTTCCCATCAGGGTGGAACTCCTGCGCCTGAGTGCGCCACCGCATCCGTTCAAAAACCTCGAAGCGTAACTTGGCGAGGTCGGGGAACGCGTTCGTCCCCGCAAATTCCCGGGGCTTCCGATCGGTAACGCCGAGGACAATCGACCCCCCGCCCTCGTTCGCCAGAGCGCTCACGTACTCGCACAGGCGGTCCTTTGAGAACTGGTTCTCCGCATGCTTGAACTCCAGCCCTTCCAATTCGGACGGCAGCTTGATCGCGTTGCGCAAGGCTTCTTCAGAATCAATCTGCATTGAGTTCTCATTTGATGTCGGGCGAACCCGCCTTCCTACTCTTTTTTTAATCTTCTATAAGCAACCAATGAAATTCCTCGACCAGACCAAGATTATCATCCGCTCCGGCAATGGCGGGGCGGGCGCGGTGTCGTTCCGGCGGGAGAAATTCATTCCGTTTGGCGGCCCTGACGGCGGCGACGGCGGCAGGGGCGGCGATGTCTGGATCGAAGCCGTGGACGGGCTCAACACCCTGATCGACTATCGCTACCAGCAGCATTTCAAGGGCGCCACTGGCGGCCATGGGATGGGTCAAAACCGCCACGGCGCCGATGGCGAGAGCATAACCTTGCGCGTGCCGACGGGCACGCAGGTGCTGGAGGATGACAAAGAAACCCTGATCGCCGACCTCGCAACGCCCGGCAAGCGCGTGCTGCTCGCCAAGGGCGGCAATGGCGGCTTCGGCAACGCCTATTTCAAATCCTCCGTCAACCAGGCGCCGCGCCACGCTAATCCCGGGCTCGAAGGCGAAGAGCGCACGCTGTGGCTGCGGTTGAAGCTGATCGCCGACGCCGGGCTGATCGGTTTGCCCAACGCCGGCAAATCGACATTCCTGCGCGCGGTGAGCGCGGCGACACCGAAGGTCGCGGACTACCCGTTCACAACGCTGCACCCGCATCTTGGCGTCGTCACCATAGGCGAAGGCGAACGCTTCGTCGTCGCCGACATTCCAGGTCTGATCGAAGGCGCGGCGGAAGGCGCGGGCCTGGGCACGCGCTTTCTCGGCCATGTCGAACGCTGCGTGGCTTTGGTGCACCTGATCGATGTCACCAATGAGAGCGCAACGGAAGCGTATCGCACCGTGCGTCGCGAAATCGAAGCCTACAGCGAAGAGCTCGCGCAAAAGCCTGAACTGGTCGCGCTCAACAAGATCGACGCGCTCACCCCCGCCGAAGCCAACCGCAAACGCGCTGCGCTGTCGCGCGCGATCGGCAAGGACGTGCGGCTAGTGTCCGGCGTCTCCGGCGCGGGCGTGCGGGACCTCATGAACGAAATCGCGGCGCTGTTGCGGGAGCGGCGGGGGGAAGAAAAACCAGCACTAGCGCCCGCAAGCAGCGATTGGGCGCCCTAAATATGGGCCGCCGGCGCCTCGCCGGCATGCGGTGTTTGCCACCGCCCAGGCGGCGGCATAGTTGCAACATTGCTGCCGGCGTGGCGCCGGCGGTCCATATTGTGGCGAGCTAAGCTGAAAGCGATTTGAGCCGCCCAACTGCTTCCTCCAACAATGGATCGCTCGCGTTGCGCGCGATCCATTCGCCGAAGGCCGCGGGACCTGAAGTTTCCAACCGCTCGAACGCCGCAAGGCCGGGCCGCTCGACCAAAGCGCCGATGCGCTCCAGCGCCTGTAGCCATTCGCCATTGCCCGGCCCGATCCCTTTGGTGAGATCGTTGGCGTGTACAAGATTGAAGGGTGCAGGAAGTTCGCAAGCAACCAACATCGTGGCGGCAAGCACATTGCGCTGTCGCCCGATGGTCGCCTCGCCGCGAACCCAATCACTCGCCACCGCGCCGGGAGACCAGCACACCAAGACACACCTGGCGGAGCGAACGTGACGGTCGATCTCGGCGTCGAAAGTCTTGCCGGAGTGGATGTCGGCGTCGAACCATACGCTGAGCTTCAGTGCCTTCAGCCGCTCGGCGATCACATGGACCAACGCTCGTTCGTCGCGCTTGTAGGAAATGAAGATGTCGACGGATTGAGGGGTGAAAGTTCGCGGCGGCGAACGCGGGGACGGGGGCGGCTGGGCACTGACGGCCCGCTTGGCAGTCCAACGGCGCAACAACGAAAATACGCCGGCCGCGGCCGCAAGGCCGGCGATGCTGGCGCACCAGTAGACCAGATTGCGGTCCCAACCGTAGTGGTTGTTTAATGGAATCCCAACGGCGAAAAAGGCGAAAAACGCCGCAGTCAGGGATAAGATCAGCGTGGCGACAAATTTGAGCCAGCGCGGACCACGAAACACCGCCACCAGCAGCAACAGGACCACCGGCAGGGTTAGCAAATAAGCCATCGTATGTCCGTTCCCACAGGGCGACTTGGCGGCGCGACGATAGCGCCGAACCCGCTTCCTTTTCAACATTGTAGATGGGAAGCTGTCGGCGAATGCGCCGCTCCCTCCCTCTCGCTTTCCCCGGCATGCGCATCGGCCTGTTTGGCGGCAGCTTTGATCCTGCCCACGAAGGCCATGCGCATGTGGCGGAAACCGCGCTGAAACGGCTGGGGCTGGACCGGGTGTGGTGGCTGGTGTCGCCGCAGAATCCGCTGAAGCCGAAATCGAGCCCGTTCAAGAAGCGCCTGAAGTCGGCGCGCCAGCAGGCGCGCGGGCGCGCCATGGTGGTCACCGATCTGGAGAAGCGGCTCAAGAGCCGGTTCACCTATCAGACCCTGCGCGCGCTGCGGCGGCGCTATCCTGGCGTGGAATTCACGCTGGTGATGGGGGCCGACAATCTGGCCAATTTTCGCCAATGGCGGAACTGGCGCGAAGTTTCCGAGGCAGTGCAAGTGGTGATTGTATCGCGGCCGGGCACTGCGCCAAGCCACCGCCTAAGCGCTCCAAAACACTGGATTTTCCTCAATGCCCGCCACCATGCGCAGTCTTCCACCGCGCTCCGGCGCGCGGCTGTGGCGAAGCCGCGGCGGAAGTGATAGGCTGGCGCGGACTGGGGTTAAGCAAGGAACCATGACCTGTCGCCTGAAATGAAACGCGCTCCGGCCGCGCCCAAAGCCGCAAGCTCCCGCCCGCGCCATACGGGCATCGATGTCGACGCCGCCACACGGCTCGTTCTCGCTTCGCTTGAGGACGACAAGGCCGAGGAAATACTCGCCATCGACATTCGCGGAAAGTCCTCCTTCGCCGATATGCTGGTGGTGGCTTCTGGCCGCTCGGCGCGCCATGTCGGCGCGCTGGCCGACCATGTGATGCGCAAGCTGAAGGAAGCGGGGCTGAGCGACGTACGCGTCGAGGGCATGCCGCAATGCGACTGGGTGCTGGTCGATGGCGGTGACGTCGTGGTGCACCTGTTCCGCCCCGAGGTGCGCGCCTTCTACAATATCGAGAAAATCTGGGCCGCCGGGCCCGGGCCGACGCCGCTGGTGAGTTGAGCTTCCTGTTCGCCAATATTGAACAACTTCCTTCTCCCCTTGAGGGGAGAAGGTGGCCCGAAGGGCCGGATGAGGGGTTTGCGGCCTCTCAGGGTGCGCGNNGCGACACCCTCTCCCCTCAATGGGAGAGGGTCGGCGAACCGCACTAGTGAAAATCGCCATCGCCGCGATCGGTCGTTTGCGCGACAGCCCGGAAGCGGCGCTCGCCGCTGACTACATCGCACGCGCCGCGACGCAGGGCCGCCAGATCGGATTCAAGTCGGTCGAGATCGTTGAAGTGGAAGCCAAGCCGCCCAGCGACCCGCGCGCCGAGGCGAGCGCGCTCTACCGCGCCACGCCGGACGACGCGCGCAAAATCCTGCTCGACGAACGCGGTGCGGAGTGGACTTCGCGCCAACTCGCGGAAAAGCTGGCGCGCTGGCGCGACGACGGCCAGGCGAGCGCCGTGTTCTGGATTGGCGGCGCCAACGGGGTGTCGCAAAGCGTTAAGGATAATGCTGATGAGAAGCTCGCTTTTGGCCGTCAAACTTGGCCACACCGCTTGGTCCGCGTGATGATTTGCGAGCAAATTTACCGGGCTATGACGATCTTGTGCTCTACTCCCTACCACCGGGACTGAAGATTCCGGACGGTATGGTGAAAAATGGCTCAAGGCGCACAACGCGCCCGCGTCCTTGTCGCGTTAGCGGCTGGGGCGCTCGCGACATTTGCGTCGGCCCCCGCCGACGCCCAAAACCGCAGCCTAGCCCAGGTTGAGCGGGATCGCCGCGCCGAAAGCACGCGCGCAGAGCGCCTGCGAACAGAGGCTGCCGCAGCACAGCAGGAAGTTTCGACGCTCGACGCGCGTCTGACCGCCGCCGAGCGTCGCCGACACGAAGCCGAATCAGCCGCGGCCGCATCCGAGCAGCGCCGCGCCGCGCTCAGCCACCAAATCGAAGCCAACAGCGTGAGCCAACAACGCTCTCGTCAAGCGTTTGAAAACGCCGTCATCCTAGCGGCGTTCAACAATCGCCGCGCCGAACTCGGCGCGGTTCGCGGGACAACCTTCGCTCGCGCAGCCGCCCCCTCTCTGGCTCAGGCGGAACGCTACAGCGCCAGCGCGGTCGCGGGGGCGCGGGCGCTGTCAGAGGAGACCGATCGAGAACGCGCCATCCTTGCCGAGGCGCAGGCTTCGATCGAAATCGAACGCCGCGAACTCTCAGCATTGCTGGCGCAGCGGCGCCGCGCGCAAACGGCCCTGATCAACGACGCGACCACCGCGGAACGCCGCTCGCGCCAGCTTGCGAGCCAAGCACAGTCGCTGCGGGACTTGGCCGCCCGCGTTCAACCCGCCGCTGTCCGTCGCGGAAGCGGCAGCCCGAGCGTTGTACCCGCCAGTTGGCTGGCGCCTGCGTCCGGGCGGATCGTCCGGGGTTTTGGCGCCCGCAGCGCTGGCGGGCCGGCTTCCCAGGGCGTCGCCCTGCAAACCCTGGCCAGCGCAGCGGTCCTGGCGCCTGCCGCCGGGCGGGTGGCCTACGCCGGGCCGTTCCGCAGCTACGGACAAGTCTTGATCCTGAACCTGGACGGAGGCTACGCTCTGGTGCTCACGGGGCTGGGGACCATTTCAGCCAGGGTGGGCGAATCTGTGCGCGCCGGCCAACGCATTGGCGAAATGCCGGGGGCCGACACGCCGGCGCCGGAATTGTATGTAGAAGTCAGGCGCAACGGGCAGCCGGTCGATCCGGGACGCTGGCTGACCGCGCAAGGGCTTGCAGCGCAGCGAAATATGCGTGCAGGCTAGAGCCGGACCGGTTTGGAGGGCGCGCGCAGCGCGCTGCTGGAGTGACACACATGCGCCTAGCCTGGGTAGCAGCGCCGCTGGTCGGCTTGGCGGCATGCGTCGGCGCGCTGGCCTGGTCGGCGACCGACAATGGGGACCGCGACCGCTACCCCCCGCTCGACCTCTTCGCCGACGTGCTGGCGCGCGTGGAGCACGATTATGTGGTCGAGGTCGATGAGCGCAAAGCGATGCAGGGCGCCATCCAGGGCATGCTCGCTTCGCTCGACCCACACTCCTCGTACATGGACCCCGCCGAGTATCGCGAGATGCAGGTGACCACGCGGGGCGAATACGGCGGCCTCGGCATTGAAGTGACCAGCGAAGACGGCGTGGTCCGCGTGGTCAGCCCGATCGACGAAACCCCGGCGGCGCGCGCAGGCGTGCAAGCGGGCGATTATTTGATCGCTATCGGCGGCCAGAGCATTGTCGGCCTCACCTTGAACGAGGCGGTTCAGCGCATGCGCGGCGATCCCGGAACCGACATCACCATCACCATCGCTCGCGAAGGGGTCGATTCTTTCGACGTAACCTTGCGTCGTGAAGTGATCAATGTTCGCGCCGTGACGTGGCGGGTCGAAGGCGGCGACATCGGAGTAATCCGTATCTCGACTTTCAACGAGCGCACCAGTTCCATGTTGCAAGACGCCATCCGCGGCGTGAAGCGCGATACGGGCGGGCGCTTGCGCGGCGTCGTACTTGATCTGCGCCGCAATCCGGGCGGGCTGCTGGAACAAGCGGTGGATGTGTCCGACGCCTTTCTCGACGGCGGGGAAGTTGTCTCCACACGCGGGCGCCATTCCGATGAGCGCCGCAATGCGCGCCGGGGCGACGACCTCGCCGGCGTGCCAATGGCGGTGCTGATCGACGGCGCTTCCGCCTCAGCGGCAGAGATCGTCGCCGGCGCCCTGCAGGACCGCAATCGCGCGCTTATTGTCGGCACGACTTCGTTCGGCAAAGGCTCGGTCCAGACTTTGATCCCGATCAATGGCGGACGCGACGGCGCACTACGGCTGACGACGCAGCGTTATTACACGCCGGCCGGACGCTCGATCCAGGGCGCGGGCATTGAGCCAGACATGGAGGTCGCGGCCCAACGCGTGGACGCAGCGCGGCTGCAACGGCTAGGGATATCGGAAGCTGACCTCCCTAATGCGCTCGATAACGATTCGGGGGCGCAGCGACGCGCGCCGCACGTGCCTGACGATCAGCCTCCCGCCGACTGGGACCAGGACGAGGATTATCAATTGCGCCGCGCCACGGACTTCCTGCGCCAAGGCTTGGTCGCGCAACGATTGCGCGCCCGCGCAGGCTGATTTTTCTCTTTCGTCAACACAGGTTAATGACAGAATCGCGCTAGTGACTGGGCGCGCGAATTGAGCGATGTTCGCTTGATGATTCGCGCACGCACGCACGGCTATGCGCTTGCCTGCGAGGGCCGGCATGGCGCCTAAGCTGAAACAAAAAACCGGTCTCAATCACCGCCTCGCAGCGTTGGGTGCGAGCGGGGCGCTGCTGCTCGCGGCGTTCTTCGCGATCCAGATCTTTGGCGATCCCGATGCGGCGGGGCCAAAGCGCGTGGTCTCGCTTTCCCCGGCAACGGCATCGGCGGAGAGTGCGCCGCGGCTTTCGTTCGAACAGGCAAACGAGAACGCGGAGTTTTTCGAGCTCACAGACCTTCCTTCCACCGCCGGCGTTGAAATCGGTGAAGTCGGGGGCGACGGGCAATTGCGCGTCGCGGTGGTCAACACGCCGGAAGCATCGCGTCCCGCAGCGCCGCCGCTGCCCCGCGCACCAATCGCCGGCTTGACCGAACCCGGCCCCAACGGGCTGCTGCCAATCATCGCCGCCAACGGGCGCACGCCAGCTCAAGCCTATGCGCGCCCCTTCACCGCCCAGGCCGGCAAACCGATGCTGGCGATCGTTGTCGGCGGACTCGGCTTCAACGCCACAGCGACGACGCAGGCCATCGACGAATTGCCACCCGAGGTGACGCTCTCGTTCGTGCCCTACTCGAGCAATTTGCAGAGCTGGATCGACCGTGCGCGCGCCCGCGGGCACGAGACGCTGCTCGAACTGCCCATGGAGCCGTTCGATCCTGATGCCGACGACACCGGCCCACAGACCCTGTTGGCGTCCGCTTCCGCCCAGCAGAACACCAGCAGGCTCGAGCAATTGTTGTCACGCGCGACCGGCTATTTCGGCGTCACCAATTACCAAGGCGCGCGCTTCGCGACTTCGGCGCAGGCCGCGCAGCCAATTGTGCAAGCACTGCGTCGGCGCGGGCTTGCTTTCGTCTCCTCGGGCATTGGCCAACGCACCGCGCTCAGCGTCGAAGCGCAGCGCGCCGGGCTTACCAGCACCGCCGCAGACCGCATCATAGACGCCCGCCGCGAAGCCGACGCGATCGACGATCAATTGCTCAATTTGGAAGCATTGGCGCTGCAGAATCAGAGCGCAATCGGCGCAGGCTTCGCTTACCCAGTCACTATGGAGCAGGTCGGACGCTGGGCCCGCGACGTGGGGTCGCGCGGCTATCAATTGGCCCCGGTGTCGGCGGTGCTCAATGCACGCGCCGCACGTCGATGATCGAACGACCGGACCCAAAACACTTTCGCCCCAATGTTGGCTTGGCGCTGTTTCAGCGCGATGGGTTGGTGTTCTTGGGCAAGCGCAACGGCGCTGAGGGGCCCTACCAATGGCAGATGCCGCAAGGCGGCGTCGACAAAGGCGAATCGCCGCGCGACGGCGCCTACCGTGAAATGGAGGAAGAAATCGGCGTTACTGCCAACAACGTCGATCTGCTCGAAGAAACGACCGACTGGTTGTATTACGAATTTCCCACAAATCTGCGCACAAAAATGAAGCAACGCGGGCGCTATAAAGGCCAGAGGCAGAAATGGTTTGCCTTCCGCTTCAAAGGTCGTGACGCCGACATCAAACTCGATACTCACACGCCCGAGTTCAGCGATTGGCGCTGGGCGCCGCTCGAACAAGCGCCTAGTCTGGTAATCCCGTTCAAGCGGGCGACGTACGAGCAAGTGGTCCAGCGTTTTAAGAAATATAGCGTGGGGGTTTAACATGATCGCCAGCCCAATGGGCGCCGCCACGGCAGCTCCCGAATGAAGCGCCCCCCAAGGGCGGGTGCATCGCCGAAGACGCCGATCGTATTCGTACACGGCGCTTTCTGCGGCGGCTGGGCCTTCGAAGCGTTTCGCGAGCCATTCGAGGCGCGCGGCTTCGAGACCCACGCCCCCAACCTGCCCCATCATGAACGCGGCGCCGATCTCGATGCGTTGTCTGAGACCGGTTTGAAGGAATACGCCCAGGCGATCGCGCAATACGCGAAGGGTCTGCGCGCGCCACCCGTGCTCGCCGGCCATTCGCTTGGTGGCTTGGTTGTACAACTCGCCGCGACGCAAGCCGAAGTCGCCGGCCTCGTGCTGCTGGCGCCGTCCGCGCCTTGGGGCGTGCCGCCCACCACGTTGGACGAGCATGGCAATCATTTCGGATTATCGATGCTTGGTGATTATTGGCGCCGCGCCGTGCCGCCGGATTTTAGGGTTGCGCGCGCCACCACTTTGGACCGGCTTTCGCGCGACGATGCACGGCGCGCATTTGCCCGTTTCGTGCCGGAGAGCGGGCGCGCCATCCGCGAGGCCGTGCAGTGGTGGCTCGACGCCTCGATGGCCTCGCAAGCGCCGGTATACAAGATCGCCGCGCCGGTGTTGGCGCTGGCTGGCGAGCGCGACCGGGTCAATTCCGCAAGCACGGTGCGCCGCGTGGTCGCGCGCTTCCCCGAGGGCCAAGCCCACTTCCACCAATTCCCCGAGATGAGCCATTGGCTCATCGGCGAACCGGAGGCGCGTGACGTGGCTGACCTCACGCTACAATGGCTGGAAGCGCGCGACATCGCGCCCAAGCCGCCGCGGGCCAAACGCAAACAGCTCTCGCTGTTCAATTGGGGCGATAGCGCGGGTGCTTAGCGCGGAGCGGCGCGCAGCGTGATCAATACGATCTCGGGAGGGGCGAGGAAACGCACTGGCAATCCGCTCGTACCAATGCCGCCGGTGACGTACATGGTGCGGCCACTCTCCTCCACGAGGTGGCATTCATAGCGCCTGTTGCGCACGACTGACACAGGTCTGCCGATGAGCGGGATCGTCACCTGCCCGCAATGGGAATGCGCGGCGAGCATCAGCGCGGGACCTGGAGGCATCCCGGCAAACGGGTCGGGATTGTGCGAGATCATGATCGTGTCGGCGTTCGGCGGGGCGCCGTCGAGCGCGGCGGCAAAGTTGGGCTCGCCGGTCCAGGCATCGGCAATACCGGCCACTACAAACGTCCCTTCGCCACGCCCAATCTCAACATGCCTATTCCACAACACCGCTACACCCGCGCCTTCGAGCGCTTCCACGATTGCATTCCGGTCGTACCAAAAATCGTGATTGCCGATGGCGGCCACGACGCCGAGGGGCGCATCGAGCGCGGCAAAACTCGCCATGGCCCCGGCGATGTCGCGCTGCTCGCGGTTGCTGCGCTCAAGGCGCGGCGCGTGCCCGTTCACATAATCGCCAAGCAGCACGACAAGATCCGGCTTCAGCGCATTGATGCGCCGAACGATGCGTTGCACACGCGCGACATCGACGTGCGGGCCGCCCACATGCACGTCCCCAAGCGCAGCGATGGTAATCGGAGGCCCGCGCCAATGTTCGCTAACGATCTCGACCCGGCGCACCACCAGCAGACTAGGCTCTATCAGCCAAGCGTAGACGTTCGCCCAATACACCGCTTCGAACAAAGCCAGCGCGCCAAGAGCAATCCAAGGCCGACGCGGCGCGTGCTTGTCCCAGCCGCGCCACAAGCGCCAACTCAACCACGCGATAATCGCAAAACCACCGATGGCGCCGATCCAGGCCGGCCAGAGTTGGGGGTGGGGAAGCATAACGGCACCCTACCGCGCTGCTTGGGGCCAACAAGGCGATTGCTGGGTTTGCCCTGCTCTAGACTAACGCGCCAGCGCCGCTTTGACGCCTTCGAGCCGCGCGAGCCTGCGCGCCGCCGCTTCCCGCTGAGCGTCGCCGGAGGCATCACGAACGTCGTCGCCGGCGTTCTTCAGATCTTGCTCGAGCTGTGCGACATCAATATCGGCAAGATCAACGGCGTCCTCGGCCAGGACGGTGAGTCCATCCGGCGTCACGTCAGCGAAGCCGCCATTGACGAAGATGCGCCGCACCTGGCCGTCATTCATTACTTTCAGCGCGCCTGGCTTGATAACGCTCATCACTGGGGCATGGTTGGGCGATACTCCAAACTCGCCCTCGGCGCCGGGTACAACAACATGGTCAACCTCGCCGTGGAACAACTCCCGCTCGGGCGACACTAGTGCGAAGTTCAGTTTATCGGTCATGGATGGCAGCCTCGCGAGACTCACTGACTTCGCTGATTCGCGCGCGCGCGAATCCAGAAACCTTTGTCGGCTTGGTCGCGTTCAGTTGGATAAACCACTTCAATCAAGGCGACACGATCGTTAGGAAAGTCCACGCGATACTCGCGCGAGCGTAGGCCGGGCTTCTGCGGATGTTTGATATCGTCGGTCTGTGTCGCGCCCGCCTTTTTCAAAGCGCCATCAACGACCGCAAGGCCATTCACTGTCTCGCCGCCATAAAAGAAAATGTCAGCATTCGAGCCAAGTAGGTGCGCAAAGACCGGCTCTCCCGCCTCCTGGGCGTAAACAAAAGCCATGCCCGAATTCGGCAGCGATAGGCGATCGCGTTCCTCTGGGCTGAGAATCCGTCCGGGCGCTACTGGCGGCCCGCTCGCGTCGCCACGAATCGTCGGGAGCGCACCCTCCACCAACAACCGCGCGGCTAGCTCGCATTGACTTCCGGGCATTATGCAGCCTCCGCGGCCAATTTCTGCGCCTTGGCTATCGCATCGTCGATGGAGCCTACCATGTAGAACGCTGGTTCTGGCAAGTGATCGTAATCCCCGTCGACCAAGCCCTTGAAGCCGCGGATTGTGTCCTTGAGATCGCAGAGTACGCCAGGCGACCCGGTGAATGCTTCTGCTACGTGGAAGGGCTGGCTGAGGAAGCGTTCGATCTTGCGAGCGCGGGCGACAACGAGTTTGTCGTCTTCGGAAAGTTCATCCATGCCCAGAATGGCGATGATGTCCTGCAGCGCTTTATAGCGTTGCAGCGTCTCTTGGACCTTCCGCGCGGTTTCGTAGTGTTCCAGGCCGACGACATTGGGATCGAGGATCCTCGAGGTGGAGTCGAGCGGATCGACCGCGGGATAGATGCCCTTCGCGGCGATATCGCGCGACAGCACGGTGGTGGCGTCCAAGTGCGCGAACGAGGTGGCCGGCGCGGGGTCGGTCAAATCGTCGGCGGGAACGTAGATGGCCTGCACCGAAGTGATCGAGCCCTTGGTAGTTGAGGTGATTCGCTCCTGCATCTGGCCCATTTCCGTCGCGAGCGTCGGTTGGTAACCGACCGCCGAAGGAATCCGGCCCAGAAGCGCCGACACTTCCGAACCAGCTTGGGTGAAGCGGAACACGTTATCGACGAAGAACAAGATGTCCTTGCCCTGATCGCGGAAATGCTCGGCGATGGTGAGGCCGGAAAGTGCAACACGAGCGCGTGCGCCTGGCGGCTCATTCATCTGTCCGAACACCAGCGCACAACGGCTGCCCTGCCCGCCGCCGTGCTTGTTCACCCCGGACTCGATCATCTCGTGATAAAGGTCGTTGCCTTCGCGGGTGCGCTCGCCGACGCCCGCGAACACAGAATATCCGCCGTAGGCCTTAGCGATGTTGTTGATGAGCTCTTGGATCAGCACGGTCTTGCCGACGCCGGCGCCGCCGAACAGCCCGATCTTGCCGCCCTTCGAATAGGGGCAGAGCAGATCGACCACCTTGATCCCGGTAACCAGGATTTCCGGCACTGGTTTCTGATCTACAAACGCCGGCGCCAATTGGTGGATTGCGCGACGTGTCGAGGTTTTGACCGGCGGGCCGTCGTCGACCGGCTCACCGATCACGTTGAGAATGCGCCCGAGGGTCTCTTCGCCCACCGGCATTGAGATCGGAGCGCCAGTATCGTTCACTTCCTGGCCGCGCACCAAGCCATCGGTGGCGTCCATTGCGATGGTGCGCACGGTGCTTTCGCCCAGATGAGTGGCGACTTCCAGCACCAGCCGGTTGCCGCGATTGGTGGTTTCCAGCGCGTTGTAAATATCCGGCAGCGGCCCGTCGAACTCGACGTCGACAACGGCGCCGATCACTTGCGCCACCCGGCCTTTGTTGGTTTTGGTCATGAGCGATTGTCCTCAGTGTTATTCGATGTTCAATTCCACGGGGATGTTGTTTCGTGTGGCCTTCGAGTACGGGCAGACTTGATGCGCAGCGTCGAGCAGCTCCTGCACTTGCGCGCGCTCCATGCCCGGAATGGAAAGCGTCAGCTTGGCTGACAGGCCCAATCCGCCCTCTTCGCGGCCGATGCCGATTTCGCAGCGGACGATTGCCGCGGAGGCGTGAATCTTCTTTTGCGCAGCCACGAACAGCACCGCGGAGTTGAAGCAATTGGCGTAACCGAGTGCGAACAATTGCTCTGGGTTGGCGCCGTCGCCGACGCCACCAAGGCCTTTTGAGTGCTCAGTGTGGAACCAGAGCCCGCCTTCCGCCAGCGCAACCTTGCCGCCGGCACGGCCTCCCTTGGAAATCGCCGTCGTGGTGTAAAGTGCGCTCATAATGCCTCCGCACCGGAGATGATTTCGATCAGCTCTTTGGTGATGTTGGCCTGGCGCTGGCGGTTGTAGCGCAGCGAGAGCTTGCGGATCATATCACCGGCATTGCGGGTGGCGGAATCCATGGCGCTCATTTGCGCGCCGTAGAAGCCGGCCTGGTTTTCCAGCAAAGCCTGCAGCAATTGGCCGTTCAGATAGCGCGGCAGCAAAGCTTCGAGGATTTCCTCCTCGTTGGGTTCATATTCGTACACCGCGCCCTTGAGGTCGGGCGGATTCACGCCTTCGGGCGCGCGCGCGGGGATCAGTTGCAGCGCGGTCGGGATCTGGCTGATCACCGATTTGAAGCGCGAGAAGAACAAGGTCGCCACGTCGAATTCGCCGGCCTCGTAGAGCGCGCGCACCTCGTCGCCGACGATCAGCGCCGCCTCCGCGCCAATCGCGCGGAAGCCGGAGAGGTCCACGTACTTGATAATTTTCGAACCGTACAGGCGGCGCAATTGGTCGCGCCCCTTCTTGCCGACGACAAGAATTTTCACGGTTTTCCCGGCACGCTCCAGTTCGCCGATGCGCTCGCGCGCGGCGCGCACGATCTGAGTGTTGAAGCCGCCGCAAAGCCCGCGCTCGCTGGTCATCACCACCAACAAATGCACTTGGTCGCGCCCCGTGCCGCGCAACAGAGGCGGCGCGCTCTCGCCCGACACCGCCGAGGCGAGATTGGCGATCACCCGCGACATACGCTCGGCATACGGCCGCGCCGCTTCCGCCGACGCTTGCGCGCGCTTCAGCTTGGCCGCGGCCACCATCTGCATCGCCTTGGTGATCTTCTGCGTCGACTTCACGCTGGCGATGCGGTTGCGGAATTCTTTTAGGCTGGGCATTAGGCGCTCCGCTCGTGCCGCCAACCCTCTCCCCTTGAGGGGAGAGGGTGTCGCGAAGCGACGGGTGAGGGGAACGTCGCTCTTTCCTGCAAGCGGCGCAAACCCCTCATCCGGCCCTTCGGGCCACCTTCGCCCCTCAAGGGGAGAAGGTTGATCTCCATGAGGCGCCGCATCACGCGAAGCTCTTCGCGAACTCTTCCAACGCCGCCTTGATCTTGCCTTCGATCAATCCAGCCTTATCGAGTTCCTTCTTCGTGCGGATTTCGGCGAGCACGTCGGCCTTCTTCGTGCGCATGAAGGCGACCAATTCCTTTTCGTAGCGCCCGACGGCGCTGACGTCGATCTTGTCGAGATAACCGCGCGTGCCGGCATAGATCAGCACCACCTGCTCTTCGACCGGCGATGGCGAAAATTGCGGCTGCTTCAGAAGTTCGGTGAGGCGCGCGCCGCGGTTCAAAAGCCGCTGCGTCGCGGCGTCTAGGTCGGAGCCGAATTTCGCGAATGCCGCCATTTCGCGGTATTGCGCCAGCTCGCCCTTTAGCGGACCCGCCACCTGCTTCATCGCCTTGATCTGCGCATTGCCGCCGACGCGCGACACCGAAATGCCGACGTTCAGAGCCGGGCGGATGCCTTGATAGAACAGGTCCGTTTCCAGGAAGATCTGCCCGTCCGTGATCGAGATCACGTTGGTGGGGATGTAGGCCGAGACGTCGTTGGCTTGCGTCTCAATGATCGGCAGCGCCGTCAGCGAACCGCTTCCCTTGTCCTCGTTCAGCTTCGCGGCGCGCTCCAGCAAGCGTGAATGCAGATAGAAGACGTCTCCCGGATAGGCTTCGCGGCCCGGCGGGCGGCGCAGCAGCAGCGACATCTGGCGATAGGCAACCGCCTGCTTGGACAAATCGTCATAGATGATCAGCGCATGCATGCCGTTGTCGCGAAAATATTCGCCCATGGCGCAGCCGGCGAATGGCGCCAGGAATTGCAGCGGCGCGGGCTCCGATGCGGTCGCCGCGACAATGATCGAATAGCCGAGGGCGCCCTTGTCCTCGAGCGTCTTGACCAATTGCGCCACGGTGGAACGCTTCTGGCCGATGACGACGTAGATACAATAAAGCTTCTCGCTCTCCGGCGCGTTGCGATCATGGGCTTCGCGTTGATAGAGGATCGCGTCAATCGCCACGGCGGTTTTTCCCGTCTGGCGGTCGCCGATGATCAATTCGCGCTGGCCGCGCCCGATCGGGATCAGCGCGTCGATGGCCTTGATGCCGGTCTGCATCGGCTCATGCACAGACTTGCGGGGAATGATGCCGGGCGCCTTCACGTCCACCGTGCGCCGCTCGGCGGCCTTGATCGGGCCTTTGCCGTCGATGGGTTCGCCGAGCGGATTGACCACGCGGCCGAGCAGCCCCTTGCCTACGGGCACGTCGACGATCTCACCCAGCCGCTTGACCGTGTCGCCTTCCTTCAAGCCGCGGTCTTCGCCGAAGATAACGACACCGACATTGTCGCGCTCGAGGTTGAGCGCCATGCCTTTTACGCCACCAGGAAACTCGACCATCTCGCCGGCCTGGACATTCTCAAGCCCGTAGACGCGGGCGATGCCGTCGCCGACCGACAGGATACGGCCGATCTCCGACACCTTGGCTTCCGTGCCGAAGCCTTTGATCTGCTCTTTCAGGATTGCGGAAATTTCCGCGGCGCGAACGTCCATGTTCAAGTTTTCCTATGCTCAGGCGGATTTCAGTTGCAGACGCAGTGCGTCCAATTTTGCTTTGATCGAAGCGTCGAACTGGCGCGAGCCCACGCGCACGACGAAGCCCCCGATCAGGTTTTCGTCAATGCTGGTCTCAGCTTCGACCTTGGCGCCCAGCTGTTTGCCCAGGGCCTCGACAATGGCTGACTTCTCGCCCTGCCCCAGCGGCCGGGCTGACACGATTTCGACTTGGCGGGCGCCCCGCTCGCGCGCCACCAGGGCGCGAAACGCCGACATGATGCCAGGCAGTTCCGCGGCGCGGCGATTCTGGGCGGCTAGGCCAATGGCTTTTCGACCCAAATCGCTCAGGCCCAGTTTTTGCGCCACCGCCGTCAGCGCGCGCGCTTTCTCCTGCGGATCGATCAGCGGCGAGCGCGCGGCGGCGCGCAGGTCAGCGCTTTCCTTCCAGGCGGCCGCGAACTTGGCGAAGTCCTGCTCGACGGCGTCTAACGCCTTGGCTTCCTTGGCTAATTCGAAAACAGCCTGGGCATAACGACCTGCCGCTTCGGAAGCCTCGCCATCGAAGGTTTGGGACACGTCACGCTCGCTCATTGCGCCGGCGGCGGCCCAAAACTCGGCCCGCCTGCTGGCAAGATGATCCGTTGGGGGAAACCCAAACGCCAAGGGGCCGCCGCACGCAACGCGCGGGCCCCCGACGCGTGCGCCGCTTACCATGGCGCGTTCGGACTTGACAACCGGGCCCCGCCCCGGCCGATCAGCGACAAAAGCGCCGCCCAAACGTGCGCTTGGGGGAGTGAGCATGTCCGACGCCGCAGCGTCCGCGCAAATAGGTCCAGAAATCTCGCCGGCAAAACTGCGCCAGGTGGTCATCGCCTCTTCCGCTGGGACCATTTTCGAATGGTACGATTTCTTCGTCTACGGAGCAGTGGCTTCGGTGCTGTCGCCGATCTTTTTCGCCGGCCTGCCGGATGCCCAAGCCTTCGTGTTCACGCTGCTGACCTTCGCAGTGGGCTTCATCGTCAGGCCGATCGGCGCGCTGGTGTTCGGCAAGATTGGGGATTCTAGCGGGCGCAAAGGCGCGTTCCTGATCACCATCACATTGATGGGACTGGCCACGTTCGCCATCGGCCTGCTGCCTACCGCCGAGCAGGCCGGCATCTGGGCGCCTATCCTGCTGGTCACCTGCCGTGTGCTGCAAGGGTTTGCGCTAGGCGGAGAATATGGCGGGGCCGCTATCTATGTCGCAGAGCACGCCGCGCACAATCGCCGCGGCGCGGCCACGGGCTGGATCCAGGTCTCCGCGGCGTTCGGCCTACTCGGGGCGCTAGCGGTCGTGCTGGCGGTGCGGGCGAGCATCGGCGAGGACGCGTTCAAAGCCTGGGGCTGGCGCGTGCCCTTTCTCGTTTCCATTGGCCTCCTGGCGGTTTCGGTCTGGATCCGATTGCAGTTGGAGGAGAGCCCGGCTTTCCAGAAGCTGAAAGCCGAAGGCCAGCTTTCCAAGCGCGCCTATCACGAGAGCTTTTTCGAGTGGCGCAATCTCAAGATCGTATTGCTGGCGCTGTTCGGCATCATGATGGCGCAGGGCGTGGTCTGGTATACCGGCTTCTTCTACACCCAATTCTACCTCGATCGCATTCTCAAGATCGATTCCCAGACCGTGAATGTTCTTCTGATCGCCGTGGTGCTGATCTCGGCGCCGCTATACGTCGTGTTCGCGCGGCTCTCCGACTCGATCGGGCGCAAACCGGTTTTGCTATTCGGCATGCTACTAATGCTCGCGCTATACTTTCCGGGCTTCCAGTACATCACCCAGTTCGGCAATCCTCCGCTCGCGGCAGCTTCGCGCACCACACCGGCAGTAGTGATCGCCGACCCCGCCGATTGCTCATTCCAGCTCGACCTCACGGGCGGGGCGCACGAATTCTCCTCCTCCTGCGACATCGCCAAGAGCGCGCTCGCCAGCGCGGGCATAAGCTATACCACGCAGGCGGGACCCGCCGGGGCCCTGGCGCGCATTCAGGTCGGCGGACGCGAGGTCGAGAGCGTCAGCGCAGCGGGGCAATCGCTCAAACAGATTCGCGACACCCGCACGGCATTCTCCAGCCGTCTGCACGCCGTCCTTGGGCAGGTCGGCTACCCGACTGCGATCGTCAACCGCCCCAATTGCAAGCCATCCCCGGCCGACGATTGCAAACAAAGTGTCATGGTCGCGCCCGGCGCCATGAAGAGCTGGAGCGTTTCTGAGGTTACGCGCGTGTTTGGAGAGAAATTCGGCGCGTTCGTATTCATGCTGCTGTTCGCAATTGCAGGTACGGCGCTCTATGGACCGCAAGCGGCGGCTTTGGTCGAACTCTTCCCCACCCGAATCCGCTACACCGCGCTGTCGCTGCCCTATCATATCGGCACCGGCTGGTTCGGCGGATTGTTGCCAGCGATCGTGTTCGCGATCAATACCGCCACCGGCCAGGTGAATGCTGGACTGTGGTTTCCGTTTATCGTGACGGCAATCGCGGCGACGACGTGCTTGCTGTTTCTGCCTGAGACGAAGGACCGCGACATTCACGCTTAGTTCGGGGTTCGGGGTTCGGGGGATCGCCCCTTTCGAAACCCGACCACCGATCACCGAAACCTAGTTATTCACGCATTCACCACCTCCATGAACGAGAGCTTAAGCGCGCTCTGCTAGTTTCTCTCCATGACGGCGACCCCCCACGCCGCCAAGGCCCTCACCAGCGCCCTTGGCCGCTTCGAGAACGCATCCGGGCGTTGGATCGAAGCGGCCACTGGCGCTGGCGGCGCTTCGATGCAGATGTCAGCATTGGCGGGGATCGTACAAACCCGGGCGCAGGTGAAGGCGGCCGTCGCAGTGCAGCGTTTCTCCGACGATATGTGGGACGCCGTGCTGGAGTTGCAGAGCGGCGGCGGCGCTTCGGTTTAAGTTGCGGCTGCGCGCTTCGACGGGCTCAGCGTGGCGCCGTATTGAGCCCGGATCAGCGTCAGCCCGAGCCTGTCGAAGGCCGCACACTTCCCCCAGCCTCTACTTAGTGATTGACCGACGCCTCGTGTTTGGCGCGGGCGCGGATGTTGAGCAATTCCACCCCTACTGAGAACGCGATGGCGAAATAGAGGTAGCCGCGCGGGATATGGAAGCCCAAGCCGTCAGCCATCAGCGCCACGCCGACCAGCAGAATGAACGCTAGCGCCAGCATTTTCATGGTCGGTTGTTCTTCGATGAAAGCGGCCAGAGGCTTGGCCGCCACGGCCATCACCAGCGTCGATAACACCACCGCCAGAATCATGACGGCAAGAATGTCTGTCATGCCAACCGCCGTGATCACGCTGTCGAGGGAAAACACAATATTGATCACCGCCAGCTGAACCAGAACATCGCGGAAATTACTCTTGGCTTCCGCCTCTTCGTGGGCCGCACCCTCGACGGAGGCGTGAATCTCCTGCGTGCCCTTCACCAACAAAAACAGCCCGCCGCCGAGCAGGATCAGATCCTTGATGGTGAAGTAGGTAAAGGCATGGATGGCGTGCTCGTCCTGCGTTCCCAGGATCATCGCCGCCCACCCTTCCGGCAACGCAAACAGCGGATTCTCGTCGAGCTGGATGATCCAGAAAATCCCCGAGAGCATGACGATGCGCAGCAGCATTGCGCCCCAGACGCCGAAGCGCCGCGCTTCGGCCTGTTCGCGCCCCTTCAGCTTGCCAATCGCTATTGAGACAAACAGGAGATTGTCGATCCCCAGCACGATTTCGAGAAATGTGAGCGCCGAGAGGCTGACCCAAAAGGCGGGGGTGGCGAGCAATTCCATGAAACAAACCCAATAAACGAACTTCGCGCGCTCAAACGCATGAAGCCGCGCCTCGCGTCAAGTCGGATGAAATCGTTGCGGTCCTATGCTTTAGTGTGGGCCGAAAAACCTGAGGGACCCATGCGCATCCTTGCTTTGTTCTCGGCGCTGGCGCTTTCAGCCTGCGCCGCCGGCACGACCGCCACGCTCGTCCCGGCTGATGCGGCCACCGCGCTCATCGCTGGCGAGCGCATAACAATGGCGCGCGCCGCCACAAGGACGGACCAGGATCCGCTGGTAACTCTGACGCTGACCCACGCCGACGGCCGAGTCATGCGTTTCGAAGAAGCCAACCACACACCCCACGATGTGATGGCGCAGGCGGCAGGGGGGCCATTGTCGCAGATCATGGGCTTCTTCGGCGATGAAACGCCTACGCTCTATTCCGCTCGCGCAGCCGAGAACGCCGGAGCAGCGTTTGTGTGCCCGCCCGGAGGGCCGGCGAATATCGGCGTTTACACCGCGCCCGATGGCGGCGTGCAGATTGTCGGCCTCAAAGAGAGCTTCCAATTCGAGGAGCGCGACGACGGCGCCGCCGAAGCGCTCCCCTACTCTCCCGACCACGTCTGCGCGCGGCTGCGGTTCACACGGCGTTAGCATCGACGCGTCCGGTCTCCGCGCTTGGGACACAGCACCGTGATCGAGGGGGGGCGTCACATGCTGCTATCGTACGATGACGCCAGCTGGGGCGGGCCGCGTTTGCTTGATGAACGCATCGCCATACTCCCCCTCACAAAAAGCTATACGGATCCACGTCGATCTGTACGCGAACCGCGCTGTGCAGCTTCACCCGCCCCGCCCACGCCGCGAGAAACGCACTCACGTCAACGCCGCGATTGGCGCGGATCAGGAAGCGGCGCCGATGCATGCCACGGATCACGGAGAGCGGCGCCGGCGCTGGGCCCCAGAGATCCAGACCTTCCACGACGGGCGCCTTCTCGCCCATGGCGCGCGAGGCCTCATCCGCCAGCTGCTCGTTCGGCGCGGAGACGATGATCGCCGCCAGGCGCCCGTATGGCGGCATGCCAGCGGCTTCACGCTCGGCGATTTCGGCGGCAAAGAACGCGTCGCGATCCTGCGCGGCGAGCGCGACCATCACCGGCTCGTGCGGCGCATAAGTTTGGATGAGCGCCACACCCTTTTTCTCATGGCGCCCGGCGCGGCCGGCGACCTGGCTCACCAGCTGAAACGTGCGCTCGCCCGCGCGCAAATCGCCGCCCTTCAAGCCCAGATCGGCATCGACCACGCCGACGAATGTCAAATTCGGAAAATTGTGGCCCTTGGCGACGATCTGCGTGCCAATCAGAATGTCGATCTCGCTCGCTTCCATACGGGCTACCAGCGAGCGCACGGCTTCGCCGTTCGGCGTGGTGTCGGAGGAGAATATCTC
>CXWL01108265.1_pt1 | contig 28531 bp, 22 predicted proteins | sample 590931 | NCBI WGS metagenome assembly CXWL01 (sample SAMEA3498368, study PRJEB10139) | groundwater metagenome | biome: water well; material: biofilm material | place: Germany | collected 2015-04-27 | reverse complement strand
ACCGCCGGCTGTCGGTGCTCAAGCGCTTCTACCAGCTGGCGCTGCGCCAGAAGCAGGTGGCGGTCGATCCCTGCCTCAAGATGGCATCGGCCAAACAGCCCGACCGCTTCGTGCACACCCTCACCGAGCAGCAGGTCGAAGCCCTGCTGGCCGCGCCCGACGTGACAACGCCGCTCGGCTTGCGCGAGCGGACCATGCTCGAGCTGATGTACGCCAGCGGGCTGCGGGTGTCGGAACTGGTGACCCTGAAACTGGTCGAGCTGAGCCTGAACGATGGCGTGCTGCGCGTCACCGGCAAGGGCAGCAAGACCCGGCTGGTGCCGTTCGGCCAGGAAGCGCGCCGCTGGATCGAGCGCTACCTTGCCGAGGCGCGCGGCGTGATCCTCGACGGCCAGGTCGACGACGCGCTGTTCGTGACCGCGCGCGGCGGCGCGATGACGCGCCAGATGTTTTGGATCCTGATCAAGAAACATGCGGCCCGGGCGGAGATCGCCGGGCCCCTGTCGCCGCACACGCTGCGCCACGCGTTTGCCACCCACCTGCTGAACCACGGCGCCGATCTGCGGGTCGTACAGTTGCTTCTCGGACACTCAGATATTTCCACAACGCAAATCTACACCCATGTTGCGCGCGAGCGCCTGAAACGACTGCATGCCGAGCATCACCCACGTGGTTAATTCAAATGCGGTTCGCATAACTGCGTCATAATGTGGGTATGGCATTCCTTTCTATCGCGACAATTCAAGAGGTGATTCATGGCTAAAACTAATTTTTCGTACGAAAAGCGGCAACGGGAATTAGAGAAGAAGAAAAAGGCTGAGGAAAAAGCCAAGCGCAAGCTGGAAGCGAAGGCTCATCCGGGCGAAGCAGGCGAAGCGGTTGAGCAGGACGACGACACCGAAGACGCGGCGCCGGAAACGCAAAACCCGGCCTGATTGCCGGGGCGTCCGTCGTTCCCGCCACTGACGGAAACGACTCCTCGCGCACGCGGGGATCCAATTTGCGGGCACACTGAAAACTACTTCTTCCTTTGTCGAGCGCCGACTGGTCTTGTAGAAATTGGATCCCCGCGTGCGCGAGGACGACGTGTTAACTTTGCTAGTAGTTTCCTTCAGCGCGGCCGCTTGGCCGCGCTTTCGCTTGGTCAGGCCACTTCCGCCAGATCCTTGTCGCGTCCGGCAGCCACCGGCTCCGCATGGAGATCGGCTTCCGCGCCCCGCTTGAACCAGCGCACCGCGCGCTTGCCCAGGTTGTCGAGGTAGGTGTAGGCCACCGGCACCACCACCAGGGTCAGCAGGGTTGACGTAATCACCCCGCCGATCACGGCGCGCCCCATCGGCGCCTGCTGCTCGCCGCCGTCGCCCATGCCTATCGCCATCGGCAACATGCCGAAGATCATCGCCAAGGTGGTCATCAGGATCGGGCGCAGCCGCACCTGGCCGGCGTCCAGGATCGCCGCATGCTGCGCCTTGCCCTCGCGCTGGCCGTGGTTGGTGAAGTCGACCAGCAGGATCGCGTTCTTGGTCACCAGCCCCATCAGCATCACGATGCCGATCACCGAGAAGATGTTCAGCGTGCTGCCCGTCGCCAGCAGGGCCAGCAGCACCCCGATCATCGACAGCGGCAGCGACACCATGATCGCGATCGGCTGCAGGAAGCTGCCGAACTGCGAGGCCAGCACCAGGTAGATGAAGATGATCGCAATCACGATCGCCGCCAGGAAGCCGGACATGGTTTCCGCCATCCGCTCGGCCTCGCCGCCGACGTCGAAGCGCACGCCGTCCGGCAGCGCGATCGACTTCATCGCCTTCTGTACGTCGCTGTCGACGTCGCCGTTCGGGCGTCCTTCGACACCGGCGTAGATCGCCACCCGGCGCTCGAGCGCCTGGCGTTTGAGCACTTGCGGGCTGGTGGCAGGGACGAACTCGACCACCTGGCGCAGCGGCACCATGACCGGATTGCCGGCGCCATCGCGCTTGCTCGAGGCGACCGACAGGTCACCCAGGTCGGCTATCTTCTGGCGGCCCGACTTCGGCAGCTGCACGTTGACATCGTAGTTCTGTCCGTCCGGCGCCAGCCAGCGGCTGATCTGGTCGCCCGCCACGAACGGGCGCAGGGCGGTGCCGATCTGCTGCACCGACAAGCCGAGGTCGCTGGCCAGCTCGTTGTTGATCTTGACGATGGTGGCCGGATTGGCGCCTTCCTGGCTGTACTCGATGTCGGCCACGCCCTTGATCGCACGCATCTTGTCCATCAGCTTGTGCGCCACGGCGTCGAGCTTGGCCTCGTCCTGGCCCAGGATCGCGATGAAGATCGGCTTGTTACCGACCGACATGGTGATGCCGGCGATCGGCTGCAGGCGGGCCCGGATCAGCTTTTCCAGTTGCTGCTGCGAACGGCGCTTGGCCTTGCGCGCATCGGTCAGCTTCAGGTTGACCTGGGCCGCATTGCGCCCGTCCCAGGTGCCGACCGTGGTCGAGACGCTGTCGATTTCCTTGAATTCCTTCAGCGCCGCTTCGACCTGCTTGACCTTGAGGTCGCTGTACTCCAGGCTCGAGCCGACCGGGGTCTTGAAGCGCAGCTGGATGTAGCCGTTGTCGGTTTCCGGGAACATCTCGCCGCCGATCATCGGGATCAGCGCCAGGCTGCCGACGAACAGCGCCAGCGCCAGCGCCAGCGTGGACTTGCGCCAGTTCAGCGCCACGCCCAGCACCTTGCCGTACCAGACGTGCACGCGGTCGATGCCATGCTCGATGCGCTCCATCAGGCGGCCCAGCCACGGCACATACTTGAAGCGGTCCTTGACCGGATCCGGCCATACCGACGACAGCATCGGGTCGAGCGTGAAGCTGACGAACAGCGACACCAGCACCGCCACCGCCACCGTGATGCCGAACTGCAGGAAGAAGCGCCCGATGATGCCCTGCATGAAAGCAATCGGCACGAACACGGCGACGATCGCGAACGTGGTCGCCATCACCGCCAGCCCGATTTCATTGGTGCCGTCGTAGGCCGCCTGCAGGTGGCGCTTGCCCATGCCGAGGTGGCGCACGATGTTCTCGCGCACCACGATGGCGTCGTCGATCAGGAGGCCGATGCACAGCGACAGCGCCATCAGGGTCAGGAAGTTGAGCGTGAAGCCGAAGAATTTCATGGCGATGAAGCTGGCCATCACCGAGATCGGCAAGGTCAGGCCGGTGATGATGGTGCTGCGCCACGAATGCAGGAACAGGAACACGATCAGCATGGTCAGCAGCGCGCCCTCGATGATGGTTTCCTTGACGTTGTCGAGCTGGCTTTGCACGCGCTCGGCCTGGTTCTCCATCACTTTCAGCTTGATTTCGGGCGGGAACTCTTTCTGCAACTGCTGCACCACTTTCGCGATGCCGGTGCCGACTTCGACCACGTTGGCGCCTTGCACCTTGGTCACTTCCAGCGAAATGGCGCGCGCCCCGTTGACGCGCGAGATCGAGGTTTCCTCCTGCTCGCCGTCGACGATGTCGGCCACCTGGTCGAGGTACACCGGGCCGCTGGCGCGGCGCGCCACGATGATCCGGTTGAAGTCGCGCGCCTGCTTCATCTTGCCTTCGATACGCACCAGGCGTTCGGTGGCGCCATAGCTGATGTTACCGGCCGGCAGGTTGGTGTTGGTGGCCTGGATCGCCTTCAGCACTTCGTCGACGCCGATGTTCTGGCTCTGCAGCTGCTCCGGTTTCAGGCTCACCAGGATCTGGCGGTTGGTCTTGCCGTTGACGCGCACCTGGCCGACCCCGGCCACGCCCTGCAGGCGCTTGGTGATCACCTGTTCGGTCAGGGTCGACAGCTCGCGCAGGCTGCGCGTGTCCGACATCAGGGTCAGTTCGACGATCGGCTGCGAGTTGTCGCCCTCGGCGCGCACGATGAACGGCTCCTTGGCCTCCTTCGGGAAGGCGGGACGGACGCGCGCGATGTTGTCGCGCACGTCCTGCATCGCCTTGTCCATGTTGGTGGAGAGCTGAAATTCCATCTGGATGCCGGCGCGGCCTTCCCACGAATTGCTGCGGATGGTCTTGATGCCGCTGACGGTGTTGATCGCGTCCTCCATCGGCCGCGTGATGTCGTTCTCGACCTGCTCGGGCGAGGCGCCGGGATACTGCACCTCGACCCAGGCGAACGGGATCTCGACGTTCGGCATGCTCTCGAGCCCGAGGCTGCGATACGAAAACAGGCCGAGGACCATCAGCCCCACCATCACCATGGTGGCGAAGACCGGATTCTGGATACTGGTTTTAGTGATCCACATGGTTTAGCCCTTGGCCGGGGTGGCGGCAACCGGAACGGCAGCGGCCGGCGCGGCGCCGACCCGCACCTTGTTGCCAGGCTTGACGCCGTCGAGCCTGGCGACAATCACGCTGGCGCCCTTGTCGAGCCCGGTGGTGACCTGGGCCATGCCCTCGTCCTCATTGCGCATGCCCAGAGTGACCGGCTGCGCGACGACCTTGTTGCCTTCGATCTTCCAGACCACGTGCTGGCCTTTGTCGCTGCGCAGCGCCGCAATCGGCACGACCGGGGACGGCGCGGCCTTGTCGGTGGTGATATTGCCCTTCGCGAACATGCCACCGCGCAGGGCGGCGTCGCTGTTGTCGACGCTGATATACACCAGCATCGAGCGCGACCCCGCTTCGGTGGTCGGGCTGATGCGGGCGACCTTGCCGATGAAGTCGCGCTGCCGGTAGCCGTCGACCTTGAACTTCACTTCCTGGCCCACTTTCACGCGCGGCACTTCGGAGGCCGGCACCTGGGCTTCCAGCGTCAGCCGGCGCAGGTTGACGATGGTAAAGATCGGCATGTCCGGCGCGGCCTTCTCGCCGGCCTGCACGTGGCGCTTGCTGACCACGCCCGCCAGCGGCGCGCGGATCACGGTGTCGGCCAGGGCGATGCGCGCCAGTTCGAGCTGGGCCTGCATCGCCTTGACGCTGGCCTGCGCCAGTTCGACGCTGTTCTGGGTGGTGTCGTAGGCATTCTGCGAGATGTAGTTCTGCTTGAGCAGCGCCTGGCTGTTGGCGTTGTTCTTCCTGGCCAGCGACAGGCGGGCGCTGGCCTCGTCGAGCGCGGCCTGCTGCTGCGCCAGGCGGGCGCGCTGGTCGGCCGCGTCGAGCCGGGCGATGACTTGGCCGGCCGCCACATTCATGCCTTCCTGCACCGTCGTCTCGAGCACCACGCCCGACACCTTCGACTTGACGGTGGCCTGCTCCTGCGGCGCCAGCGAGCCCGACAGCGGCAGGTTCAGGCGCAGTTCGCGCGCTTCGACCGTGGCGACGTCGCCGCTCGACAGTTCATAGACGTCGACCTTGGGCCCGTCCTTGCCGGGACCGGCCTGGGCCGTCTTGGCCGGCGCGGTGTTGGCCTTCGATTTCTGCATGAAAGCCCAGCCGCCGCCGGCCAGCAACACGATCAGCAGGCCGGCGGCCGGCTTCTTCCAGCGGCGCCGGCGGGTGGTTGGCTGGGCTTGCGCCAGTGGCAGGGTCTCAATTTTCATGGCGTTGTTCTTTGCATATGGAATTGTTATTCGAGCGGGCGGAAACGGCGCGCATGTGCTCCGTCTTGTGACGAGATGGAGCCCCAGGCGCATGTTGGCACTATAGAAAAACACCAGGGCCGCTGCCATCGGAATGCGACAGGAAGTGGTTTCGGGACGCTGAAATGCAGAAAAGCCCGATAAAGCGCAAATTTTCCTGAGCGGAAAGACAACCCTCCCGAAGTCGTTTGAGGCCGCACAAGCGGGCGCCGGGATGTCTGGACAAGAATAGCCTGTCCCATCGGGGGCGCTCAACAACAAGGGACTTCAGTGGATGACGAGATGCATGGCCTGGCCTCTGGCGAGGAACCGGAAGGTCCGGGCCTGGCCGCGCTCGACCTGCTGTATCGTTTCGTCGCCGCGGTCGAACTGACGCCCAACGTGGCGGTCCACAGCTGCGACCGGGCCGGCATCGTGCGCTACTGGAACAACACCTGCGTGCAGCTGTTCGGGGTGGCGGTGCGCGACGCGGTCGGCAAGCCGCTGACGACGCTGTTCGCCCATCCCGGACACGAAGACGAGTTTGCCGGCCTGATCGAATCGATCTGGCGCACCGGCAACGTGCCGCCGCCGCGCGACTGGCTGGTCCGGCGTCCCGACGGCAGCGAGCGCTGGGTCTACTCGAGCCACTTCGGGGTGCGGCGCGACGGTTTTACCCAGCACGTGCTGAGCATGGGGATCGACGTCACCGGGCGCAAGATCGACGAGCAGGCCTTGCTGGCCGCCGACGCCAATTTCCGCCACCTGTTCGAGCGCTCGACCGACGCCATCGTGCTGGTGCGCGGGCGCCAGATCGTCGACGTCAATCCGGCCGCGCTGCGGCTGTTCCACTGCGCCGGCAAGCACGAGATGGTGGGCCGTTCGCTGCTCGACTTCTCGCCCCCCGAGCAACCGTCGGGCGAAGCGTCGCTGCTGCGCGACGCCGGGTTCGCCGCGCTGGCCTTCAGCGACGGCAACCAGCGCTACGAATGGCAGTACCAGACCCGGCGCGGCGACCCGTTCTGGGCCGAGGTGCTGCTGACCTCGGTGGCGATCGACCATGAGCACCTGTCGTACGCGGTGATCCGCGACATCTCGCTGCGCAAGTCGACCGAGCGCACCCTGACCATGGCGGCCCAGGTGTTCGAGAACTGCCGCGACGCCATCCTGATCATCGACAGTCTTTACCGGGTGGTGGCGGTGAACCAGGCGTTCAGCAACATCACCGGCTTTGCGCCGGCCGATGTCATCGGCGAGGAAGTGCCCAGCCTGCGCGCGGGCCTGCACGAGCCGGCGTTCTACCAGCAGATCTGGGACTACGTGGCCGACCACGACCACTGGGAGGGCGAAGTATTCGGCGTGCGCCGCAGCGGCGAGGTCTACCCGGTGTGGGTGGCGCTGACGGCGATCCGCGACGCCGCCAGCCAGATCTCCAACTACATGGCGATCCTCTCCGACATCACCGACCGCAAGCAGGTCGAGGAGCACACCCGCCACCTGGCCGAGCACGACTTCCTGACCGACCTGCCGAACCGGGTGCTGTTTCTCGACCGGCTGCACCAGGCGCTGGCCACCGCGCGCCGCCAGCACACCAAGGTCGCCGTGATGTTCCTCGACCTCGACCGCTTCAAGGCCGTCAACGACACCCACGGCCACCAGGCCGGCGATGCGGTGCTCAAGGAAGTCGCGGCGCGCCTGACGCGCTGCGTGCGCGGGGTCGACACCGTCAGCCGCCAGGGCGGCGACGAGTTCGTCGTGATCCTGGCCGACATCGGCGGCGCCGACCAGGCCGCGCACGTGGCCGGCAGCGTGATGCACGCGGTGTCGCAGCCGATGCAGGTGGGCGGCCAGGAGGTCACGCTGTCGGTCTCGATCGGCATCAGCATCTGCCCGAGCGATGGCGACGACGTCGACACCTTGCTGAAACACGCAGACGTGGCGATGTATCACGCCAAGCAGAACGGGCGCAACGCGTTCCAGTTCTTCAGCCCCGCGATGAACGCCCATGTGGTCGAGCGGGTCGAGATGGAAAACCGGCTGCGGCTGGCGCTGCACAACAACGAGTTCGTGCTGGAGTACCAGCCCGAGATCGACATCGCCAGCGGCCGCACGATCGGGGTCGAAGCGCTGATCCGCTGGCGCCACCCGGAACGCGGCCTGCTGCAGCCGGACCAGTTCATCCCGATCGCCGAAGCGTCGGGGCTGATCGTTCCGATCGGCGAATGGGTGCTGCGCCAGGCCTGTGCGCAGGCGCGCACCTGGCGCGACCAGGGCTTTCCGGTGGTGGTGGCGGTGAACCTGTCGAGCGTGCAGTTCATCCACCATAACCTGCTCAGCTACGTCGACGATGCACTGGTCCGCTCCGGGCTGGAAGCCAGCTTCCTCGACCTGGAAATCACCGAGGGCATGATCATGAACGGCGACGAGGCCACCGTCGCCACCGTCAACGCGCTGCGCCAGCGCGGCGTGCAGCTCACCGTCGACGACTTCGGCACCGGCTATTCAAGCCTGTCGACCCTGCGCCGCTATCCGCTCTCCAAGCTCAAGATCGACCGCTCGTTCATCGACGACATCACGCGCGAGCCGGGCGACGCGGCCATGATTCCGGCCATCATCGCGGTCGCGCGCAGCCTGAAGCTGCGGGTGATTGCCGAAGGGGTGGAGACGGCCGAACAGCTGCGTTTCCTGCAGCAGCACGGCTGCGACGAGTACCAGGGCTACTACGCCAGCATGGCGTCGAGCGACCCTGACCTCACACGCCGGCATCCATGAGGCCCGCCGCCACGTCGAACAGGCGGATGCGCGCCAGCACCTGGCCGTGGTCGGACGCCTGCGGCAGCTCCAGCACCAGGTGGTCGTTCAGGTAGACCACGTCGACCACCTCGCCGATCGCGTTCGGCAGGGCCGCGTTGAAATGCTCCGACACCAGGATATGGTCGATGGTCGTGTAATGGCCGTCGTGCAGGCTGGAGAAGCCGACATGGCGCAGGTGGTCCTGGCGGCGCTGCAGCTGGTAGGCGTCGAACAGGCGGTCGCCCAGCGGCGCGCCGGCGCCCAGCACGATGCCGGTGGTGACCGCGTCGGCCACGTCGTTGAAGTCGCCCAGCACCACGCGCGGGCGCTGGTTGTCGCGTCCCAGGTTGCTCAGCAGGACGCGCAGCGCCACCGCCTCGGTGCCGCGCCGGACCAGCGAGCGCAGGCAGGCCAGCGCGTACAGCTGCGGATCCTCGCAGGTGTCGCCGGTGCGGTAGTCGGGGCGCTTCGATTTCAGGTGCACCACCACCACGTCGACCGTGACGTCGGGCGAGACGACCACCTGCGCATGCACCACCGGGCGGGCGAAGCGGTCGGCGTCGCGGCTGCCGGGCGGCATCGCCACGCCGGACGGGAACAGCGCGTGGGCCACTCCCGGCGCGGCCAGCGGCAGGCGCGACACCAGCGCCACGCTGGGCGTCAGGCGCTCGGCGGCGGGATCGGGATCGAAGCCGACGTGGCAGGCGTCGCGGTAATTGCGGGTGCGCGCCAGCGCCAGCTTCAGCGCCGATTGCGAGAAAATTTCCTGGAAGCCGATCACGTCGGCATCGAGCAAGTCGATCTGGCGCGCGGTCCAGTCGATTTTCGCCTCGAATTCGTCCTCGGTGCACGGCAACAGGTTGTCGTACAGTTTCGCGCCCGCGGGAGCGAGGTTGAAGACGTTAAAGGTGGCAAAGCGAATTTCCTGCTGCATAATAAGAAACTCCTCAATGAACGAACAGCGTATCACGCATGGCAAACAAAGAGCACATTTCAGAAACTTCCGCGCCGCGCTGCCTGCGCCAGGTCCGGGTCGCGTTCATCGAACAGCGTTCTGCCGGCGACGCGACGCATGCCTGGACCAGATCATGAAATCGGAAAACGGCCCTGAAACGCAAGCGACGAAATTCCTGCAGCAGCACGGTGTCGTCTATTCCAGCCATCTCTACAGCTACCAAGAGCACGGGGGCACCAATGTGTCTGCGCGTGAACTCAACGTGGACGAGCATAGCGTCATAAAAACACTGGTCATGGAGGACGAGTCGGCCAAGCCCTTGATCGTTCTGATGCACGGAGATTGCAAGGTATCGACCAAGGAGCTCGCGCGGCAGGCGGGGCGCAAGAAAATCGAGCCATGCAGGCCGGAGGTCGCCAACCGGCATACGGGTTTTCTGGTAGGCGGCACAAGTCCGTTTGGTACAAAAAAGAAAATGCCGGTGTATATCGAAAAGACCATACTCGACCTGCCGCTGATCTACATTAACGGCGGCCGGCGCGGCTACCTGATTGGCATCCCCCCTGGTGAATTGATGCGCGTGCTCGATCCGCAGGTCGTCGAGGCAGCCCTCAGATAAGCTGGTTGGCGTCACGCAGGTGGCGCAACCGGCGGCGCGCGCGGCGCCTAGTCATTCTGGCCGCGCGCGCTAGCCAGATTGTCTTTCCAAACTATCCCTCCGGCCACTAGTGGCGCTTTCCGGCCCAACGTAAGCTTGCTGTATCGGCTTACCGGTCCAGGAGCGCATTGTGAGAAGCAAGAACCAACAACAGGTCGCGGTGCTGGCCAGCAGCACCTTCGCCTTCACCATCTGCTTCGCGGTATGGATGATGTTCGCGGTGCTGGGCATTCCCATCAAGGCCCAGCTGGGCCTGAACGAAACCGAATTCGGCCTGCTGGCCGCGACCCCGGTGCTGACCGGTTCGCTGGTGCGCGTGCCGCTGGGGATCTGGACCGACCGCTACGGCGGGCGCGTCGTGTTCTTCCTGCTGATGCTGGCGACGGTGCTGCCGATCTACATGATTTCGTACGCCACCGCGTATTGGCATTTCCTGGTGCTGGGCCTGTTCGTCGGCCTGGCCGGCGGTTCGTTCTCGGTCGGCACGCCCTACGTCGCGCGCTGGTTCGGCAAGCAGCGGCGCGGGCTGGCGATGGGTATTTTTGGCGCCGGCAATTCTGGTTCCGCGCTGACCAAGTTCGTTGCGCCGGCCATCATCGCCGGCTTCGGCTGGCAGATGCTGCCCAAGGTGTATGCGCTGGCCATGCTGGCCACCGCCATCCTGTTCTGGCTGTTTTCCTACACTGACAAGTCGCACCGGACGCCGGCCGGCGTGCCGTTCGCCGAGCAGATGAAGTTGCTCAAGGATCCGCGCGTGTGGCGCTATTGCCAGTACTACTCGGTGGTGTTCGGCGGCTATGTCGGGCTGGCGCTTTGGATGACCAAATACTACGTCAGCGAGTACGGCTTCGACCTGCGGCTGGCGGCACTGCTGGCGGCCTGCTTTTCGCTGCCGGGCGGCCTGCTGCGCGCGCTGGGCGGCTGGATCGCCGACAAGTACGGCGCGCAGCGCGTCACCTGGGCCGTGATGTGGGTGTGCTGGATCTGCTTCTTCCTGCTGTCCTACCCGCAAACGAGCATGGTCATCCAGACCGTCAAAGGCAGCGCCAGCATGCACATCGGCCTCGGTCCGGTGATGTTTACCGCGCTGCTGTTCGTGGTCGGCATCGCCATGGCGGTCGGCAAGGCTTCCGTGTTCAAGTTCATCGGCGACGACTTCAGCGACAACATCGGCGCCGTGTCCGGCGTGGTCGGCCTGGCCGGCGGCCTGGGCGGCTTCGTGCTGCCGATCCTGTTCGGTGCGCTGGTCGACCTGACCGGGGTGCGCTCGTCCGCCTTCATGCTGCTGTACGGCACGGTCTGCGTGTCGCTGGTGTGGATGCACTACTCATTCAAATCGACCGCGCGGCCCGCCCTGCCGCTCCCGCCTGCTATCGCCATAACCATCTAGGAGTACGTCATGAGCAAGTATGTCATCGCGACATGGGAGCCGGAGACCGCCAGTTTCTGGAAATCGTCCGGCAAGGCCACCGCCAACCGCAACCTGTGGATTTCGATCCCGGCGCTGTTGCTCGCCTTCGCAGTGTGGATGGTGTGGAGCGTGGTGGTGGTGAACCTGCCGAACATCGGCTTTCAGTTCAGCACCAACCAGCTGTTCTGGCTGACCGCCTTGCCGGGCCTGTCGGGCGCGACCTTGCGCATCTTCTATTCCTTCATGGTGCCGATCTTCGGCGGGCGCAAGTGGACGGCGATCTCGACCGCGTCGCTGCTGATTCCCGCCATCGGCATCGGCCTGGCGGTGCAGGACGTCAACACCAGCTACCCGACCATGCTGCTGCTCGCGCTGCTGTGTGGCTTCGGCGGCGGCAACTTCGCTTCGTCGATGGCCAACATCAGCTTCTTTTACCCCAAGGCGCAAAAGGGCTTCGCGCTCGGCCTGAACGCCGGCCTGGGCAACCTCGGCGTCTCGGCGGTGCAGTTCGTGGTGCCGCTGGTGATCGCCGCCGCCGTGTTTGGCGTCGCCGGCGGCGATCCGCAGCACTGGGTCAAGGGCAGCCAGGCGAAGGCTATGTGGCTGCAGAACGCTGGCTTCATCTGGGTTCCCTTCATCGCCCTGACGTCGCTGTTGGCCTGGTTCGGCATGAACGACATCGCCGCGGCCAAGGCCTCGTTCTCGGAGCAGGCCGTGATCTTCAAGCGCAAGCACAACTGGCTCATGTGCTGGCTGTACACTGGCACCTTCGGCTCGTTCATCGGCTACTCGGCCGGCTTTCCGCTGCTGATCAAGACCCAGTTCCCGGATATCAATCCGCTCGCCTACGCTTTCCTCGGGCCGCTGGTCGGCGCCCTGGCGCGCGTGCTTGGCGGCTTCGTCGCCGACAAGCTGGGCGGGGCGCGCGTCACCCTGTGGAGCTTCGTGGTGATGATAGGCGCCGTCATCGGCGTGCTGGGCGCCCTGCCGCACGGCGGCGCGGCCGGCAACTTCAACAGTTTCTTCTGGATGTTCATGCTGCTGTTCGCCGGCACCGGCATCGGCAACGCATCGACCTTCCGCATGATCCCGGTGATCTTCCTGACCGAGCGCCAGCGCGCCGCGGCCGGCAAGGGCGCTCCGGCCAAGGCGCAGGCGATCGTCGACGCCAACAAGGAAAGCGCGGCCGTGCTGGGATTTACCTCGGCGGTGGCAGCCTACGGCGCGTTCTTCATTCCGAAAAGCTACGGTACCTCGATCGCCTTGACCGGCGGACCGGATGCGGCGCTGTGGTGCTTCATCGCTTTCTACGTTTCATGCATCGCCGTCACCTGGTGGTGCTACGCGCGGCGCAATGCCGACATGCCTTGCTGAGAACGGGGGGGGGCGACATGAACCGAGACAATTGCCGTCGCCGCGCCGGCCGTCGAATTCTGCTGCACGTCACCAGCGATGTCGTGTTCCAGGGGATCGAACGTGATCCGCGCTGCGCGCGCAAAAGCGTGCAGGGCCGCCATGTAACGATCTGCGCCGTCGACGGCCCGCGCGCCTACGCTGGCTGAGGAAAGATAATGGAAGACATCGAAAAATTCGTCCGAGGATTCAGCCGCTTCCAGCAGCAATACTTCAGCGAAGAAAACACACTGTACGACGCGCTGCGCGCTGGCCAGCGCCCGACCACCTTGCTGATCGGCTGCTGCGACTCGCGGGTCGACCCGATGCTGCTGACCGGCAGCGACCCGGGCGACATGTTCGTGGTGCGCAACATTGCCAACCTTGTGCCGCCGTGCGCGCCCGATGCGCCGCCCGGGGTCAGCTCGGCGATCGAATTCGCCATCTGCAACCTGGAAGTGGCGCGGGTCATCGTGCTGGGGCATGCACAGTGCGGCGGTATCCGCGCGTTGCTGGCGCCGCAACAGGAAGCGCGCGAGACCGATTTCGTCGAGCGCTGGATGCGCATTGCCGCGCCGGTGCGCGATCGCGTGATGCGCGAGCTGGCGCACAAATCGTCCGCCGAGCGGCATACCGCGTGCGAGCAGGCCAGCATCTTGCAGTCGCTCGACAACCTGCTGACCTACCCATGGCTCAAGCGCAAGGTAGAGCAGGGCAAGCTGATGCTGCATGGCTGGTACTTCGATATCGGCAGCGGGTCCTTGATGGCCTATTCGCCGCGGCAACAGCAGTTCTTGCCGATGGTATGCCCGATTACGAACCAGCCCCGGCCGCGTGATCGCGGGCCGGGGTTCGCGGCGGAGTGATGGCGCCGATCTGATAGAAGATCGCTTTGTGCTTGGGGAATGCCCCTGCGAAATCCATTCAGCGCCGTCTCTTTTGGTGGCGGTCAAACCGGACGAACAGTGAGAGCAGTAGAAGCGCTTGCTTGCGGCAAACGCGGGGAAAAGGCTGACGGTTGCGCCAATGTCCCACCCAAATTTTCCATTGAACCGAACGGTGATTGTGAATGACCGCAAAGCAGCGATTGCGGCCGTTCAAGCGGGCATTCAGGATGATGGCAACGGCCCCATGCGCCTTGCAAACCTGCCTGCTTCGCAGGGCCTTAGCAGAATGAAAGCGGACAATTGAGCTAGCGTACAATTGACGTCAATCGGCCGACCACGGACATTATGAAGATACTAGCGCTATCAGGCAGCCTACGTGCTGTCTCCATAAACTCCGCGTTACTGCGTGCGGCAGCAAGGCTGGCGCCGCAGGATATGTCGGTGACGGTATTCTGTGGCATCGGGGATCTGCCGCTGTTCAATCCGGACTACGAAGACTATCCCCCAACTATCGTCACGGACTTTCGCGCTAACGTCGCTGAGGCCGATGCGCTTTTGTTCGCGAGTCCTGAGTACGCACATGGTGTCACGGGCACAATCAAGAATGCGCTAGATTGGCTCGTGAGTTTCGAGCCTTTCGCCGACAAATTGGTTGCTGTACTCAATACGTCGGCTCGTGCACATCACGCCGATGAATCCTTACGCGAGACCCTGAAGACTATGGCTGCTGTAATTGTTGAATCAGCATCAATCACTATTCCGCTTCTGGGAGCCAAGTTCAATGAAGATGGCATGGTTTCAACTCCTGGTGTTGCGACTTCCATCCAAGAAGCGCTCGGAGCACTATACGATGCGGTCGGTCTTCACAAGAAATCGTTAAACGCGTCGTTTCCCATACCGTGAGTACGAACGTTGAGTAACTACTTCGGGGTTTCGAATCCGAGAGCCGCAAAGGCCGCTTCGGGCCGGTTTCAGTCGCTGAAGAGGCCATGCCGAATGTCTGCAGTGCAGCGAAAGAGTCAGTCGCGACAAAAGCCCAGAAAAGGTATAAAACGCATCATGGAAAAATTATTCCTTCTGGCAACAGGTAGCTGTTAAGCTAACTGTTAAGTTACTTCAATGCTGCACTGAAAATCACAGCGCATCCAATTCCACTGCTCGTGAAAATGAGCTTGGCTCGATAAAAATCCACCATAACTAATTGTGCAGGCTATCCACATGGCATACATCAATCCGCAGACTCAGAGTCTAAAGCTCTGTTTTCAGAGCCACTATTCGCTGCCGTATTTTCAGAGAGAATACAAGTGGGAATCGCGTCACATGGCGGAAATGTTAAACGATATTCAGAGTGCATTTTTGCTCAACTTCGATCCTACACATGGGCGAAAAGAAGTGTCGGGCTATTCGCCATATTTCTTGGGATCGATCATTACATCAGGGGAAGTCGACGGCAAAAAACCCTTGATAGACGGTCAACAACGATTAACGGCCACATTCGTTTTGTTGGCTTATCTCGAACGCTATCGACAAGACAATTCAATTTTGAACGCGCTGGATCTGTCCAAGCTATTAGGAAGTGTGAGTTTCGGAGAAATGGACTACTCCATCGAGTTCTCGTCAACCCGAAAAGCGATTTTTGACTGCTACCTAGATTTCAAAAAATCGATTGATGACGCAATGCGAGACGCCGAGGAGATCCCGACCCTCGACGATGGTGACCGGAAGCTGCTTGATGCGCTTCGTACGACCGATAGCCTCTTGGATTTAAAAGTCCGTGATTCAATCGCCTACTTCATCGATTATGTAGTTGAGCGAGTTTTGCTTATTGATATATCGGTTACAAGCGAGTCGGAGGCACACCGTGTATTCGTAACTATGAATGACCGTGGGCTCCGTCTTGGCCCCATTGACTTACTTAAGGGGCAAATTCTGTCCAAAGTTCCGATTGCTTCAGATGCACAGTCCTGTCATAGCGCTTGGATGCAAACGATAAATCGCTTACGTGCGCTGGATCCTGAAGAAGACTCACTGTTCTTTCGCAATCTTTTCCGAGCTAAGTGGGCCGATACAATGAGGGGAAAATCAAAAGGGGATTCGGCTGGGGACTTCGACATCATTGGTGAAGCCTATCACCGGTGGTTTGAGGCGAATACAACCAAGATGGCAATATCAACAAGTGATGACTACGTTCGCTTTGCGCGAGATGATATCCCCAAATTCGCCGACATCTACGCCTTTATTAAGACTGCCGAGGGCGAGCTTAAGCCCGGATACGAATGCATTTACTTCAACGCTTCGAGGAAGTATAGCTTCCAATCGATGGTGCTGCTGTCAGTTGCAAAAGTTTCCGATAATACAACAGATTGGCAAAAGAAAATCGCGTTAGTTGCACGACTGATCGATGTGATACTGACTGCTCGCACCATTGAAGGTAAAGAGAATAATTACGACAATCTAAAAGAGCTATCGTTTTCTCTCGCAAAAGACGTACGCGACATGGATTACGCTACCCTGCTTGCCTATGCACGTTCCGAATGGATAAAGTATCTACCGATACTGCCACAGCTCACTAAACTTAAATATGCAAGGTCAGATAGATCAGACATACTATACCTGCTTGCGAGGATAGCATGCCACCTCGAAGACTCGTTCTCTCTCACCAATCGAGTTGGATTCACGACATATTGGCAAAGAGATCGTGGAATGAAGACGTTCGACATAGAACATCTTTTAAAGGAGGCATTTGATGCTAGCGCTTTGCCGGCCACACACGGATTCATTGATGCGAAAGACTATGGCGAATCGCGAAATCTTTTCGGTGCATTGGTACTTCTCCCGAGATCCAGAAATCGATCCCTTCAAGCGCAGGCGTATCGTGAGAAATTGGCAGCTTACGCTACAGAGAACATCCTCGCGCAGACGTTGTGTTCCGCTCTTTATCAGAATAATCCCAATGTTGCGGCGTATGTGCAGAGTAATGCAGCCATCGGCCTAATACCAATATCGGACTTTTCGAAACTCGATATTGTGAACAGGGCCGGCGTTTACGTTGCCGTCGCAATGCAAGTTTGGCAGGCGCCGTAGATATCTGTTGGAAAAAGCTTAACGCGATCATGCCTTAGTTGAGGCTGCTAGGCGACTTGTTTATAAGTTTTATCTTTAGAGAAAACAATGACTGAAGACGAATTGCGTTCCCAACAGGACGATAATTACAATATCGAGCAAACGACCAAGCACCTCAGGAAACGTTCTAGTATGCTCCGGGTCCAAGCCTTTGCTGCCATTGGAGGGGTGATAATTGCAGCGGTTGCAATAGCGTGGATTTTTATGGTGCTGCACCGCCAGACATCACAATCGCAGCTGCGGGACGTCCCGCGTGATCCCTATGACTATCGTTTGATGGAAGCCCGTCACGAAGCTATATCTATTAGATTGAAGGAAATGGAAGAGTTGCTTATCGAATCAAAACAAGAGTTGATCAGCGATAAATATGGCGCGGGAGGAAAAGATACCGCCGTAGTTGCTAAGAGTCTACAGTCCCGATCCGAAGAACTAAAGGGGCTGCGTGTTGATTTAAATGATCGCATTTCGAAGGATCGTCAGAATATGTATTTGGAAATTGTTCAACTACGAACTGAAAGGGATCGAGCAAAAGAAGATGGTGCGGAAAAGCAATCTTTCATAACACTGATTGGCGAAGCTGTGATGCGAGCGGGCGTCTTAATTCTGGCCGTGTATCTGATTGCAATCGTATCCGGAATTTCAAAGTATTGGTTACGAGTTGCAGATCATCTTAACGCAATTGCTGATAGCGTCGACTTACTGCGGGCAGCGCGACTGAGTCTTCAGCCAGCTATCGCAGCGTTAACGCCCCATGCAATCGATTTTCAAGTTGACGACTTTAACCCTTTGCGCACAGCCAGAGATTTGATTGCAAACGCGACGACTCGCTCTGGTTAAACTACTGGCAGAAATTGCTGCCCTTTACTTGCGAAGCATTTTGAGAAATATGCAGTCGCCAACCCGCGGGATAATCAATGTGAATGGCCGCCTCCGCTGCATTGCGGTCATTGAACCGGACCAGTTCTCGGTGTGCTGGTTAGCTGACCCATACCCATGAAACGCGTCATATCCGGTTTTGCAGGGTTTTGATGTCAACATGCGTAGCAAGATGGATCCACTCGTGCGGGAGTCGTTTTTTGCATTCGAGAAAGGCGCAAGCGATGACCGGAAAAACGCCGCAACATCGCCCCATTCTAACTGCTATTGGTGGTCTGCGATATTGAGCAACTCGCCTTCCTTGTTGAAGGCGAGGAAGCGCCCGACTTGGCCGGTGTGGATGTTGGTGACCATCATGTTCAGCGGCGCCTCGGCTTCCGCTGCAGGCGGCGCCTTTCCGTCGCGGCCCGTCATGGTGGTCACAAAAACGATATCCCATTCGGCCCCCGTGTGGCGCGCCTCGGCGACCAGTTCGGCAAAGCTGCCCAGTTGGTCGGCCGTCTTGTCGACGCACATCATCGGCGTCAGCGCGCCGCCGCACCGCTTGGCGAAGCGGGCGCGCTCGGCGGCATCGGCGCCCTCGGGCAATTCGGCGCGGGCGAAGGCAAACAGCAGGCGCTGGGGCTGGAACTGGGAGCGGGCGGCGGCGAGCAGCTCGTCGTAGCTGGAGATATTCATGGTGTTCCTTGGTGAGTATGCGGCGATACCCGCATGTATACCGCATCCGTTTGGCAGCCTCCATAACTACAACGGCCTAGTCGCCTAGTCCTTGTCCCCGCGCCACATCGCCTTCATGCCAATACCGGCCGTTCGGCCCCCTGCGTAGACTGGTTCCATCAATTCGTGGAGGCAGCATGAGTCATTTTCTGGATCGTCTGAAGTTCTTCAACCGCCCGAGGGAGACCTTCTCCGGCGGCCACGGCGCCGTCGTCCACGAGGACCGCACCTGGGAAAATGCCTATCGCCAGCGCTGGCAACACGACAAGGTGGTGCGCTCCACGCACGGCGTCAACTGCACCGGTTCGTGCAGCTGGAAGGTGTATGTCAAGAATGGCCTGATCACCTGGGAGACCCAGCAGACCGACTATCCGCGCACCCGTCCCGACCTGCCCAACCACGAACCGCGTGGCTGCCCGCGCGGCGCCAGCTATTCGTGGTACGTGTATTCGGCCCAGCGCGTCAAGTATCCGATGGTGCGCGGACGCCTGATGCAGATGTGGCGCGAGGCGCGCCTGACCATGGATCCGATCGCGGCCTGGGAATACATCAGCCAGGACCCGGAACGGGCCAAGTCCTACAAGTCGATCCGCGGCCTGGGCGGCTTCGTGCGCGCCCAGTGGGACGAGGTCAATGAAATCATCGCCGCCGCGAATGCGATGACGATCAAGAAGTTCGGTCCGGACCGGATTGTCGGCTTTTCGCCGATTCCCGCGATGTCGATGGTCAGTTACGCCGCCGGCACCCGCTACCTGTCCCTGATCGGCGGCGTGGCGTTGAGCTTTTACGACTGGTATTGCGACTTGCCGCCCGCCAGCCCGCAGGTATGGGGCGAGCAGACCGACGTGCCCGAATCGGCCGATTGGTACAACTCCACCTTCCTGATAGTGTGGGGCTCGAACGTGCCGATGACACGCACGCCGGACGCCCACTTCTACACGGAAGTGCGCTACAAGGGCACCAAGACGGTGGCGGTGTCGTCCGACTTCGGCGAGATGGCCAAGTTCGGCGACATCTGGCTGGCGCCGAAACAGGGCACCGACGCGGCGCTGGCGCTGGCCATGGGTCACGTGGTGCTCAAGGAATACCACGCAAGCGGCGGCTCGGATTACTTCCGCGGCTACGTCAAGCAATACACCGACTTCCCGATGCTGGTGCTGCTCAAGGAAAAGAACGGCACGCTGGTGCCGGAGTATTTCCTGCGCGCTTCCCAGCTCGCCGACAACCTGGACGAGGCCAATAATCCCGAGTGGAAGACCCTGGTCATCGACGCGGCCAGCGGTGCCATCTGCGCGCCGGCCGGCAGCATCGGCTTCCGCTGGGGCGAGTCCGGCAAGTGGAACCTGGAACAGAAGGAAGGCCGCAGCGGCAAGCCGGTCGACCCGCTGCTGTCGCTGCTCGGCTGCAGCGATGCAGTCGAGGAGGTCGGCTTCGCCTACTTCGGCGGCAAGGACGCCGACGACATGCTGCTGCGCCGCGTGCCGGTCAAGAAGATCGAGCTGGCCGATGGCAGCCTGGCCACGCTCGCCACGGTGTTCGACCTGGCCCTGGCCAACTACGGCATCGATCGCGGTCTGGGCGGCGGCAACGTCGCCACCAGCTACGCCGACGACGTTCCCTATACCCCGGCCTGGCAGGAAAAACACACCGGCGTCAAGGCGGCTGACGTGATCACTGTGGCGCGCCAGTTCGCCGCCAACGCCGACCAGACCCATGGCAAGAGCATGGTCATCGTCGGCGCCGCGCTGAACCACTGGTACAACATGGACATGACCTACCGCGGCATCATCAACCTGCTGATGATGTGCGGCTGCGTCGGCCAGTCGGGCGGCGGCTGGGCCCATTACGTCGGCCAGGAAAAGCTGCGCCCGCAAACCGGCTGGACCCCGCTCGCCTTCGCGCTGGACTGGAACCGGCCGATGCGCCAGATGAACGGCACCTCGTTCTTCTACGCCCACACCAGCCAGTGGCGCCACGAAAAGCTGCATACTGCGGAAATCGCCTCGCCATCGGCCGACGACTCGGTCGCGCCGATGGCGCTGATCGACTACAACGCCAAGGCCGAGCGCATGGGCTGGCTGCCCTCGGCGCCCCAGCTCGAGACCAATCCGCTCGAGGTCACGCGCGCCGCCAAGGCGGCCGGCCAGGAGCCGGCGGCCTACGCGCTCGAACAGATCAAGGCCGGCAAGCTGAACTTCTCCTGCGACGACCCGGACAACCCGGCCAACTTCCCGCGCAATATGTTCGTCTGGCGTTCGAACATCATGGGCAGTTCGGGCAAGGGCCACGAGTATTTCCTCAAATACCTGCTCGGGACCCAGAACGCGCTGATGAGCGACGAGGCCAGCTGCGTCAAGCCGCGCGACGTCAAGATCCGTCCGGCCGCCGAAGGCAAGCTGGACCTGCTGGTGGTGCTGGATTTCCGGATGTCCACCACCTGCCTGTACGGCGACATCGTGCTGCCGACCGCCACCTGGTACGAAAAGGACGACCTCAACACGTCGGACATGCATCCTTTCATCCATCCCTTGTCGGAGGCAGTGCAGCCGCTGTGGCAGAGCAAGTCGGACTGGGAAATCTACAAGGGCATCGCCGAGAAGTTTGCGGAAATCGGCGGCGCCTACCTGGGCACCCAGCAAGACCTGGTGCTGACCCCGCTGATGCATGACACCCCGGGCGAGCTGGGCCAGCCTTTCGATCCCAAGGATTGGCGCGCCGGTGAGTGCGAGCCGGTGCCGGGCAAGACCATGCCGAACCTGACGGTCGTCGAACGCAACTACAACGACGTGTACAAGAAGTTTACCTCGATCGGCCCGCTGCTCGCTTCGCTGGGCAACGGCGGCAAGGGCATCGGCTGGAACACCGAGCACGAGGTCGATGTGCTGCGCGGCATCAACCGCACGGTGCTGGAGGAGGGCGTGTCGAAGGGCCTGCCGCGGCTGGACAGCGCGATCGACGCGGCCGAGATGATCCTGTCGCTGGCGCCGGAAACCAATGGCCATGTGGCGGTCAAGGCCTGGGCCGCGCTGTCCAAGATGACCGGGCGCGACCATACGCACCTGGCGTTGCCGCGCCAGCACGACACCATCCGCTTCCGCGACGTGCAGGCGCAGCCGCGCAAGATCATTTCCTCGCCGACCTGGTCGGGCCTGGAATCGGACGAGGTCAGCTACAGCGCCGGCTATACCAATGTGCACGAACTGATCCCGTGGCGTACGCTGACCGGCCGCCAGCAGTTTTACCAGGACCACCTGTGGATGCGCGATTTCGGCGAGGGCCTGTGCGTCTACAAGCCGGCCATCAACACCAAGACCACGGCGGCGATGCTGGGCGCGCAACCGAACGGCAACAAGGAGATCGCGCTCAACTTCATCACGCCGCACCAGAAATGGGGGATCCACTCGACCTATTCGGACAATCTGCGCATGTTGACGCTGTCGCGCGGCGGCCCCCACGTGTGGCTGTCGGAAGCGGACGCCAAGTCGGCCGGCATCGTCGACAACGACTGGATCGAGGCGTTCAACGTGAACGGCACGCTGACGGCGCGGGCGGTGGTCAGCCAGCGCGTGCCGGTGGGCATGACGCTGATGTACCACGCCCAGGAAAAGATCATCAACACGCCCGGCGCGGAAATGTCGGGCAAGCGCGGCGGCATCCACAACTCGGTCACCCGCACGGTGACCAAGCCGACCCACATGATCGGCGGCTACGCCCAGCTGTCGTGGGGCTTCAACTACTACGGCACGGTGGGCTCGAACCGCGATGAGTTCGTGCTGATCCGCAAGATGAACAAGGTCGAATGGCTGGAAGGCCCGCTGCAGGAAGAAGTCTCGGGAGCAAACGTATGAAGATCAGAGCGCAAATCGGCATGGTGCTGAACCTGGACAAGTGCATAGGTTGCCACACCTGCTCGGTCACCTGCAAGAACGTGTGGACCAGCCGTGATGGCGTCGAGTACGCGTGGTTCAACAACGTCGAAACCAAGCCCGGCATCGGCTACCCGAAGCAGTGGCAGAACCAGGATAAGTGGAACGGCGGCTGGAAGCGCACGCCGAATGGCAAGATCGAGCCGCGCCAGGGCAGCCGCCTGAAGATCCTGGCCAACATCTTCGCCAATCCCAACCTGCCGGCCATCGACGAATATTACGAACCCTTCACCTACGACTATGAGCGCCTGCAGAACGCGCCGTTGTCGGAAACGCCGCCCACGGCGCGCCCGATCTCCGTCTTGACCGGCAAGAGGATGGACAAGATCGAATGGGGCCCGAACTGGGAGGACGACCTGGGCGGCGAATTCGCCAGCCGCAGCCAGGACAAGCTGTTCGACAACATGCAGAAGGAAATGTACGGCACCTTCGAGAATACCTTCATGATGTATCTGCCGCGCCTGTGCGAGCATTGCCTGAACCCGACCTGCGTGGCGTCCTGCCCGTCCGGCTCGGTGTACAAGCGCGAGGACGACGGCATCGTGCTGATCGACCAGGACAAGTGCCGCGGCTGGCGCATGTGCATCTCGGGTTGCCCCTACAAGAAGATCTACTACAACTGGTCGTCCGGCAAGGCCGAGAAGTGCACCTTCTGCTATCCGCGCATCGAGGCCGGCCAGCCGACGGTGTGCTCGGAAACTTGCGTCGGGCGCATCCGCTACCTCGGCGTGCTGCTGTACGACGCCGACAAGATCGAGGCGGCCGCCTCGGTGGCCGACGAACGCGACCTGTATCCGTCCCAGCTCGGGCTGTTCCTCGACCCGCACGACCCGGCCATCATCGCCGAAGCGCGCCGCCAGGGCATCCCCGAGGCGTGGCTGGAGTCGGCCAAGCGCTCGCCGGTGTACAAGATGGCAGTCGAATGGAAGCTGGCGTTCCCGCTGCATCCGGAATACCGCACCTTGCCTATGGTGTGGTACATCCCGCCGCTGTCGCCGATCCAGGCCGCCGCCGAGTCCGGCAAGCTGGGCAGGAACGGCATCCTGCCCGACACCCAGAGCCTGCGCATTCCGGTGCAGTACCTGGCCAACCTGCTGACCGCGGGCGACCCGGCGCCGGTGCTGCGTGCGCTCGACCGGATGCTGGCGATGCGCGCCTACATGCGCAGCAAGACGGTCGACAAGACGGTGAACCTGGCGGTGCTCGAGCAGGTCGGGCTGACCCAGGCGGTGGTGGAGGACATGTACCACATCATGGCGATCGCCAACTACGAGGACCGCTTCGTCATCCCGAGCAGCCACAAGGAAATGGCGGAGGACAGCTTCAACGAGAAGGGTTCGTGCGGTTTCAGCTTCGGCAACGGCTGTTCCGACGGGCTGACGGAAACCAGCCTGTTCGGCAAGAAAAAGCAGGGCTCGGAGATCTTCATGTCGATGCCCAAGTCGCGCAAGAACAAGGACCTCGAGGAGGCAGGATGAACACCGCCAGGCACTACCAGGTACTGTCCACGCTGCTGCAGTACCCCGAGGCCGAGCTGCTCGCGCAGCTGCCCGCGCTGGCCGGCGTGATGACGGCCATGCCGTCGCTGCAGGCGCCGCTGCTGCCATTGTTCGCCTACCTGTCGGCCGGCAAGCTGATCGACCTGCAGCAGAACTACGTGATGACGTTCGACCGCAATCCATCGCATTCGCTGCACCTGTTCGAGCACATCCACGGCGAGTCGCGCGACCGCGGCCAGGCGATGGTCGACCTGATGGAGGAATACAAGCGGCACGGGCTGGAAATGACGGGCGACGAGTTGCCCGACTTCGTGCCCCTGTTCCTCGAATTCCTGTCGCAGCAGGATGCGGCCGAGTCGGCGCGCCTGCTGGGCGACGCGATCCATGTGCTCGCCCATCTCGGGCGCAAGCTGGCCGCCAACGGCAGCCCGTACGCCGGCGTGTTCGGCGTGCTGGAGCAACTGAGCCCGGTGGCCGCCGAGGAGCTGACCGAGCCGCCGGTGCGCGACATGGACGAGGCGCTCGAGACCTTCGGCCCCGGCGCCGACGGCGTCGAACCGCTGCTCAAGAACACCGGCGTGGCCGGCAGCCATCCAATCAATTTCTACCCCAAGGCGGCGCCCACGGCCGCCGGCGCTGGAAGGAGCTCATCATGAACTACCTGCATCAATTCGTCTTCGGCGTCTATCCGTATGTCGCGCTGGCGATCTTCCTGCTCGGCAGCCTGGTGCGCTTCGACCGCGAACAGTACACCTGGAAGTCGGAATCGACCCAGTTGCTGCATCGCGGGCGCCTGCGCGCCGGCAGCATCCTGTTCCACGTCGGCATCATCGGCCTGTTCTTCGGTCATATGGCCGGCTTGCTCACGCCGCTGTGGGTGTGGGACACGCTCGGCGTCACGCATGGCGCCAAGCAGCTGTTCGCGATGGCGGCCGGCGGCGTCATGGGCTTGCTATGCCTGGCCGGCATCGTGTTGCTGCTGGAACGACGCTTCTCGAACGAGCGCCTGCGCAAAGCCACCACCATCAAGGACCAGGTCGTGCTGCTGTGGATCCTTGCCACCCTGCTGCTGGGCCTGGGTTCGATCTACGTGTCGGCCTCGCACCTGGACGGGCACACGATGGTGGCGCTGATGCACTGGGCCCAGCATGTGGTGACCTTCCGCGGCGACGCCGCCGCCTTGATCCTGGATGCGCCGCTGCTGTTCAAGGTGCACCTGTTCATGGGCATGTCGCTGTTCGTCATCTTTCCATTCACCCGGCTGGTGCACGTGTGGAGCGGCTTCGGCGCGCTGACCTACCTCGGCCGCGCCTATCAGCTGGTACGCAGCCGCTAATCAAGGAGACAGATCATGGGCATTGTCGTCAACGGGATCGAGATCGGCGACCGCGCGATCGAACAGGAATTGCAGCATCACCAGCAGGCCGCCAATCCGCTCAAGCAGGCCGTGCACGAACTGGTGCTGCGCAGCGTGCTGCTGCAGCAGGCCGACCAGCTGGGCATCGCCGGCGTGGACGGCGAGGCACGCATCGCAACGCTGCTGGCGCAGCAGGTGCGGATCCCCCAGCCTGACGAGGCCGCTTGCACGATCTACTACCGCAACAACGCGGCGCGCTATACCAACGGCGAGCTGGTCGAGGCGCGCCACATCCTGTTCCAGGTCACCGCCGCGGCGCCGCTGGAACTGCTGCGCGCCACCGGCGAGGCGGTGCTGGAAGAATTACAGTTGCATCCGCAGCGCTTTGGCGAACTCGCCGCGCAGTATTCGAACTGCAGTTCGGGCAAAGTGGGCGGCAGCCTGGGCCAGCTGGCGCGTGGCCAGAGCGTGCCGGAGTTCGAGCAACTGGTGTTCCGGCTGGCGCCGGGCGAGCTGGCCGGGCGACTGCTGGAGACGCGGTTCGGCTTGCACATCGTGCAAGTGCTGCGAAAAGTGGCCGGCAGCGTGCTGCCGTTCGAGGCGGTCAGGAGCGAGATCGCCACCTTCCTCGAGCGGCAATCGAGCCAGCGCGCGCTTCATCAGTATTTGCACCTGCTGGTGGGGCAAGCCGTTATCGAAGGCGTGGTGCTCGAAGGGGCCGACAGTCCGCTGGTGCAGTAGCGCTCAGCATTCGCGGGCTTTTCGCCGCTCGCCCTGGCGGCGATCGGACTGGCTTCGCGGCGCGGCGACTATGGTGTATATTCACGAGCCCGGCGCCTGAGACCGGGTACGATAACAAGAGAGCCACCATGACCACCCTGATATTTGTGATTGCTGCCTACCTGATCGGCTCGATTTCGTTCGCGGTCGTGATGAGCCACGCGTTCGGCCTGTCCGACCCGCGCACCTACGGCTCGAAGAATCCCGGCGCCACCAACGTCCTGCGCAGCGGCAACAGGAAAGCCGCGATCGCCACCCTGATCGGCGATGGCGTCAAGGGCTGGTTCGCGGTCTGGCTGGCGCTGCGGCTGGCCGACCAGTACGGCGTCGGCGATGCCGGCATCGCCTTAGTGGCGCTGGCGGTGTTCCTTGGCCACCTGTGGCCGATCTTCTTCCGCTTCGTCGGCGGCAAGGGCGTGGCCACCGCGCTGGGCGTGCTGGTCGGCCTGAACCCGTGGCTGGGGCTGGCGACGCTGGTGACCTGGCTGGTGGTGGCGTACGCGTTCCGCTACTCCTCGCTGGCCGCGCTGATCGCCGCGCTGTTCGCGCCGTTCTACTACGGCCTGCTGTTCGGCGTGGATGAGAAACTGTTCGCCGTGGTAGCGATGTGCATGCTGCTGGCATGGCGCCATAGCAAGAATATCGGCAATCTCATCGCCGGCAAGGAAAGCCGCATCGGCAGCAAGTCGGCTGCTGCCGTGAAACCAGCCAAGAAGAAATGAAAACCGGGTCAGAGCCGAATAAAAAACGGGTCAGACCCGAATAAAAAACGGGTCAGACCCCGCGGGGGCAGAGCCCAGACGCGACGCTTGAAATCTTGTGCTACGGACCAATATATTAGGCTGACTAATAGGAAGGGGTTGATTGTGAGCACACAGATCAGGATTGATTTCGTGTCGGACGTGTCGTGCCCCTGGTGCGTCATCGGCCTCAAGTCGCTGGAACAGGCACTCGACCGCGTCAGCGACGTCGCCAGCGCCGATCTCCACTTCCAGCCTTTCGAGCTGAACCCGCAGATGGTTCCCGAAGGCCAGGACATCGGTGTGCACCTCGCGGCAAAATACGGCGCCAGCGCCGAACAGCGCGCCCAGACCAGCCAGATGATCCGCGCCCGCAGCGCCGAACTCGGCTTCAGCTTCGGCCAGCGCGACCGCATCTACAATACCTTCGACGCCCACCGCCTGCTGCACTGGGCCGAGGAACAAGGCCTGCAGCGCGACCTGAAAATGGCGCTGTTCGACGCCTATTTCACGGAAGGCGACAATCCCGGCTCCCACGAGGTGCTGCTGCGCGTGGCCGGCCAGGTCGGACTCGACACCGCCGAAGCTGCCCGCATCCTGGCTTCCGACACCTACGCCGCCGAGGTGCGCGAGCGCGAACAGTTCTTCCAGCGCCAGGGCATCAGCTCGGTGCCGGCGATTATCATCAACCAGCGCCACCTGATCTCCGGCGGCCAGTCGCCCGAGGTGTTCGAGCAGGCGCTGCGCCAGATCCTCGCGCAGGAGTAAGCGCCATGCCCACTGCCACCTGGAACGGCGCCGTCATCGCCGAAGCGCCCGACGATCAGGTCCACATCGTGGAAAACAATGTGTATTTTCCAATGTCAGCGGTGAACCACCGGTACCTGCAGCCGAGCGCGACCGAAACATACTGCGGCTGGAAGGGCACCGCCAGCTATTTCACGCTGGCCGTCGATGGCGCCGTCAATCCCGACGCGGCCTGGTTCTACCGCGCCCCGTTCGACGCCGCAGCCCAGATCCGCGACCACGTTGCATTCTGGAACGGCGTCACCGTCCAGCGCTAGCACTGTTCGGGCGCCAAAGGCGCTTTTTTGGTGCGACGCACAATCTCGGTGCCAAAAAACCACCCAAACCGGCGGCGTCCGAAGTCTTTCTCGCCAATTCTCTCCTTTTCTCGCTGGCACGCCAATTGCTGAAGCACAGGTAACGGCAAGCGCCACGGCGCGCTTGCTCCGACTGTGTCTGCCAGCCGATGCCAACGAGGGAACGATGACCACCGATACCAAAACAAACACGATCCGCCGCACCTTGCTGAAGGCCGGCGCCACCGCTTCCCTGACCGGACTGGCCAGCGGCGGCGTATGGGCCGCCGGTTCCGACAAGCCCGAAAAAGAGGAAGTGAAGATCGGCTTCATCCCGCTGACCGACTGCGCTTCGGTGGTGATGGCGTCGGTGCTGGGCTTCGACAAGAAATACGGCATCAAGATCGTGCTCTCCAAGGAGTCGTCCTGGGCCAGCGTGCGCGACAAGCTGGTCAACGGCGAGCTCGATGCGGCGCACGTGCTGTACGGCCTGATCTACGGCGTCCAGATGGGCATCGGCGGCGCCAAGAAGGACATGGCGGTGCTGATGAACCTGAACTACAACGGCCAGGCCATCACCTTGTCGAAAAAGGTGGCGGACAAAGGCGGCGTCGACGGCCCTTCGCTGGCGAAGCTGATGCAGACCGATAAGCGCGAGTATTCCTTCGCCCAGACCTTCCCGACCGGCACCCACGCGATGTGGCTGTACTACTGGCTCGCCACCTACGGCATCAATCCGATGAAGGACGCCAAGGTGATCACGGTGCCGCCGCCGCAGATGGTGGCCAATATGCGGGTC
>CXWL01047587.1_pt1 | contig 28532 bp, 27 predicted proteins | sample 590931 | NCBI WGS metagenome assembly CXWL01 (sample SAMEA3498368, study PRJEB10139) | groundwater metagenome | biome: water well; material: biofilm material | place: Germany | collected 2015-04-27 | reverse complement strand
TCGGCGCGCGCGACGAAGGTCTCGGCCTGGCGCCGGAATGCGTTCAGGCCGGCCGGCTGGGCGGCGTCCTGGGCGGCCAGTGCGAGCGCGGCGGGCCGCAACTGGTCCCGCCACAGGCTGACCAACTTGCCGAACTGGTCCTGGATGTCGGCGCGCGGCGGCAGCAACAGCGGGCGCTTCGGGTCGCCGCGCCCCAGCTGGGCCAGGAGCGCGTCGATGGTGCGGGCCTCGCGCGCGGCCAGTTCGCGCCGCAGCGCCGGCTCGTCCGAGACGGCCAGCGTGAGCTGGTAGGCATGCATGCGCAGGCTGCCGGTGTCGTTGATGGCCGCGGCGCTGCCCTCGAGCTGCCACGAGAGGAACAGCGTCACGCCGATGGCCGCCAGTGCCAGCAGCAGGAAACCGACCAGGGTGCCGACGATGGTGGTGGAAAGCCGGGCCGAGGCGGCTTGGGCGGCCGGCGCGGCCTCGGGCTGCGCGGCGGCGGCGCGCGCGCCGCGTGGCCGGGGGCCCGTCATTGGTATTTCTGTAAGCATCGCCGGCGCCTCCCGCCCGTCTGGTTGAATGCATATGGTCGCATCCACCAGTATACGCTGTCCGGACGGCGGCGCGAGAAACAACACGTGCGGGCGGTCAGGCGCGCGCCGCGTCCCGCGCATACGGCGCCAGCGCCTCGCAGGCTTGTTCGACGATGGCGGCCGCCTGGCCGGCATCGAAGTCGGCGTGCAGCCGCTTGCGCACCCCGAGCGCGCCCAGTTCCAGGTGCACGTCGGGCGCCAGGCCGTGCCGCGCCAGGCATTTGCGCGCGCACGCCACCGGGCAGCCGTCGATCGCCATGATGGTGCGCCCGGAGCCGGCCAGCCGGACCAGCGCCGCAACGTCGCCGCCGACGCCGGCGATGCAGGACATCTCGGCCGCGCCGCGCCGGTCCAGCCGAAGCGCCACATGGTTGGCCATCTGCGCCGCGCTCGAGCAGCCCGAACACGAATACACCAGCGGCAGCGACTTGTCCTTGTCCGGCATTCGGCAATCTCCGTTCAGGCGCCCGCGCCGCGCGGGCGCAGCAGCGTGCCGAAGTCGAACGCCGACGCGTCCAGCGCATCGAGCGTGTTCTTTACCAGCAGGCCAAGCTCGGTATCGCCCTCGAGCGCGAGCCGGCGGCTGAAAAACAGGGTGTCCGGGTCTTCCTCGCGGCGCGCCAGCAGCAGCAAGTCGTGGGCGGCGGCGCCGATGACCAGGTCCGGCGCGGCATGCGGCGCGCACGCTGCGAAGGCGCCGCCGCGCCATTCGAAGTCGAATGCAAGCCGCGCGTCGGTCACGCGCAGGCGCAGCCGCTTGCCCTCCAGCGCGGCGCGCACGTCGCCCGGCAGGTGGCGCGCCAGCGCGCGGTCGAGCGCCTGTGCGAACAGCCACGAGCCGGGATAGGCCGGCAGCCGCTGCAGCAGCGCGCCGAGCGGCGCCGGCAGCGTGTAGCGGGGAGTCTTCATGCCGCCGCTCCCATGCCGAGCTCCATGCCGGGCCGGCCGAACCAGTAGCCGTCGCACGCGCCGGCCGGCAGCCAGCGGGCGACCTCGCGCCGCGCCTCGCCCGCCGCCAGGCGGCCGCGCCGCGCCTGGTCGAACGCCGCCAGCACTTCGCCGGTGCTGGCGGCCTGGGGGCTGATCCGCACCACGTCGACGCCGAGCGCGCGCATGTCGTCCAGTTCCCCGACCAGGTTGTATACCAGCGCCGACTGGGTCTGGGTGCCGTTCAGGACCAGGAACGGTTGCGCGTCGCGGGTGCGCAGCAGCAGGCCGTCGGGATGGTCCATGCAGCTGAAGCGGCAGTCGTCCTTGGGCAGGTTGCGGTTGCGGGCGGTGAAACAGCGCGCCGAAAACGCCAGCGGCATGCGGCCGTAGGCGAACACCTCGGTCTCCATTCCGGGCGGGCGGACGGCCAGCATCCGCGCCAGCGCCTCGCGCCCCATTTCGAGCGGCATCACCCAGCGCCGCGCGCCCAGTTCCGCCAGCAGCGCCAGGGTCGGCCCGTTGTACAGGTTCAGGTGCGGGCCGGCCACGAACGGCACCCGGTTCTGCAGGCAGCGCACCGCGCCCATGTCGTTCGCCTCGACCTCGAAACGGCCGTTGTCGGCGATCTTGCGCAGCGCGGCCAGTTCGCTGCCCGATTCGATCAGGGCCTGGGTCGACAGCACCACCTGCTTGCCGCTGGCGGCCAGCAGATCGGCCACGTCGAGCCAGTCCGACAGGCGCAGTTCGTGGCGGCGCGAGCAGACCGTCTCGCCGATGTACACGATCTCGGCGGCGCTTTCGGCGATCATCTGGTAAAAGTCGAACACCACGGCGCGCGGCCAGTAGGTCAGGATCGGCCCGAGGGCCAGTTTTGGCATCGGATTCATTTCCAGGCCCTGTGGTAGGCGCCGAGGGTGTGCTGCTGCCCTTCGGCGAGTTTGTCGAGCGCGGCCATCCAGCCAGGCTTGACCGAATAGCGCGCGGGGTTGGCGCCAAGCGCGTCGATGGCGTCGCGCCAGACCCGCGTCACCTGGGCGACATAGGCGGGACTGCGCTGGCGGCCTTCGATCTTCACCGCGCGCACGCCCATTGCGAGCAGCTGCGGCAGCAGTTCGAGCGTGTTCAGGCTGGTCGGCTCCTCGATCGCGTAATAAGCTTCGTCCGCGACTTCGAAGCGCCCCTTGCACAAGGTCGGGTAGCTGGCGTTCTCGCTCTTGGCGTAGCGGTCGATCAGCACGCCGTTCAGGCGCGCGTCGAGTCCTTGCGGCCCGTCCTGCCAGCGCACCGCCTTGGCCGGCGAGCAGACCCCGTGCGTATTCGGCGCCTCGCCGGTCGCATAGGACGACAGCGCGCAGCGGCCCTCGACCATCACGCACAGGCTGCCGAAGCCGAATACCTCGATCTCGACCGGCGTGTGGCCGATCAGTTGCTCGACCTGGACCAGCGACAGCACGCGCGGCAGGACCGCCCGCGCGATGCCGAAATGCTCGTGGTAGAAATTGATCGCCTCGTAGTTGGTGGCCGAGCCCTGCACCGACAGGTGCAGGCGCAGGTCCGGATGGCGCTCGCAGGCATAGCCCATCAGCGCCGGGTCGGCCAGGATCACGGCGTCGATGCCGGCGCCGGCGGCGCGGTCGATCGCGCTGCGCCAGCCTTGCCAGTTGTGCGCCTGCGGGTAGGTGTTCAGCGCGAGCAGCACCTTGCAGCCGCGCTGGTGCGCATAGCCGATGCCGGCTTCGATCGCGGCCTCGTCGAAATTGAGGCCGGCGAAGTTGCGCGCATTGGTGGCGTCGCGAAAGCCGAGGTAGACGCAGTCGGCGCCGTTGTCGACCGCGCTCTTGAGTGCGGGCAGGCTGCCCGCCGGGCAGACCAGTTCGAGGGGGCCCGGCGCATGGGCCGGGGAGATCGGTGTTGCGGGTGCTGCGGTTGCACTGTTCATTGAATTGCGAAGTCCGGTTGCGTCAGTTCGAGCCCCAGACTATAGCGGCGCGCGGACGCCGCAGTCCTTAATCTGCATCATGGATTTCCGCACTCGCACGGTGACAGAATAGAGGTATCGAACAAGGAGAGCGCCATGCAGGAAATCCAGCTTAACGTGTGCGCCCTGGAAGCACCCGAACCGATGGAGCGCGTGCTTGAAGCGCTGTGCGATCTCGATCCCGGCGACCGCCTGGCGGTGCTGATCGAGCGCGAGCCGCGCCCGCTGTACCGCATCCTCGAGCGCAACGGCTACCGCCACAGCATCACCGAGCGCCCCGACCGCCTGTACCACCTGCTGATCTGGCGCGGCAATTGATCCAGCGCGNNTCAGCGCCCCGCTGTTCGCGCTGCTGGCCGGCGCCGTCCTGTGGTGGGACGGCGGCGCCGCGTTCGCCTCGCGCTGGTCGCCGGCGGTGCTGGCGGCGACGCACCTGTTCACCCTCGGCGTGCTGACCATGACGATCTGCGGCGCCCTGCTCCAGCTGCTGCCGGTGGTGGCCGGCGCCGCGATCCCCTGTGCGCCACTGAGTGCGCTGGCGATCCATGCGATGCTGTGCCTCGGAACCCTGGTGCTGGCCGGCGCATTCTGGAGCTCGGCGCCGCCCCTGTTCGCGCTGGCGTTGCCGCCGCTGCTGCTGGCGCTCTGCTGGCTGCTGGTGGCGTGCGGCGCCGCCCTGTGGCGCGCGCCCGCAGCCGGCTCCGCGCCGATGGCCGGGGCGCTGCGCGTGGCGCTGGGCGCGCTGGTGCCGACGCTGCTCGCCGGCGCCGCCATGGCGGCGGCGTTGGCGTGGGCGCTGCCGGTTCCGTTCCAGGCGCTGACCGAGATGCACGCGATGTGGGGCCTGCTCGGCTGGGTCGGCATGGTGCTGGCCGGCGTGGCGTGGCAGGTGATCCCGATGTTCCAGGCCACCCCGCTCTACCCGCGCGCTGTCGTCCGCAGCGTTGGCCTGGGCGTGCCGTTGCTGCTGGCGGGGGCTTCGGTGGCGCGGCTGACCGGCCACCCGCTGGCGGCGCCGCTGCACGCGCTGCTGTTCGGCGCCTTCGCGCTGTTCGCCGTGGCGACACTGTCGCTGCTGGCGCGGCGCAAGCGTCCCGCGCCCGATTCGACCACCCTGTTCTGGCGCCTGTCGATGGCCAGCCTGCTGGCCTGCGCGGCGGCCTGGTACGCGCCGATGGATGCGGCCGCGCGGCCGCTGCTGCTCGGCGTGCTGTTCCTGCAGGGCTTCGCCGGGTCCGCCGTGAACGGCATGCTATACAAGATCGTACCCTTCCTGCTGTGGCACCACTGGCAGGAACAGGGCCTCGGGCGTCCGGTGCCGGGGATCCGCCAGGTGATCCCGGAAGCGCGCGCGCTGGCGCAGTTCCGCTGCCACGCCGCGGCGCTGGCCCTGCTGGCGCTGGCGGCGCTGTGGCCGGCCTGGCTGCTGCGCCCGGCGGCGCTGGCCCTCATCGCGTCGAACCTCTTGCTGGGACTGAACCTGCTGCGCGCGGTCAGCAGCGGCGGGCGGCGCGATGCCGCCTGCGCCGGCGCTGCCGTTCGTATAAGATAATGGTCCCACCCAGCAGCGGATGATGAGCATCATGTCAGGAAAACCCTCGGACCATATCGAAAACCAGGCGGCGCGCGCACAGCAGGTGGCGCAGCGGGTTCACGCGATCGAACCGTTCCACGTGATGGAAGTGGTCAAGGCGGCGGGCGCGCTGGCGCGTTCCGGCGCCGATGTCATCGGCATGAGCGTGGGCGAGCCGGACTTCACCGCGCCGGAGCTGGTGGCGCAGGCCGCGGTCGATGCGATCCGTGGCGGCGCCACCCAATACACCGACGCGCTGGGCCTGCCCGCCTTGCGCCAGGCGATTGCCGCGCATTACGCCAGCGCCTTCGGGATCGACATCGAGGCGCACCGCATCGTGGTCACCGCCGGCGCCTCGGCCGGCCTGCTGCTGGCCTGCGCCGCGCTGGTCGGCGAAGGCGACCAGGTGCTGATGCCCGATCCCTGCTATCCGTGCAACCGGCACTTCGTGTCCGCGTTCGGCGGAACGCCGGTACTGGTGCCGTGCAGCGCGGAGCAGCGTTACCAGCTGACCGCCGCCGACGTCGGTCAGCGCTGGGCCGGGCGCACCCGCGGCGTGATCGTCGCTTCGCCCTCGAACCCGACCGGAACTTCGATGACCGGGCCGCAGATGCGGCAGATGCTGGCGGCGGTGCGCGAACGCGGCGGTTTTGCGGTGGTCGACGAAATCTACCAGGGCCTGTCGTACGACCATGCGCCGGCCAGCGCCCTGCAGTTCGACCCCGGCGTCATCACCGTCAACAGCTTTTCGAAGTACTTCAACATGACCGGCTGGCGGCTCGGCTGGCTGGTGGTGCCCGAGGCGCTGGTGCCGGTGTTCGAGAAGCTGGCGCAGAACCTGTTCATCTGCCCGTCCACGATCGCCCAGCACGCGGCGCTGGCCTGCTTCCATCCCGCTTCGATCGCCATCTACGAAACCCGGCGCCAGGAATTCAAGCGACGGCGCGACTACCTGGTGCCGCAATTGCGCCAGCTTGGCTTCCAGGTGCCGGTGATGCCCGATGGCGCGTTCTACGTGTATGCCGACATCGCGCAGTTGGACCACAAGGACCGCGGCGACAGTGCCGCGTTCTGCATGGCGGTGCTGAAGCAGTCGGCCGTGGCGATCGTGCCGGGCGCCGACTTCGGCTTCGCCGCGCCGCTGCGGCATGTGCGTTTCTCGTATGCGACCGCGCTGGCGCGGATCGAGGAGGCGGTGGAGCGCTTGCGGCGGCTGCTGGCCAATTAGGAATCGTTGGCTACCGAGCTCGCGGTACTCAGCTGCCGTACCGGCGCAGCTGCTCCAGCGCGAGGATGGTCACATTGCGCCCCTGTACCCGGATCAGGCCATGCCCCGCCAGGTCGGACAGGATGCGCGAGAAGTGTTCGGGCGTCAGGTTCAGGCGCGACGCCACCAGCGCCTTCGACATCGGCAGCCGGACCAGCGTGCCGTCCTGCTCCGGGGCGTCCTTGAGCAGGTAGCCGATGGCGCGCTGGGTGCCCGAGTGCAGGCAGTACGATTCGAGGTCGCCCATCAGCCCATGCATGCGCCGGCTCAGGCCGGCCAGCATCTTGCACGCCAGCGCCGGGTCGCGCAGGATTTCCTCCATCACCGTCGCTTTCGCCACGTGCAGCAGCAGCGTATCTTCCAGCGCCTGCGCCGACACGATGTACGGCTTGGCCATGAACATGACGGCCTCGCCGAAGCTGTGGCCCGGCCCGATCAGTTCGACCACTTTCTCGGCGCCCTGGGCCGACACGAAGGCCAGTTTCACCTTCCCGTAGATCACCACGTGGAATCCCACGCATGGCTCGCCGCGCTGGAAGATCGACGCCCCGCGCGCCACCCGGATGGTGCTGGTGCCCTGCGCGATCCGATCCAGTTCTTCGGCGCTCATCGCATCGAACAGCGGCAGCTGGGCGAGGAAGCTTTGCGGCTTGATTCTTTCGACCGGATGGTCCATGCCCGCCTCAGATGGTGCGCGAATAGCGCAGCGGCGCCGGCTGCTGCTCGCGCCCCGCGCCGAGGTAGCGGTCGAACACCATGCACACGTTGCGGATCAGCAGGCGCCCCTTCAGGCTCACGCGCAGGCCGTCCGCCTCGATGGCGAGCAGGCCGTCGTCGGCCAGGCGGCGCAGCTGCACCAGCTCGTGGGCGAAGTAGCCGGCGAAATCGGCGCCGGGCGGCAGCTGCACCTCGGCGAACGACAGCGCGAAGTCGCACATCAGGCGCCCGATCACGGTGCGCCGCAGCAGGTCGTCGTCGCTCAGGACGACGCCACGGCGGATCGGCAGCATCCCCTCGTCGAGGCGCGCGTAATAGCCGGCGATGTTCTTGTCGTTCTGGCTGTAGGTGCCGCCGAAGGCGCTGATGCCCGATACCCCGAGCGCCACCATGTCGGCTTCGGCGTGGGTCGAATAACCCTGGAAATTGCGCTGCAGACCGCCCTGGCGCTGGGCCACGGCCAGGTCGTCGTCCGGCTTGGCGAAATGGTCCATCCCGATGTACACGTAGCCGGCCGCGCCGAGCCGCTCGATGCACAGCGCCAGCATGTCGAGCTTGGCGTCCGGGGTCGGCAGGTCCTCGCTCACGATCAGCTTCTGCGACTTGAACAGGTGCGGCATGTGCGCGTAGTTGTAGATGGCGATCCGGTCGGGGTTGGCGGCGACCACCTTCTCGAGCGTCTGCGCCATGGTGCGCGCGCTCTGCTTCGGCAGCCCGTAGATCAGGTCGATGCTGATCGAACGGAAGCCGGCGCCGCGCGCCGCCTCGATCACTTCGAGCGTCTGCGATTCGGGCTGGATCCGGTTCACCGCCTGCTGCACGTCGGGGTCGAAATCCTGCACGCCCAGGCTGATCCGGTTGAAGCCCTGGCGGCGCAGGGTGCGGATGCGCTCCGGGGTGACGGTGCGCGGATCGACTTCGACCGAATACTCGCCGACCGCATCGGGCACGAAGTCGAACCAGCTGCGCATGCAGGCCAGCAGGTCGTCCATCTGTTCGTCGCTAAGGTAAGTCGGGGTGCCGCCGCCGAAATGGAGCTGTTCGACCTGGTTCATGCCTTTCAACAGCACCCCCTGCATCGCGATTTCGCGCTTCAGGTAATCGAGGTAGACCACCGCCTTTTCGCGGTCCTGCGTGATGATCTTGTTGCAGGCGCAGTAGTAGCACAACGACTCGCAGAACGGAATGTGCACGTACAGCGACAGGCCGCGCGGTTCGCCGCGCTGGGCCACGCGGCGCACCGCGGCCTGGTAATCGGCGACGGTGAAGTCCGCGCAGAAGCGGTCGGCGGTCGGATAGGAAGTGTAGCGCGGGCCCATCTGGTTGAGCTTGCGGATCAGGGCGGCGTCGAATTCGACCGAAGGCACGATCGCGATGACGGAGGCTGGTTTGTTCATGAATTACTCCCTGCTGGATACAAAATCAATGATGCGGATCATGGATATCATCATATCCGCCCGAGCCTGGCCCCACGGCGCGCAGACGGGCTAGGCGGCGTAGGCAATACGGACTAGCAAGTCTGCCTGAAATTCCCAGACCCGGCGCGCTTGCGGGGCGGTTTTCAGGAAAGCGCGGCCTGGCCCCGGTTCCGAACATAGCAGTACCAGGTGATCGCAATGCAACTGAGGTAGAAGGCGCCGAAGCACCACAGCGCGAACTGCGGCCCGCCGGTCAGGGCGATCGAGGTGCCGTAGCTCTTGGGGATGAAGAAGGCGCCATACGCGGCCAGCGCCGAGGTGAAGCCGAGCACGGCGGCGCCTTCCTTGCCGTCGCGGGCGGCGAACACCTGCGGGATCAAGCGCGTAGTGGCTGCGCTGGCAAGGCCGCTGGCGGCGAACAGCAGCAGCGACAGGCTGAAAAAGCCGGCGAAGCTGCCGCCGGCGCCGCCGCGCGGCAGGCACAGCACCAGGCCGGCCACCGCGCCGGCCATCAGGGCGAACGAGCCCAGCGCCAGGCGGGCGGCGCCGACGCGCACGGCCAATCGCTCGCCGCCGGCGCGCGCCAGCACCCCGGCCAGCGGTCCAAGAAAGGCCCAGGCCAGCGGGTCGACCGCGGGAAACTCGGTCTTGACCAGCAGCGGGAAGCCGGCCGCGTAGCCCAGGAAGGAGCCGGCGGCGCCGGTGCACAGCCAGCACAGGATCCAGTTGTGCGCGCGCCGGAAGATCACCGACTGGTCGGCGAACGAAACCCCGGGCTGCGCCGGTTCGCGCATGCCGAACCACGCGCACAGCGCGCCGGCCAGGATCAAGGGTACCCAGATGAAACCGGCGTTCTGCAGCCACAGCTGGGGCGCGGCGCCGGCCCCGCCGGCCACTTGCGGCGCGCCGCCGGCCGCACCGAACACGGCCGCCGAGATCGCCAACGGCACCAGCCACTGGGCCAACGGCGCCCCGCCGAACCCGGCGTCGATGCCGCGCGCGCCCGCGGCGGCAAGGTTGGCGCCGCCTACCCCGCACAGCAGCGCCAGCGCCAGCATGGTCGGATAGCCGGTAGCCGGATCCTGCATCGCAAAGCCGATGCCGAGCGCCGGAACCAGCAGCGCCGCGGTGCACACCGCAGTCCACTTGCGCCCGCCGAAGATCGGCACCATGAACGCGCAGAACAGGCGCAGCGTGGCGCCCGCCAGGCCGGGCAAGGCAGTCAGCCAGAACAGCTGGTTGGTGGTGTAATCGAAGCCGGCCGCCGGCAGGTGCACCACCAGCACGCTCCACACCATCCACATCGCGCCGGCCAGCAGCAGGGCGGCGCCGGAAATCCACCGGTTGGCGCCGGCCGGATCGACGGCGAACGCCGTACCGCCCGGCGCGGCAAGGGTTTTTTTCCGAGTTGCCACGACACCCCTCCTGGGACGCTAGAACCAAAGATGGAGGGTACGCCGGCGCGGACCCGGGCACTATCGGCCGGAGGGCGGGTCCGGCAAGGCAATCGGCCTATCCGGCATCCGCCGAAATGGCTAGGCGGCCAGGCAAGCGCCCTAGCCGGCCACCGGCACGCGCGGGTAGATCCGCACCGGACGCGGCTTGGAAGCAGCGGGCAGCGGGATGTCGAGCATGTCGGCCAGGGTCACGCCGTCGAGCACTTTCAGGTAGGCGCTGGTGGCCGCGCTGAGCACGCCCTTGAGCGCGCACGAGGACGAGTAGGCGCAGGCGACATTGTTCGGATCGAAGCACTCGGCCATGTAGAAATCGGTCTCGGTGCTGCGCACCACTTCGCCGATGTTGATGTCGGCCGGCTCGCGCTTGAGGCGCAGGCCGCCATTGCGTCCGCGCACGGTGTCGACCACTCCCGTCACGCCGAGCTGGTGCACCACTTTCATCAGGTGGTTCTTGGAGATGCCGTGCAATTGCGCGATGTCCTGGATGGTCACCAGCCGGTCCCGGTTCATGCCGAGGAAGATCAGCGTGCGCAAGGCGTAATCGGTGTAGGAGGTCAGTCTCATTGCGTTTTATCATGCGCGCAACAAACGGCGCGGCGCCCTTCGGAAGTATCAAGCATCGAGTATACATGTTTAACCTGGCCGCGGGTCGGTCCCGACGATTAAAGATGCAAATTACTTGCATCTTTTAATTGATGCAAATAGAATGCATCTTTATCAGCTCTGCAGCTGTGCACTACCTCGACGCAGTACTTACCAACAATAAGGAACTTTATCATGCATGCCACGCGCAAACTCTGGACCTGGCTCGGCATTATCTGCGCCCTGTCCTTTGCCGTCCTCGGCTGGGTCGGCAAGGAAATTTACCTGACCGCCCCGCCGATCCCGCAACTGGTCGCCGGCAGCAACGGCACCGTGCTGTTTTCAAAAGGGCAGGTCCAACTCGGCCAGGAAGCCTGGCTTTCCGCCGGCGGCCAGCAGCTCGGTTCGGTCTGGGGCCACGGCAGCTATGTCGCCCCCGACTGGTCGGCCGACTGGCTGCACCGCGAGGCGCTGGCGCTGCGCGCGATCTGGGCCAAGCGCGAGTTCGGCAAGCCGTTCGAAGCCCTCGGACTGGGCCAGCGCGCCGAACTGGACGCCCGCCTGAAGCAGGAAATGCGGCGCAATACCTATGACGCCGCGACCGGCGCCATCACGCTCTCGCCGGAGCGCGCTGAAGCTGTGCGCCAGGTGGCGCAGCACTACACCAGCCTGTTCGGCGACGATGCGGCGCTCGACCAGCTGCGCGAAAAATATGCGATGAATTCGGCCTCGCTGAAGGGCGCCGACCTGGCCGCCCTGCCCGCCTTCATCTTCTGGTCGTCCTGGTCGGCCACCACCGACCGTCCCGGCGAGACCGACCTGAGCTACACCAGCAACTGGCCGCACGAACCGCTGGTGGACAACACCCCGACCGCCGGCGCCGGCATGTGGTCGATCGCCAGCATCATCTTCATGATCGCGGCGATCGCCGGCATGATCTTTTACCACTCGACCGCCAAGGAAGAGGAAGATCCCGCGCCGCCGAAAGCCGACCCGCTGTTCAGCATGAAGGCCACGCCGTCGATGAAGGCCACCCGCAAGTACTTCTTCGTGGTCATCGCGTTGATCCTGGTGCAGGTGCTGATGGGCGTCATCACGGCCCACTACGCGGTCGAGGGCCAGAGCTTCTTCGGCTACCCGCTGGCGCAGATCCTGCCATTTGTCGTCAGCCGCACGATCCACACCCAGTTCGCGGTGCTGTGGATCGCCACCGCCTGGCTGGCCACCGGCCTGTACATCGCGCCAGCGATCTCCGGCCATGAGCCGAAATACCAGAAGCTCGGGGTCGACGTGCTGTTCTACGCGCTGCTGTTCATCGTCGCCGGTTCGACCGCGTTCGGCTGGCTCGGCACCTTGCAGCACCTGGGTAACGACTTCAGCTTCTGGATCGGCAACCAGGGCCTCGAATTCACCAGCATGGGCCGGATCTGGCAGATCCTGCTGTTCGTCGGCCTGCTGTTCTGGGTCACCCTGCTCGGCCGCGGCCTGCTGCCGGCCCTCAAGAAGCCATCCGAAAGCCGCGGCCTGATCGCCATGGTGTTCCTGTCGGCCATGTGCATCGGCGGCTTCTACGCCACCTCGCTGACCTGGGGCCAGCACTCGCACTATTCGATGGTCGAGTACTGGCGCTGGTGGCTGGTGCACCTGTGGGTCGAAGGCTTCTTCGAAGTGTTCGCCACCGCCGTCATCGCGCTGCTGTTCACCCGCCTCGGCCTGATCCACGCCCGCACCGCCAACGCTGCCATCGTGGTTGAAACCATCGTGTTCCTGTTCGGCGGCATCCTGGGCACCCTGCACCACCTGTACTTCACCGGCACCCCGACCTTCGTGATCGCTATCGGTTCGATGTTCTCGGCGCTCGAAGTGGTACCGCTGGCAATGATCGGCGTGGAAGCGTTCCGCAACTACAAGCGCTCGAAGGCGGCGCCATGGGTGCAGGCCTACAAGTGGTCGATCCTGTGTTTCATCGCCGTCGGATTCTGGAACGTGGTCGGCGCCGGCCTGCTCGGGTTCACCATCAACACCCCGATCGCGCTGTACTACATGCAAGGCCTGAACATGACCGCCGCCCACGGCCACGCGGCACTGTTCGGCGTGTACGGCATGCTCGGCATCGGCCTGCTGCTGTTCTGCCTGCGCGGCCTGTCCGAGCGCGCCGCCTGGTCCGACAAGCTGCTGGCGCCGATGTTCTGGTCGCTCAACATCGGCCTGGCCATGATGGTGTTCATCTCGCTGGTGCCGGCCGGTATCTACCAGGCTTGGGCCAGCATCACCAAGGGCATGTGGTACGCCCGCTCGGCGGAATTCGTCCACTCGCCGGTGATGGAAACGCTGGTCTGGATGCGGGTTCCCGGCGACATCGTGTTCTCGGTCGGCGTGCTGTGCCTGGCGCTGTTCGCCTGGCGTCTGCTGATGGGCGGCAAGCGCGCCACGCCAGTGCTGGCGCCGGTCGGCGCCGCGCCACGGGCCTGACCGTTTGAATGATGCGGGGCGGCAGAGCCGCCCCGCATTTGCTATTTATTTCAATATTGAGGAGAATTACCATGGTTCATGATTGTTCGTCCACCACCACCACGGCCGGCGTCTACGTGTTCGACGCCCGCGGCGTCGCCAAGCGCTTCCGCCATGCCGCCATCTTCGGCGCGCTGAATGCCCTCGAGGGCGGCGAAACGATGCGTTTTTATAACGACCATAATCCGCTGCCCCTGCTGGCGCAGATCGAACAGTACTTCGGTCCGCACATCAAGGTCAGCTATGTTGCAAAGGAGCCTGGCGAAGTCGTCATCGACTTCCAGGTCGCCGCCTGAAAGGTTGTTTTTGGATTATTCCACGCTGAAGCACTTCCACATGGGCTGCGCCGCCGCCAGCGGCAGCCTGTTCCTGCTGCGCGGGGTCTGGATGCTGCGCGCCTCGCCGCAACTGCAGCAGCGCTGGGTGCGGGTCGCACCGCACCTGGTCGACACCCTGCTGCTGGCCAGCGCACTGATACTGGCCGGCTGGAGCGGCCAGTATCCCTTCGTGCAGGGCTGGCTCACCGCCAAGGTGCTCGCCCTGCTCGGCTACATCGTCCTCGGCACCATCGCCCTGAAACGCGGCCGCACGCGCGCCATCCGCGCCGGCGCCTTGGTTGGCGCACTGGGCCTGTTCGGCTACATCGTCGCGGTCGCGCTGACCAGGCAGCCGCTGCCGTTTCTCGCCTGAGGATTATCCGTTCGCTTACTGGCCGCCGGCGGGCGGCGCGATCCGCGCGCGCATCGCCGGCGTCATGACGACATTTTTTTGCGCATCGACCAACATGACTTCCTTCAAGCCGAGCCGCTGCGCCATCTCTTTCCAGTGCGCCGGCCCGCTGATGAAGAGCGGCTTCGAATTGCCGTCGGAACGCAGGCCCGCATCGTCGCCGCCGGAGGTGATGATGGTGACCGACGCGACCAGGTCGACGGTGTCGCCGCTGCGCGGGTCGATAATGTGCGGATGGCGCTTTCCGTTCTTCATGAAATAGCGCACATAGTCGCCGCTGGTGCCGACCGCTTCGTTGTCATGCAGGGCCAGCGTCGCCAGCGTGCCGTCCTTGCGCGGATCGCGGATGCCGACTTTCCACGGGTGCGCTCCCGGCTGGCCGATCGCCAGTATGTTGCCGCCGACATTGACCAGGGCCGCCTTGACATGCGCGGCGCGCAGGATCAATGCTGCGCGGTCGAGCGCATATCCTTTTGCATAACCGCCCAGGTCGATCATCACCGCCTGGTTCGCGCTGGTGATCGTGGTGCCGGCATAGCGCAGGTCGGACAGGCGAGGATTGGCGTCGACCCAGCGCCTGATTTCCTCCCGCTGCGGTCCGCGCGCGGTGATCTCGCTGCTTTGGAAGCCCCACAGGCGGATCAGGTGGCCGATCGCCGGGTTGAACAAATTGTCGGAGCGCTCGGCCAGCCGGGTCGCCGACCTGAGCAAATCGACCATCTCGGCATCGGCCTGGAACGGTTCGCCACGCGCGATGCTGTCGTTGAGCGCGGTGAGCATGCTCGGTTGCCAGGCATGGAATTTGTGATGCAGGCGATCGAATTCATTCAATACGCTGCCGCTGAGCGCCTCGGCGCGTTCCGGCGATTCGCCGTAAATACTGACTTCGACCACCGTCCCGAATACCTTGCCTTGGGTCCGATGGACCTTTTCATTGCGATTGCAGCCCGACAACAGCAGTGGCAGCAGCAACAGCGCTGCGAAAAAAGTGCTTGTACTGGGGAATCGCATGATGATGCCTTGTTTCTGTAGTCTTCGTTCTGTAGTGAAGGGCTGCGAATGGCGATCCGGCCGGGACGCCGGCCTGATCGCCATCCGCGCCAGCTTACATCGCCTTGCTGACCATATAGTCGACTGCCGCCTTGACTTCATCATCCTTGAGCATCATGTTGCCGCCCTTCGGTGGCATCGTCCTCACACCGTCCACTGCGCTCGCGTACATCGTCGCGATTCCTTTGGCAAGGCGCGGCTGCCATACCGCCTTGTCGGCGAACTTCGGCGCGCCCATCACACCGGCGCCATGGCATGCCAGGCAGGTCGCGGCATATATCTTTTCGCCCTTCGCCAGGTCGGCGGCGCTCGCCATGGCGGGCGATGGAGCGCTCGGGGCGACCGGGGCCGCGCTGGCCGGCGCCGCTGCTGCCTCTGGCGGAGCGCTAACGGCGGCGACCGGCGGCGGCGCAGTTTCCGTGGTCGCAGTTTTCTGGCCGCATGCCGCCAGCGCGATCACGATAAGGAATGGTAGAAATTTACTTGTTTTCATGATTTGCTTTCTAAGTTGAATAAAACCGCTTGCCTTGCCGATGCCAAGGCAAGCTCTTGCGAGCTGAACCCGATCGACGCTCACTTCATGTGCCCGTCCTCTCGTTCGAGCAAGGGATCTTGCAGCAGCGCGTCGATCAGGCGGCTGAAATTGGACCAGCATGGCGCGCCCGGCCGTGTCACGGTGTCGGCGCGCAGCTGCCCGCTATCGTCATGCAGGTGGTGGGGGAAAGTCGCGCAATCCGGGTGCACTGGCGCGGTGTCGATGCGCAATTGCGCTTCGCCCCAGCACCAGGAGATCGCATATTCGTCCGCACTGAAATAACGCGCCTCGACCATCAGGCCGCTGTCGAAAAACACCAGCAGCGCATCCTGGGCGAGCCGCACCGGCTCGCCGAGCCGATGCGCATAATGCTCGACTAGCTTCTCCTGCAACATCGCGTGCACGCGCGTGCCGGCTGCCCCGGCGGCGGCGCCGCTGAACTGCTGCGTCAGCTGCGCCCTGATCTCGATGCGCGCCTGATCGATGATCAAGGCGCCCAGATAATGCTCGTACGCCGGGTGCGCCGCGATGTCGCGGCACTGGATTTTCTTGAGCAGGCTTGCCTCGTCCTCGACCGCATACGGCTTCAGCATGGCCTTGCGCGACTCGCGCAGGCAATACAGGGTTCGCGCATATACCGTCTGCATCGCATCGAGATCGGAGGCCCGGGCCTCGTCATCCATGGCGATGCGCCTGTAGCATGCCGGTTGTGATCTGATCGAACGGCACGATCTTTCCGCCTTCCGTTTTCGCAAAGGCGGCCGCCTCCAGCGCATTTGAAAATGACGCGAGCGCAGGCCCCATCGAGCCGGCCTTCGTGCTGCCGACCACGTACAACGCGCTGTTTGCGGCAATCCAGTGGCCCTGTGGATGAGCCCAATCGGCCTTGCCCATGTCCTGCACGAACAGCCCGGCGACGCCGCGCTTGTGTTCCGGCGCCAGGACGACAGCGAACAATTCCGACAGGTCGCAATAGAAGTCCGGCGCGCCTTCAATATACTGAACCTGGGCCTTCGGACCGGGGAAATCGTTGAGCACCATGCCATCGAGCGCACAGGCGGTGTCGGCGGAAGGCTCTTGTGCCCCTGCTTGCTTGATGGCCTGGCTGCATGCGGCGAGCAGCACCATGCCGGCGATGCCGGCCAGGCGCGCATAGAGGATAGGGCGCGGTTTCACTTGAATCTCCAGTTGGCGAGGAAAAATGGGACGATGATCCAGCCCAGCAGGATCGTCACCAGCACCGTCGGGTTGGTCAGGCTGTCGGGCATGACGGTCGCCAGGCCGTACATGTTCTGCACCTGTTGTGAGCTGAAAATATTAAGCAAGCGGAATACGTCGGCCGGATTGAGCATCAACAGCGCGGCAAACACGGCGCTGCTCAGATTGCCCTGGCTCACCACCAACGCCCCCATCAGCAACAGATCGAAAATGAGCACGAAGAAAAACCACAGCGCGATCGCGACCCCGCTGGCCCGCACCCGATCCACGGCGATCACCGATACCAGCAGCGAGATGCTCAGAAATGCCAGGCCCATCAGGATTGCGCTGAGGACGAAACCGGCGTAGTGATACACATCGCGTGAGCTCAGGTCGGCCGCCAGCGGCAGCAATCCGGCACCGAAGCCGATCACGGTCGAACTCGCCAAAGCGGCGGACAGGCCGAGATATTTCCCGAGCAGGATTTCGAAGCGCGTGATCGGCATCGACAGCAGCAGCTCGAGGGAACCGCGTTCTTTCTCGCCGACGATGGCGTCGTAACCGAGTATCAATGCGATCAGCGGCACCAGGTAGATCACCAGGCTCACCAGGCTGGCAACGGTCACATCGATGCTGCGAAACCCGACCTCGCCCAGCTGCGCCGTGCCGAAATAGGCGATCGCCAGCGCGAACAGGGAAAAGATCAGCGCAACCGCCAGCAGCCAGCGGTTGCGGATGCGGTCGCGGAACTCCTTGGCGGCGATCACGCGCACTTGCGCCCATTCAATGCGAGCTGGCATGCGCGCCTCCGTAACCGAGGAACAGGTCTTCCAGCGACGGCTCATGCATGACGACGTCGAGCACCGAATCGGCGAACGCGGCCAGGATGCCCAGCACCGCCACTTTCTGCGCCGCCTGGCAGCCGATGCGCACGCCATCGTCGGCGACCCGCAATTCGAGCCCGGCCAGATGCGCGAACGCGGCGCCGACCAGGGGGCCGCGGCCCGCCCGCAGGCGCGCCTCGATGACGGAAGGTATCACCGTCTGCGTCCTCAGTTCGGCCAGCGTGCCTTGCGCGGCAACCCGTCCGGCGTCGAGGATCGCCAGCCGATCGACCCGCTCCTGTATCTCGGCCAGGATGTGCGAGGTGATGATGATGGTCGCGCCGCGCGCCTGCGCCTCGCGCAGGATGGCGTAAAAATCGTGGATCCCCGCCGGATCGAGGCCGCTGGTCGGTTCGTCCAGGAAGATCAGGTCCGGATCTCCCAACAGCACCTGTGCAAAGCCAAGGCGCTGGCGCATGCCTTTCGAATACGTATGCACGCGTCGGGCCGCGGCGGCGCTCAGGCCGACGCGCTCGAGCACTTCGGCGCAGGCCTTGCGCGGCACTTTTTTCAAGTCGGCGAACAGGCGCAGCACTTCCATTGCGCTCAGGTTGTCGTAGGTGACAAAGCTTTCGGGCAAATAGCCGACGCGGCGCCGCACCTGGCGGAACTCAGGGCCGCCGGTGAGCATGCCATGCACGCGAATGGCGCCGGAACTGGCCGGAATCAGCCCGAGCATCAGCTTGAACAGCGTGGTCTTGCCGGCGCCGTTGTGGCCGATCAGGCCGAACATTTCGCCTGCCGCGACCGCGAGGGTGACACCGCGGACGGCCTCCAGGCCACCGAACGACTTCGTCACGTTGTCTATTTCAATCGGGTTGTTTGTCACGCCAACGTCTCCAGTGCTGATTCAAGGGGTGCATGCGCGGATGCTTGTCCAGCACGCTCGGGGCGCGCAGGATCGGAAACTGCCGCGCCACGAAACGCAGGGTCTGGATCGATGGGCTCGAGAGCACCAGCTTGACCAGCGGATATTGCCAATTGAGGCGATCGACCACATCGTTCGCTTCGTAGGCCGCGTCGCCGACGCCGTCGCCGTTCTGGTCCCAGCCGCTGTAGTTGCTCCAGTAATTTCCCTGCGTGCGGCCCCACTCCACATCGCGCGCGGCGACGAATTTGACTTGTTCATGGTTATCGATGAAATCGTTGCCATCGACCTTGTTGTTGCTCGAGCCTGCCGACAGGTGGACGCCGATCCGGTTGTTGATGACGACGTTGTTGCGCACCGCGTTGTACTCGGCGTCATAAATGAAGAAGCCGCGGCCATTGCCGGCCACGATATTGTTTTCAATCACCGAATCCTGGATCGTGCGCAACATGATGCCGTGGTCTTCATTGCCCCACGCAATGTTATTGCGTACCACCAAATTGCGTACTTCCATCAGCGCCAGTCCGCCGCGATTCTGGTACGACTGATTGTTTTCCCAAACGCTGTGGTTGGTGTTCATGTAATGCGTACCGTAACGCACGTGGTGAATCTTGTTTCCGCGAAACAGGGCCTTGGTCGAGATGTCGACATAGATCCCATCGCGCGTGTAGCTGATGTCGTTTCCGACCACCTCGACGCCACGCGTGTTGAACACCTGGATGCCGTTGCCGCGCGCCGCCGACTGCAGCTCGCGCTTGCCGGTAATGACGTTGCGGGTGATCCGCGAATCGTCGGATTTTTCGAGCCAGATGCCAAACAGGTTCGACAGCAGCGCGCAATCCTGGACCGTGGCCCGGTCGGCGCCCGGAACCATGTACACGCCGGCGTTTTGCGCATCCATGTCGGCGCCGCTGTCGCGGATGACGATGCCCTCGATGGTCACGCCGCTGGCAGTTACCCGGATCACGTTGCCGGTATTTCCGCCGCTGATGACGGGGCGATTGTGTCCCCTCAAGGTCAGGCTCTTGTCGATCAGCAGATGCTCGTGGTAAGTGCCGGCCTCGACCTGCACCGTATCGCCGGATTGGGCGAGGCGCAGCGCGGCCGCGATCGACTGGCCGCTGTGCACCTGCAGCACGGCGCACGATCCGCCCTTGACGGCCAACAGCATCGACAGCGCCAGCGTCGCGGCCGCGCAGAGTCTCACTGCGCCTTCCCGGCCAGCTCGGCGTTCTTTTCAGACAAGCTTTGGCGCACGCGTTCGAGGGGGATGAAGTAGCCCTTCGCATCGATCGGCGTCAGCGCCAGACCGTCCCGCTCGCGCGACTTGCGTTCCTTGACCAGCGGCGGGCAAGCGTGATCGTCATAGTAGAGAATCATGCAGTCCAGGCACAGCATGCACTCCGTCTGGTCGATCTTGCCGGCGCTGTCGATCGCATGCGAGCCGCAACCGGCCGCACAGGCGTGGCAGGTCTGGCACTCGGCCTTGCGCTTGAGGCCGAACAAGCGGAACTTGCCGGGAATCGCCAGGCCCGCCCCCAGCGGACAAATGTATTTACAGTACGGCCGCTCGCTGAAAAAGGACCAGCCGAGGATGCCGCCGATGAATATCCAGAACGGCCAGCTGCGGTTCCATACCCCGACGATGAAGGTGGTCTTGAACGGCTCGATTTCCGCCAGCTTTTCGGCAGTCTCCATCGAAAACAGGGAGACCGCGATCAAGCCGACGAAGACCCCGTACTTGATCCATCTGAGCTTGTCATGGAGTGGCTTGGGCAGCAGGCGCTGGAGGCGCCCGAAGCCGATCGCCCTGGTGAAGCTGTGCGCCAGCTGCTGCAGCGAGCCGAACGGACACAGCCAGCCGCAGAACACCCCCCTGCCCCAGACCAGTACCGTGATGATCATGAACCACCAGAAAATGAAGATGAACGGATCGGACAGGAACAGTTCCCACTTCCACTGATACAGCAAAGAATGGAACCAGGTCATCACTTGCGTGATGCTCGGCTGCGCCTTCAGGTAGAACCCAAGGAAACCGACACTGGCGATCCACAGCAGGTGGCGCGGACGGGAAATCCACGGCTTGTGCTTGCGCTTCGAGGCGCGCACCAGCCGGTCGCGCTGCGAATACATCAGCGCGGTAAATCCCAGGATCAGCGCGAACAAGGCGATCTCGACCCTCTTGCCGTTCCACAGCGCCTTCCACGCCGCTGGCGGCCGCTCGATCGCCGGCCGGCCGCCCACCAGGTAACGGGCAGGCAGCCAGTATTCCTGCTCGAAGTGGGCAAATGTCTTGAGACCCGTCTGCGCGTCGGTCTGGTTGGCCAGGAACGCCAGTTGCCACGGCCAGGCCGGATTGAAATCGGCTGCGCGCACGATGAACACGGCGGACTCCTTGAAGCCGGGCACGTCGAGCGGCTGCAGGTGATACAGGTTTTGATAGTCGGTGTCGCGAAAAGTGAATGTCAGCGCGTCCTGGCGCAGCTGGATCCGGTCGTAGATCCCGCCGCGCACGAAGCCGGAGCCCTTGAAAGACACCTGGCCGTTGGCGATGATGAAGATGGCATGCTCATTCGGTTTCAGGTCCGCCATCAAGCGGCGATAGGCATGCTCGCCCAGCAGGTTGATACCGATGCCGGGCACATTCAGGTAGCCGAAATAGAGATCCATGTAGGGGCCGCCGGCATGGTTCGCCCCGACTGCCGATGCCGGCACCACCAGGTGCTGCACGCTGCCCTGCCCGAGCAGTTGCGTCCAGTTCAGCGGCTCCTTGACGGTGCTGAAGCGTGCGGCCGGCCGCGGCTTGCTCTTGAAGATGCCGACCTGGCGCCCGATGTCGTAGGAGCTGCGCGAAATGACCTGGTTCTCGGCGATCGCGGTCACCGTCGCGCCGCTGATGGCATCGAGGCCGTCGGCGTCATTGCCGTTGTTGCTGCGACCGATCTCGAGCTTCGCATCGCCGGCCCGGCCGACGTATTGCGCGATGAATTTCAACAGCGCCGATTCCGGGATCCCGGCCAGCAGGATCGGCTCCGAGTGCTTCAGCACGCGCACGCCGGTGATCAAGCCTCGCGTATCCATGCCGATCAGGGTGATCAGCGGCTTGCCCGAATAGGCCGGAATATCGACCACATCGGTCGACAGGAAAACGTAGCCGACCACGTGCTCGAGCTTGTCGCTACCGGTGCCGATGCCCTCGACATAGCTGGGATTACCTTTGCGCAAGGAGAATTTTTGCGCCAGGGGCATGACGTCGCGGCAAGGTGCGAGCGCGCACAAGTCCGCGCCGTGCAACAACTGCTCCGGCAATTCGGCATCGTAGATCGCCGCCTGGACGGGCGCGGCGCAGCACAGCGCGAACAACAACGAGCACAGCGTCCCAAGACCGGACAGCATCCCGTGACGCCTGATGAAATGTTTCATGAAAACCTGACTCGAATGGGGGTACCGGCAAGCGCGAGCGGAACCAGGCTCGCGCCTGCCTTCGCTCAGGCTTCCACCAGGAACCTGCTGCGCATTTCCAGATGCAAGGCATGACAGAAGTGGGTACAGTAAATCCAGTACGCCCCGGCGCGGTCGGCCTTGAAGGTGACCGACTTGGTTTCCTGAGGGTTTACGATGAAGTTGATGTTGTAAGTCGGAATCGCCAGGCCATGGGTCAGGTCTTCCACCTTGTCATAATTGGTCAGCGTGATGGTCACTTCATCGCCCTTCTTCACCTTGATGATGGGCATGCTGTAGGACGGCGCCTGCGACATCAGGCGCACGTGCACTTTGTTGCCCTTGCGCTCGATGCCCATGGTTTCGGGTGTGACCGTATTCGGGAAACTGGCCATGCTCTGGACCTGCAGCGTCTTGACCACGTCGCGCCGCACGATGATGCCGTCATGCGGTTCCGGATAGGCGCTGTGGTCCGACATCAGCGCCATTTTTTCGCCGCTGATATTGAACAACTGCTCGGTTTCGCAGTGCAGCGGACCGACCGGCAGGAAGCGGTCTTTCGAGAACTTGTTGCCGGAATTAAAATACTTGCCATCGGCTTCCTTGGTTTCCCCCATCGAGGAGTAGCCATGGCCCGGCTGGTAATGGACGTCGATCTTGTCCAGGACGGGCTTGACCGTCTTGTCGCCCTTGAACTGGGCAATCGCCTTGTCGACGTTCCATTTGACCAGCTGGCTGTCGAGGAACAGCGAGGTGTAGGCGTTGCCCTTGCCGTCGAATGCCGTATGCAGCGGCCCCAGGCCCAGTTCCGGCTCCGCCACCACGGCATCGCGCGGCTGCTTCAGTTCGCCGGCGAACCATTTCAGCACGAGCGACAGCTCGATCACGGTGGCCGTCGGCGACAGTTTGCCGGCACACACGAAATATTTTCCGTCCGGGCTGGCATTCACGCCATGCGGATTCTTCCCGACCGGGACATAGCAGGTCACTGCGCTCTTCGGGTCCGTGTTGGCGGCCTTGCGGCCATCGACTACCGGCACCTTCGAAGTGCCGATGGTGGTGAACTTGCCATCCTTGATCATCTGTTCGACGCGCGCCACGTCAAAGAATATGCAGGCATCGCGTTCGGTCGACATCATGCCGGCCAGGTCGGCGGCATTTTCCGTGTTGTACTGCGTCGCGGCGGCAAGCTTGCCGTCATAGGACGAGGCCACCAGTTCCATGTTGCCGTCGATACGGCATTGCCAGCGCACTTCCATCGTGCTCGCATCGACACAGGAGAACAGGCAGCCCCATTTGCTCGGATCGTCGAGGTCGCGGCCGTCGTTCGGCAACGGCGTATGGAACTCGGCGCCGCAGAACACCCGCGTCGTGTAGTTGATGCTGGCGTCGACCGGGTCGCGCTTGTCGGGGAAGATGCCGTGGAAACCCATCACGTTGGGCAATTGAACAATCTTGTCGCACTCCATCGTATCCATGCGGATGCGTGCCAGGCGCGAATTGATCTTGTCGTTGGTAAACAGCCAGCGGCTGTCGTAGGTGCCGTCCTTGTAGCTGCCGTGCACGTGGTGGGTATCACCATTCGTGTAGTGCAAGCTGCCATCGGGCTTGGTGCCGATGATGGCGCGCGACTCGTTGGTCGTGCCCCATCCCACCATGCAATCGGTATTAAAGACGGGAATCCGCTTCAGGGTGCGACCGGAAGGCAGTCCCAGCACCCGCATTTCCCCGCCGTGGCCCGCACTGGTAAACGAATAGTATTCGTCCAGCTGGCCAGGCGCTATTTCGTGCCCGCCTGGCGCCGCCTTGGCTGCGGCGCCAGGCTTGGCCGCCCCTGCGTCGTCCTTGCATCCGGCCAGGCCAAGCGACACGCCGGCACCCGCCAACCCCATCAATGCGCTCTTGCCCAGGAAATTGCGTCGTCCTCCCGGCTTCGGCAGGTCGGCGTCCATCGTTGTCTTCTTGCTGCTGTCCATCTGTATTCTCCAGTGATTGCTGTTGTAAGAATCCCGGTGGTAAGAATTTTCTTACGCGCGCCCAGGAGAATTCCTACGAGGGTTGTTTTGCGGCAGTAAAGGCATGGCGTCCGTACGGTGCCGAACGGACTGGCAAGTGGCCAGGTCGCATTGATCCTCGGAAAGATCACGGCATGCAGTCTACGTGGTGCCGCCGACAATTCGTATTGGCAAGATGGACGATCGGAGCACGTCAATATGACTAGATGCGCCCTCGGAGCGCTTCAAATTTAACTTGAATCAAGCATTTCGAAAACAATCCTCTGCTGCGTTGACGCCACTACATTTAGTCAATAACCTCATTGGAAACACCACATGTAGTGGTATTAACTGGAGGAACAATGACTGCATCAAGCAATTTTCGCGCCGCTGGCGTGATCAAGCGCGACGGCACCGAAACGCCGTTCGACGCCGCCAAGATCGACTCGGTGCTGCTGCGTGCCGGCCTGGCCAGCGGCGAATACGACGCCACCGAGGCGGCCCTGCTGGGCGCCCTGGCCGCTTGCCACCCCGCCCTGAAGAGCGACGGGACCGCGCTGCGCATCGAGCAGATCCAGGACGCGGTCGAATCGGTGTTGTACGAAGCGGGCTACCGCAAGACGCTGCGCGCCTTCATCGTCTACCGCGAGCAGCACCACGCGCTGCGGCGCGAGCGCCGCAGCCAGGTCGACGTCGAGTCGTCGATCAACGAATATCTCGACCAGCGCGACTGGCGCGTCAACGCGAACGCCAACCAGGGCTACTCGCTGGGCGGGCTGATCCTGAACGTGTCGGGCAAGGTAATCGCCAACTACTGGCTCAACCATGTGTACCCGCCGGAAATCGGCCAGGCCCACCGCGACGCCGACCTGCACATCCACGACCTCGACATGCTGGCCGGCTACTGCGCCGGCTGGTCCCTGCGCACCCTGCTGCACGAGGGCCTGAACGGGGTCCCCGGCAAGGTCGAGTCGGGTCCGCCCAAGCACATGTCGAGCGCGGTCGGCCAGATCGTCAACTTCCTCGGCACCCTGCAGAACGAATGGGCCGGGGCCCAGGCCTTCAGCTCGTTCGACACCTACATGGCGCCCTATATCCGCAAGGACAGCCTCGACTACGCCAGCGTGCGCCAGTGCATCCAGGAGCTGATCTACAACCTGAACGTGCCGTCGCGCTGGGGCACCCAGACCCCGTTCACCAACCTGACCTTCGACTGGGTCTGCCCGGACGACCTGCGCGCCGAGGTGCCCGTGATCGCCGGCGCGGAAATGCCGTTCACCTACGGCGACCTGCAAGCCGAGATGGACATGATCAACCGCGCCTACATCGACGTGATGATGGCCGGCGACGCCAAGGGCCGGGTGTTCACCTTCCCGATCCCGACCTACAACATCACCGCCGACTTCGTCTGGGACAGCCCGAACGCGGACGCGCTGTTCGAGATGACGGCCCGCTACGGCTTGCCGTACTTCCAGAACTTCGTCAACTCCGAGCTCAAGCCGAACATGATCCGCTCGATGTGCTGCCGCCTGCAGCTGGACCTGCGCGAACTGCTCAAGCGCGGCAACGGCCTGTTCGGCTCGGCCGAGCAGACCGGCTCGCTCGGCGTGGTGACCATCAACTGCGCCCGCCTCGGCTACCTGGCGCAGGGCGACGAGGCCGCCCTGCTGGGGCGGCTCGACCGCCTGCTCGAGCTGGGCCGCGACAGCCTGGAGATCAAGCGCAAGGTGATCCAGCGNNATGATCCGCAATTTCACCGGCGGCGAACACGACATCACGAGCGAATGGGGCCACCTGTTCGCCCTGCGCCTGCTCGACCATGTGCGCGCCCGCATGCTCGAGTTCCAGGAACAGACCGGCCACATGTACAACCTCGAAGCGACCCCGGCCGAGGGCACCACCTACCGCTTCGCCAAGGAAGACCGCAAGCGCTACGGCAGCGCCATCCTGCAGGCCGGCACCACCGACATGCCCTACTACACCAACTCCTCGCAACTGCCGGTCGGCTTCACCGACGACCCGTTCGAGGCGCTCGAGCGCCAGGATCCATTGCAGCGCAAGTACACCGGCGGCACCGTGCTGCACCTGTACATGACCGAGCCGCTGTCGAGCGCGAACGCCTGCCGCGAGCTGGTGCGGCGCGCGCTGGGCCGCTTCAAGCTGCCCTACATCACCGTCACGCCGACCTTTTCGATCTGCCCGCGCCACGGCTACCTGGGCGGCCGCCATGAGTTTTGTCCGAAATGCGATGAGGAACTGATCGCCCGCAAGCAGCGCGCAGTCGCCATCGCCAGCACCTCCACCCCTAGCACTTCCACCCCTTCGAAGGAACCAGCATGAACCACGCAAACAAGCCAAGCCACACCAGCCATCCGCTTACGCTGGCGACCCGCCCGCCACAGTTGACCGACGCCGAGCGCCAGCCCTGCGAAATCTGGACCCGCGTGATGGGCTATCACCGTCCGGTATCGTCCTTCAACATCGGCAAGAAGGGCGAGTTCCACGAACGCACCTGCTTTACCGAGCGCAGCGCCGCGCTGGAAGGCTGAGGTGGGGGCGCGCCAGTTGAAGGTCGGCGGCGTCACCGCGTTCAGCGCCACCGACTATCCGGGCAAGCTGGCCGCCGTCGTGTTCGTGCAGGGCTGCCCGTGGCGCTGCGGCTATTGCCACAACCCCCACCTGCAGCAGCGCGGCGGGCCGGCGGCGCTGCCGTGGGAGGCGGTGCTGGACCTGCTGCGGCGCCGCGTCGGCCTGGTCGACGCCGTCGTCTTCAGCGGCGGCGAGCCGACCACCGATCCGGCGCTCTTGCGCGCCATCGTCGAGGTCAGGGCGATGGGATTCGGGGTCGGCATGCATACCGCCTGCGTGTATCCGCGCCGGCTGGCCAGCGTGCTGCCGCTGCTGGACTGGGTCGGCTTCGACATCAAGGCGCCGTTCGAGGATTACGAGAAGATTACCGGCGTGGCCGGCAGCGGCGGCCAGGCGCGCGACTGCGCCCGGCTGATCGTCGACAGCGGCGTCGATTACGAATGCCGCACCACCATCCACCCCTGCTTGCTGGCGCCGCACGAGATACGCGCGCTGGGCGCCACCCTGTCCGGCCTCGGCGTGCGCAACTATGCGCTGCAGCTGTTCCGCGCCCAGGGCTGCGCCGACGGCGCGCTGAACGCGGTGGCCACCGCCGGCTATCCGGGCCAGCCCACGCTCGACGCCCTCGGCGCCATGTTCGGCCGCTTCACCCTGCGCCGGGCGGCATAGGCATTAAGGACTAGTTCGCTATCTACATTGCCTGCCGCACCCAGCACTACGGGCAATATCAAATCGCAATCGCTCAACGTAAGCTGGTGATCATTGGCAACACCGCGCCTGACCACCATGGCGCGCATGGTTCCACACTTTTTTACTACCTGTTCAAGGGGATTTTTATGAAACTTTCGCGCATTTCGATGATCGCCACCTTCTTCGCCGGCGCCCTCGCGCTCGGTCTCGCCGTCGCCGCGCCGGCGACCAAGGTCGTCAAAGACCCGGGCGACCTGGGGCCGCCGCAAGGCCTGCCGATCCAGGCAATCCTGACCAGCCCGCCATTCGTGCCGCCGCCGATCAAGCGCAAGTACCCGGCCAAGGTCATCGTCAACCTCGAAGTCGTCGAGAAGGACATGCAGATCTCCGAGGGCGTCAACTACACCTTCTGGACCTTCGGCGGCACCGTGCCGGGCAGCTTCATCCGGGTGCGCCAGGGCGACACCGTCGAGTTCCACCTGAAGAATCATCCAAGCAGCAAGATGCCGCACAACATCGACTTGCACGGCGTGACCGGCCCCGGCGGCGGCGCCTCGTCGAGCTTCACCGCGCCGGGCCACGAATCGCAATTCACGTTCCAGGCGCTGAACGAAGGCATCTATGTGTACCACTGCGCCACCGCGCCGGTGGGCATGCACGTGGCCAACGGCATGTACGGGCTGATCCTGGTGGAGCCGCCGGAAGGCCTGTCCAAGGTCGACCGCGAGTACTATGTGATGCAGGGCGACTTCTACACGACCGGCAAGTACCGCGAGAAGGGCCTGCAGGCGTTCGACATGGAAAAGGCCATCGATGAAAGGCCGACCTACGTGCTGTTCAACGGCGCCGAAGGCGCGCTGACCGGCGACAAGGCGCTCACCGCCAAGACCAACGAATCGGTGCGCCTGTTCATCGGCAACGGCGGCCCCAACCTGGTGTCGAGCTTCCACGTGATCGGCGCCATCTTCGACAAGGTGCGTTTCGAAGGCGGCACGCAACTTCCAGAAGAACGTCCAGACCACCCTGATCCCGGCCGGCGGCGCCGCGGTCGTCGAGTACCGTACCAAGGTGCCGGGCAGTTATGTGATGGTCGACCACTCGATCTTCCGCGCGTTCAACAAGGGCGCGCTGGCGATCATGAAGGTCGACGGTCCGGAGAACAAGAAGATCTATTCGGGCAAGGAAGTCGATTCGGTCTACCTGGGCGACCGCGCCGCGCCGAACCTGGCGGCGGTGACGCGCGCCGCCGCCGCCGCCGCCGGCGGCACCCTGACCCTGACCGACCAGGTCGCGGCCGGCAAGGCGCTGTTCAACGGCACCTGCTCGGTCTGCCACCAGGCCAACGGCGCCGGCCTGCCGGGCGTATTCCCGCCGCTGGCCGGGTCCGACTACCTGAACGCCGATCCGCACCGCGCGGCCGGCGTGATCATCAACGGCATGTCGGGCAAGGTCACCGTCAACGGCAAGGAATACGACTCGGTGATGCCGCCGATGAACCAGCTCAATGACGACGAGGTCGCCAACATCCTGACCTACACCCTCAACAG
>CXWL01004032.1_pt1 | contig 28547 bp, 27 predicted proteins | sample 590931 | NCBI WGS metagenome assembly CXWL01 (sample SAMEA3498368, study PRJEB10139) | groundwater metagenome | biome: water well; material: biofilm material | place: Germany | collected 2015-04-27 | reverse complement strand
CGACGCGCTCGCCGCCTGCGGAGACATAAACCTCACCGCCGCGTTCGGCCCACAGCACGGACTGCGCGGTGACAAGCAAGACAACATGGTGGAGAGCCCGGACTTCAACGACCCCGTTCACGGCATTCCGGTGTTCAGCCTCTACGGCCAAGTTCGCCGCCCGACGGATGCCAGCATGGGCACGTTCGACGTCGTGCTCGTCGACCTGCAGGATCTGGGTTGCCGCATCTACACGTTCATCACGACGCTGCTCTACATGCTGGAAGCGGCGGCGAGGCATAGGAAAGAGGTCTGGGTGCTCGACCGGCCGAATCCGGTCGGCCGTCCGGTTGAAGGCCTGCGGTTGCGTGCCGGTTGGGAAAGCTTCGTCGGCGCAGGCCCCATGCCGATGCGCCACGGCCTAACGCTCGGCGAATTGGGTCTCTGGTTCGTCAAAACGAAAAAGCTCGACGTCGATTACCGCATCGTCGAAATGCAGAACTGGCATCCGGACGATGGTCCAGGCTACGGCTGGCCATTGGGAGCGCGCACCTGGGTGAACCCAAGCCCGAACGCGCCGAACCTCTGGATGGCCCGCGCCTATGCCGGCACCGTGATGCTCGAAGGCACGACGCTCTCCGAAGGCCGCGGCACCACAAGGCCGCTCGAACTCTTCGGCGCCCCCGACATTGACGCAAGCAAAGTGATCGAGGAGATGCATCGTCTCGCACCGCAGTGGTTAAGAGGCTGCCTGCTCCGCGAATGCTGGTTCGAACCGACGTTCCACAAGCACGTGGGCCAACTCTGCAACGGCATCCAAATCCACACCGAAGACCCGCGCGGATACGATCACCAGCAGTTCAAACCTTGGCGCGTCCAAGCATTGGCGTTCAAGGCGATCCGCAACATCCACCACGCCTACCCGCTCTGGCGCGACTTCGCCTACGAATACGAACTCGGCAAACTCGCCATCGACGTCATCAACGGCGGCCCACTGCTGCGCGAATGGGTCGACGACCGGAACGCAACCGCGGACGACCTGGATGCCCTCGCGAAACCAGACGAACAATCGTGGATCGCAGAGCGGCAGCCGTTCCTGCGGTACTGAGCTACTTCTCTGCTGGCCCGACATCCATTCCATCATAGCTTTCAAGCTTGTACTTCACAGCAAGCGCATCGAGTTCGGCGTTTCTTGCCATCAAGCTGTTTACCGTGTGCTTTTCTACGCGTTCGGCGTGGAGCCACCAGACATCAGCTCCCTCGGAGCCATCCGCCGCGGTTTGCCAAATGTCGACGAGACGATATCCGCCCTTGACCAGGATCTGGGCTACTTTCTCCAGCGGGAGCTTTTGGCGCGCCGTGAAGAAATAGCCCCACAACAATGGCCCATCGACATTCCATTTCCCCTTGGCGCGAATGTCGTCAAACATGTCCTGAATGATTTCCCGATCGATCATGGCCTACGAGATTTCTGATTGAACGTCGCCGAGAGGCTAGACCTCTCGGCGACGTTCAATCAGAAATCTCGTAGGCCATGATGNNGCCTACGAGATTTCTGATTGAACGTCGCCGAGAGGCTAGACCATTCCCAGGGCTCGTGCCATTGAATCACTACCAAGCCATTCCAACCCACGGAGCCCACCCATGAAAACGCGCATCACCGAAATGTTCGGCATCGAGCATCCGATCATCCAAGGCGGCATGCACTTCGTGGGCTTCGCCGAGATGGCGGCGGCGGTGTCGAACGCGGGCGGCCTCGGCATCATCACCGGCCTGACCCAGGGCACGCCCGCGAACCTCGCAAAAGAGATCGGCCGCTGTCACGAGATGACGAAGAAGCCGTTCGGCGTGAACTTGACGTTCCTGCCCGCGCTCACGCAGCCCGACTATCCGGGCTTCATCAAAGCGATCATCGACGGTGGCGTGAAGTACGTGGAGACCGCGGGCAACAATCCGCAAAAATGGCTGCCCGTGCTGAAAGAGAACGGCATCAAGGTGATCCACAAATGCACGTCCGTCCGCCACTCGCTGAAGGCCGAGGCGATCGGCTGCGACGCGGTCTCGGTCGACGGCTTCGAATGCGGCGGCCACCCGGGCGAAGACGACGTGCCGAACATGATCCTGCTGCCGCGCGCGGCAGACGAGTTGAAGATCCCATTCGTGGCCTCGGGCGGCATGGCCGACGGGCGCAGCTTGGTCGCAGCCCTCGCGATGGGCGCGGACGGCATGAACATGGGCACGCGCTTCATCGCCACGAAAGAAGCGCCCGTGCATGAGAATGTGAAACAGGCGATCGTGGCGGCGAGCGAACTCGACACCCGCCTCATCATGCGCCCGCTGCGCAACACCGAGCGCGTGCTGAAGAATGCAGCCGTCGATCGCTTGCTCGAGAAAGAAAAGGCCCTAGGCGCGAACCTCAAATTCCAGGACATCATCGGCGAAGTCGCCGGCGTCTATCCGAAGATCATGAAAGACGGCGACATGGAAGCCGGCGCCTGGTCCTGCGGTATGGTCGTGGGTCTCATCAACGACGTGCCGACGGTGAAGGAACTGATCGACCGCATCATGAAACAGGCGCACGAGATCATTCACGGACGCCTGGCGAAGTTTGCGTGAGGCTTGAAGACTAGTTCTTCAACCGGTACCCCGTCTTGAAGATCCACGCCACGACGCCCAGGCACACAACGAACATAGCGAATGTCGCGGCGAGGCTCATCTCGATCCCGACGTCGCCCTTGCTGAAGAAGCTCCAGCGGAACCCCGAGATCAAATAGACGACGGGGTTGAAGTGCGCGACCGTCTGCCAAGCGGGCGCCAGCATGTTGATTGAGTAGAACGCGCCCCCAAGGAACGTCAGCGGCGTGACCACGAGCATCGGCACGACCTGCATCTGCTCGAAATTGTTCGACATCACGCCGATGATGAAGCCGAACAGGCAAAACGTCGCCGCGATCAAAACCAGGAACGCGATCATCGCGAACGGATGCTCGATATGGATCGGCACGAGGAGCGACGCGGTCGCCAAAATGACGAGGCCCAGCACGACCGACTTCGTCGTCGCGGCCCCCACATAAGCGAGCACAGCCTCGAACGACGACACCGGCGCCGACAGCAGCTCGTAAATCGTGCCCGTGAACTTCGGGAAATAGATGCCGAACGCGGCGTTGAAAATACTCTCTGAAAACACGGTGAGCATGATGAGCCCCGGCACAATGAACGCGCCATAAGCGACGCCCTCGACGTCGCCCATGCGCGATCCGATCGCGGTGCCGAACACGATGAAATAGAGCGACGTCGTTATCACCGGCGTGGCCAGGCTCTGCCAAATCGTGCGGAACCAGCGCCCCAACTCGAACCGGTAGATCGCCCAAACGCCGTGATAGTTGAAAGAAGGTGCGTTCATAACTGCCCCCGCTCGCTGACCAAACTCACAAAGATATCCTCGAGCGAACTTTGCGTCGTATGCACATCGCGAAAGGCGATGCCCAAATCCGTCACGCGCCGGAGCAACGAGGCAATCCCTTTGCGCTCCACAGTCGAATCGAACGTGTATTCGAGCTCGTGCCCGCCATCGTTGAGCGCGAGATTCCACTCCGCCAGTTCCGCGGGCACCGCCGCCATAGGCTCCTGCAGCACCAGCGTCAGCTGCTTCTTGCCGAGCTTCTTCATCAACGTCGCCTTCTCCTCGACCAGGATCAGCTCGCCCTTGTTGATGACGCCGATGCGGTCGGCCATCTCCTCCGCCTCGTCGATATAGTGCGTGGTCAGAATGATCGTGACCCCGTCGTCGCGCAGTCGCCGCACCAACGCCCACATATCGCGGCGCAGCTCCACGTCCACGCCGGCGGTCGGCTCGTCGAGGAACAAGATCGAAGGCTCGTGCGCCAGCGCCTTGGCGATCATCACGCGCCGCTTCATACCGCCCGACAGCGTCTGCAGCTGATCGTTGCGCTTATCCCAAAGCGTCAGATCGCGCAGCACCTTCTCGACATAGGCCTTGTCGGGCCCCCGTGCGAACAGCCCGCGCGAAAACGTCACCGTGTTGATCACGGTTTCCCACCGGTCGCTGGTTAGCTCTTGCGGCACCAGCCCGATCTTCATCCTCGCTTCGCGATAGTCTTCGCGGATGTCGTGCCCGTCGGCGATCACCGTGCCGCTCGACGCGTTGACGATCCCGCAGACGATGTTGATGAGCGTGGTCTTGCCCGCACCGTTCGGCCCGAGCAGCGCAAAAATCTCGCCGGGCCGGATGTCGAGCGACACGGGCTTGAGCGCCTGAAGCCCGGACTTATATGTCTTGGTCAGGTTTTGAATCGAAACAATGGGTGTCATGGCGCGCTTCGTGCCAGGCGCAAACGGATTGTGCAACTGTCGTGCCCGATCGTGCCGCCGGAAATCCGTTTGTGCCACATGGGAAGCACGCGATAGTCTAGAAAGAGCCTCCCAAAACCCCGCAGAGACACCATGCTTCAGACAATTCTTCTTGTGATTTTCGCCGCCGTTGCGATCGTGCTGATCTTGGCCGCCCTGCGCCCCTCCACGTTCCGCGTCGAACGTTTCGCCACGTTCAAGGCGCCGCCGGAAAAGGTGTTCGCGGCGATCAACAGCATGAAAGCGTTCAACGAATGGAACCCGTGGCTGCGCATGGATCCCGCGACCGCCGGCACCTACGCCGGCCCTGAGGTGGGCAAAGGCTCGGCCTACGCATGGGAGAGCAAGAAGACGGGCGCGGGCCGCATGGAAATCGTCGAATCGCAACCCTCAAGCCGCGTCGCACTTAAACTCGATTTCATCAAACCGTTTGAGGCCCACAACATGGCGGAGTTCACACTTGCACCGGACGCGGGTGGAACGCGCCTCACCTGGGCGATGCATGGACCGCAGGCGTTCATGTTCAAGCTGATGGGTCTCTTTTTCAGCATGGACAAGGCGGTTGGAAAATCCTTTGAAGACGGCCTTGCCAACATGAAAACTCTTGTCGAAAAGTGACATCATGAAACGACCGTCGAAAATGTTTGTGCTTGCTGGCGCGATCCTCGCGCTCGCCGCCTGCGGCCCCGCGCCGGAAACGAAGAAAGAAGAAAAGGCAGAGGCGCAGCCTACCGTTGCGTCACCGCCAGCCGCCATCGTGCCGGCGAAGACGGACGCGCCCGCAGGCACGTACAAGCTCGACAAAGCCCACGCGAACCTCGAGTTCCGCGTCAATCACATCGGCTTTTCCAACTACACCGCCCGTTTCACGGCGTTCGACGCCGAGTTGCAGTTCGATCCGGCGAACCCTGCGGCCTCGACTGTGACGGCGACGATCGATCCGCGTTCGCTTGCACTCCCCACACCGCCGGCGGGTTTCCTCGACACACTGTTGAGCGAGAAGTGGCTAGGTGCAGCGGCGTTCCCGCAAATGACGTTCCGCTCGACGAAGGTCGAATTGACCGGCGCGAACACTGCGCGGATCACGGGCGATCTCACGCTCAAAGGTGCAACGGCCCCGGTCGTCTTAGATGCGACGTTCAACGGTGGTTACGCCGGCCACCCTTACGATCCGCAAGCCCGCATCGGCTTTTCCGCAAGGGGCTCACTGAAACGCACCGTGTTCGGCGTCAGCGAAGGCGTGCCGTCGCCAGGTTCTACCATGGGCGTGAGCGACGATGTCGAGATCATCGTCGAAACGGAATTCAACGGCCCGCCGCTCGCCCAAGGCGCCGCGCCTGCAAAACCGCAATAGCTGTCTGATGGATGGGGCTTAGGGAAGCGGCCCCGGCGTACCGACGTCGATCCAGATCTTCCACGTGCCGGNNGTGCCGGCGGCATCGCGCCGCCACACGGTCGTGTAGCGCGTCGTCACGGCGAATGGTTTCCCGTCTTCGCCCTTTCCGGAAATGAGCGCGATGCCCCACGTGACGCCGAGATCGCCGTTGGCAACGGCCTGCACCGGCGCCCACGCCCACGTCGCCGTGTCGTTCTTGAACTGCGCCCGCGCGGCGTCCGGCCCAGTCGCAATCGGTTGACGCGGCGGAAACATCTTACCGTCTGCGTGCATCCGATCGCCGAACGCCGCCGCCGCCCCGCGCTTCGCCGCATCGGCTGCGAACGCAAGGTCGGCTTCGACGATCGCTTTCTCCTCCACCGTCTTCGCGTTCGCGCGCGAAGTGGCCGCCGCCGCCACAATCTTCGCTCGCGCTGCGGCGATATCCGCTTCGCTCATCACGGCTTGCGCGAATGAAGGCGCGGCCATCAATATGGCCGCGATCAGAAGCAAGTGTCTCATGAGGCCGCCCCCCCGAATTGGATGGCCGAACAATGCCCGAGCGCTCGCAAGAGCGCCACGCGTCTCAAGAAATTGTGTTCGAGCCGGATCAGCCGAATACTTCGTTCAAGAAGTCCGTCGTCGCGGCCCAGGACCGACGGTTGGCGGCCTTGTCGTACTTGATCCCACGCTCTGGGGCGTTTGCGCCTTCCAACGTGAAAGCGTGCATCGTGTGGCCGTAGGCGTGGATTTGCCAATCGGCCTTCGCCGCCGTCAACTCCTTTGCAAGACCGAGCACGGCGTCCGGTGTTGCCATCGGGTCATCCCAGCCATGCAGCACCAAGACTTTCGCTTTGATCGGTGCCTGAGCGCCGAGATTGGGCGGCATGAAGATGCCGTGCAGGCTCACCACGCCGCGCACGTCGCCGGTGCCCGACCGCGCCACGTCGAGCGCGCACAACCCGCCGAAGCAAAAGCCGATCACTGCGATGCGGTTCGGATCGACCGACGGATGCGCCTTCGCAGCCGCGACGGCGGCGAGCAAGCGCTGCCTCAACTTTGCGCGATCATTGAGCCACGGCCCCATCAGCGCGCTGTTGTCGCCCATCGGATCGCCGCGCACGCCTTTGCCAAAGACGTCGAGCGCAAATCCCACATAGCCGAGTCCCGCGAGCTGGTCTGCGCGCGCCCGTTCGTGATCGGCAATTCCCGCCCACGCAGGTGAAACCAGCACGCAAGGACGTTTCTGCCCCGGTTCATGCGCGATGTAGGCCTCGCACACTGTCCCGCCATCTTTGTACTCGAACGTCTCCTTGCGCATAACGAGGTCTCCAATTCGTGGGTGTGATGACCGACACTAGCAAACCGTTCACCCACCTGTACAAGGTCTCCGTGGTTGCGCGTTTGTGATGATCCACGCGCAATGGTGAGCAACGATTGTGCAAGCACCTCGCCATACGCGTCATGCCCAATCCCACTGCTGTAACGTGGGACATTTTGGAGATGCGCGAACGCCGCGTGTTCAAAGTCTGCTTCCGCCACGCCATCGCGGCAGCGATCGAGGGACTCAGAGCACCGCTGGTGACCGCCACATACCAGCAGGAGTTGGCGGAGAACCGCCTCGGCTGAAGGCAGCCCAATGCCTTTCCCGGAAAGGGCTCCCGATTCGGGAGCTCTTTGGCTTTGGCGGCCGCTTTGACCCCTGCGTGCCGCTTTGCTAGAAGGCCCCACGAACAACCGCCACAAACCTTAGCGCCGCCGAAGGCGGAGCAGGGTGGGTCCCGAGGGGGATGGCAATGGAACGCAACATGACGCTCTTCATCTGGCCGGCACGAATTAGTCCCGCGATCGCGTGAGCCGCATCGCCAAAGTCCGCGCGCTCGCGCGGCAGCCGAGCCTTTAACACTCTCAATCGAAGAGCAATTTCATGATTACCGACACCGCCGCACCGGCGCGCGAATACAAAGACACATTGTTTCTGCCCGACACGGACTTTCCGATGAAGGCTGGTCTGCCGAAGGCCGAGCCAGAATGGCTCGCCTGGTGGGACAAGATCGGCTTCTACAAACGCCTGCGCGAAACCGCGAAGGGTCGGCCCAAATTCATCTTCCACGACGGCCCGCCCTACGCGAACGGCCACATCCATCTCGGCACCGGCATGAACAAGATCCTGAAGGATTTCGTCGTGCGCTCGCAAACCATGCTGGGCAAGGACGTGCCCTACGTGCACGGCTGGGACTGCCACGGCTTGCCGATCGAATGGAAGGTTGAGGAGAAATACCGCGCTGCCGGCCAGGACAAAGACAAAGTCCCGCTGATCGAATTTCGCAAGGAATGCCGCGAGTTCGCAAACCACTGGCTGAACATCCAGCGCGCGGAGTTCAAGCGGCTGGGCGCGACCGGCGAGTGGGACAATCCCTACGTCACGATGGCGCCGATGAGCGAAGCGATCATCGTGCGCGAGATCCAGAAGTTCGTGATGAACGGCGCGCTCTATCGCGGCTCGAAGCCGGTGATGTGGTCCGTCGTCGAAAAGACCGCGCTCGCCGAAGCCGAGGTCGAGTACCACGAAAAACTCTCGCCCACGATCTTCGTGAAGTTCCCGGTGCGCTCCGGCGCAACAGGCGACGTCGCGAAAGCAAAGGTCGTCATCTGGACGACAACCCCGTGGACGATCCCGGGCAACCGCGCGATCTGCTATTCGCCGAAAATCTCGTACGGCCTCTATCGCGTGACCGCGGTGGGCGAGGGCGCCGGCGCCGCGGTCGGCGAATTGCTACTGCTCGCCGACACGCTCGCCGACAACGCGAAAAATGCCGCAAAGATCGAAACATGGGACCGCGTGAGCGACGTCGATCCGCAAGGTCTCGTCTGCGCGCATCCGTTCCACGGCCATGGTTATGACTTCCCCGTCCCGCTGTTCGCTGGCGATCACGTGACCGACGACACGGGCACCGGGTTCGTGCATACGGCGCCCGGTCATGGCGAGGAAGACTTCGAAATCTGGATGCAGCATCCCGAGGCGCATCCGAAAGAAGGCGAACCGATCCCGCACACGGTCTCCGAAGACGGCTCGTTCTTCCCGCACGTGCCGATCTTCGCCGGCAAGAAGGTGCTGAACCCGGACGGTAAAGACGGCGACGCGAACGGCGCCGTCATCGGCGAACTCATCAAGGCGGGCGCGCTGCTCGCCAAGGGCAAGCTGCGCCACGACTATCCGCACTCGTGGCGATCGAAGGCGCCGGTCATCTTTCGCAACACGCCGCAATGGTTCATCGCGATGGACAAGCCCATCGCGAACCTCGGCGGCAAGTCGTTGCGCGAACTGGCGTTGAAGGCGGTCGACGACACGAACTTTGTGCCCGACCAAGGCCGCAATCGTTTGCGTGCGATGGTGGAAAGCCGCCCAGACTGGGTCATCTCGCGCCAGCGGGCCTGGGGCGTTCCGATCCCGATCTTTGTGCGCAAAGCTGACGGCGAAATCCTGCGCGATGCGGACGTCAACGCGCGCGTCGCGTCGGCGGTGGAAAAGGGCGGCACTGACGTTTGGTTCACGACCGACCCGCAAGAATTCCTCGGCAACAAGTTGAAAGCCGCCGACTACGAAAGGGTCGACGACATCATCGACGTCTGGTTCGAATCGGGTTCGACGCACGCGTTCGTCATCGAACCGGAAATCGGCTGGCCGGCCGACCTTTACCTCGAAGGCTCCGACCAGCATCGCGGCTGGTTCCAGTCCTCGTTGCTCGAAGCGTGCGGCACGCGCGGCCGCGCACCGTACAAGACCGTGCTGACCCACGGCTTCGTGCTGGACGAGAAGGGCTACAAGCAGTCGAAATCGTTGGGCAATACGGTCGAGCCGCAAAAGGTCGCCGACCAAAACGGCATCGAGATCCTGCGCATCTGGGCGGCCTCATCCGACTTCACGGAAGACCTGCGCCTCGGTCCCGAGATCCTAAAGGCGAACGTCGAGAGCTACCGCAAGCTCCGCAACACGATGCGCTATCTCCTCGCGAACCTCAGCGGTTTCAGCGATGGCGAACGCGTTGCGCCGAAGGATATGCCGGAACTCGAACGCTGGATCCTCCATCGGTTGAGCGAACTCGACCAGACGGTGCGCCAAGGCTACGCGGCGTTCGACTTCAACCGCGTATTCACGGCGCTCTTTAACTTCTGCACGACCGACCTGTCGGCGATCTACTTCGACATCCGCAAAGACACGCTCTATTGCGACGCGCCGTCCTCGCTCCGCCGGAGAGCGGCGCGCACAGTCCTCGATCATCTTTTCAACCATCTGACGGCGTGGCTTGCCCCCGTCATGGTGTTCACGATGGAAGAGGTCTGGCGCACCCGTCACAACGGTGAGCACGACAGTGTGCATTTGCGCGTCTTCCCCGCAGTCCCCGCCGAATGGAACGACAGAACGCTCGCCGAAAAATGGCAGCGCGTCCGCGACCTGCGGCGCGTCGTCACCGGCGCGCTCGAAGTCGCCCGCCGTGAAAAGACGATCGGCGCCAGCCTCGAGGCGGCCCCGACGCTCCACGTTGCGGACGCAAAGGACGCAGACCTGCTGAAAAACCTCGACCTTGCCGAAATCGGCATCACCTCGGCGGCAAGCGTCAGCACGGCCTTAGCCCCGGCAGGCGCCTTTAAGCTTGACGACGTAGCAGGCGCAGCCGTCGTTTTTGCCAAGGCGCCAGGCACGAAATGCGCGCGCTGTTGGCGTATTCTGCCCGAGGTAGGTAAAAGCGCCGCGCATCCCCATCTCTGCCTTAGGTGCGAAAGCGCGGTCGCGGAGCACGACGCGAAGTGATGAACGCTTTGAGAAAGTTAAGCCCAGCACGCCTCGGTCTACTGGTCGCGGCGGTGGCGCTTGCGCTCGATCAAGCCTGGAAGGTTCTGTTCCTGCACGGTTTCGGTTGGATCGAAACGCTGGGCCAGGCTCGCAACCCGCATCAAATCGAGTTGCTGCCATTCTTCGACATCGTGATGATCTGGAACAAGGGCATCTCTTACGGTTTGTTACAGGCTGAAACCCCGTTTGAACGCTGGCTGCTCGCGTTCTTCGCGCTCGGCGTGACCGGCTTCCTTGTATGGTGGTTGCGCGGGATCAAGGACACCCGATTGGCCCTCTCGCTAGGGTTGATTATAGGTGGCGCCCTGGGAAATGTGATCGACCGCATACTTTACGGGGCGGTTGCGGACTTTTTTTACCTGCACGCTTTCGGCTATGGTTGGTATGTATTCAATCTCGCCGACACGGCGGTTGTAATGGGCGTCGTGATCATGGCACTTGACCTCGTCATCGGCGAATGGCGTTCTCGGGTGCGCGGCGCGAAGGAGGATCAGACGTGACGACAGTACTGCGTAAGACGGCAATTGTGGTTGCCGTGACGACGATCGGTCTTGCCGGCTGCACGGGTGTGAAAGAATCGCTCGGCGCCGCCAAGCAAGCGCCCGACGAAACGGCGATCACCACGCGTGCGCCGCTCGTCGTGCCCGCAACTTTCGACCTGAAGGCGCCGCAACCAGGTGCCCCACGCCCGCAAGACGCAGACGTCGCCGGCGCCGCGCAGAAAGTGCTCGGCGGCCCCGCGAAGCAGACCGCCGCATCTCAAGGCGAACAGGCCTTGATCACCGCGTCAGGCGCGGAAAAGGCCGACCCCACCGTGCGGCAGGAATTGCGCAGCGAAGTGCGTGAGGCCGGCAAGCGCAAATCCTACGCCGACAGCGTCCTGTTCTGGCGCGGCAAACGCGAAGAGGTCGGCACCCCGATCAACGCCGCCAAAGAAGAGCAACGATTGAACGCTTCGATGCCGGCAAAGCCCATCGACGACGCGCCGGTCATCGAAAAAGGCGCCGCCGAACCCGTCGCCGAGAGCAAGAAGAAGAAGAACAAGGACGACGAAGACGGCGGCTGGTTCGACTGGTTCTGACGGCGGCTCGGTTCCTTGTGGACAAAATTTAGGCGGGGGCAGGGGTCTGCCCCCGTTTCGTTTCCGGGATTGCCCTTTCCGAAAAAAGGGGGAGCCGCTACATCTCGCTTTGATGACCCTGTTCACCCACGACATATCTGCCGCCGTCGCGAAAGGCCCGCTCCGCGCCGCCTTCGAGAAGCGCCTGGGTGAGGCTCAGATTGCGCTTGATCATTGGCGCAAGACTGACGACGCGCAGTTCGCCGCCGTCCGTCATTCGGTCGAACGCACGGACGACCTTGCCCAAGCGACAGAGGTCGCCGATCACCTTTTGAAGAACACCACCGACCTCGTCGTCTTCGGCATCGGCGGATCGAGCCTGGGTGCTCAGACGCTGGCGCAACTTGCGTTCTGGGGGACCCAGGCCTACCAGCCTCGCGCGGGCCACCCGCGCCTCCACATCGTCGAAGGCATCGACAGCGCCGTTTTCCGCACGATGCTGACCTTGATGGATCTGCGCACGACCCGCTTCCTCGTCGTCTCCAAATCCGGGACGACGACGGAGACGCTGATGCAGCTCCTGGTCGCCATTGAAGCGCTCGAGGAAGAAGGCGGCGGCAAATACTTGAAACATCATTTCGCCGGCATCGCGAAGGAAGGGGACAATCCTTTCCGTGCAATCCTGGCGGACATGGGCGCCCCTGTGATCGCGCATGATCCAGATCTCGACGGCCGTTTCTCCGCTTTCAGCGGTGTGGGCCTCGTTCCCGCGCTCATCGCCGGTCTCGACGCGAAAGCGATTCGCGAAGGCGCCCGCGAAACGTTGGACGCTGCGATGGCGGGCACCGCGCCTGCCGTCGAAGGGGCCGCGTTGAGCGTTGCCGCGCGCGATGTCGCGTTGAGCCAAAGCGTCATGTGGGTCTATCGCGACCGCCTTGCGCGGCTACCCAAATGGTGGCGCCAGCTTTGGGCCGAAAGCCTCGGCAAGAACGGCCAAGGCACCACCCCGATCGACGCGCAAGGCCCGGTCGATCAACACAGCCAGCTCCAGCTCTATCTCGACGGCCCGAACGACAAGCTGTTCACGCTCATCGACGCCCCCGCCATCTCCGACGCGAAGGCAAACAGTGCCTGGGCGCAAAAGCACGGTCTGCCGCTGCTCGCCGGCCGCGGCATGTCCGAGGTGGTCGCGGCCCAAGTCCGCGCCACCGCCGAAACGCTGACGAATGCCGGCCGCGCGGTGCGCCGTATCTCGTTCTCAAGCCCGCTCGACGAACGCAATCTCGGTGCCTTGATGATGCATTTCATCCTGGAGACGCTGATCGCCGCCCGCCTCTGGAACGTCGATCCGTTCGGTCAGCCCGCGGTCGAAGAAAGCAAGCGCCTGACGCGCAAGTACCTGGGCGGATGAGCGGACGGATCCGCAGGCTCGCCGAAGGCACGATCAACCGCATCGCCGCGGGCGAGGTGGTCGAACGCCCGGCGTCGGCGGTGAAAGAGCTCGTCGAGAACGCAATCGACGCCGGCGCGAAGAACGTCGACATCACGATTGCGGGCGGCGGCATGACGCTGATCCGCATTGCCGACGACGGCATCGGCATGAGCGCGGATGAATTGACGCTCGCCGTGGAACGCCACGCAACCTCCAAGCTCCCTCGCGACGAAGCGGGTAGCGACGACCTGATGGCGATCGCGACCCTGGGCTTCCGCGGTGAGGCGCTGCCCTCGATCGGCGCGATCGCGAGGCTCACGATCACCTCGCGCGCCAAAGGTGCAAAGGAAGCGTTCGCCGTCGCCGTTGAAGGCGGCCAGGTCGCCTGCCCGCGCCCGGCGCCGTTCGAAGGCCTTAGCCCGCACGGCACGGTCGTCGAAGTGCGCGACCTCTTCTACGCGACGCCCGCCCGCCTCAAATTCCTCAAGTCCGAACGTTCCGAAACCGCCGCCGTCATCGAAATCGTGAAGCGCCTCGCCTTGGCCCGTGCCGACGTCGGCTTCCGCCTGGCCACCGAAGAGCGAACGGTCCTCAAAGTCGCGGCCGAGCCCGGCGATCTGTTCGACGGAAGGCTCCGCCGCCTCGCCGCGATTTTGAGCGCCGACTTCGCCGAAAACGCGCTGCCCATCGACGCCACGCGCGAAGGCGCGAAGCTCAGCGGTTACGCGGGCTTGCCGACCTACGCCCGCGGCACAGCCGCCCAGCAATTCCTGTTCGTGAACGGAAGGCCGGTGCGCGACAAGCTGCTCGTCGGCGCCGTCCGCGGCGCCTACGCCGACGTCCTCGCACGCGACCGTCACCCCGTGGTCGCGCTGTTCCTCGACCTTCCCGCGCACGAAGTCGACGTCAACGTCCACCCCGCGAAGACCGAAGTCCGCTTCCGCGATGCCGCCCTGATCCGCGGCCTGATCGTAAGCGCGCTGAAAGCAGCCCTACACGCCGGCGGAACGCGCAGCTCGACGACGGTCGCCACGAGCACGCTCGAGCGTCTCGCCCCCGGACACTACGCGTTCGCCGAACCGCGCCCGAGCCCGCGCATCCTCGCCGAAGCGGCCGCCTTCTACGAGCCAGCCCAGCGCACGTTCATCGACGCGCCGCCGCTCGCCCGCCCGCTCGACCAAACGCAGCCAAGCAACGACCGCTTTCCTCTGGGTGTGGCCCGCGGCCAGTTGCACAACACCTACATCGTCGCTCAAACCGGCGACGGCATCGTCATCGTCGACCAGCATGCCGCGCATGAACGGCTGATGCTCGACCGGCTGCAACGCGCGATCGCGACCAAGGGCATCGAACGCCAAGCACTTCTGATCCCCGAAGTCGTCGACCTCGACGGCCCTTCGGTCGACCGCCTGACGGCGCGTGGCGAGGAACTCGCCGAGCTGGGCCTGATCCTCGAACCCTTCGGCGCCGACGCCATCCTCGTGCGCGAAGTCCCGGCACTGCTAAAGGGCGGCGACGTGAAGGGCCTCATCCGTGACCTCGCCGATGAAATCGCCGAATACGGCGGCGCGCTTTCGCTGAAAGAGCGCCTCGATGAAATCTGCTCGACCATGGCCTGCCACAGCGCGGTCAGGGCGGGCAGGAGCCTCACGCTGGAAGAAATGAACGCCCTGCTCCGCGAAATGGAACAGACGCCGCTCTCCGGCCAATGCAACCACGGCCGCCCTACTTACGTGGAACTGAAGCTAGCGGATGTCGAGAAGCTGTTCGGAAGGCGCTAGCCCGCGTAGTAGACGCCCGCCCTACGCGGGAAGAACGGCGCGACCAGCTTGCTCGGCTTGAACGGCTTCCACGTGTCCCACTTTTGCGCCAACCGGTCGGCGATCACCCAGAGCGCCGGCGGATGAAACCCAAGCCCGATATGCGTCGAGCGCACTTCGACGTTTTCGCGTTTGTCGCCCTCGCGTTCGAGACACGCGCGCCACGCCACGACGCCGTCTTGCTTTGTAAAGATGGCCGTCGCCGGAACCGGGATCGGCTCGGCGAGTTGCTTGATCCGCTCGGGATTGCGCGGCACGTCCTCGCCGGTGAGCAACTTCCAAATCGCGCCCACATTGTTCGCTGTCGGATCGGCGAACGGACTGCCCAACGTGATCACCATCCGAACGTCGTCGGGCACCCGCCGCGCGATCTCGCGCGCCATGATCCCGCCGCGGCTCCACCCGATCAGCGTCACCGCCGCGTTGTGCTTCGCCTTCAGCGCTTTGATCTGCGCGATCACTGTCGGCAAATCCTCGCCCGGCCGGCGCACGTTCCGCCCGCGGTTCCACCCATGCATGTCGTAGCCGAGCAGCGACAGGTACCGCCTGAGCAACACCGTCGAGCGGTCGTCCGCGCCAAATCCCGGCAACACCACGACCCCATGCTTGCGCCCGAGCGGCGCACTCAAGAGAAACGGCGCCGCAATAAACAGCGTCGGGATATCGATCAACCCGCGCGGCTCCAGAAACAGCAACCGCCGCGGCGGCGGCGAAATGGGTTCGTCCGTCATGAGCCTGAGCTTACGCCAGGGCGGGCGTTAGAAACACCACCTTCGTATCGCCATACGTCCGCTCATCCAGCGCGGAAAACCCCGCCGGCATCGCGAACGCTTCATCCGCCGCCATCTCGGCAACGACGAGCGCGTTCGGCGCAAACCACTTGCCGTCGCGCGCGCTGACCAACGCCATCTCGGCGAGCCCCTTGCGATAAGGCGGATCGAGGAACACGAGATCGAACGGCCCGCCGGCGTTGCCCGGCATGTCGCCCAGCACGGTCGCGTCGCGTCGCCAAATCTTCGTCGCCCCCGTCGCGTGGCACCCTTCGACGTTGCGCCGGATCAGCCCGCGGCTCTCGAAATGATCGTCCACGAAAAGCACATAGAACGCCCCGCGCGACAGCGCCTCGAGCCCGAGCGCACCCGTCCCCGCAAAGAGGTCGAGCACCCGCGTCCCTTCGATCTTGAACCCAATCCCGAAATCGTTATGCGCAAGCACGTTGAAGAGCGCCTCACGCACGCGGTCCGACGTCGGCCGCACGCGCGCATCCTTCGGTGTGGCGAGCGAAAGGCCTCGATGCTTGCCCGCAACGATCCGCATTAGGCCCAGCCCACGCCCTTCTTGATGCCGAGCTGATCGCGAAACACCTTGGCCGGAATCTCGTCGGCGTCGCCTTCTTTCAGCTGTCCCAGATGGAACGGCCCGAACGTGACGCGGATCAGCCGGTTCACCTTTACCCCGATATGCTCCATCAAGCGGCGCACCTCGCGGTTCTTGCCTTCTTTCAGTGCAATCGTCGCCCAGGCATTCCCGCCCTGCTGACGATCGAGTTTCGCCTCGACGGGCTGATACTTCACGCCTTCGATCTCGATGCCCTTGAGCAACCGGTCGAGATCCGCCTGCGTTAGCTTGCCGAACACCCGCACGCGGTAGCGCCGGATCCACCCGCTCGACGGCAGCTCCAACTTACGCGCCAACTCGCCGTCATTCGTCAGCAACAACAAGCCTTCCGAATTGTAGTCGAGCCGCCCGATCGAAATCACCCGCGGCATGCCCGACGGCAGGTTCTCGAATACGGTCGCGCGGCCCTTCTCGTCGCGATGCGTGGTCACGAGGCCCTTGGGCTTGTGATAGCGAAAGAGCCGTGCCCGTTCCGGCGCCGCCACCGGCTTCCCATCGACGGAGATTTTCGCCCCCGTCTTAACCTTGAAGGCAGGCGTCGCCAGCACATGGCCGTCGACAGCCACGCGTCCTTCCGCAATCAACCGCTCCGCATCCCGGCGCGAACAAACACCCGCCCGCGCCAAAACTTTGGCGATGCGATCGCCGTCTCCGACCTCTTTGTCGCTCATGGCCGGGGTTGTACCAGAGGCGTGCGAAGGGCATACGGAAATGATGACGCAAGCCGACGATCGCTGGATGGATGTCGCCCTCGCCGAGGCTGAGGCGGCGGCCATCCGTGGTGAGGTCCCTGTGGGCGCGGTGCTCGTCGGGCCGAACCCTGGCGAGATGCTCGCCTCCGCCGGCAACATGATCGTCGAAACGAAGGACCCGACCGCGCACGCCGAGATGCTGGTCATCCGCGAGGGCGCGCGGCGTCTCGGCAACGAACGCCTGGTCGGCGCCACGCTCTACGTGACGCTCGAGCCGTGCGCGATGTGCGCCGGCGCGATCTCGTTCGCACGCATCAAACGCCTCGTCTACGCGGCTGCGGACTCAAAGGGTGGGGCGGTCACACACGGGCCGAAGTTCTTCGAACAGCCGACCTGTCATCATCGTCCCGAAATCGTGCAGTTGGCCGGCGACACTGAGGCCAAGGCCGCGGCCCTGCTCAGAGAGTTCTTCCGTTCCCGCCGTCAATAAACCGGGTGGCTCTCGAAACTGCCTTCGCTGACGTCGATCGGTAGTTCGCCGACGATGAGCCCGCCGTACACGCGATCCGGGTCGAGATAGAACGCAATCCCCTCCACAAACCGCGGCAGATGCCCGCGAATGCGCACCACTTGGCGCATCCAAATCGGCTCATGCGAGGTCGCGCACTGATGAAAGCCCTCGAGAACGTCCCCACCGCGCGGCCCATGAATGAAGTCTTCCAAATGCCGTCCGGCCAGCGGCTGCTGAAACGCTTGGTCAAGCGCCGTGCCGACAAGGCGGATGCGCAACCTGATCGGGTCCCCACCCCGCTCAACATCGAGGACGAACAGATGCGGCCACAGGTCAGGATCAACTGCCGCGGGTGAAAAGTCCGTGACACGGCTTCGGCTTCGGAGATGCTCCGCCAACCTGCGCAAGCGCAATTCCATGGCCAAATTTTACGCCTTCTGCGACCGAAGCGCAAACAATCCCCCTAGGTTACGGCTTGCCCCGAGGCTAAGGTCCGGCTCATCGTCATTGTCTTCAGGAGGAACAAAAATGAACTTCGATTACACGCCCCGGCAGAAGGAATGGATGAAGCGCGTCGGCGACTTCATGGACAAGTTCGTCTATCCGGCGGAGAAGACTTACAACGACCAGATGGCGGCTGCCCGCGAGAAGGGCAATCCGTGGATCGTGGTGCCGGTCGTCGAGGAACTGAAAGCAAAGGCGAAAGCCCAAGGCCTCTGGAACCTATTCTTGAACGAGAGCAAGCACGGCGCGGGCCTCACGAACCTCGAATACGCGCCGCTCGCCGAAATGATGGGCGGTGTCGGCTTCGGCTCGGAGGTCTTCAACTGCTCCGCCCCCGACACCGGCAACATGGAAGTTCTGGAGCGTTACGGCAACGAATGGCAGCAGAAGAAGTGGATGAACCCGCTGCTCGAAGGCGAAATCCGTTCGGCCTTCATCATGACGGAACCCGAAGTCGCCTCGTCCGACGCTTCGAACATCCGCACGCGTATCGAGCGCCAAGGCGACCACTACGTGATCAACGGCCGCAAGTGGTGGTCTTCAGGCATGGGCGACCCGCGCTGCAAGATCATGATCGTGATGGGTAAGACCGACCCGAACGCTGACAAGTACCGCCAGCAAAGCCAGATCCTGGTCGAAACGAACGCGCCCGGCGTCCACATCAAGCGCATGCTGCCGGTCTTCGGGTATGACGACGCGCCGCACGGCCACGCCGAGATCGTGTTCGAAAATGTGAAGGTGCCCGCCGAGAACATGCTCTTGGGCGAAGGCCGCGGTTTCGAAATCGCGCAAGGGCGCTTGGGGCCGGGCCGCATTCACCACTGCATGCGCACGATCGGCGCCGCGGAACGCGCGTTGGCATCGATGTGCAAGCGCTTGATGACGCGCGAAGCGTTTGGCAAGCGCATCTCCGAACATTCGGTGTGGGAACAGCGCGTGGCCGAAGCGCGTATCAATATCGAAATGTGCCGTCTGCTCACGTTGAAGGCGGCCGACATGATGGACAAGGTCGGCAACAAGGTCGCGCGCACGGAAATCGCGATGATCAAAGTGGCGGCCCCGCGCATGGCGTTGAAAGTGATCGACGACGCGATCCAAGCCTGGGGCGGCGCCGGCGTCACGACCGACAGCGGCATGGCCCGTCTCTACGCCGGCCAGCGCACACTGCGCCTCGCCGACGGCCCGGACGAAGTGCACAACCGCACAATCGCACGCCTCGAGTTCGGCAAATACTCCAACCAACTCCGCATGGAAGCCGCGGAGTAGGAAAGTACAGATCTCACACGAAGATACGAAGATACGAAATTGGTCCTGGCGCGCCCTCGGCGCGCCAGTTCCATTTTATGGTCGCGCAAATGCCCAAATCCTGCGTTCCAGTGGCGGCGGTGTGAAGCGTAAGCACTCAGCGCGCGCCGCGCGTCTTCGCAACTTCGTGTGAGATTTTCTTCTAAGCGGCGCACTCAGTGTTGGCGAAACGCAGCGGCAACATCACCGTCACCGTTGTTCCCTGGCCGAGGCGGCTTTCGAGGGCGAACTCGCCGCCGTGCAATTGCGTCAGCGACTTCACCAGCGCAAGCCCCAAGCCGGATCCGCCGTGCGCACGCGCCGGATCGTTTGCCGCTTGCTCGAAGGGTCGCGCCAGTCGCGGCAACACGTCCGCCGGAATCCCCACGCCCGTATCGGCCACGACGAGGCGCAGGTGCTCGCCTTCCACCGTCGCGGTCATGTCGATGCGTCCGCCCGCGTCGGTGAACTTCACCGCGTTCGAAACGAGATTGAGCAGAATTTGCTTGAACGCGCGCGGGTCGGCATAGAGCCGCAACCCGTCGGGCTCAACGCGCGTTGTAAGCGTGACGCCGCGGCTCTCCACCCGTATCGAGAGCAGCCGCACGCACGCCGCGATCGTTTCGGCGACGGAAAAATCCTCGGGATGCAAGTCGAGCTTGCCCGCCTCGATCTTCGACATGTCGAGCAGATCGTTGATGAGGTCGAGCAGCATCCCGCCCGACTCGTTGATCAAGCGTGCATACTCCGTGTAACGATCGCTGCCGATCGGTCCGAACATTTCGCGCGAGAGGATGTCGGAGAAGCCGATGATCGCGTTCAGTGGCGTGCGTAGCTCGTGGCTCATATTGGCGAGGAAGCGCGACTTCGTGTGGCTCGCGAACTCTGCCCGTTCGCGCGCTGCGTGCAGCGCCTCCTCGAAGTTCTTGTGCTGCGTGATGTCGCGCGTAATCGAGATCGCGCCCAGGTGCGCGTCAGTCACCGGATCGAATGCGAAGCGCACGCTCGTCTCGCACCAAATGTAGTGGCCGTCGTTGTGGCGGGTGCGGTACGCCAGTGTCGCGGTCTTCCGGTTGTCGCGCGCCTCCAAAAGCACGCGCTGCACCATCGCCACGTCCTCAGGATGGACGCGCGTGAATCGCGGTTCCTTCAAAAAGGCTTCGGGCTCGCAGCCAAGCAGCGACTCGACAGCCGGCGAAACGAAGAGGGTCGTGCCGTCCTTGTCGTGGCGGATGATCATGTCGGTCGCTTCTTCGGCGACGAAACGGTAGGCGGCCTCACGGTCTTCGATCGTGCGTTGCGTGGCAACCTCCGCGGTTACTTCGCGCACCACACCAAGGATGGCGCTGACCCGGCCGGTCTCGTCGCACTGCACGTCGCCGTAGGTGTCGAATGTGCGTTCGGGCTCGTCCGGGTTCCCCGAACGCGTCCGGTACTGGAAGGGTTTGCGTTCGCGAATCGCTTTGCCGACGGCCGCGGGGACAAGCGCGCGGTCGTCCGGATGAATCCGCTCGATCAGGAATTCGCTGCGTGGCGGAACTTCCGCCGGGTTGAGACCGAGCATGGCATAGAGACCGGGCGACCAATGCACAGTGTCGTCGGTCAGTTGGTGCCGCCAATAGCCGATCTTCGCCGCGCGCTCGGCCAGCGCGAAGTGCGCCCCGAGTTCGAGCAATTGCACGGCCGGTTGTTGCGCCAGATTTTGCGGCATAGGTCCTGGTTCACGCGACACGAACGCAGCGTACGGGTATTGCGTAAATTTGCGTTGAGTATCGATGCCTAAGCGCGGGTTAATGGCCTGGCTATTCGGCCTCGTGCGCGAGCCGCCAAGCGTGTTCAGCAAGGAATTGGCAAGTATTCCCGAACGTTGCCGCCGTCGCCGAACTGGCATTTCCGTCAAGCCCGCGCTTGTAAACGCCTTGCGCGATCGAGGCGAGCCGAAACACCGCGAAGCTCAAATAGAAAGGCCAGTTCTCGATTCGCGCGCGTCCGACACGCTCGCAGTACCTCGAAACATACGCTTGCTCGCTCGGGATGCCGGTCGCCGCAAAGTCGACGCCCACGAGCCCGCCTTGCCGCGGGTTCTGCACGCGGTACCCCATGCAGTTGTAGGCGAGGTCGGCAAGCGGATGCCCGATCGTCGAAAGCTCCCAATCAAGTACAGCGATCATCCGGGGCTCCGTCGGATGAAAGACGGAGTTCTCAAGGCGGTAGTCGCCGTGTGCGATCGAAATGCTGTCGTCGTGTGGGATGTTCTTCGGCATCCATTCGATCAGCCGCTCCATATCGGCGATCTCGTCCGTCTGCGCGGCGCGGTATTGCGTGATCCAGCGCGCAATCTGCCGGTCGAAATAGTTGCCGGGTTTCCCGAAATCGCCGAGGCCAACTTTCGCGAAGTCGACCTTGTGCAACCGTGCCAGCACGTCGTTCATGCAATCATAGATCGCCGTACGTTCCGCGGGCGGCAGGCCGGGCAGTTGCGGATCGCGAAAAATCCGGCCCTCCAAAAAGTCCATCACATAGAACGCAGTCCCGACCACGCTCTCGTCCTCGCAGAGCAGATGCATCTTCGGCACCGGCACGTCGGTCTGCGCCAGTGCCTTCATGATGCGGTATTCGCGGTCGACCTGGTGCGCGCTCTTCAGCAGTTGCCCGGGCGGCTTCTTGCGCATCACATAGCGGTTCCCCCCGGCGCTGAGCAGAAACGTCGGGTTCGACTGCCCGCCGCCGAACTGCTGCACCCCGAGCGGACCCTCAAACGCTGCCATGTGCGTGCGCAGATAACGCTCCAGCGCCGCCTCGTCGAAGCGATGCGCCGGGCGAACGGGGCCGGGTTCGAAGCTCATGGGCTGACGTAGATTGCGCCGCCGCGCATCACGAACGAAACCCGCTCCATCACTTTGATGTCGCGCGTCGGATCTCGCGGCACCGCTATGATGTCGGCCGTCTTGCCCGCCTCGATCGTTCCGATCGTGCTGGAAAGCTGCAACAGGTCGGCCGCGTTCACTGTCGCCGCTTTCAGCACCTCGGCGGGCGGCATGCCAGCGCCCACCATCAGCGCGAACTCCTTCGCGTTCTGTCCGTGCACGCCCACGCCCATATCCGTTCCAAACGCGATTTTGACGCCGCCGTTGTAAGCGCGGCCGAGCGCAGCCTGCATCAGCGGCCCAACCTGCAGCGCTTTCGCGCGTTGCGGCGGGGTCAAAAATCCGCTGGTCTTCGCATGCTCGGCAACGGTCACCCCCGCAATCACGGTCGGCACCAAATAGGCGCCTTTCGTGCGGAACAACGAGATCGACTCTGGCGAGACGTAGGACCCGTGCTCGATCGAATCCACGCCCGCACGCAACGCGGCGTTGATCCCGCCTGCGCCGTGCGCATGCGCCGCGACCCGTTTGCCCAAGCTGTGTGCGGTCTTCACGATCGCGGCCAACTCTTCGTCCGTGAACTGCTGATCGACGCCCGCGCTAATGTTCGAGAGCACGCCGCCCGTGGCAACCAGCTTGATCACGTCGGCGCCTCGCGCCACTTGCCGTCTGACCGCCTTGCGGCAATCGTCGACGCCGTCGCACGTTCCGCTCGACGCAAAAAGCGCATTCACGTCGTCCTTATAGCCATACGTCTGCGCGTGCCCGCCGGTGGGCGAAAGCGTGGACCCGGCGACGACCAACCGCGGCCCGGCAATCAGCCCTTCGTTGATCGCCTTTCTCAATGCAAAGATTGCAGGCGACCGCTCGCCCAGGTCGCGCACGGTCGTGAACCCCGCGCGCAGCGTGCGCAATGCGTATGCCGCTCCACGCAGCGCTAGATATTCGTCCTCGTTCTCGACTTGCTCCAAGCGGGACGTCGCGCTGAGCTCGCCCAAAATGTGTACGTGACAGTCGATCAGGCCGGGCAGAACGAACGCGTTCTGCAGATCGACGACGCGCTCGCCCGCCGATGCGCGCACGAAACCCGCGACGATCTTCTCGATCCGCCCGTCTTTCACATAGACGGTCTGCTCCTTCAGCGGCTCTTGGCCGGGCACGGCGTAGAGCGTGCCCGCATAGATCAACTTCGTATCGGCAAATGCCGCAGTCGCAAGAACGAAACTGAAAAGTCCAAATAAAAGCGCTCGCATCAGTCCTTAGCTCCCGCGCGTTTCGCATACTCCCAACCAAGGTCGCCGAGCGGTCGGACGGCCGCCGCCATCGTCGCCGCATGCGCGCTCGACGCCGTCCCGTCGCGCACGCGCCCCGCGATCCCCTGCAAAATGCCGCCAATGCGGAAGAAGTTGTACGCGAAGTAGAAGTCGAGCCCTTCGATGCCCGGCCGCCCCGTGCGCTTGCAGTACATCGCGACGTACTCGGCCTCCGTCGGAATGCCGAGCGCCTTCAGATCGGCGCCCGTCAGACTTCCCGTGCCGCCGCCGGTGCCGCCCGGCGGCATCCGCCACTGCATGATGTGATAGGTGAAGTCGGCAAGCGGATCGCCGATCGTCGAAATCTCCCAATCGAGCACGGCGAGCACTTTAGGCTCGCTCGGATGCAGGACCATATTGTCGAGCCGGTAGTCGCCGTGCACGATCCCCGCGCGCTCGCCCGCCGGAATATGCTCGGGCAGCCACGCCATCAGCTTGTTCATCGACGGGATCGCCTCCGTCTCCGACGCGACATATTGCTTGCCCCACCGCGAAATCTGCCGCGCGAAATAGCTGCCCGGCTTGCCGAAATCGCCGAGCCCCAGCTTCTTGTGGTCGAGTTGGTGCAGCTTCGCCAGCGTCTCGTTCATCGCGTCGTAGATCGCGAAGCGCTGCTTCGGCTCCATGCCTGGCAGCTGCGGCTCCCAAATCACCCGCCCCTCAACGCACTCCATCACGTAGAACATTGTCCCGGCGACGCTTTCGTCGGTGCACAGAACGTAAGGCTTCGGCACCGGAAACCCGGTCGGATGAAGCGCTGAGATGATGCGGAACTCCCGGTCCACCGCATGCGCCGACGGCAACAGTTTGCCCGGGGGCTTGCGGCGCAGAACGTACTTCGTCTTGGGGGTCACAAGCTGATAGGTCGGATTCGATTGCCCGCCCTTGAACTGGCGGATGGTCAGCGGCCCCTGAAACCCGGGCACGTGATCGCTGAGGTATGCCTCGAGCTTCGCCGCGTCCAATGCGTGCTGAGGGGCGACATCCTTCGTGCCGCTGAACTGCTCCTGGCGCGACGGCTGAGACATGGGGCGCTTCCTCGATTGCTTTCGCGTCATTCATACCCATTCCGCTCGGGGAGGGAAGGGCGCAAACAAGCTCTCGCGCGACGAGCGCGCGAGCGTTACGTCCGGCTGACCGCCCGCCAGCCGATGTCGCGCCGGCAAAACCCCTCGGGCCAGTCGATCAAGTCGACCGCGCGATAGGCACGGGCCTGCGCCTCGGCGACGTCGCGCCCCAAGGCCGTGACGTTCAGCACGCGCCCGCCATTCGCGACGAGCGCGCCGTTCTTCACGACGGTGCCCGCATGAAAGATCTCGACACCCTCGACCGCCGCCGCCTTCTCAAGCCCGCGGATCACGGTGCCTTTCAGCGGCGCTTCCGGATACCCGCGTGCCGCCATCACGACAGTCAGCGCAGCCTCATCCCGCCACCGTGCATCGACCGTCTTCAAGGCGCCGTCGGCAACCGCAAGCAGCAGCGGTACGATGTCGGACTTAAGCCGCATCATCAGCACCTGGCATTCGGGATCGCCGAAGCGCGCATTGTACTCGATGAGCTTCGGTCCTTCGGCGGTGAGCATCAAGCCCGCATAGAACACGCCCTTGAACGGCCGCCCGCGCACCTTCATCCCGCGCACAGTTGGCAAGATGATCCGCTCCAACGTCTGGCGCTCGATCGCGGGTGTGAACGCCGCGGCCGGTGAATAGGCCCCCATGCCGCCGGTGTTCGGCCCGACATCACCGTCGCCGACACGCTTGTGATCTTGCGCGGCGCCGAACGGCAGCACGTTCTCCCCGTCGCAGAGCGCGAAATAGCTCGCCTCTTCGCCCGTTAGAAATTCTTCGATGACGATACTTTGTCCCGATGCACCGAAAGCGCCCGCAAACATGGAATCGATCGCAGCCGATGCCTCAGCCCGCGTCGTGGCGATAATGACGCCCTTGCCGAGCGCCAATCCGTCCGCCTTGATCACGATCGGCAGCGGATGATCCGACGCATAGTCCTTCGCCGAAGCCGCATCGCTGAACCGCTTGAACCGTGCCGTCGGAATCCCCTCAGCTTCGCAAAGCTCCTTCGTGAACCCTTTCGACCACTCGAGTTCCGCCGCCGCCTTCGACGGCCCGAAGTGTTTGACCCCGGCCGCGGCCAGCCGATCTGCGAGCCCGCCGGCGAGCGGATTGTCCGGCCCAATCACCACGAAGTCGATCTGCGTCTCGCGCGCGAACGCGACGATGCGGTCGAAGTCCATCACGTCGATCGCGACACACTCGGCGACCGCTGCGATGCCCCCGTTTCCGGGCGCGCAATAGAGCTTGGTCGTCAACGGCGACGCCGCAATCGCCCAGCACAAGGCGTGCTCGCGCCCACCGGAGCCGATAACGAGGATGTCCATGGGTGTGTTTTGTCATGGACGGCGAGCGTGAGCCATCCATGACTCGTCGCCGCCGCCAAAAAGGCGGGGATTTGCGTAGTCCCCCGCGTCAGAAACCGTGCAAAGCCGTAATCACTGACCAATGACAGTCACGGCAGGCGCAGGCGGTTGGTTGTTCGCTTCCTTCTGAAGGCCCCACAACTGGTTCACAAGCGTCAGCACGTCGAGGCTGCGATGTTGCGGATATTGAACGGAATGCGCGGTCGTGGCAGAGCATTCTCCTTCGCACAGTTTTGGGATCGAGTAGGTTCGTCCCTCGAAGTCGACCGATACGACGCTCGGCACGTCGCTGTCGCGCTTGACCTGGAACAGCGGAATCATAACTGCTTGTTTCAGCCCATCAAGCTCAGCCGTCGTAATCGGTGTGGCGATCGACATTTCGGTCTGCGCGCGCGCGATTTGACCTAGGTAGTAGATCATGCCCTCGACCGATCGGAGCGCCACGGAAATCTTGGGCTCGACGTGATTGGGTTTGGGCTGACCCTTCGGCGTCACCTCGGCCCCACGATCAACAAACACCTCAACATCATAGCGTCCCTTGTCTTCTGTGCCTGGGGCATTTCGGCTGGCGTTCCCAGTTTGGTGTAAGGCCGCCTTGATGCACTGCTTTTCTCGGTCCTTTTCCGGAGCTGGAGCTGCTGGATCGGCCAGCCACTTCGCAAGATGGAACCCGATGCCACCGCCCTCTGGCTTGCAAACCGCAATTTTCTCTTGAGACACTTTCGCGGCGACAAGGTTGTTTGCCACCAGACTTTGAAAGAACTCGGCCTGTCGGGTCAACGCAGCCGGCAACCGCGATTGGACAACGGTCATGCTCTCCTTCTTTTTGGTCGGGCCAAAACCCATTGCGATCATCGCTCTGAGCGCGGCCTGGAAGCACGTTCGCGCCTCCGACCCGCCGTTGTTGATGAAAACTTTGATCTCAGCGCCCTTCAAGCAGGTGGCGAACGGCCCGGTTTGATTGCCCGTATCGAGCGACGCGCATATAGCTCGCAAACTCTCGTTTGGTGTCTGACACTCTAGCTTCGCAAGATCTCGTAGTCGCGCAGAAACATCTTTGGACATTTCGATTCTATCAATGAACATCAGACTCAAAACTTCAGCCGGCCGACCTGTCGCAGCGAAGTAGCGATAGAGATCCGCGCCCGCGGGCGTCATCATGCCGCGAACGTACTTCTGGTCATCCAGCGTCTGGAGGGCCAACTGATTTGTTTCGGTCGCCTGAAACTGAGGCGTCAACGACAACGCCGCGCGTGCAGCTTGCGCGGTGAGTCCCGCAGGCCCCTGAGTAAGAGTCGTGGCGTCGGTCAGCGGGATCGACATCTGCAGCTGCGGGGCGATCGTTCCGATCGACGTGGAGCCCGTTAGGCGCGAGTAGTAGGTGGGGTGGCGTTGGCTTGCGCGCGCGATGTTGAGCAACAGAACCTGATTGCTCGAATCTGCGACGGCCGCATTGTATGCGATTGTCCGATCGACCATTCCCGGTGAGTATTGGCATCCGCTGGTAAGCGCGGCTAAGCACAACAACGCAGCAAGTTTCGCAATTCGCATTACCATGGAACATCCCCATCTTTGCACGGGATTGTGCTCATCGACTGTGCGACCTGCAATGCTGTGATTCGTGGACGACTAGGAATGTGTTCTTCGCGCACACAATTTCGAGTTGCCTGATTGGCAAGTCGTGCAAGCGCCGACACCCGATTGACTCGTAACAGGAGAAATTGGAGTGCGGTGGTGAAACAAGCCTTTGCCTTGCGTGCTTTCCCCAGCGGCGAGCCTGTCTCTGGTGCGGCTCTCGCGCGGGTTGGTTGGCCGTTGAGCCCACACTCACTAGCTTGGGCGTCCCGCAGAATCGTGGAGCGTCTCAATATGTCCCTGCCCATCCGCAGCATTGCAGCCATGGTCGCCACCGTCGCTTTGCTTGGCGCCTGCCAGACGATGGACGGGGGCGGGCAGGGCGGTTCGCCAAACTGGGCGCGCTTTCAACGCGACTACATCGAAACCGTCTTCAAAGGCGAGCCCGCCTTCGGCGCCTCGCAGGGCCGCCACGAATTCGACGGTACGCTGCCGGATTGGAGCGAGGCTGGCCTGAAACAATCCGCCGCCTTCTACAAGTCGTCCATCGACGCGGCGCAAGCATTCCAGGGATTGAGCGACGAAGACCGGTTTCAGCGCGACTACCTCGTCGCCGTCGCGCGCGGCAATCTCTTCTGGCTCGAGACGGCCGACCAGCCGCACACGAACCCCGCTTACTACATGGGTGCGCTCAGCCCCTCAATGTACACGACGCGCCCCTACGCGTCGGCCGAGACGCGCCTCAAGGCCTACATCAAATACCTGAACGCCGTTCCGCACGCGGCGACGCAAATCCGCGCGAACCTAGGGACGCCGCTCTCGCTCACATTCGTCGACTACGGCAAGGCCGCGTTCGGTGGCCTGGCGGAGTATTACCAAGGCGACGGCAAGAAAGCGTTCGCCGAAGTCAAAAACGAGAAGCTGCAAGCCGACCTCGCCTTTGCCTCCGACGCCGCCGCGAAAGCGATGAAGGATCTCGCGGGCTGGGTCGAAGGTCAGCGCCGCCACGCCCGCCACACGTTCCAACTGGGCGCCGCGCGCTTCGCGCAGATGGTGCGCGACACCGAGATGGTGGAC
>CXWL01008573.1_pt1 | contig 28563 bp, 21 predicted proteins | sample 590931 | NCBI WGS metagenome assembly CXWL01 (sample SAMEA3498368, study PRJEB10139) | groundwater metagenome | biome: water well; material: biofilm material | place: Germany | collected 2015-04-27 | reverse complement strand
CTTGCGATACCTGATCCGGTGCGGCTGATCGGCTTCTTTGCCCAACCGCCGCTTGCGGTCCGCCTCGTAGTCGCTATAGTTCCCCTCGAACCACACGACCTTGCTATCGCCCTCGAAGGCCAGGATATGCGTCGCCAGGCGGTCGAGGAACCACCGGTCGTGACTGCTGACGACCGCGCAACCGGCGAAACTCTCCAACCCTTCTTCGAGCGCGCGTAACGTGTTCACATCGAGATCGTTCGTCGGCTCGTCGAGGATGATGAGATTGGCCCCTTCTTTCAGCATGCGGGCCAGATGCACCCGATTGCGCTCACCGCCGGACAGCTCCTTCACTTTCTTCTGCTGATCGGTCCCGGCAAAGTTGAATCGTCCGCAATAGCCCCGGGCATTCACTTCCACCTTTCCGAGCTTGATCGTGTCCTGGCCGTCGGAGATGATTTCGTACACGGTCTTGTTGCCGTCGAGGCTGCGATCCTGATCCACGTAGCCGAGCTTCACCGTTTCGCCGATCTTGATCGTGCCGGAATCCGGTTTCTCTTTGCCGAGAATCATCTTGAACATGGTCGTCTTACCGGCGCCGTTCGGGCCGATCACACCGACAATGCCGCCCTTGGGCAAACTGAAATTCACATTCTCGTAGAGCACCTTGTCGCCGAACGCCTTGCCGATGCCATTGGCTTCGATGACCACATCGCCCAGGCGCGGTCCCGGCGGAATATAGATTTCGAGATCGTCCGCAACCTGGTCCTGCTTCTGGTTGACCAATTCCTCATACCGGTTCAGACGCGCCTTGCCCTTCGACTGCCGCGCCTTGGGCGACATGCGGATCCATTCCAACTCGTGTTCGAGGGTTTTCTTCCGCTTCGATTCGGCCTTCTCTTCCTTCTCCAGCCGGTCCTTTTTCTGCTCCAGCCAGGAGGTGTAATTACCCTGGAACGGAATCCCATGACCGCGGTCAAGTTCCAGAATCCAGCCGGCCACATTGTCGAGGAAGTAGCGATCATGCGTCACCGCGATCACCGTACCCTTATACTGCTGCAGATGCTGCTCCAGCCATTGCACGGATTCGGCATCAAGATGGTTCGTCGGCTCGTCGAGCAGAAGAATATCCGGCTCCTGGATCATCAGGCGGCAGAGCGCCACACGGCGCTTTTCACCGCCGGAGAGCACTCCGACCTTTGCATCCGCCGGCGGACAGCGGAGCGCGTCCATGGCGACCTCGAGTTCGTTTTCCAACTCCCAGCCGTTGGCCGCCTCGATCTTTTCCTGGATCTGCCCCTGCTTGTCGATCAGCTTTTCCATTTCCTCGGGGCCCACTTCACCGATCTTGTTGCTCACCGCTTCATATTCATGGAGCAGCGCAACCAGTTCCTTCTTGCCCTCTTCGACCACTTCCTTGACCGTCTTGTTCGGATCGAGCTGCGGCTCCTGCTCGAGCAAGCCGATGCTGTAGCCTTTCGAGCGAGTGATCTCCCCGGTGTAATTGGGATCCACGCCGGCAATGATCTTGAGCAGCGAGCTTTTGCCTGATCCGTTCAAGCCAAGCACGCCGATCTTCGCACCGTAGTAGAAGCCGAGGTAGATCTCGCGCAGGACCTGCTTCTTCGGCGGAAATACCTTGCCGACATTGACGAGAGAGAAAATGACTTGCTTGTCGTTGGTCGTGGCCATGATCCTTGGAATCCTCCGCTAGTAATTCACGTTCTTGAGCCGCACAACTTAGCAGACCGCCTCATTCCCGCACAACTCAACCCCTACCGCCCTCGCCGACCAACGTCATGTGGACCAGCCTGGTTAGAAGCCCATTTCTTGCGACAGCCTGACTTCCGATTCGTCGACAATCTCTTCCAGACAGGTGAAGCAGGGGAAGGGGAACTGATTGACGGGGATCGCACAAACCTCGCCGACGGGTGATTCATCCAGCGCCGGTCCGCCGCATTCTTTATGGATCAGGGTTAGCATCGTGAGTCCTTTATGGTTGTCCCAGTACCAGCTTATGAAACCGCTCGACATGCTCCGAGCTGCTGAGCCGATGGTCGCCGGGAATCAGGTTCAAGTCGATCGGATAGGTCGGGGCTTTGGCCGACAGCAGCCGGACAAACTCCCGGCTCCCTTCGGGAAGAATGACTGTATCCTGTAGTCCATGCAGAATCGTCGTCTGTACCGGCCTAAGCCGGTCGAACGTCGTCTGCCAATAGGCTTCGCTTTCCTCGACCCACTTCCAGGACAGCGGCCAATCCTTGTGCAGCGGGTCGTCATCCCAGGGCATCCAGCCGGTGCTCTGCCAGGCCTTCCGGCGCTCAGGAGAAATCTGTTTAGCACGCAGCCCCATCATATTGAACGCCGGGGCGATAAGAATGAGCCGGTCAACCAGTTCGAACTCTTGCGCAATCAGCCAGGCGATCCAGCTTCCCAGAGAATTACCGACAATCGTCGTTGGTGGCCCTTCTTTGAGAAGGGTGAGAACGGTGCGTGCGTCGGCAATCCAATCGGACAGGGTGTAGTCCGTGAACCGGCCATCCGAATCGCCGAACCCGCGCACATTGTAACAGCAGAGTCCCCAGCCCTCTTCCTGACACCACTGCGCCAAGGCCTTGCTCTTATTCCCCCAGCGCTTGGAGAGAAAGCCGGTGATGAAGAGGATCTGCCGGTCTGTGCCTTCAACTCGATCCCCCCGGATCAGCTTGCCGTCAGGGCCTGCGAGTTCGAAGAAATGCAGGCTGCTCATGAATGAGTGACCGTCTTGGTGATGAACAGCCCCAGCCGTTGCAGCACCACTCGCGGAATCTCATGCCCCCCGCGGAAATTGTGCCATTCAACGGACAGTCCCGCATGGGCCAGCGTATCTCGCAACCGTTCTGCCCCGATATAGGGCAGGATCTCGTCCTGTACCCCGTGGCTTTGAAAGACCGGCAGACCTTTGCGCTTCGGCAGGAGCGGCCCCCAGATTGGCTGTGCCAGGACGTTGCCGGACAGTTGGACCAGTCCGGCATAGGGCCGGTCGGTGTGAAGGATGAGGTCGCACGAGAGCATGGCACCCTGAGAGAATCCGCCGAGCACGGTCTTCTTCGGATCGGCATCGAACTTCTGCTCGATCTCTTTCAAGAAACTCAACATCGCCTCGCGCACCTGCGCCAGACCTTTGGGAATGTCCTGCGACAGATCACGCACCCTTCCGGCCGCCCGATCCTGGGCAATACGCGCCATGTCGATGAGCCACCAGGCCCGCGCATCCCCCGGTCCGAAACTCAGCGAGAGCGGCCCTTCGGGAAACACAAACCTCGTACCGGCGGGCACGTTCAGGGCATCTGCCAACGGCACAAGATCGTCGCCCGGCGCACCGAAGCCATGGAGCAGCAGGATCAGAGGCCCTCGACCTCCACCCTTACCGTCCGTACCGCCCGTCATTCGCGTCCGCAACCCGCTGATCTGTTCGTCCCGCATGAGAAATTCCTTACCTCATATACAAATATTGCAACAATGCAACGATGCCATAGAGCGATGACTCGATCACCGGCTGCTGGTAGAGCGGGACGAATGCACCCTGCTCGTTGGCTTCGACTTCATCGGTGATGAACTGGACCTGCTTCATCCGGACATCACGATCCTGGCCGGTCCCCAGGGCCTGGACCATCTGCCGGCTCAGCCCGGTGAGCATGGCGGCTTTCGCCTTGCTCGCCGCCTGGTAGAGGAGGAGCGCCGCCAGCAACGCCAGCAGCACGTTCAGCGCCCAGAAGCACAGGAGCAGAAGCGGGTAGTTCCAGATATCGAAGTAGTCGCTCCGGCCGGCGATCATGATCAGCAGCGCGAAGAACGGATAGCGAATCAGGCGATTCACCACCTCGGTCCTCTGCCCGATCAGATCGACCACCGCCAGGTACTTCAATTTCTCAAACTCCGCTTTCTGGGCCTGGCCCAGGCCGTAGTCCCGGAGATATTCCTCCTGCACCTGATCGGACCAGCCGCCGGTCGAGGCGGTCACCCAGCCGATCCACCGCCGACAGAGCATCACCGCGTCGAAGACCGCCAGATTGAGCAGGCCCACGAGCGCCACGCTGCTGAAGGTCAGAATCCAATCGACCGTGCAGCTCAGGTGCCCCCGGCAGGGATGGATCATCTCCTCGTCCAACACCCAATATTTCAGCGACGACATGACTGCGAGATACAGCAGAAACAGGAGTATGGTTCGCGCCGCACGCTGCGCAGGCTGACCGGCCTCGCGATACCAGGACCAGGTCTGATCCACCGTCGTCGCCGTCATCGTCTCGGCCGGATGGGACACCCGCTTGAGGTTGGTCCAGAACGTTCCGGGTGAAAACCGCTTGCCGGCGGAATCGTCCTGGAACAGAAAATCCTGGCCGATCAGATCGCTGTTCTTCGCGAGATCCCGCATGCCCTTCGCCAGTAGAACGACACAGAGGACCACCACAAGGAGACGAAGCAATTCGCTCGGCCAGATGCTGATGCCGGCGGTCCATGAGAACGGCTCGCCTTCGTCATGACCGGCGAGCAACGCCGTCGCGCCGCCGAAGGCCACGAAAACCGAGAAGGAAGCCAGCAGGAGAATCCCCAGCGCGCCTAATACTTTGGGATGCCCAGCGACCCAGAGCCAGAGTCGTTGATTGCTCCAGGCCACGATCGTGCCGATTATAAGTACGATGACGACACCGGCCGCAATGGCTGTATTGTCGAACCCGATCCCTTGCTTCAGCTGCCCATACTCGTCGGTATAGGCGAGGTCTGGTCGCAGGGGATGGATCGTACGGACCCCATCTTGATCGACCACACTCAAATCCACCGCTCCGTTCCGGCCCACTTCAAAGAGCCTCGGATGGGACCCGGCGTCGTAGAGCCGGTCCTCCGGCGTCATCAACACATGGTAACCCGCCGTGCAGCCTCCCGGTGCGCTCCGCTCCTGCCCGGCCTGCCGGCAGACGACGTGCTGCACAGCCTGCAGCGCGGCAAAGTAGGCCGACGTCTGATAACTGCTGCGGAACGGCGGCACGTCGCGCTGGAGGCTTCCATCCAGCTGCAACCCGAACGGCGAGGCGATCACCATATTGCGCGTCGACTTATATTCGCTCGGATGAAGATGTCGCGCGTCGAGATCCACGGTGAAGAAGATCGCATGGGGAAACGCGGGCCTGAGCGCCTTGATGATGAGCAGGGCATCGTAGGGGTCCGTCCCCAGAATGCCGATCGCTCTGGCGCCCTCCCCCTCTTCCTGAATGCGCGCGACCAGCGCGCGCACATAATCGAGCTGGCTGGTGCCTTCCGGGCGGTCCTGCGTGGCGTCGCCGGCCTGATTGGCAGCCGCGGCTTTGGCAGCCCGGGCGGCTCTCGCCGCATCATCGCCCGGCACTTCTCCGTCCAGACCGCCGAGATAGCTGTAGCGAAAGACATTGAGGGCGAGCGATTCGTAGTCAGCGGGCCGCTGGATTTGCAGATCGACGGCCTGCGGAATGGTCGGGCACCAGCGCTTGATGTCCACCGGCACCTGGATCTGCTTGAGATCCTCTTCCGTGAACGTCGCCACCTTGGCGCAGGCGGCCGCGCGGAACTCAATCGGCAAAGCTCGTCCGTAGAAGGAGTCCCACTCGCCGATGAGAATCACGGCATCCCAGCCGAGCCGGACCTGTCGCCGCTCCAGTTCAGCGATCAGCGATTCGAACCGTTGCTCGTCCGAGCCGACATCGGAGACCAGCCGCATGTTCGCATCGGCCAGCCGCCGATAAAACTCATGCTCGCAATCGGCATAGATCGCACAGGCCGCCCCTTTGCCGGATTCCGCCTTGAGTCCGTAGGCCAGCAATCCTTTCATCGCGCTGGCCCAGGGCGAGTAGAGTTCGATCGACCCGTCGGCGTTCGGCCAGACGGCGAGACCTTCGTGCGGATCGCCGTATAACGTCCCGGCTTCATCCAGCAAGGCTCGATAGGCCGAGGAACTGCGGGGGCCGATGATTTTGAAGGTGACCGCCTGCTGCAAAGATGCATTCAGCCGCACTAACTTGCGCTTGTCGGCAGCGAGCACGCACTCGCCTTTGCCCGTCTCCTGACAGACAAGCCCTTGAGACAGTGACGTCAATGTGGCCAGGAATCCGCGACTGAGAGCGTCATCCGGCAACCAGATGACGAGCACACTATCCGCACGCGACCCTGCCTCTCCACAGTTACGGGTCTTCCTGAGGCGATGCCATTCGTATGGCACCCCCTGAACAGGGCCTCGCCGTTCCCAATCGATAAAGGAGAGATGGCTCTCGTCTTCCGGAGCGTAACAGGCCACGCCGAGAGCCGTACCGATCGCATACCGGTCGCGAAGCCGCGACTCAGTGCTTTCTACGTACGGTCCTCCGCTCGTGGTCGTCAGCAGGACGGTGAGGCGCTGCCCGCTCTTGACCCGTTCGGCGATGGCCTGCCGGAGGGGCCTGAGCCGCTGGACCAACGGTGCTTCTGCGAGGGATGCTGCGCTGGGAGATCCCTTCTCCCGAATCGCCCGCTCCACTGCCGCCACCGGATCTTCCCACAGCCGCGCACGGACCAACTGCTCGCCCGTGCTCTGTTTCATGTCCAACCCGGTGCCGACCGGCCGCGAACTGCGCAGCGGTTCTTTCACCAGCAGCACGCCGGCAATGGCCAACACGAGCGTCAACGCGCCCGCCACCGCCAGCTTCGAATCACCACGAGATTTCGCCACAGGTCGCACGCCTCCAGAGAGGGACAGTTCTGTCACTCTACATCAGACAGAGGAGGAGACTGCAAGGAGTTTCCGGGGAACAACTCGAGAAGAATTAAGCGGATGGGCCGCTACTAGGGAACGACTTTGAAGATGCCGCCGGCGTTGGACACGTAGACATACCCGTCGGCCCCCAGCATCATGCTGAGGAGCCCGCCCTGGCCGCCGTTGTACGCCGTGCTGGTGCTGCCCAGCTGCGTAAGATCAGCCCCGCTCAAGACCACACGGCGGATCTGCCCATCGTTCCAGGCGGTGAACAACAGATTATTCTTGTAGGGCGCAGGATACACCGTGGAATCTTCGGGTATGGCGATGTCCCGGTCGGAGCAATCGTCGGCGTGTAGGCCAGGATCGGATTGAGGAAGCTCGGATTATTTGCGATCCCTCCCACAGTCGGCCAACCGAAATTTCCTCCCGCCACAACGCGATTGATTTCATCGTTATCGCCGGGGCCGTTCTCGGTCTCCCAGAGGTGGCCGGTGTGAGAATGAAAGGTGAACCCGTAGCTGTTGCGATGGCCGAGGCTGAAGACTTTTTGCGCATTGGCATTCGGGTTTGAAAAGAACGGGTTGTCCGTCGGGACGCTGCCGTCGGAGTTCAACCGCAGGATCTTCCCGGCCAGTGTTGTCAGGCTCTGAGCATTCGCCGTATTTTCCACATCGCCGATGACCACATAGAGCTTGCCGTCAGGCCCGAACTGAATGATCCCGCCATTGTGATTGGTACTGGCCGGCAGATTGTCGAGAATAATCTGCTGATTCGTACAGGACCCGCCGGACTCGGTGTAACGGACCACCCGATTGCGCAAGGGGCCCGAGGCCGAATGATAGACATACACAAAATGGTTCGTTGCAAAGTCCGGATCGAGGGTCAGTCCAAGCAGACCCTGTTCCCCGCTCGTGGCGATCGCGATCTGGCAAAACTCCGTCGGGACGAGCTGCCATTGCTGATCAATGATGCGAATCTTCCCCGTCAGGCGCTCGTTGAAGAAGACCCGGCCGTCCAGTGCCAGCGAGAGCCCTACGGGAAAATTCAGGCCCGGCAGGACAGACTGAAGGGTTAGATCGCCGGCCGGCGGCTGGCTGACCGAGAAGGTGAGGGTTTTCGTCGCTTCGGCATTCGTCAGCTCATTGTTACTTTGATCAGCAAGGATGACTCGAACCGTATGGCTCGCCGAGGACAAACCGAAGATGTCGAAAGATGTCGCTGATTTCCAATGGACAAAATGTGTGTGGACACCGTTATAGAGCACGCCGTTGCCGTCGTTGATCCCCGGCCCGTCATAAAACCGGTAGGGCACCAGATCGCCATCTAGATAGAAGTGCAGGTGGGTCTGACCGGGCGTGCCGATCGTGAAGAACTGCGTCGTGAACGAGACCGTGACAGAACCGACCGGAACCGTTGCGTTCTGCGCCGGACTCGCCAGCGTGACGGTTGCAGGATTCCCGGCTACCGGCGGCGGGGGAACCGAAGGAGCCGGAGCAGTTGAGCCGCCCCCGTCCTGCGTGCAGGCGGCGAGCACCATCAGGAACCAGAGCGAAACGAGCAGGCTCCTACCGGCCTGTGATGTGGTCTGAAATATCTCGCTCATGCTCCTCGCGCGGCGGGAGGCCACCCTGCGAACCCACCAGTCCAGTGAGTCGAGTGGCCTCCCTTTTGAACACAGCTTCCAGCCAGAGCATAAAGAGTGCCCCGGCAGAAACCCTTATCAGGACGAACAACTCACCGATAAATGCTTGCCCCAGTTGGGGGGCGCTGCGGCGTAGGCGGCCATACCCGGCTGTTCGCTGTAGGGATCTTGCAACAGCGCCAACAGGCGATCGACTTCCGAATAGTCCTTCTGCTGCGCCTTCTCGATAGCAGTCTGGGCCAGATAGTTGCGCAGGATATATTTGGGATTGACCCGGTTCATCCGCGTCTGCCGCTCCTCGTCCCGGCTCTGCTCCATCCGCAACCGCCCGGCATAGCGCATGGCCCAGGCATCGAACCCCGCACGGTCGAGAAAGAAATCGCGGAGCGGTTCGTTGAGCGAGCCCTCCTTTGATGAAAATGCGCCCAGGGCCCGAAAGCAGTTCGTGTAATCGACGTGGCTCTGCTGCATGAGGCCCAGCAGATCCTGAATTAACGCCGCATCATCTTCCTGCTCCTGGCTCAACCCGACCTTGGCCTGCATCAGTTCCATATACCGGCGTTCGCAGAGAGGGGTGTAGGAGTCCAGTGCCGCTTTCAGCTCTTCTTTTGATGCGAGCGGAAGCAGCGCCTGCGCCAGACAGCTCAAGTTCCACAACCCGATATACGGTTGTTGATTGAATGCATAGCGGCCGTTGTGGTCGGAGTGGTTGCAGATGAAGCCGGGATCGTAGTCGTCGATGAAGCCGAACGGTCCGTAGTCGAGCGTGATCCCGAGAATCGACATATTGTCGGTATTCATCACGCCATGGGCCCAACCGACGGCTTGCCATTGGGCGATCAACCTGGCCGTGCGCTCGACCACCTCAGTAAAGAACCGCGCGTACTTGTCGGAGACGTCGACCAGATGAGGATAGTGCTGGGCGATGACATAGTCGGCCAGGACTTTCAGTTGCTCATGCTGCTTCCGATAGTAGAAGACTTCGAATGACCCGAACCGGACGTGCGTCGGCGCCATGCGCAGCACGACGGCGCCGGTCTCCACCTGTTCACGATAGACTTGATGATCGCTGCCGACGATGCACAGCGCCCGCGTCGTCGGAATACCCAAGCCATGCATGGCTTCGCTGCAGAGATACTCGCGAATCGTGGAGCGCAACACGGCGCGACCGTCGCCGTCGCGCGAAAAGGGCGTCATGCCAGCGCCTTTGAGTTGGAGATCCCATTTTTCGCCCCGTGCATTGCGGACTTCGCCCAAGAGGATCGCGCGGCCGTCGCCGAGCTGCGGGACATAGGTGCCGAATTGATGGCCGGAATAGAGCATCGCCAAGGGCTCCATCCCCGGCACAAGCAGGCTCCCGCCGAACACCCCCGCGAATTCCGGACGCGCCGCTTCCGCCGGATCCAGGTCGATCAGTTCCGCGGCGGCGGAATTGAAACTGATAAGGTAGGGCGGTGTGGAGAACGGTGTCGGGTTCAGCTTGGCGTGGAACGATTCGGGCAGACGCGCGTAGGAGTTATCGAATAAGAGTGCTTCCAATGCACGGCCAGCCATTACCGGCCAAGGCCTTCCAGGTCCCGATCCACTGTAAAGACGAGCACCTTCTCGCCGATCTGGGCGTTGATATCGGTAAAGAGCGCCAGCGCCTTGGCTCCGGTGATGTCGTTCACCTGCTCGAACAGGCGGTCGCGGCCCTGGGCGATGAGGGTTTGCCGGATTCGTTTGACCATATCCACGCCTTCAGCGCTCTTGGCGAGTTGTCGCTCGGCGGGTGTCAACACGCCCCTGAGACGCACGACGACGAGATCTCTCACGATATAGGCCCGCACATCCTCCGGGCCCCGTCCCATAAACTCCTGTTCGAACTTGATGATGGCGTTCCGAATCGCCGATTCGATTTCGCCTTTGGTCAGTCCTTTGTTCATCACACAGCCCTTCCAGCGGCCAAATGAGTAAGGCCGATTATAGAGGCTCCGCCGAGGAGGCCACAAGAACAAAGCCGCTCTGTTGGGCCGAAAGAGACGGGGCAAGGGCCCGAAGGCCTAGATAGCTGCGGGCATTGTACCCGCTCCCTTGACTCCCCCGAGACCAATGCCGGATAAGGGGCATCAGTATTCAGCGCATGGTGGGTGCTGTTCACGACGGTCGCACGGGACAGCAGAACCATCGGGCTGAATCAAACCAGAGGCGGTAGGGTGACCAGCACATTTCGGGCCGGTCGCAGTACAAGCCAACGGTGGTGCGCTGACATCTCGTCGCGCAACCCCGTTGGCTTTTGTATTTTCTGAAGCCGTGAGGTGCCCGTGTACGCCATCCTGATTCCGCTGCTCCCGCTCTTGACGGCGCTCATCGTCGCAACCGGGGACGACCGCTCACGCCGCGCCCGCACGCGGCTCGCCGCCCTCCCGATCGGCGCAGCCTGCTGTGGCGCGATCGCCACCCTCTATCTCGTGACGACACAGGGGCCGATCAGCCTCCGCTTCTACGACCCCGCTTCCGCGGCCTCCCTCACTTTTCCGATCGGCTTCTACATCGACCGGCTCAGCGCGGTCATGATGGTCCTCATCTCGGGCGTCGGCACAGTCATCTACACCTATTCCATCGACTACATGTACCAGGACCCTCACGAACCGCGGTACCTGGCCCTCATCGGCCTGGCGCTGTTCGTCCTGCTCTGCATGGTCTCCAGTGCGAACCTCATGATGCTGTTTCTCTTCTGGCAGCTCCTGAGCTATCTGCTCTATCTCCTGGCCCATAACCATACCCATGCGGGAACGCTGGAAGGAGCCTTCAAGACGTTCACGCTGTTGCGGGTCGGAGACATCGCGTTTCTGGCGGGAATCGTCCTCGCCCACGCCCTCTACGGAACCCTGGAGTTTCCGGCGTTGTTTGCCAAGGCGGCCGAATCATCCGTGACTCTGTCGCCCCTGCCGGGATGGGAGATCAGCGGCGCCACGGCCGTGACGCTGCTCCTCTTCATCGGCGGGATGAGCAAGTCGGCGCAGTTTCCGTTCCACGTCTGGCTTCCCCGCTATCTCTATGCCCCGACGCCCGCGACGGCGTTGCTCCATGCCGGCATCATCAATGCCGGCGGCTTCCTGATCAACCGCCTGGCCCCGCTGTTCGGGCTGAGTTCGACGACGCTGCATGTGGCCTTCGTGGTGGGGACGCTGACGGCGATCGTAGGCGCCACGATGATGCTGGCGCAGAACGACATCAAGAAGACCCTCGGCTTCTCGACGGTCGGTCAGATGGGCTACATGATCATGGAGTGCGGCCTGGGCGCCTTCTCGCTCGCGGTCTTCCATTTGATTGCCCACGGCCTTTTCAAGGCCACGATGTTCCTGAACAGCGGCAACGTGATCCACAAGGCCAGACAGGAAGCGCACTTCCCGCATGCCGATCAGGAGGAAGAAGAACAGACATTTTCCCCGCTCACCTGGTCGACCGGATTCGTGACCACCTTGTTGATTCCACTGCTAATCTTGTTGGTCACCCACGGCGTCCTGCACATTCCCTTGCTGGAATCCCAAGGCACCGTCATTTTCCTCTTTTTCATTTGGATCACATCGTCACAAGCCATCTTGACGCTCACCCGCCTGCGGGCGGTGCCCTCCTGGGAAGTGTCGGCCGCCATGCTGGTCACGCTTCTGTTTGTGGTGTTCATGTATCTCTTTGCCGTCGAGTCCTTCACGGCTTTCTTGTATCCGGATCCGAACGAGGTCGCGTCGTATTTCAAGGCCGCCGCGCTTCCCGGCGGGCTCTTTGACCTCATGATCCTGCTGGCTACGGTCACGACCGTCCTCAGCTGGTGCTATCTCTATCTGCGCGCCCATGGCCGGACTGTCTGGATGCCGCCCTGGGTCGAAGATGCGCGAGTTCAACTCTACGTCTTGTTTATGAACCGGCTGTATGTGGATGAACTCTACGATCGCATCGGCCAGGCTGTCATGCGTATGGCCCATCGTCTGGATAAACCCCCGGCGCGATGATGATGTGTTTGATTCTGAGACTCTATGTATGGAGCGAGCGATTGGGGGCCACGACCGATCTGCTGTAGCATTCGGGCCGGTTCGGTGCTTGACGATGGTCTAGACAACGTACTAATGATGGACCCTGCGAACGGATCTGAAGCGGTCGGCAATCGACGGATACCTGGTCCCCGAGGGGCCTCAAACGGTTTCTCACCTTTCCGGAGTGATCTGGTGCTTGTGTACCTCGTGCTGCTGGTCCCGCTCCTCCCCCTTCTGACGGCCCTCATGGTCGCTGTGGGTGACGATGCATCGCGCCGGGCACGCACGCAGCTCGCCGCCTTCCCGATCGGCGCGGCCTGCTGTGGCGCGATTGTCGCGCTCTATGTCGTAGCCACGCAGGGACCGATCAGCATCCGCTTCTACGACCCGACTTCGATCGTGTCGCTCACCTTTCCGATCGGCTTCTATATCGACCGGCTCAGTGCCGTCATGATGGTCCTCATCTCGGGCGTCGGCACGGTCATCTATGCCTATTCCGTCGGATACATGTACCAGGACCCTCACGAGCCACGATATCTGTCCCTCATCGGCGTCGCGACGTTCGTGCTGCTCTGCATGGTCTCCAGCGCGAACCTCATGATGCTGTTCCTCTTCTGGCAGCTCCTGAGCTATCTCCTGTACCTCCTGGCGCACAATCACAGCCATGCCGCGACGCTGCACGGCGCGTTCAGAACGTTTACGGTCTTGCGGATCGGGGATGTCGCCTTTCTTGCGGGGGTCGTCCTGGCCCATTCCCTCTACGGCACGCTGGAATTCCAGGAACTCTTCAGCCGAGCGGCCGCATCGTCCGTGACGCTCTCCCCGCTGCCGGGGTGGGAGATCAGCGGACCGACAGCCGTGACGCTGCTCCTCTTCATCGGCGGGATGAGCAAGTCCGCGCAGTTTCCGCTCCACTTCTGGCTGCCCCGGTCCCTCTATGCGCCGACGCCGGTGCATGCCCTGCTCCACGCCGGGATCATCAATGCGGGCGGCTTCCTGATCAACCGCCTGGCCCCGCTCTTCGGGCTCAGCTCGACGACGCTGCATGTGGCCTTTGTAGTGGGAACACTGACGGCGGTCTTGGGTGCCACGATGATGCTGGCACAGAACGACATCAAGAAGACGCTCGGCTTCTCGACCATCGGTCAGATGGGCTACATGATCATGGAGTGCGGCCTGGGCGCGTTCTCGCTCGCCGTGTTTCATCTGATCGCCCACGGACTCTTCAAAGGCACCGTCTTCTTGAATTGCGGCAACGTGATTCATAAGGCCCGGCAGGAACCGCATGTCCCCCATGTTGATCAGCAAGAAGAGGAAGAACTCTTCTCGCCGCTCACCTGGTCGACCGGATTTGTCACGACACTCGTGATTCCCCTGGTCATCCTGCTGGTCACCCACGGAGTCCTGCGCATCCCGCTGCTCGAATCGCAGGGCGCGGTCATCTTTCTTTTCTTTATCTGGCTAACCTCGTCGCAGGCCATTTTGACCCTCACGCGGTTACGCGCGATCGCGTCCTGGAAAGTGTCTTCTGCGATGCTCCTGACGCTGCTCTTTGTCGTCTTCGTCTACCTGTTCGCCGTCGAATCGTTCACGGCCTTCCTCTATCCCGATCCCGCCGAGGTCGCGTCGTACTTTCAAGCCGCCCATCTGCCCAAATGGCTCTTCGAGAGCCTGGTGCTCATGGCCACGATCATGACCGTGCTCAGCTGGTGCTATCTCTATCTGCGCGCCCATGGCCGGACGATTTGGATGCCGGGATGGATCTCACGATGGGTCGAGGATGGACGAAACAGCTTGTATGTCCTGTTCATGAACCGCTTGTACGCCGACGAACTCTATCAACAGCTCGGACGGACGGTCATGCGCATCGTCCACCGCTTCGACAAACGCGAACGCGGGTGGTCCCGATGATCGACGCAACCCTTATCCCCTGGCTCTTGGCAGGCGTTCCCTTGCTGGGTGCAGCGTTGAGCCCGGCATTGTGGACCCACCCACACCGGCTCATGGCCTGGTCGGTCGGCGTCTGCGCCGTCAGTCTGGCTTCCGTCGCGGGATTCGCCGGCTCTCTGACGGCTCCGCCCGAAGGCCTGCTTCTTCTTTTCTTGCTGCCGCTCGCCGCCGGGGTGTCGCTCCTGGGCCAGCCGCATCACCGGGACCATCGCGCATCCTGGGTCCTGACCCTGATATTTCTGAGCCTGGGACTCGGTGCACTGACGAGTCAGCCCGTCGTCGGCACACTGTTCCTGATGGCGATCCATGGCTTCGTCATCGTGCTGCTCTATCGCCATCACACGCCGCTCTGGCCCATCTCCTGGTGGGGCCTGGGCGCCTACACGCTCGGCGCGCTCTGCCTGTTGCTGACGCTGGTCGCCGCCCCGCCGCTGTCGTCGATGGCGGCGCTGCTGGCCTGCACGATTCTCCTGCCCCTCGTACCGTTTCACGATGGACATCTCACCGCGCTGACCCGGTTACCCGGCAATTTGCCGTCGTTCATGGTCCTGCTCTTTCCGGCGCTCGGCCTGCATAGCCTGGCTCCCCTCGCGGCAACCTTGCCGGATCCCGTCGTCTGGATGATGAGCTTCCTCGCCTTGGCCGGCACCGTCTACGGCGCCGTCAAGGCGCTGGCACAGTCCCGCGTACGGCTCCTGCTGGCCTACAGCAGTCTTTCGTTCTTTTCGATGCTCTGGTGGTGTGTCGTGACCACACGCACGGCGACGCCACGCGCCGCGCTCTATGTCGGCGCCGTCGGTCTCGTAATGTGCGGGCTCCTGTTAGCCTGGCAGATCATCCGCACGCGCTACGGAGACGACGTAGACCCGCAAGCCATCAGCGGATTGGCCTCCACCATGCCGCAGTATGCCGTGCTCCTGTCGCTGCTGGCGCTGGCTGCCATGGGGCTCCCGCCGTTCGGTGTCTTCGCAGGGTTTATGGGATTGCTGCTGTCGTCCACCGCCGCCTTTTCGGCCGGCATCATTGTGCTGGTCTGTGCCTGGCTCGCTGCGTCCTGGTACATCCTGGACCTGGTGCAGAGGCTCCTGTTCGGCACTCGACGCGCCGACTTGCGCTACGCCGACCTGCTCCAGACCGAGCTGGCGGCGCTGGTGATCGTCGTCTTGACTCTACTCGCGCTGGGCGTGGCCCCGATCAGCCTGTTCGGACCGGACCGGGCGACCGCCACAACAGGCGCCGGCTCAGAACCCGCCGGCGCACACTCAGGATCGCTCGTATGGACCCGATAAACCCGTCGATCGACATCGAATCCAGACGGATGGAGCTGCGCGGCGTGGTCCAACTCGCCGGCGAAGTGATTGCGCAGTACTGGCCGATGCGGACTTTCGTCCACCACAATCCGCTCCATAGCCTCGAATATCTCCCGTTTGAAGAGACGGCCCGGCGCGGCAAGCAATTCATGGGAGGGCATAGTTATCTCCCCGGCTCGCTCTATCGCGAGTATCTGAAGGCGGGCCGGATAGAGGCGGCCCATCTCGACGCCGCCTTGAAGCCCCTCGTCCTGGATCAGTCGGTCACGATCGGCCCGCACCGGATCACACATGGCGAGGTGCTGCGGGCCTGTCTCACGGAGGGACTCTGTGCACCGGCCGCAGAGCCGCTGGATGATCAATTGCACGATCCCGCGCAGGCCGTGATCGACATTGTCGCAGCCAGTCTGTCTACCGAGTGGGCGTTCCCCGACCTCCGCAAGCGGATTCACCTCATCGTAGAGGGCGATCAGGCGGCGCTGGGACGATGGCTCACGCTCTCGCATTGGTGCGACGACACGTTCGGGACACAGATTGTGCGGCAGATCAACGATCAGTTGATCAAGTGGTGTGAGGCCTTCCTGGACGAAGGCCATGCGACCTGGGCGATGCCGGAGCGGGGGAAGGGGCTGTACCATGCCTGGAAAGACCTGGCATCACAGGAATGGTCTCCCTGCGGCATCGCGGACAGCCGCAGAAAAATCGCGCAGCTTCCCGACTACCCTGAGGACGCGTTGCTGCAGAGCCTGGACAGGCTCGGCATTCCCCCGGACCTGCGCCAGGATTACTTGTCACTGCAATTGACCGCGCTGCCCGGCTGGGCCGGCTTCATCAAGTGGCGCGCGGAAGAACGCGATTATCCCTGGCAGAAAGCCTATCCGGTCGGCCTCGTGAAATTTCTCGCCATCCGCCTCTGGTACGCCAGCGAGCTGGTTCAGAAAACCTGCCGTGAAGAACTCGGCATCGAGGGGCGCTACGACGCCGTGGTCGCCTATATGCGCGAGCACCCCGACGAATACTATTTAAGGAGACAGCGGGTCGCCGGGCGATTGCCCGCACTGTATGCCGAAGAAGTGGATCGGCTCCGGCATCACAAGGGAAAGGGCTGGGGACTCGTCATCGAGCGCTACGGGACGGACGTGGTCCCGCGGCAGGAAATTGCCGCACGCCGCGGCGCCGCCAAGCGGCTCGTGGCGCTGGCCCGCTCTCTGGAACTGGATCCGGCGGTCCTGGCCGAGACGCCGCACGCCGCGCTGAAGCAGCTCTTCGACTGGATGGAAGGGTTTCCCGAATCGGACCACGGGCCGGTGTGGCTGAAGGCGCTCGAAGCCGCCTACCAGCAGCGTCTGCTCGCCCGGTTGCGGACCACGGCGCAGCAGCGAACCCTGCCGGCGGACCAGCCGGGTACGAACCGCCCCTATTCGCAATCGGTCTATTGTATCGATGTGCGCTCCGAGCCGTTCCGCCGGCACCTGGAATCAACCGGTCCGCACGAGACCTACGGCTTCGCCGGGTTCTTCGCCGCCTTCATCCGCTATCGGGCCTGGGGAAAGGAGCATGACACCGAACAGTTCCCCGTCATCATGCGCGCGAAGAACGAGGTGCGCGAAATTCCCCGGAGTTACCTCGATCATAAAGTGTCGAAACACGAAGCCCGCACGAAGTGGGTCCATGCCGGTCATACGCTGCTGCACGATTTGAAAGAAAACGTCGTGACGCCCTATGTCATGGTGGAATCGCTCGGCTGGTTCTACGGCCTCCCGATCTTCGGCAAGACCCTCCTGCCGTCGCTCTATCAACGCTGGACGTCGTGGCTGCGGCGCCTGTTTGTGCCGGCCATCGCCACGACGCTCACGGTGGACAAGATGGCCCCGGCCGAGACCGCGGAGATGCTGGCGGCCGAACACCACGCCATCATCAGAAAAGTGCTGCATGAGCATGCGGGATTGCGCAGCTCGCGCATCACCCCGGCCCTCGTCGAAGCCCTGCGCCAACAGGCGCTGAACGGCCAGGCCGACCTGGACTCATCACTTGTGGACGCGGCGAAGCCGGCCGATCTTTCACCGGAGGTGTTGCGGCCACTCGTCGACATCTTGCGGCGCCAATACGACCTCACCGCGCGTGCGGCCTCCCGACAGAAAGAGCGGATTACCCGGACCGGATTCACCCTCGACGAGCAGGCGCTCACGGTCGACACGGCGCTCCGGATGATGGGACTGACGAACAACCTGGCCCGGCTGGTCTTGTTCTGTGCCCACGGCAGTACGTCGGAGAACAATCCGTATGAGTCGGCCCTGGATTGCGGCGCCTGCGGCGGCAATGAAGGAAATCCGAATGCCCGCGTCCTGGCGATGATGGCGAACAACCCGCGCGTGCGCGAACGGCTGGCCAAAAACAAGCTCGTGATTCCATCCGATACGCATTTTCTGGCCGGCCAGATGGATACGACGACCGACGAGGTTCGGCTCTTCGACCTGGAAGATGTGCCGCCCACCCATCGCGCCGACCTGGCACGTCTACAGGAAGACCTGACAGAAGCCTCCACCCTGACGAGTCAGGAACGGTGTACGCGCTTCCCTGAGGTTGAGCAGCCGCTGGACGAGGGAGCCGCTGAATCGCACGTGCGGAAACGGAGCGTAGACTGGAGTCAGGTCCGGCCGGAATGGGGCCTCTCGAGCAATACGGCGTTTGTGATCGGGCGACGGGAGCTGACGAGGGGGCTCAACCTGGAAGGACGGGTGTTTCTGCAATCCTACGATGCGCGCCAGGATCCGAACGGCCGTCTCCTGGAAGTGTTGTTGACCGGCCCGCAAGTCGTGGCGCAATGGATCAACATGGAGCATTATTTTTCCGCCGTGGACAACGACGTGTACGGCAGCGGCAGCAAGATCTATCATAACGTCGTGGGGCGGATCGGGATCATGTCGGGCCCCTGGAGCGACCTCCGGTTGGGATTGGCCAAACAGACGGTGATGAACGGTGACGTCCCGTACCACGAACCGATGCGGCTCCTGAGCATCGTCGAGGCGCCGCGCGAACGCATCGACAAGCTGATCGAGCGGCACGAAATCCTGCGGCACTATTATCATAACGAGTGGGTGCATCTCGTCGCCCTCGACCCCGATGACCGGGTATGGTATCGGTATCGCCCCACGGGCGAATGGGTTCGAATCGACGGGACTCTTTAACGAACGGACATTCTCACGTGGGCACAGATAAGGAAGGAGTGCACAAGATGGGCGCGTTGACATTGCATCCGATGAAGGAGATCCGCGTGATCGTCGCGGGAGAGCACCAGGCCTTCGTGACCGAGTTGCTGGATCGCGTGAAAGCAACCGGCTATACCATCATCGGCAACCTGTCCGGCAAGGGACACCACGGCATCCGCGAAGCGCACTTCATGTTCAGCGAGCAGGAAAGTCTTGAGATGATCATGACCGTCGTCCCCGAGGACAAGGTCGAGCCGATCCTCTCCGGCCTCCGGCCGCTGTTTGAAAAGCACTCCGGCGTCATGTTCGTCACGGACGTGTCGGTGAGCCGCCAGGAATATTTCGGGAAGAAGGTCAAAAGCGCCTAGCGGAACCGCCCGGTATCCGCCCTTGTCTTCCGCGCCTCGACTTGTCTAGAATGGGCCCCTCGCACGCAAGGAAGGGGAGAACGGCATGAAGGGGTTGCGTTTCGAACGGATCGGCAAGGGTCGCTACTACAACGTAGTCTTCCACATCGGAAGCACCTACATTCCCGTGAGCGACGACACGGTCGAAGAACTCCGGACCCAGAGCCTGCTGCCCGCCGAACGTTTCCTCGACCTCCTCGTCGACCGCGTCGGCTACTCCTCATACCTCAAAGATCAGATCCGCACCGAGCTGAAATCCTCCGGCGACCCGGTGACGCAGATCACGGTTTTGCAGGGCGCGATCCGCGAGCTGTAATCGGCTGCTGAAAACTCCCTCCAGCTGCGTTTTCAGACGTCCGTCCACCTAGCCGGACAAAAATAGTACCCCTCAGCGTCCAAACTCCCTGCGGCCTTGTTGGCAGAAGTCTTGAACAGCCGCGAAAGTTTGGCTGTGACCTTGTCGCCAATGACAATCTCAAACTGCGAAGTCTTGAGTCTCAATCTTAGGCCATGTTGCCAAGGCTTTCGTTTGCAGCTGTGACGACTTGGCAAGATCGGCCAGGTAAGCTGTTAGAAGTGTGTCGAGATCATCGAGAAAATACTCGAGGCCGAAGTTTAACTTGTTTGCCCCCGAGATTTGGTAATGGTGAGTGCGTGGAAGCTGCGGAGCACCCCAGTGCAACAGATATGTGTACTCAAGACCACTTTTGCGATCATGCAGACGTCGTGGTCGGGAGGTGTGCATCAGCGTATGACGGAATAGCTTGATAGCAAGAGCATCGGCTAACGGATCCCTCGGTAAGTAGCATTTTAGGAAGGCGCGCATTCGAGGCGATTGATCCTCGGTAGCACCTCCATCCCATAACCTGGAATAAAGGTCGAGTCTTGCAAACCCGGCCATCACAAAAGCCCACAAGGTAGCCGGAAAGTGGTGAGTTTGTACCCTCTGGGGTACGTTGAGGATCTGAACGGTGAGAGAACGCAGCTGGCGGACTTTTTCAGTATCCTGCTAATCCGGGACCTGCCCTTCTTGAAACAGCTGATTCATGATCGCGTTGCGCATTTCGGGGTCGCGGTAGTGCTTTACGGCTTTGGTGTAGTTTTCCATCGCGCTCTGGCGCTTGCCGCGGATGGCGTAGAGCTCGGCGATGCCGTGATAGGCCCGGGGGTCTTCATCGTTACACTTCAATGCGCGGCTGAATAATTCCTGCGCGTCCTGGAACTGCCGCTTTCTGAGCGCGAGCCAGCCGAGCGCCGAGTGCGCCGAGCCGAACTCGGGGTTGGCTTCCTGCGCGTCACGATAGGCCCGTTCGGCCAAATCCAACCGCCCGCGCGTTTCATAGAGCCCGCCCAGCGCGAAGTGAACCTCGGCGTCTTTCGGATTGAGTTTCAGCGCCGTCTTGTACGACTGCACGGCCGGTTCCATCTTGCCTTGTTCGGCCAGGGCACAGGCGAGATTGGCGTGCGCAATGTGGTCGTCGGGGTTGAGCTTGATGACTTCGCGATATTGCGGGATGGCCATCTCCAGGCGGCCCTGCTCCTGATAAGCCACGCCGAGATTGGTGCGGGCCGGGGCATAGTCCGGCGCAAGCCGCACGGCTTCGCGATATTCTTTAATCGCCATTTCGAGATGATTCGCCCGCTCGTGGATCTGCGCGAGAAAGTAATGCGGGTAGGCCGATTCCGGGGCGAGCTTCGCCGCCTCTTTGTAGGACTTCATGGATTGTTCCGACTCGCCGGACTGGGCGAGGAAGAGTCCCATGATCAGATGGGCGTGGGCGTTCTCCTGCTGCCGCCCGACGAAGGCTTCCACCCACTGCTTCACCTCGGCGATGTCATCAGCCTCATGCAGGCAGCGGGCATGCGCCTGCCAAGCTTCGGCGAACTGCCCGCGCACGAGATGCACGGCGTTCAGCGCGAAGTGCGGGCGGGGATCTTTTTCGACCCCCGTTGGTAGATGGCGAGCCCAGGCGCGGGCCTCCTGCTCGGCAACATCCCATTGCCCGGCGAGGAGTGCGGTTTCACATGCGGTTTGATGATCGGGCATGGCGTATCGGAATTTATCTGGTCAAGGTGTCTTCGATATCGGGGGATGTGGCCTGGATGCGATTTCCTAACATCGGATACCGCGCAGCCATCTTCTGTTTCATCAGCCAGGCAATGGTGCGATAGGACCAGTGGCCTTTCACACCGGAGCGGAGCTTGGCGATGTATTCAGCCTCGGCATAATCCATCTTGAAGAGGCAGCGGACTTTGAACCCGAAGGGGATGGCGTAGAGCGACCCTTCGGCGCTGGCCTTCTTGAGCTGTTCGATATCGCTGCGCACGGCATCCATAGCCTGCCGGTATTCTGAATCCAACCCCGCCTGCACGAGCGGCGGCGGCACGTCGTAGCCGTGGATCGTCGTGAAATTCTGCTGGATCTGCTGGCAGCGCCGGTGCCGGTGCATGTCGCGCCAGCCGCCGATGTCCATCAGGATGTCGAAGGTGAAGGCGTAGCCGCTGCGGAATTCCTTGATGAGTTCGTCGTAAGGTCCCCGTGAACTCATGCCGACTTCGATCGCGTCCTGCTTCTGCTTGTCGGTCCAGTCGCGGACGACGGCGAGGATCTTGCGATAGGGCGCGTGCGTGGCGCGATAGAGTAACGTCGTGACGATCTCATCGATCGGGTCATGGCCTTCGATCAGATCGACTGATTCCTGTTCGCCCCACGATGACGGTTGATCCAAACCCATACCTTTGAGGGCCTCTTTCGCGTACCGGCCCAGCTCCTGATACACCGATGATTGATAGTCGTTCGGTTTCGCATGGCGCGCAAGGGTCGGGGCCATGGGTTCGGTCATTCCTGCTGCCTGGCCGCTCAACTCGCCCCACACGTTCATGGGGGCTCGCTGGCAGGCATCCTTGAGATCATCCGCGATGAGGCGCAGCTCCGGCAATTGGGAAGAGAGCAGGCGCGTGATCTGCTTTTCCAGAGTCCTGATGCTCACGACCTGCCCGACATTGGTCTTCGCCGCCAGCGGCAGGAGATAGCGCGTGACGTCGAACGCCCGCGCGGCAATGGTACGCTGATAGTCCGCCGGCTTCATCGATTCGGGGCGCGGTTCGCGCTCGGTGAGAAACTGGGTCAGCTGCGGATGCAGAAGACGATAGACTTCGGACAGGCTCCGCAAGATACCTTCGTAGGTTCCTTCGGTCTCGGACCCGCGCAAGGAGTCCGGGATATACCAGCTGCCCGAGGCAAAATTTTGATAGCGGCTTGATTTCGCCTGCCCGTCCCATAGCGGTTCGTCTTCGAGACGGATGGCGGCGAGTTCGGAAATATTTTCAAAACAGATGATGACATGGCCCAAGTCGGCGATCGAGGCGTGGCCGTAATCAAAATAAAACTGGTCCCAGAATTTTTCCGAGGAGTGACCGTGGACCCACTTGATACTACTCTCGATCGAATCGGGCGAGCGGCTGTACCGCGCCAGGGCATAGGCGGATTTCTCCGGTGGCATGGGCGCCACGGCGATCACGCGCCGGCTGGATTGATCCTGACTCATCGACCCGAAGACCTCACGAGGCTGCTGACAATCACAAGGGACGAACTATACCCCCCGACTGTCTGAGGCGCAAGGCCGCTCCGTTGACTTGGCTCGGAATGCGCCGCTATAGTCCCGACGTTTTGCCTATGGTGAGGACCGACGATGATCAAGGGTATCAAGGGCGTTAAAGATCTTCTTCCGGAAGAGACCCCGCGTTGGCGTCTCATTGAGGAGAAGGCCCGGTTCTGGGCCTCGACGTTCGGCTTTCACGAAATCCGCGTGCCGATCTTCGAGGTGACGACGCTCTTTGCCCGCAGTATCGGGGCCTCGACGGATATCGTCGAAAAAGAAATGTATACGTTTCAGGACCGGGACGGGACGTCGCTGACATTGCGCCCTGAAGGAACGGCCGGAACGGTCCGAGCCTTCATCGAACACAATCGCGCGGCCGAGCCGCTCCCTCAGAAATATTGCTACCTCGGGCCGATGTTCCGCCACGAGCGTCCTCAAGCCGGGCGTTTGCGGCAATTTCACCAGTTCGGCGTGGAATCCTTCGGCATGGCCGATCCGCGGGCGGATGTGGAAACGATCGCCCTGCTCTGGCAGTTACTATCCGATCTTCAACTCCCTGCGCTGACTCTGGAAATCAATAATCTCGGATATACGAGCGACCGGGAAGCGTATCGGCCGGTGCTGGTCGCCTATCTCCGCCAACGGGAAAGCCAACTCTGTGCGAATTGTGTGAGACGCATCGAGACCAATCCCTTGCGTGTCCTGGACTGCAAGGTGCCTGATTGCCGGGCCGCCACGGATGCCGCCCCGACGCTGGCCGGATCGATGGCGGAACCGGCCACGACCTATTTTTCAAAGGTGCTGGAGGGGCTTCAGGCAATCGGGATTCCCTATCAGTTGAATCACCGGCTGGTTCGGGGATTGGACTACTACTGCCTGACGACTTTTGAAGTGACCACCACCAGTTTAGGGGCTCAGAACGCCGTAGGAGCCGGCGGGCGTTACGATGGTCTGGTGGAGACTCTGGATGGTCCGAAGACCCCGGCTGTGGGCTTTGCGGTCGGAATTGAGCGTATCTCGATGATGCTGCCGGAATCACTCACTCCGCCTTCTCCCGGAGAGAAGACGGTTTATGTGGCGGCATTCGGGGAAAGGGCTACCCTTCATGGTTTGAAGATCCTCCAGGATCTTCGTCTAGCCGGTGTGCGAGCCGTGACGGATTTCCGGTCAGCTACGTTAAAAGCGCATCTCCGCCAGGCCGATCGTTTTGTCTGCCGCTATACCCTCATTCTCGGAGACGACGAACTCGATAAGGGCACGGCAATCCTCAGAAATATGGAGACAAAAGATCAGCAGGATCTGCCTCTTTCCACGCTCGTCACCGCCCTTTCAGCACGAATCCTTCCTTCCTAGCCCGACAGTTTTTGCGGTTGACTTTCCCTTCAAAACTTCGTAGTCTGGCCCTCTGGATAATTATTACAAGTTATTGATTTATCAATATAAATATCTGTGAATTACCTATGAATTCAAAGAAGCTCGGGCTGCTTCTTTCAGTCCCTCCGACCCATCCAAGCGTTGAAACAGTTTATCGTCTTTCTCGCGCGGCTCTGCAGCGCAATACCGAAGTGTATTTGTACCTGATCGATGAAGGGGTAAAAAATATTTCCGACACCCGGTATCAGGAACTGGCGACGGATGGTGTGAAACTGTTTGCCTGCGCGTATGGATGCCAACAGCATCATGTCCCGACTGACGGGATCCATTCCAAGATCTCGTTGTGCGGGCTTGTCGTGCTGTCCGGGATCATCGATGCCTGCGATCAGTTTCTCGCATTTACATAAATTGAAGGTGTGTGACCGATAATGGCTAAGAAAATAGCCGTGGTGATCAGGGAAGATCCCCGTACAACCCATCGTCCGGTGGAAGCGTTACGTATTGCGCTCGGACTGGTTGCCGGGACTCATGACACCACAGTTGTGCTGCTGAATGACGCCATCCGTCTGCTTTCGGAAGATCTCGATGACGTCGTTGATATGGACATCCTGGAAAAATACCTTCCCTCGATCGAACATCTTGAGATTCCTTTTATCTTACAATCGGATGCGGATCGATCATTAGTGCAGGAACAGTTTGCTGTGCAGTATCAGACTGCCGACTATATCCGGCGTTTTCTCACTGAAGTGGATAGAACTCTCGTCTTTTGACCGTTTTTCGAGAGGTAAGTGCGATGGCGTCTTGTTTGTATCTACTCCGTGAGCCGGTCGAACGTCTTGAAGCAAGTCTCTTTGCTTCTCAGGAAGCCGCCTATGTTCTGCTTGAAGGCGGACTGCCTGTTTCTTCGGCGAGTTTTGCTGAAAAGATGCCTGAGACCGGTTCGACCGATTCTTCTCATTCCGGCAGTTTGACGGACCAGGATCTCCTTGAATTGGTATTTGCCCATTCGAAGGTTATCGTGCTCTGACTTCTTATTATCTTTACCAAGATAAGAAACTCGTAGGAGTAGTCGGAGTCGTAGTAGGGAGAAGAATAGTGGGAATAGCTCGTAGCTCATTGGAAAGATAGAACAAGCTTGTCGGACTTCCGTCTGATGAACTTGTGGATTTCCTCCGTATAGGCCTGCGGAGTCAGATGGTATAGGGTGTGTGTCACGGTGGATAGAAAAAATCCAACTCGACAATACACGGGAGTACGTGGTAATCAGCGATTCCTCTCAGGTGACATTTTACTTGGAATTATGAAGAGAGTTATTACGTTGTCCACAGGTGTGTACAAACCTGTGTATAGGAATTCTGTGGGGTTATGAGCGTCGATACGGTTTGGCAAGAAGCTCTTCACTTCATCCAGGGCAAGGTACCGAAGCAGGTCTATGACACCTGGTTTATCCCGGTGCACCTGGATCGGATCGAAGATTCGACTGCTCATATCGGTGTTCCGAATAAATTCTTCGGCGATTGGCTGGGGACTCACTATGGTCCGCTGCTCGCCGAGGCTGTGTCGACCGCCCGTGGCGGCGGAGATGTGGCCGTGTCCTTCATCGTACATCAGAAATCTGCGAAGCCGCTCGCCGGAGCTCCCGCCCCTGAAGTCGCGAAGCCGGCCGCACAGCCTAAACCGCGGCGGGGCATTCAGCTCAATCCGAAGTATATTTTTAAGAATTTTGTCGTCGGCGCCGGGAACCAGTTCGCGCATGCCGCTTGTATGGCGGTTGCTGAACAACCGGGGAAAGCGTACAACCCTCTCTTTATCTATGGGGGTGTGGGCCTTGGAAAGACGCACTTGCTGAACGCGATCGGCAATCATGTGGCGGAACGAACCGATCTCCGGATCGCCTATCTGACGACCGAGCAGTTCACCAACGAGGTCATCAACTCCATCCGCTACGACAAAATGACGGATCTGCGGAAGCGCTATCGGCATATCGATATGCTGATGATCGACGACATCCAGTTTCTGGCCGGCAAGGAGCGGACTCAGGAAGAATTCTTTCATACGTTTAATGCGTTGTATGAGGGACATAAGCAGATCGTCCTCTCCAGCGACCGGTTTCCGAAGGACATGCCGGACATCGAAGAGCGGCTCCGGTCCCGCTTTGAATGGGGGCTCATCGCCGATCTGCAGCCGCCCGACGTGGAAACGCGGATCGCTATCCTGCGGAAAAAATCCGAGGATGAAGGGGTGCAGCTGCCCGAAGACGTCATCCAGTATCTTTCGACGACCCTGAAGAGCAACATTCGCGAACTCGAAGGCAGCCTGGTGCGATTGGGAGCTTTTGCGTCGCTGACGGGGCAGAAGATCACGCTGGAGATGGCGAAGACGGTCTTGCGCGATCTGATCGGAGACAAAAAAAAGATCGTGGCGATGGAAGATATTCAGGATGTGGTCTGCACCCAGTTTCACGTGAAGATCAACGAGCTGAAGTCCCGCCGCCGCAGTAAGACGCTGGTGCATCCCCGGCAGATCGCCATGTATCTCTGCCGCGAGCTGACCGACGCGTCCTATCCGGAGATCGGCCGCCACTTCGGCGGTAAGGATCATACGACGATCATCCATGCCTGCCGCCAGGTGGCGAAGGCGAAGGACNNCCGATTCTCTCCAACATTCTGCTGGAAGCCAAACAGGACGGCGTTGAGATTGTCGCGACGGACTTGGAAATCGGCATGCGCGGACTCTATAAGGCCACGGTGCTGCAACCGGGCGGCGTGACCGTGTCGGCGCGCAAGTTGTACGAAATCATCAAGGAGTTGAAGGCCGGCGAGATCGAGTTGACCTCGGGCGACAACAACTGGACGACGATTCAGGCGGGTAAGAGCCAGTTCAAGATCGTCGGCCTGCCCAGCTCCGAATACCCTGCCCTGCCGGTGATCGATCGCGAGGGGTTGATCCCGCTCTCCGGCGCCGGGCTGTTGGAACTGATCCGGAAAACGTTGTTTGCCGCAGGGGACAATGATGCGCGCTATATCCTGAATGGCCTGCTCGTGACCCTGGTTGTGACGGACAAGAAGACCTCGCTTCGGCTTGTAGGCACCGACGGCCATCGTCTGGCCGTGACCGAGCAGGAAGTCGGCAAAGCCGGCAAGGGCGCTCCGCAGGAGATCAAGGCCATCGTCCCGAAGAAAGCGGCGCAGGAAATGCGGCGGCTGCTGGAAGAGGGGGGCGAAGGCGAACCGCTGATCGGCTTTACCAAGAATCTCATGATCTTCCGGAAAAGCGGTCTGCTCATGACCTCGCGCCTGATGGAAGGGAACTATCCCAACTATCAGCAGGTCATCCCCAAAGAGGGCGGCAAGAAAATCAGCGTGAATCGTCTCGAACTGGAAAGCGCATTGCGGCGTGTGTCGGTCCTGTCGAAAGACAAGGCGAACGCCGTGAAGCTTTCCTTTGCGCCGGGCCACATGGTGCTGTTTTCCAGCAACCCGGATTACGGAGAAGCGACCGAGGAGTTGGCGGCGACCTATGACGGTGAGGCGCTGCAAACCGGGTTCAACGCCCGGTACCTTCTGGACGTCTTCAGTGTCATGGATAGCGAAACCATCTCGTTGCAGATGGAGACGCCGCTCAGTCCTTGCTTGATTCAGGAAGCCGAGAATCCTGGGTTCAAGTGTGTTGTGATGCCGATTAAGATCTAGGCGGATGATGAACATGCTCACCAGCGTCGTTCTCGGCTCAAAGAAATCCTCAACGTACCCCAGAGGGTACGCCTCTGGTTTCTTTTCGCCTGCGGCCTTGCCGGATGAGCATGTTCATCATCCGCTGAAAAACAAGACCAGAGACTAGGAGACGGATGGCCACGAACGAGTCGATCAGCAAGCCCAAGTCGGACAGTTACAACGCCGACCAGATTAAAGTTCTCGAAGGTCTCGACGCTGTGCGGAAACGCCCGGCGATGTACATCGGCAGCACGGGCGTCGACGGCCTGCACCACCTCGTCTACGAAGTCGTCGACAACAGTGTCGACGAGCACATGGCAGGATTCGGCGAGACGATCGAAGTGACGATTCACATCGATGGGAGCGTCACCGTCGTCGACAACGGCCGGGGCATTCCGACCGGCATGCACTCCACGCAAAAGAAATCGGCTGCCGAAGTGGCGCTGACCGTCCTCCATGCCGGCGGAAAATTCGAGCAGGGCGCCTATACGGTGTCCGGCGGTCTGCACGGTGTCGGCATCTCCGTCGTCAACGCGCTCTCCGAATGGCTGGAGTTGGAAATCTGGCAGGACGGCCAGGTGTTCGGGCAACGGTATCAGCGCGGCAAACCCGATGCCCCGCT
>CXWL01003214.1_pt1 | contig 28567 bp, 22 predicted proteins | sample 590931 | NCBI WGS metagenome assembly CXWL01 (sample SAMEA3498368, study PRJEB10139) | groundwater metagenome | biome: water well; material: biofilm material | place: Germany | collected 2015-04-27 | reverse complement strand
CGAGTGTCGAAGCATTCCTGAAACCCCAAAATCGAGCACCTTTCCATCAAGGCGGCGATCAAAAGCGATCGCTGTGTAGCATAAGGGGCAGAAAGTAATGGAGACTGGCTGGCCCTGGATCTCGTCGTTGACGATCTCATGCCACATCAATATCTGAAGCGGATAGGCCCTAGATTCCCTTTTATTGTCAATGAAATTACCGGCTCGTTGCTCTGCAGCCACTTGGATGCATCCGCCACTGATACGAACTTGGGCGAACCGATCGCTGGAATTCCGTCCTTTCCAGGACCACCTAACATAAGCTCGGTCATCTCAATTGACCGCTTTTCCAGGTTCGTCTTCCATTCGACACTTTGCTTTGTAGTCGCCGGTTTCTCCGGAGCCTGCGAATGAGTTCCTACGAACGCAGTGAAAACTATTCCCACTGCCAGCATCAACATGCCGGTTACTCTCCGATACATATTTAATTCGCCCCCCACCTTCGTGCAAAAGAAATATGAGGAACTGACATTTTTATTCCCGTCGGGATAGTCAATGCATCTCAGCCGGTGAGAAAGACTTTCGGAATCTCCTAGATTGCGCCGCCCAGCAGGTTCAGAGTTTAGAAATGTCGAAAAAAGGTTAGATCGATTGAATACGAACCGAAGTCTGGAAGGGTTGAACTAGGTCGCAGCGAACTTCGTAGGAAATTGCCTGATCGGTGAAACCCAGATCAGTCTAATCAACCGCTGAAACGTCGATCGTCAGTTATTCTTGTATCCAGACCTGATTCTTGTTTATCCAGACGTTTTACTGCTTCCAACAAAAGTTGGCCATCGGTTTGGGCATACACCGTCGTGATACTCATATCGGAATGGGCAAATAAATTCTGCACGATGAGCGGATTCGTGTTCCGGCGGATTAATTCGCTAGCGAAGTAACTCCGAAGATCGTGGAAGTGATAATTCTCTTCTCGGGTTCCCCCACGTTTATTGATTCCGGCATTTCGAAGCGCGGTATGCCAACGCTTACGGAAATCTTTCACCGGAAATGGCAACTGCGCGTCCTCGATCATTGCTTTCAGGACTTTTGTGGCTGTGGCGTTAAGCGGAACCAGTCGCGGTGGTCTTCCCTTCGATCCGATCACAAAAACATGTTCGTGTTCAAAGTCGATAACGTCCTCGGTGATCGCCATCAACTGCCCGCGACGCAATGGAAGATTAACTGCAAGGGCTATCAGTCGATAAAGGAGCGTATCTTTTTTCAATTCCGTCCAAAGGGCCTCTTTTTGTTTCTCGCTTAACAGCCGTCTTCGCGGTGGGGGCTAGGGCAGAGCCTTTACATACTGCATCGGGTTGCGTTCCAGAATTCCCTCTTCGCATGCCAAGCTGAAGATCTTTGAAAGCGTAGACATTATGCGATTGATCGATGCAGGTGAAAGCACTTTCTTTTTTGCGTTTGTTCTGTCGAGTCTGAAGCTTTGATCGGCAGTTCCGACAGTCCTGAGGACTTATGCTTGCTAATGTCTGTTTCTTGAAATGCCCAAGCAGAAGTCTTATGTAGAGATCCTTCGCGCCTTTGTTGACATTGTTCTGTTGTACATAGGGTCGGTACTTCTTCTCGATAAATGACGCCAGCGTGGTCGTCGTATCCGTGACATTGTAGTTATGATCGAAAGAGGCCTTTATGATCTGTCGTTCCGCGAGTTCAGCTTCCTGTCTGGTCTTGGCTTCTGGAACACTTTGATGCATGACCTTCCCTTTTAGCCGCTTATAGATCCACCATCGAGCTTTTGAGTAGTCGGGATGCGAGGATGAAATACGTTTACCTTTGTATCTTTTGTAGACAGACATATAGATAGAAATAGAGTTCCTTTCGACTTAGTTCGAGGAGCCACGATTCTTTAGTCCCTCTCGCTGTAGCCTTTCGCAAGTTCTATTCCGCAGCTTGTTAGCCGCTTATTTGTTGGGATTGGTGGGAAACGGGGCGATTCGGAACGCTTTCGCACCGGGATTGGTGCGTCTGTTTGCCAAAAACGGCTCTAAATAAATGAGTTCGAAGTTGGTTGCAGAATGGCGGCGCTATTTTGCACGGGGAGTCGCCGTAAATCTGGCAACTAAGAGGCTTACCGATCCGCCCTCTCGTGGCTGTGGAGAATTAACGAAAAAGGGACTTTCGAATTTCTTCGAAAGCCCCATTATTATTGGTCGGGACGGCGAGATTTGAACTCACGGCCTCTCGCACCCCAATCAAAAACTAGGGATTTTCATAGGTTGTCAAAAACGAGCAACCCATTTCAAATCAATAATTTATCGTGAATGACCGAATAAGAGTAAAGCGCGTCGATTGTGGAAAGCGCAAGCATCCTGCAGGCATCCTACTCCCTACGGGTCGAGGTAAACGTGTTTAGATGTTTTCACCTTTAACCTAAGAGTAATACTTTGTTCTACCCATCTGCCCGCAGCCTTTTTTCTACAGAGGACAAAAGCGATTGACCGACGAGATCGTTCGAGACTGCAAACATCTTGCAACCAACTTTCGACCTACTTAGGGCCCGGGTCATAAGACGCAGACCCAATCGTCTTGTCAATATTACTACTGAAATCGTCCAATTGTCGGCCGCTCAATTTCTGATCTGAAACACCGGGCCGCTAATTCTTCGCGTAGGCATTAAAGGGAGATTTCACCTCGTCGTTACCGGGATACTCCTCGTGAAGCCGTTCTAACAGATGAGCAGGCGTAATTCCTCCACCACCATTCTTTATCAGGTTGAGCGCCGTATGCCACTGGGTCTTGCCCGACTGGTGCGCAAAGCTGATTTGTCGGCGCCGGACCGTGACCAGAATTCGTTTTCATTAGGCCCTTCAGGCATCAATCCGACCATTACCGTCTCGACTTTATTCCAATCGAACCCGCTGTCGATCTTCGCCGTCCGAAAAACGGCTTATTTTTACTATTCAAGTTTTTCAGCCTCTGGCTTTTTGAAGCTCAATGGCGGTTAGCCCTTCAACCTTTTTCACCTCGAGTTCTTTTAGCTCTTTCGCTTTTTCGATCTCGATCTCTTTCAGGCTCTCGGCTTTTTCAGCCTCGACTTTTTCCTTCTTAACACCTTGCACTTTCAGGTCTTTTATCTTGAGCAGGTATTCAAGGATCGAATTCCAAAAAGCGGAACCGCCGCTAGCCAAAAGTCCGAGCGCAACAATTATCAAAATATAAGCGCCGACATCTTGGTCCGGTTTGATCCCGGCAAGCTGTTCAATTGTTTTCTCAAGTAGCTTGCTCGACAAAGCGGCGGTTATTAGGCCGCAAATCACGGCAAGAAGACTGATCTTTGCCTTCCTCCTACCCTCGTCCGCGCCTTCGAGATTTTCCTGGCTAAGCTTGGGAAAAAGCCCCTTGATGATCTCGACCAGTCTTTCCGAGGCAATACTTAGCGTGATCAGAACTGTAACGATAGCAATTAATTTAGTAACGTCCATTTTCTTCTCCTTGTTGTTCAATTTCAAAAAGGGCCAAGTGAACTGAATCTCTCAGCCCTTGAAATCACCCGATCGTTACTTTTTAAACCCTTTCAGCGCCTTTGCAAGATCGAAGGTGATCCCGAAATTACCGCGAACAGTAGATTCCTTGATCAAGTCCTTCCGGTTCGCCCAAGTGACCGAAAGCGGCAGACTAACGCCGTCAAAAAGCGGGAACGTCAGCCTCGCCTGCCCCTGATAGGTCGGACCTTTCCCCGACATCCATTTCCCCTCGCCCCCAAAGCTCAAAAGAATTGGGTCTTTTCCGGTAAAGAGAAGTTTTCTATCGGAATTGAGACGATAGTAGCCCTCGGCGGCAATGCGTCCGCCGCGGGTATCGCCGCCGATAACCTTTGCGTCTTTGTAATCGAACGTGGTGTTGACAGCGAAGTTAAGGCGGTTGACAAGCCCGAAATCATAAAGAAGACCGGCTCGATATTCGTCCGCGCCGTTTTTCTCTCGCAGCTTTGACTGGAAAGAAAAAGAAAGCTGCGGTTTCCGGCGGATCGTTTCCATCACCCTTTGAGTTTCCTCGGCTAAAATCGTTTCCGCGGTCAAGCGCTTTTTAATCAGTTGATCGACTTCTTCTTTCTCTTCCTTAGTAAGCCTGGCATAGGTCGCGGCAAAATTCGTACTAAGATGGTCACGGATAAAAGGGGTCGGAGTTGGAGTGCATTTAGCGGGCTCCAGTTTCTGACAAAGAATCCTCACAAATTCCCGGGAAGTATTGGCGAAATCCTGCGACGCCTTACCTCCGCCCACCATAAGATCGCTGATCAATTTGATGTTGTTGTTTCTACCTAAATCGCGATAATTGAGCAAGAGTACTTTGAACCCCGCGATCGTCGACGCCTGATTGTTGTTGGCGTCGCTAGCATCCTCCCGTCCAAAGGTGAGCGAGAACCGCCTTAGGTTTCTCTTTTTCTTGTAGAAGACCGGATCGAGCGGGTCTGTCTGCCCCATTGCCGCGGAAAGGGCGTAAAGTGACGTGGTGAACGATGTTACACCCTTGCTGTCATCGTCCGATTTATTACTTAGCCCAGCAAAATTCAAAGCCAGTCCAACCAGATCGGGAGCCTCCGTTTGGTCTATAAGCGACGTGCTCGAATCGCTGATGCTAGGCGTCTGTACCTGTTTATTCGTTCCACGTTGTTCGACCGCCAGCGAAACATAATTATCGACTTTGCAATTTAGCCAATCTACGTAGTTATTGCCCGGTGGGCACGGATCGGGTTGCGCGTGAACGAACGGCGCCGCGACTGAAACCAGGAACAGAACAAAAATTGATAGTGTATTTTTCATTTTAAGCATGATTTCTTCCCTCCTTTATATGTTCAAACCTTAAAAACGTGAATGGGCTCGCGAAACTTGTCCGTACCCACGCTGCTTTCGAAGTCCACATCCTCGATCACCGCAATTGCGCTGTGATCGGCTCTTCGGTGCTCGACGTTATATGTGTATTTCAGATTGGAAATGAAGCTCATCAAGAGATTAAAGGTGTCCTCGGTAAAAGTGGGTTCCAGATCCTTGATATCCCATGAGTAGGTGCTTTGCGGGTGACCGGGAAAGTACGCCTTTGTGGAAGCGAGCCTAACCTCGATGTGTTTGCAACTAAAAACAAACGCCGCGACGGGACCGCCAACCGTAACCTTAAAGCGAAGATATTCGCCCTCGCCGAACTTAACATCCACCGCTCCGTCGCGTTTTCTCGATGTTATTTTTCCTGCATTACCAAAATCTGGCATAGTTTTATTTCTCCTTTTTTTAATTAATGCGAACATCGGGCTGTAGCAGTCCCGAATAACGCAAGCTTCATCTGCTATGAAAAAAAACGTGAAAATATTTCACCCGAAAACAAAGTTTTTTCCTTATCGTCGGCCAGCAGCCGATGAGTCAGCGGTTTCGCGTTAGGAAAGACGGCAAGCAGTGACTCTTAGGATCGTGGGGTGTCAATCCGTGTGTTGGCGAATTGATAACCTCTTGGCTTCCAGACCGTAATTCTGCTGTTGGCAAAAATAACCGTTGTCACTCAGCGGTCTTTTGGCTTAAAATGCCCACCAAGCTTTTAATCAGGTATATATCCCGATTGCCCCACCGCCGGTAAGGACGAGCGCCTAGGAGCAATACCCGCAGCCGTTGGGTGAAATAAAATACCCGATTGGAGTCATTACGAGAAATACATATACGAAATACGAGAAATACATATACGAAAAAGGAAGAGGCCTTCGTAAAAGAAGGTGTTAGGCAAAATGGCAAGGATACGGTCGCGTATTTGTTTTGCGCAGCATCACCGATCAGAGACCTCGTGTTTGTGGGAAGGTGATCCGAGATTTTTCGTTGCTTGTTTCCAGACGCAGTCAGATTACAGATAGGAGAGTGTTCAGAAATGGCAGAAACAAAAAGCTCACGAGCGGTCGCGGCGAAGGCCAAACCAGCGAAGAAGAAAGATTGGACAATCATGGTTTATATGGCCGGCGACAACAATCTAAGCATTGACCTGGTGTATGCGCTTCGAGAGATCCAAGAGGCTATGCGGGATAAAGCTCATAGGTTAAATCTACTCGTTTATTACGACGGCAGCGCTATTGATTCGCCCACACAGTATTGCGATTTTTCCGATCCTCAGCGGCCGGTCACGATACCGGCCTCAAGCTTTAGGAACCCGAGATCGCCTCGTCGAGTTAGCCAAGGTGGAATCAATCAGAATGCGGCAACCATGTCCGCTCTCTATCAGTTTGCGGATTGGTGTTTGGGCAAGGGTGGGGGCAGACGAAATAGAAGGGCGTCAAACTATGCCCTCATAGTTTCCGGCCACGGGTCGGGATTCCAGAATCTGAGCTTTCTCAAAGACGACCGTGCGAAGTATTACATGACCATCCCGAAATTTCGTGAAACATTGAGTTGGATACAAAAGGATCTGCTCGGCGAAAAACCATTCGATCTTATCGGTTTTGACAACTGTGTTATGGGTATGCTCGAGATCGGTCATGAGCTGAAGGACCACGCCAGTATCATGGTTGGGTCGGAAGGGTATATCCCAAATGCCGGGTGGACGTACGAGCATATTCTGAAGGATCTTTTGAGCAAACGACGTCTGGCGACGCCTGCGGCAGTCGGAGTTTCGGTCGTGGAATCCTTCATCGGACGCCAAGCCGAATTCGCGATGGGCGGCGTATCCGTAGATATCGCAGCCTGGGACCTGGAACGGGTCCGGCCAGTTACCGCTGCGGTACAATCGCTCGGCGAGATCCTGTATCGGGGGATGCTGATGCCAGATCTTTGTACAGAGCTAAAACCGATACTGCTTCAGTCTCATTACGAATGCCAATCCTATATGTTTGAGCAAAACGTGGACCTTAAAGATTTTTGCAAGCTGCTTTCCCAAGCCGCCGACGAGCGGCTCGGATCTGCTGACATTACGCTGAGGCCGGTAGAAGGGAAAACAAGGTTTGATCTGAAGACGGAATTAAGAAAGCGGTGTAGGGTAGTGATCAAGGCGGTTGAGAACTGTGTGTTGTTATCAGGTTTTAGCGGTGGAAAGTATCAATACTCTAACGGCATTTCCATCTTTTTTCCGTGGACGGCAGCGATCTATGGTGAATCGGCGCGAAACTACAGGAAACTTAAGTTTGCCCGGAGAGGTACCGCATATTGGGACCGGTTCTTGTCCGTATATCTAGAGGCTGTTTCAAGACGTGAGTCAAAGCCAAGCTCTATCAAGGAAACGCCACCGATCGACTTTACATCCGAGATCAAGCTCGCGGAGATCTTACGCGGGCGAACGACCGATGGCATTCTCGCTGCGGTCGTCGAGAGTCAAAGGACCGAATTGAACCCCGTGTTCCGTGTTGAGGGGAACGTCATCTTTCGTGTAGAAGGGAACCCGGTTTTCCGCGTCGAAGGAAACACGGTTTACCGTGTTGAAGGTAATCCGGTCTTTCGCGTAGAGGGAAACACCGTCTATCGCGTTGAAGGGAATCCTGTCTTTCGGGTTGAAGGCAACACTGTTTTTCGTGTTGAAGGAAACCCGGTCTTTCGTGTGGAGGGGAGTTCAAATGACCGTGTCGTAAACAATACGGCAAATCGGGTGCTCGGTGCTATGGGTCTTACTATGGTCGATTTCAAAAACGTTGCGGAGCCATGGTACATCTACGGATTTAGCAAGAAAACGAGGAGAGGTGCTTTTCCACTGAATATGACCGATCGGTCCTTGTTCTGATCACAAAACGCTAATGGGTTTCCGCTGGCAAACCGTCATTTTCGGATCGTGGCTGCTTGCACACCTGGTGTGCATCAGTGCTTATGGCGCCGATCAGGGTGAAGCGGCTCAAAAAGCATCGGACGCTCTTCAGGCCCGGAGCGTCTGGTCCCGCGAAAGTTACCAGAGATCTCACGACCTCTATGTCGAGGCGTCGAAACTATCGGCCAGCGACGGAAGCGCAGCTGCGGGGTTTTTGCGGCAAGCGTCTCGCCTGTCACTTATCCTTGGCGATTATGTGAATGCGCGGGCGGAGCTGTCCGAGGCCCTGCGCCTTGACGAGGAAGCGGGGCAGTTAAACGGTCGGGTAAAGAGCGTTAGTCTTCTGCTGCTCGTTACACTTCGCTCCGGTGCAAGTGCCGAGAGCGAGTCGCTCTATAAACAATTGCTCGAACTGAACGGCCAGACAATAGATGCATCGGCCCGGGCACATTCTGCACTTAGCTGTGGTGAATTCAACTCATTTCAGGGGACAGCCAAAAAGACAATCGAGTTCTTTTCTGAGTCACTGCGTTTTGCAGGAGAGGCCGCCGAAGAGGACCTGATCTCTCAATCATCCCTAAAACTGGGGTATGCCCACATAAGGGTGGGCGACCCGCAAATAGCACAAGGCCATATAAGCCGGGCGCTTCAAAATTGGAGTGTTCGCGGTGACCACAGAGGTATGGCCCTTGCGTATTTCGGTCTTGGCTTTGCAAAGTCCACTATGGATGAAAAACAGGCGGCACTGGACGCCTATAGCAACGCCGAGGCGCTGTTTCCAGATAGGTTTGAGGACATTGAGAAAGGAAAGCTTTTTAACGGTATCGCCACCATCTATGAGCAGTACGGACAGAATGAGCGGGCCCTCGATTACCGAGAAAGAGCACTTGAGAGTTATCGTCTTGCTGATTATCCGTCGGGGCGACTTGCAACGCTGCCCAGCGTGGCAAACCTTTACTATCTGAAAGGCGACAAAACCGGGGCAATGAGACTTTTTGACGAGTCTCGTAAAATGGCAAAGGAGTTGAAGGAAGAGTTTTATCTCGGCATCATCGAGGAGTGCCTTGGTGATATTGAACTTAACGAAGGCCGTTTTGCAGCCGCCGTGAATTCCTTTAATGGGGCCATTAAGGTCTACCAGAAACTGGGAATTCAACTTCCCCGCGTGCAGGATCGCCTTGGGCTGGCATTGGAAAACGCGGGTGATCTTACGGAGGCTCGCAAACAGTATGACTTTGCACTCGCGTCCAACACGCGCACCAAAGACTTCGTGCCGGCCTCGGGGAACCTCTACAATCTGGCGCGATTGTCCCGAACCGAGGGGAAAGTTGATGAGGCCATCGACCTGATCGGGCGATCATTGTCATTGACAGAGGCACTGCGCAGCGACGTCTTTCATTCTGGACTACAGAAAAGCTTTCTGGAACGGCTCGCCGATCGATATTATCTGCAGGTCAACCTTTTGACAACCAAGTTTAGGCAAACCGGTGAACGCTCTTTCTCGGATCAAGCCCTGCAGACAGTGGAACGGTTCCGGGCGCGGTCGCTCCTCGAAAATCTTGCTCTCACTGAGGCAAAATTTTTTGCCGATGCTTCACCCGAGATCGTCCAGCAGGAGAAAGACACTCGCGCTTTGCTGAATGCAAGATCCGATAGACTCACGGAGCTCTTGAGTCGAGACGAAAGATCGGACGAAGTTGATAAGACCGGAAAAGAGATCGACGAACTCAAAGACCGTCTGGAGAAAATAAAGATCGGTTTAAAACAAAAAAGCCCGGTTTACTCTGCCGTTAAGGATCCGCCGTTGTTTGACGTTCAGCAATTTCAAAAAGAAATTCTGGATGATGACTCGGTATTTCTAGAGTTCTCCCTCGGCGAGCAAGAAAGCTATCTCTGGCTGATCGGAAAGAGCGAGATCACACACTACACATTGCCGTCTCGTCTCAGTTTAGAGGCACAGGTCACAAACCTGCTTGCGCTATTACAGGCTCGTGAGCAGAATCCGGCCGATACCGTTGAGAGTTACAACGACCGAGTGAGCCTGGCCGAACAAAGGTACTCGGCAGCCGCCGCTGAACTGAGTCGCGACTTGTTCGGGCGGGCGGCAGAAAAGCTGATCAATAAGAAATTGATGGTTTCGCCCGATGGAAGGCTGGGTTACCTCCCGCTCGGGGCTCTCCCGTTTCCAAACTCCGAATCGGGCGAGCCGATGGTTACGACGAACGACATTGTTTATGCGCCGTCAGCGTCGATACTCCTCCTCCTCAAAATGGCCGACAACGCGTCGAGAGCCAAGCCGTCCAAGGACCTCATAGTTTTTGCCGACCCGGTTTTTTCGAACTCCGACGAGAGACTCGGCACGGGCGGAGAGGATCAAAATATATTTCAGGGAAGCTTTGCCATGATGCGTTCCGCCGCCTCGATCAAGGCTCTCGGCCGGCTGCCAGCATCACAGGCCGAGGCCATCTCGGTGTCAGGAATTATTCGCAATTCAACGGTTGTCTCCGGGTTTTCCGCAAACCGCGAACGTGTGTTGAGCGCCGACCTCGGCGACTACAAAGTCGTTCATTTTGCAACGCACGGCATCTTTGACGAGATGCACCCCGACCTCTCAGGTATATTGCTATCGTTGTACGATGCGAAGGGCAACCCCAGCGAGGGCTTTATACGCGCCCAGGATATTTACGGACTTGATCTCAACGCCGATCTTGTCGTGCTTAGCGCGTGCAACACCGGTGTCGGCAAAGAAGTTCGGGGCGAGGGGATAGTTAGTCTGAACGCGGCCTTTCTGCAGTCCGGCGCACGTTCGGTCGTCTCGACTCTTTGGAAGGTTGACGACCATGCGACGGAAAAACTGATGCGCGAGTTTTACTCGGCGTTGGCGGTGGGCGATCTCACGCCGGGCCAGGCGCTGCGCCACGCGCAGCTCAATATGACGCAAGACGTCAGATATCGCTCACCCTACTATTGGGCGGCATTCACCCTACACGGAGATAACCATGTAAGGATCGCCTTTTCGTCGGGCCGCTGGGCCCAGATGGCGTCCATTTTGGTGATCGTGGCAATACCATTGCTGGTGTTTGGGATATGGCGATACCGGGGAACCATCTACTCAAGGGTAAAAACATAGTTAACTGGCGCTTCGACCCTGCCAGATGCCGCCACCTCTATTCTGTAGTTACCTTTCTCGAATATCTTTGTAGGCAGCAATAAGCGGATCTCCTTGCCGCCGGCGTTCTCATAAACTCGGACCGGATGGAAACGTAGAAGCTCGGCATTCTCGCGGACCACTTTCACCCCCAGATCCGCGTCATCCCTTAGCTCGATGGGCAGCGCCAGTCTAACGAAAACACTTACGGGTGCTCCCTCTGGAGCTTTGAGGTTCGATCCGGAGCCTCGAGTACTGCCCGGCATCAAAACTATGCTCGCCAAGCCACTGTAATATTCCAAATTGCTAAGATCCTGCCGGTTTAGGGTTGCATATTCAGCCTGCAGCTCGGCGTATGGGCCGCCTCGACCCACTAGAAAATAAATAGCGGCGATACCGATCACAAGGGCGAGAACGCTGGCCGCTGCGATCAGCGGTCTTCTCCAAAAAACAGCAAAAAACCGTGTTAAAAAAAATGTATTGTCGACGGTACTTTGCGTCGAAAGGCCGTGAGAGTATTCTCGCAACTGTAGCGACACTCTAAACTGCAGGAGTCGTTCAGCGGAAGCCAGAAAATGATGCTCGAATCTTTGAACTTCATCGCTGGTCAACAGATCGTCGAGGTAATTCTCGATCAGATCTTCTTCCGCAAGCTCTATCGACACTGCAAACTCTTCGTCGGTGAGAAGCTTCACGTCCAGATCGGCTCTTTCCTCATTGTCTAGTTCGCCCAGCAAGTATCGTTTAAGTTGTAAAAACTGAGGCTCCATCGATCAAGAATCGCGTCCTTATTCTAAATGGACATTTTTCCATCGAACGTTTCAAACTGGCTGCGGATGTTTTGATGAAATGCACTGCTCCAGTTTCTTTTTTAGGCGAAGGACCTTTATCCGCATTACGTTTAGGTTTATTCCGGTTTTTTCAGCCAGAAGCCGGCGATGGTCCGATTTAGCCTTCTCAGGGGCAAAATACTCGACGATCAATTCACGGCTCTCACGAGACATTTCGTTTAGACATTCTTTCAGAAAAGACATCAGCGGGTTTTCCGTGTGTGGCGAAGTCTGGAGAGCATCGAAGTATTTTTTGTGCTCGATCGGATCCAGCTGCTCCTCCTTCTTTCTTTTGGCCGAAACACTCTCTAAGTGAACCTTGTTTGCGACATTATAAAAAAAATAGATCGGATTACCTTCGTATTTTGGAACAAGCTCGGGCAGTTTCGACACCACCCGGTTGATCGTTTCATCCGATAATGCCTCAGGATTCACGCTGCCACGGATCTGAAAGATCTTTATCAAATTCTTCCTTATGCTCTCATACTGGAGCCCAGCCTTCTCACGGTCAGGTGAAAGCCATTCAAGAAGCAGATCAAAGCCTTCCTGTGTCAATGTCCAGTCCTTTCTCATTTAGCGTCTATGTTTAGTTTGGGTATCGCGTTCCGTTTTGTTCGCCGCGCGCAACGTGCATAGCGTCATCACCTACGCCCGCTCATCGGAAGAGGTCTTTGATCAGATTGTAACAGTTCGTTGTGTTGAAGATTTTTTCGTCATCATTGAGTTCGAAAACGCCGGCCGCATCCAGCTCGTCGTAAAGCCAGGGTTGATATATCGACCGTCTTCGAATTAATCTTATTTCGAGAATCGTTCATCACGAGCTTGATCACGCCGATTCGCTTGGCATCGTCTATTCTCAACATCCCGCGATATTGCAGTAGTTCATCTATCCGCAATCCGGTCGCGTAACCACCGATTAGCATCAGGCGCATGTGCGAACGACGATCCCGTTTCCGCTGATTGCACTTTGGAATTTCATAGCAATTATCCAGCACGCGCATGAACTCCTAGAAGGAAATATACACCTGTTTCGGAGATTTCGACAGGACTAACCAGAGTTATTCTTACTTGGGTACGACGATATGATCTAGACGAAGGGGCGACAAAATCTAGATCGATGGCTCAAAGGGCTCATACCATCCGTCAATCGATCATGATTCAAAGTGGCTTTCAAACATTCTCGACATACCTTAAATAAATCTCAGGCTCTTCGATAATTCATTAATTCATATTCCGTAATGTTGAAATCCCGCCCAGTAATAAGGGTGTGAAAACTTTCTGAGAGTTGATAATTGCGCCTGTCTCAGCGCCTCGGGTTTGTTGTTATGAAATTCTTCTTTGCTCAGATTTTGATAAGCATCCTGCATCAGCAGAGAGGTTGTTTCATCGCTCACCGACCATAACGACGCCCAAATACTTGGACTTCCGGCGAAAATAAAGCCCAGTGGTAAACCAAAATGCTCATCCGTCGGAGAGGCGAAATCTACCATTCCCGTTTCGCACGCTGAAAGTGTCGTTAGCCAATTATTCTGAAAATGGCAGTTGATTATTTCGCTTAATTTAATAACTTGATCCGCCATAACGAGTCCCGAATCAAATTGATTTTCCAGATGATAAAAACCATGACATGCAAAATGCGTGAAACTGTAATCATCTCTCAAAGCTTTGATTACCGCCGATTTTGTCGCTTTCTTTCCGGGTAAATTCATGCTTGGCTGATGAAACGTTTTGATAGATTCGGTTTCTTTTTCCGAAAAAATTAAATCCCCCGTGGGATTAGTGATCAGAAGAGTCCGGTCGGTGCGACTTTTTTCGTTTTCCTGACAGCGTTTGAAAACCGAAACACTTGGGCAGTATGAGATCGTAAATTCTTCAAGTAAATAGCGTATTTCCCCGTTTTTATCCTTCCAGCTCGCTGCGTGAAGAGGCAGAACAGCCAGACTTTGACTGGGAATAAACAAAATTTCTTTTGTCGGTGATTTTTCCTTCAAAATCCGGTGAACCTGAATCATCAATTTTTTGTAAAGGGTCTTCAAGTTCCTTTCCATTGAAGCAATCCAATCTTTAGTTTTAATTTTCGATGATGGTAAGACCTGCAAGGAAGCATCCTTCAAAGTGGGCATTTTAGGATCTTTTTTCCAATTTTGATAAGGAATCAGCCAATCATCATGAAACAACCTGAACAACTCGTCTTGCCCGAAATTCGGCGCGGTTTCAACTTGCAGGCAGCCGTCGGGAAAAACAAAGATAATTGCAGTCGACTGGAAAAGAACACGAAAAATAACAATTGTCCGGTTTATACTTTTTGCAATTCCGATAATTTCTTCATTGCTGATTTCTTTTGCCTTTGGCGGAAAGTCTTTATCGTAATTATTAATTCCATCCAAAACGCTTATCAATTCGGATTGTTTGGCAAACCTTTGGTTCCGGGCTTTTTGTTTTTCCAGCTCCAAAAATTGTTTTTCTTCTATCATTTGCCGCAAAGATTCTTTCTGCGCGGCATCATCAATTTCTTTGCTGCCCTTGATTTGTTTGATAGTATTTTCGAATTGACTTAACTGCTCGCTTAGATATCTTTCATAGCTTTCAAGTCGTTGCAATTCCTTGATAGCGGCAGAATATTTCCGACCTAAATTTCTTACGATTGTTAAAGAGTCGGACGTCGGTGCTTTCGGCTGTAAGTCTTCGGATTTCAAGTCGAGCAAATCAGATAATGAACGGCTTTTGCCAAGTTCAGCAATTTCCAAAGTCTTTTTCCAATCCTTCATTTCGATATAGCAATCCAACAAATTGCTATAAATTAGACTCAAGGCTTGCAGTATGCGGTTGCGGTCATCAATCGTGATTGCCTGAGCCCGCACATCTTCAAGCAAACCCCTGGCAGATTCATAATTCTCCTTTGCTTCATCAAGTTTATCTTGCTCATATTGTACATTTCCTAAATTGTTGAGTGACATCGCCACCTCTNNTCGCCACCTCTTGTAAAAAAATGTTCGGCTCTGTTTCGGCTAACTTTCTTCTGATTTTCAACGCCTCGACGATAGAAGTCTCCGCCTCCCTCAATTTTTTTTTATCGATCTGCATAGCACCTAAATTGCTAAGCGTCATCGCCACATTTTGCAAGAAAACATGCGGCTCGGTTTCAGCTAACTTCCTATAGATTTCTATCGCTTCTACGAAAGAAGTCTCCGCCTCCCTCAACTTTCGTTGGTCGTATTGCATAATTCCTAAATTGTTGAGCGACATCGCTAAATCCTGCAAGAAAGTGCGCGGCTCCGTTTCGACTAACTTTCTTCTTATTTCCAACGATTTCGAGTAAGAAATCTCTGCCTCTATCAATTTTTGTTGGTCGTTTTGCACAGCACCTAAATTATTTAGAGTCATCGCTAAATCTCGCAAGAAAACATGTGAATCTGTTTCGGCTAACTTTCTTCTGATTTCCAATGCTTCGACGAAGGAAGTCTCCGCCTCTCTCAGCTTTCTTTGTCCTCTTTGCACATTGCCTAAATTGTTAAGTGCTGTCGCCACCTCTTGCAAGAAAATATGCGGCTCAGTCTCAGCTAACTTTTGACAGATTTCCAACGCCTCGACGATAGAAATCTCCGCCTCCCTCAATTTTCTTTGGTTATATTGTGTATTTCCCAAATTATTGAGTGTTTTCGCCACGGACTTCATGAAAATAACGGGTTCTTTTTCGGCTAAGTTTTGATAGATTTCCACCGCTTCGGTGTAAGAAGTCTCCGCCTGTTTCATCTTTCTTTGTTCCCAATACGTATTACCTAAACTGTTAAGCGTCTGCGCCACGCCTTGCAAGAAAACATGCGGTTCTGTTTCTGCTAACTTTTTTCTGATTTTCAAGACTTTCGAGTAAGAAAGCTCTGCCTCCGTCAATTTTCGTTGGGCTCTTTGGACCGCACCTAAATTGTGGAGCGTAAAGGCTACAGATCGTAAGAAAGCATTGGGCTTTTTTTTATCTAATCCTTGATAGATTTTCGCCGCTTCGGTGTATGAGGCCTCTGCGTCCGCTAAATTTCTTTGTTCGTTTTGCACATTTCCTAGATTGTTGAGTGACATCGCCACAAACCGCAAGAAAATATGCGGCTTAGCCTTGGCTAACTTTTGATATATTTTCAGCGCTTCGACGATAGCAGTTTCCGCCTCTCTCAACTTTCTTTGGGTGTATTGCGTCTTTCCTAAATTGTTGAGCATCTTCGCCACGGACTTCATGAAAATATCTGGCTTTTGCAACGCACAGTCTCGATAAAGTTGTAACGCCTGTTTATTAAAATATTCCGCTTCCAGAAGTTGTCGGGAACTAGCGAAGCCGCTTGCCAACTTTCCTGAATACATAGCCTGGCAAGGTTTGTCGTTAAGAATTTGGGATACTTGAATTGCCTGCTGGCAGGATTGAATTCCTACTTCTATCGCGTTTTTTTGTCTTTTAAATTCATTTCTAAAATATGTCTCCACTAAAACTGCTCTTGTGTGAAGGAGAAGCAGATTAAGGGTCAAAGCTTCCTCGCGTCGTCGGGATTGGTTTAATTTCGGAATCAGTTGTTCAGCTAATCTATCGACTCTACCGATATTACCGTTAGCAAAGGCTTGCAGGTAATCGTGGATTTTGAACTCGTCATTTTTTTTTGCTTCAAGAATTGCCTGTTGCAGAAAATCAAAGTCTTGTAGGGAAAGAAATTGCCGGACAAGTAAAGCCCATTTCACCGCTGTCACGTCGATAATTGGTTTATCGTTTTGAGCAACGTTTTTATTTGTTACCTTACGCATTCGTTATATTTGTTTAAATACCATAATGTTGGAATCCAGCCCAGCAGTAGGGGTGTAAAACTTTCTAAGAGTTGATAATTGTGATTGTTTTAATGCCTCGACTGGTATGAACTTCATCTTTTTTTTTGAAGGCGGTGTAATTTGTACGGGATTTTGGCATTTAATTATGAACCCGCGGATTTAAGAAATTAAAACTGGGTTCTAAATCAACAATAAGGGAGAGAACGACAATGAATAACACGAAAGAAAAGGAAACCCAGCCGCAAAAGAAAACGGGGACGTGGCCCGAGGTAAAGGGGGGAATCCAGGAAGACGCCGACGAAAGCGATAAAACGCCAACTTCGGAGGGGAATGAGCCGGACAAATAAAGTTTTCAACTTTCCGGGGGGGCGTAAGGGCCGAATAAATAAGCGGGGATAAGGGTAATAAAATACATCTTATCTCCGTTTCTTGTTTAGCCTTCTTTAAGTAAAAACGCCTTTTCGATCGTGAGCCATTCGTTCTTCCATTTAAGCGGAAGCTTTCCATCAAAATCCCCGGTGCCCCGCAAAATATGAGAGAACTCCTCCTCGATCATATTTTCGGGACGCTGCGACGTCCTTACACCGGCTTGCTCCAAAAAGCTCAAATCATGCGGGTAAGTTGTTGCGATCAGCTTAAAAATTTCCAGTCCTTGTTTTTCTACTGTTTCAATGTCTGAAGCTGGCGCGGAAAAAGGATAATTATCCGGAAATGAAAATGCAAGGTGTTCATTGGCGGCCATTCCGATCGTGCACACGCCCTTTAGAATGGCCCTGTCGTTGGAGGGGCCGGAGGGGGCTTCGACCGGGTGGACTATGGCACTTGCTCCGTGAGGGGGGTAAAGAAGCGAGATATTCTTTGCAATACGCAAATCCAAAATAGTGAAGAATATCGGCGTATCAAATCGATTGATCACTCGCAAAGCGATACGGTCTGATTCATGAATGATCACCTTCGAATCAATTCCAGAAGGCTCGATCTCGCCCCATGATAAATCCTCGTTCTGCTTCAAAATTGAGAAATCGATCCGTCCTGACATGATGCTTTTTGGATTTCTTAGATCCAGTACCCGGCGAAAGCGACAGATGACTTCCAGATTGTCGATGATTATTCGATTACTCGCCGGACCCGTTAGAGGCTGCGGAGGCATCTGCAAAGAATTACTGTGATCACTGACGGTGCATATCGGAACGCTATCTTTCGCCGGCAGTTTCGAAGAGCTGCTTGTTTTTTCGAAATGGCTCCCAGTAACCTGCAGCTTTACGTCTGGCAGCTCGTCCCCCGCGACTACTTTCAACAGGGTGGACTGGCCGATATCCCGCACCAATTTTTCAAATCGCTCACCGGTCGTTGGCAAAGCATTTTCGACCTGAATCTTGAGACGGGCTTCTCTCGGAGGACGGGAAATTTCAATTGCCCGGTTTCCACCTTTTATACTATTGGGGACGTTTTCGTCGATTATTCTGGCCTTCGCCGTGACAGCCTGGACTGCGTTGACTTTCACAATGCCAAGAGTATCCCGCGCCGGGCTCGGGTGCTTTGTTCCGGACGGATAGATCGCCCACTGCGAGTTTCGTCTGACTCCATGCACCGCACCCGCGGCCAGGATCACGTGATCATGTTGCCGAAGCGTCACCGGCACGAAACCTGTAGGCCGGAACTCACTAGAACCAAACAGTTCACGGTCGCGGTTACCTTCGAGCTGGGCATTCTGGCTTCCAAAACGCCCCTTTATATCAAGATAAACCCGCTCCCAGATATCACGATATGTGTCACCGCTTTTGGCGTCGCGCAAAGCCTCAGATAAAAAATAAGTAAAAACCCCGTATTCGATCACCCCTTCGTCGGTCCATTGCTTGTACACGTGGGCATGTTCATACTCCGCACAAGCCGCCATCAACACGTATTTATCACTGACGGGCAGCCAGCCGCTTGGACTGTTCACCTTGCTTAGACGATTTCTTTTAAAAGGAAGCTGATGAGGAAAGATCAAAGGCGGATCCTCATGTAGGACCGAATCATCAGGTGCAACCGAGCGGCAGCCTTGTTCGAAGCCATCGTCGCGAAGAATTGAGCCGGAATAGCAGCTATCGAAGATCAAGACAATATTCGATGTCTTTTCGGACAAAGAGATCAGCCATTCATAGATCTCATCATCGCAAATATCCCGGTTTACCGCCTCCGGATGATAGAACCTGCGTCCGCTGTCGAACGGCATGATCGTCTCATACCAACCGGAGGGCTTGTTCTCCTTCCGGGCACGTAAACGCGAACCATGACCGCTAAAATAAAACAGAATCGTGTCGTCTTCCCTACAGCCCGCAGCCACTAATTCCATTGCGTCGATGATTCCGAGCCTCGTCGCATCTTCGTCGAACAACGTATGAATGTTTTCCTTTGGAAACTCGAATTTCTGCTCCAGGATCTGCTCCAGAATACGCACATCATTGTCACAGCCTTTTAACTGAGCAAAGTCAGCTAAAAATGGATATTTGTTTATACCGATCAGTAAGGCGGTTTTGTTCGACATAAGAGTAGGAAACTATCGTTTTATTATCCGAAAAGCATAGCTTCCGGCCCGTGTCATAGTGCCGTCGTCGGTCCGGCCTTGAAGGCTGACCTGAAAATCGCCGGGCTGAAGGAATTTGCACGGAATAAGAACATAAACATACGAACCGTCGTTTTTGCTTAGCGCCTTGAGATCACGAGCCGCGAATAATTCATTGCCACGATCGTCTAAAAAGGTCGCGATATATGTTTCGGATGCGGTGTTGATCAAACCGAGTTCAAACTGCACGATTTCGTCACTTGCAGTAATTTGAATTCTCGGCATCGGCGAATCTGGAGCACGCGAGGAATTGGCTTGGAGTACTATTTCCTGCAGCTTCAGGCCCGGTTGGATGGCCTTAAGCCGGTCGCGGTTCAATCGTGCTACCTCAGCCTCAATGCCGGAACGTTTTGAATTTGAAAAGAAAAAAAACCAGGATATTCCAGCAACTAGGACGAGAACCACTGTCCCAAAGACAAGGTACGGACGAAAAGTCAGAAAGGCAAACAGCGGGGGTTTTTGCGAAGCAGAACTTTCGGTTTTGACCGATTCTTGATACTTGCGGGCACGTTCTGCGAACTTATATAAGGCACGGTCAAATTCCAACTTCTCCCGGTTGGCAGGACGACCAAAGAGCATTTTCACAAGAGAGCTCTCGTCATTGCTTAGACGTCCCGCCGCAGCGTCCTCAAGAAGTTCCTCTTCGGCGAGCATGACCATTTCAAGAAACTCCGGATCCGTGACAATACGTTCGCCAATTTCCTCGGCGGCCGTTTCATCCAACCTGTTCAGCAAATAATTGCGAATCATGGTGGTTTCCTTATCTAGTTGTTCGTCCAGGTTTTTCATTTTTGTATCGAGTTTCGTGATTCTCTCTATTTGAATATGCTTTTCAAGCCAGGAAATTACAGAACGCAAAGTTAACGCCCATTATTAAGAGTGGATCAGCGATTCGTTTTGTCGGAATGACTATCATATGGAGTTTTCGTGAGAGTCCATGTTAATTTACGCCACTAACGCGGCGAAAAAACCTTGATTCATCCTATTCCAATTCCTTTTTACGTTTTTTGGCACATTCTCGGAGACCTTTTTTGAGCCTCAAGATCTTCACGCGCAACGTTCCGATATTAATTTTCCATTTATCCGCGAGATGTATTCTGTATTGTTTTGAGCTGACCCCTTTAGGGATATATATATATTCTAAAAGAAGCTGCTGGTCATCGTACGGGAGTTTTCCGATGCATTCCTCAAGGATTTGGTAGAGCTCTTCGGGAAAACCCTCGCCCACGTCAGTCGGCGATTCTCCTATTTCCTCGTTCCATTGAGCCGGCGGCTTCTTACGAAACTCCTCTTTTGCTATTAGGTTGGCAACTCCGTATACATAACTTCGCGCTTTGCCGCCCTGACAGTCTATCGCCCCTTCTTTCAGTTTTTCGGTTGTGCGCTGGATGGCCTCTGAGGCAAGGCTTTCGGCGTCATCGAAGTTGCGACGGAGGTGATAAACAAGGCTCTGCCATAATTTCAGGTATAAATCTGCGGCCACCTCACGGTCCGGCGATAGCCAGTCCAGAAGGAGGTCCATCCCGTTTGTTTCTTCTTCTTCCAGTTCTGCCATGCCTTCTTCCATTTTTTCTGAAAGGAATTCTCAAAATAGACGCTGAGGTGGATCACAAGTGTTTGGGATACAAGGAATCCACAGTGCTGTTCAGATCAAATTCATTTGCCGCGTATAAAAGCGTTCTATTTCTTTTTCGACGATCGAAAAATAACCTTCTTCCTTTTAATATGTAAAAGACCCGCGAAAATTACGACGACTGAGAGAATAATGATAAAACTAACAAAAAAATAATTCGAAAAGAGACCGGGTGGAGCGGGAGCGGCGGTCAAATATTCGCCATTTAAAGTGAAGGCCGCCCAATAATATGGCCTTTCCCAACCTTTCTGATGATAGATTTCAAGTTTGGCGTACCGGAGGGCAGCAGGCGAAGACAACCCTTTTTCAAGGAATCCCATGTAAAACTCCCGCATTAAGGACGCGGTGGCCTGATCGTCGACCTGCCAAAGACTGATAAGCGCGCTTTTTGCACCGGCGTGAAAGAGTCCCTGTTTTAGCCCGGTCAGACCTTCGCCGGAAAATTCCTCACCGAGACCCGTTTGACATGCGCTTAAGACAACCAAGTCGGCCGTCAAACGCATTTGAAAAATGTCCTGTAGCGAGAAGAAGCCGTTGCCCGGGAACCCGTTTTTATCGAATCGTGACAGCCATAAACCTGAATTCTCGGGATGCGCATTGTCATAAAGACCATGAACGGCTATATGCAGAAAACGGTAACGCGTGAGAGTGGGGGCTCCGAGGGCAGCACGATTGACGTCAAACCCGCTAAACTGAACCCCTTTGTCTTTGGGCCAGAGGCCGATGATTTGATCAGCCTCGATCTGAGTGCTCAACAATCGACGCAAGGGTACAGTCGGCAGATCGGCTTTTTCTAAACTTATGGCGCCGCTCGCCGGCGGAGCCGGCCGGGCGTTGTTAGCTATCAGGCGCGAGTCTTCGGGTTCATAGACGGGGTCGGCCCAGACGGCGATCTCGTCATTCGAAGAGGCGTCAGTGCCCTGTTCCTTGCTCTGGCGGAGATTTTTTAGTACGGAAAACGACGGAAGATAGACAACCTCATTTGTTTCCAAGAGTGGCCTAAAAAGGAGAGGCATTTCCACTTCGTTGCAGAGCGATTCCTTCGTGGACAGAGAACCGGGTGCGGGAAGTGCCTCGAACGGTACATATTGCAATGCTCCATCGAGCGAGACCAGTAGACGCTTTCCCGACACAAAGGGAGCAACCGGTTCGAGCAATCGACGACCGAGCTCCAAACTTTTCCGGCAGAATTGCTTGTCCCCGGCTTCAACACGTTTTTGCGTGTCGCCGATTTCTTCACCGGTTTGGGGGTGCCGCTGCGAGAGAAGTTTGTAAACCTCCTGTGCCGAATCCTCGAGGGTGGCCCTGTCGCCGAGGTCAAATACTTTTAGATCATCGTTCGCTACGAGCCAGACATAAGCATTCTGCGAACCAAGAACATAGCTCAGATAGACCGTGTCCTTTTCCTTGCCCAAAGAGTCCTGGATTCCGGCTAGATCTGCGATCGGTGGATTTACCAGGTTTTCGTATCTTGGATCTTGAGATCTTATTTCTGTTTGAATTCGATCATAGTCCGCGTTTAAGGCAGCGATCTCGAGTTCAAGACCTTTCAGCTTTTCGCTTGAACCCGGGGACACTTGAAGCAACATGTTCTCCTCGATCTTGTCATTGCGTTTCTTTTCGAGCTCTGTTTCCTGGTCAAGCAGGAGCTGATTAACTATCGAACGAGGTTCGATCCGTGCTTCGCTCAGGATTTCGCGCAGGGTCCGGGCCCGGGAGCGTTCAACTAACTCAAGCGTTTCTTTTATTAATCTTTGCTGAGGATCATTTCTATACATCCGCATCAGTACATCGATCTGCAACTCAATTTTATTTTGGACGCTTGATTGGTAGGCGGTTCTTAAGACCGGATTGCGAAGCTTAGCCCGCATTTTATCAGTCATAGCGACGGATTCTTCGATCAACGATAATGAGCGGGGTAAGTTTTCCCGCTTCAGGTCTACCTCCGCTAAATGATATAAAGTGTCTGAAATGGCAAGTTGGTCTCCGACCTTGCGGTTTAGTTTCAGGGCGGTGAGATACTTATCGCTTGCGAGATCAAGCTTGCCCTGTTTTTGAAAAATATTTCCGATCTCTCCATGGGCAAGGGCTTCGCCTCGAGAATCGCCGATCTTTTTATAGAACGAAAGTGTCTGGCGATACCATTCCAGAGCAAGGGGTGCTCTGCCGAGATCCAAGTTCATTGCCGCGATATGACTCAAGATATAGACCACGACCCGTGCTTTGTTTATTTGTCGGCTCAGTTTTAGGCTGGCTTGGTAATAATGCTCGGCGTTGGCGAAATCTTTCTGCATTCGATACGAGCGAGCGAGAGCAAAACTTGTAACCGCCGAAGAGGACTTATTCCCTAATTCGTCGTTGATCTTTAGGGCCTTTGTATATGAACTGACCGCGCGAGATGGGCGATTAAGAATCTCGTTTACAAATCCCATTCCGTTAAGGGCCACGGCCTCCCCTTGACGGTCGCCGATAAACTCAAAGATCAACGCCTCTGATTTGTGTAAACTAAGGGCCTCTTCCCAGCGAAAATTAAACGAAAGAAGATGTCCCTGAGCGGTAAGTGTGAATGCCTCACCTCTGAGATCGCCCAGTTCCCGCCAGAGAGCTAGTGATTGTTCAAGATCGTTTCTCGCCGCAACTATCTCCCCTGAATCTATATTCGTGTGTCCGAGATTCAGAAGGGCTGCCGCTTCGCCACTTCGATGATGCAGGTTCTGGAATATTTTCAGTGCCTTTTCGAATAAGGGGCGAGCCTCCTTGAAAATTCCCTTGGCGTATGAGATCTCGCCGGCATTGTTGATCTGAATACCCGAAAGGACGCTGTCAACTTTAGGGTTGACCCTTTCGATGGCTTTTTTCACATCTTCCGAGTCGGCTTGGGCCGCGGACAGGTTCCCGAGCAGAATATTTATCTTTACTATATTGCAAGACCCTCGCAGCGCCAGATCTTTATGATTTGCCGCACGACTAAATCTCAATGAGCTCTTGTACGCTTCAAGTGACGCCCGGTAATTACCGAAAATAAGGTAGATTTCCCCAATCTGCTCATAGGAATCAGCTGCCCGCTTCCATTGTTTGTGCCGAAGCCAAGTTTCGGCTGTCTCCGCATATAGTTTCCGGGCCGATTCGAGAGAGGCAGCCGCCCAGCCGTTTCGAAGCTCTTCCGCCTTCTGAAACGTCTTTTCGGCCTCAAATAGGGTTAGGTCCCTTGTCTGGGCCCCTCGCCGCGGCGTTAAAGCGAACTTGTATTGATCACCGGCAGCACTCTTCTCAAGGGATGCGATCTCAAATTTATATGTTCCTTCTTGGTCTGTTACAAACCAGCCCTCCGCCGTTCCATACCTTTGAAAGTTGCCGCGAAAAACCGAGACTCCCTCGGGATCTGTCGCATTAAAGACAAAGCGCAGATCTTCTTTCTCAAATCTGAAATCGACAATTTCATTTGCTTTGAGCTCGATCGAATATGTATGGGTTTCTCCTGCCGCTAGCTTGCGCGTAACGGGAGACGAATCCGATGTGAGTCTTACAACTGGTTCCTCAGGTGTGGCTGTGGGAGTGATTGATAAAGGAAAGAAGAAAAAAAGCGCATAAAAACTCAACCTGATCCAGGCTGACCTTCTGCCGGTCACATTGGAACCAGGTCTCATAGTTTGAGGACCGTCTGCATTTCCGGCCTGGCCTTCTCCTTACTCCTCAAGGCGAATCTTCTTAACTAACCAGCACTTTTTTCGGAAAAAGCACAGAGTGTGAAGACGTTCTATTGATCGAATGCCTGCTCCCGAAAGGAACCACGCAGCGAATTGTCGGGGGTTCACAGGGGCTTCGGGTGAATCGATAGCGTTTCTCGTTCATTTTAGAGAGTGATTCTGTGAAAAAGCAAGTTGCTACTCGGAGAGGGTTCTCCAGGTGCCGATTAACACACAAGGCAAAATTATTTTTTGTCCGATCATGTAATTTTTGCGCCGAAAAATCATATTTGGTTGAAGCAGAAAATTTTGCCAAAAGGGCCGCCCCCGGAATGGCGATGACAGGGACCATTTGAAATGGAAACAATCAAGAATCTTTTTCGCATTTACACTGGCTGTCTTCAAAGGTCAATCAAGCTCAAGACCAGCGTGTACCGGTATCTTCGCCTCAACTGCTTTTTTGTGTTCTGTATCTGCTTGAATATGGCCTGCCAAGATACACCTCCGGCAAAAAATAGTGAGACAAGATCGCTGAAGGGCAAAAATGCGGCAGCACCAGTCAAAGATTCTCGAAACGCCGTCGAGTGCGACATCATGGCTAACCGTCTGGACGAATTGGATTCTTTGATCCTTCGCCAAGGGCAGGCGGCAAATCAAGCTCTTGTGCAGTCGAGGGAATCGTGTGCGGGCAATTCAGCGGTTGATTGTAACTTTTGGACGGGTCGGACTGAAGAGTTAAACACCGAGGTTAGGGAGCTTCGTCAGCAGTATACGAAATTGACGGACCAAAGGACTCAGAATGGCTGTCCATTTTGATGCCGCAAGCATGCACGCGTAAATAGAAATAGTTAGTGCTAAAGGCAAATATGGAACGTTCGATCCTTGAACATCATATGAATAGACGCTGCGATATTCCTTCAATCAAATTGGCCCTAGCCGAACGGATGGCGATGCCCGTGCCATGCCATTCGGACCGTACGAGACTATTCGATGCTGGTCCCGTAGGGCAAGTTGGATCTTCCGTAAGGAACGTTCCCGGGCCTATTCAAATACTCTCTGTTTTCATATTTCTTGGAATAGGTCTAATTACCGGTTGTAACTCTGAAAGATGGGTCATTGCCGATGCATCCAAATCGCTCGCTATAAAGCATAACGATGAGCGTGCGCCGACGGCAGTAACATCCGCGGAGATCAAAAACATATGAGTAACAAGATCAAGGTTCTATATCTCTCGGCCTCCCCACGGGATCAAAGTCCATTAAAATCTGACGCGGAATTTCGTCAGATCTTCGAAAAGCTCGATCGCCGCTATTTCGAGATCTCGTCCTGTTCAAAAATGAAAGCGGCGGACCTGGTGGATGTTCTATCACGCGAAAAGCCTCAAATTGTCCACTTTTCCGGTCACGGGTCACCCGAGGAGCTTATCCTCGAAGATGGCTTGGGGGAAAGCAGTCCGGTTCAAAAAAATGTCGTGATCGAGTTGTTTCGAAATCTCTTCAAAAAACCGCAAATAATTTTCCTGAATGCCTGCTGGACCGCGAACAACCTGGAGAGTTTAAGCCAGGTCGTAGATTACGTGGTAGCGACTAAAAAACGGGTTTTAGACCACGCCGCCATAGATTTTGCTGTCAGCTTTTACACGCTCCTGGCTCAAGAACCCGTAGAAAACGCTTTCAATCTCTCGAGGATCCATTTTCAGATCGGAGATTCTGAGAATCAAATTGCGATGTATGTGCTCTTTGTTGGCGACGGCGCTAAAGACAATGTGCTAGCTAATCCATCGAAAAAAACGAAGAAAAGAAAAAACGGAAACACTGTTACGAATACCATTAATATCGGCGAAGGAAACAAAATAAAAAAATTCAACCCGACCCAGTCAGGGGGTTGAAACAAATAACTATTAATAATTTGCCGAATTTTCGACGGTTAGTTTATGAGTAATACGTGCCCTGAACATAATATCGATTTGACGGAATCGGGCGAATGTCCGGAATGTTCCAGGTCTCACGCGGAGCCTGATCTTGATGACAATGATCAGGTTGAACATCAATCTTTTGAAGATGAAAATTTAAAGACCGCCGCCGATGAAGAAACCAATCCGGAACCGGAAACCGAAGAAAGCGATTTGCTGGTAGACAACACGATTGATGTTGATAGCTCAAATATCGAGAAATTTAGTCCGACGCAGGTAGGTTATGTAAAGGAGTTCCGGCAGTTTACGGCTTATTTAGGTAGCCCTAAAAATGACGACAGCCAAATTAAAGTCTCGCTGTTTGGAAATAGTGAAACCTTCGAGCTTAAGGATTATGACGATCTAGATAACAGCCCTGTTGAAATAATTCAAAATTTTAAGCGCGAAAGAATTCTCCTTTTAGGCGGTTCGGGAGATAAAACCAGCTCTCGCGCTTCCCATCAAATTGCTCGATCACTTGAAATTAATAATAAAAAAGAGAATATCCGGCTGCTCGACCTATCGAATTACGCGACTTATCCGCTCAGCGTCCAATCTATTTCCCCGAAAAGAAAATCTTCCGGTAAAGAGATTCTTCAAGATGCCCTGGTCATTGTGAACGCCGTCAAAGAGGGCGACAAATTTGCCGGTTCTCTACTGGATTCTTCCGTCATGTCGATGGAGCATTATCGCACAAAGTTGAAAGACAATAAGCTTTACATGATATGTCTTATCAAAGCCGATTCTATAAACGACTGGCTTAAAGAGGACAAAACAATAGAGCTTCCCTATTGGATCATTCCGGGAAAAAAAGACAAAGCACAATCCACTGAAAATGAACACGAAATCAATCGCAGAGTTGAAGAGATATTAAATTTGAATATTGAAGCGGACAATCGGATCATCAAAATTATTTTGTTCATCGTTTCTTTTTTTTCCGATCTAACCGCGAATGATTTTAATGATCTAGTTAACAAATGGCTTAAGAAGGAATCTGAAGCAGCTATTGAAGTGCCTGGCAAAAATGGTTCGAACGAGAAAATTCTAACCCCCAAACCCCTCTCCGAGGTATGGAAGTTAAAATCTCGCTATCTCACCGAAAAGTGTTTCCTAAAAAAAACCGTCGACGAGCAAACAGGCAGACGAATTATCGGTTTTCACAATGAATTATATGCAGAGCGTATAAAAAAGATACTTGAAGACAAATATTGGGCCNNTGGATGAAAAAGTTTCCGAAATTCTTCGAATGCGGTTGATTTTTCATCCGTCCGATAATATAGCCAGCCAAACCGCCGCGATTCTGGCCGAATACTTTCCGGGAAACGAAGAAGATTTTATAGATTGGCTTTTATGGGCATTTAACATTCTAAACGATGAAGAAAACCGTGCGGAAAATATAAGACAGATCCTCGGAATTCGCGATTCGGATGATGTAGAAGAAACAGGCAGGAGATATTTTTACTACAAACGATTGGCCGAATTGTTTCGCGAGGTTCTTCGGAATTCTTCTCAGAAAAAAAACGTCTCAAATATTATGGAACGATTGATACAGGACCACTGTTATCAATCGGCCTTGATGCTCGTAAAGCGACTGCAATATGCTCCGAATTTTGATGAAGAGTATTGGCTTAGACAATTGCTCGAACGCGGCGACGCTAAAACCAAGGGAGAGATAAAGAAATATCTTTTTAACGGTTTGATAAACAGCGACATAAATGACGTTTTGAACAAGCTAAAAGAGTGGTTGCCGCAAGAGAACTCGCCCTCAGGAAAATATTCCCAGATTAATAAAGCGGCTTTGGAGCTTTTAATAAAATATTACGCTTACCAGATAAATATTTTTGATGAGGAGCTTTACGGATCGGAGCCGACCCAATTTGCCTTATTTGTTTTTGAAAGCAGGTCGTCTGCGAGTGGACAACTGGACCTGTTAGTAAAGTATCTCCTACACCCCCTAAGTCTTAGCTTGAAGTTAGAAGGAAACCTTAGATTGAAATTAAAAGGAATGCCATATATTTACTACGCGGCATTTCTTCTCGAAAGATGGAGCAGAATTCTTTGTGAAAATAATTTAGCGACGACAACGGCTACAAATAACGGCGAAGAACTAAGCAATAGAGAAATATTAAATACTCTCCTGGGAAAAGTTGTTCTGGCCTGCAGCGTAGAAG
>CXWL01121706.1_pt2 | contig 28574 bp, 18 predicted proteins | sample 590931 | NCBI WGS metagenome assembly CXWL01 (sample SAMEA3498368, study PRJEB10139) | groundwater metagenome | biome: water well; material: biofilm material | place: Germany | collected 2015-04-27 | reverse complement strand
CCATGCCCGCCGGCGGCGGCCCGGTGTTGCTCAAAGGGCGGCGCCAGGCAGATGTCAGTGCCGGTACGCTGACCGAACAGCTACCCAAGGCCACGGTGAACATCACCCGGGTCGAGGTTGCGCAGACCTATCTGCAAGCGCCGGGTGATCTGTATCAGCGGCTGGTGCCGGGAAAATCGGCCTTGTTGCGCGTGCTGGTGGCGGGGCCGGAAGGCCGCGCCAGCCCGCCGGTGCAACTGACCGCCAGCGCAGGCGGTACCACACTCGGCAGCGTTAGCTTGAGCGGGCCGGGCACCTTGTCCGCCAACCCGGTGACGGGGGACCTGGCGAAGTCGTTTACGACCAAATTGCCGGCAAACTGGCTGCGCAACAACCTGACGCTGCTGATCGAGGTCGACCCGCAAAAGCTCAGCACCAATGGCGCAAGCTATACCGCCCGTCCTGTCATGGGAACGGCCACCAACTTTAACCTGGTGCTGGTCCCCTTGAGTATCAGCGACGGCAATCTGGATGCCGTTGTCCCCGATTTGAACGTGGTGCGCACTTTGCTCGGGAAGGTGCTGCCGGTGCCTGAGGCATCGATCAGGGTGTCCCAGCGCGCGACTTATCGCCTGACCTCGGTCACTCAGGTCAAGACCTCGGATGAATGGAGCAAGACCCTGTCTGAACTCGATACCCTGCGTGACGCCGAAGCTCAGGACAAGCATTATTACGGGCTGGTGCCCGACGCGAACTTTGTCAGCGGGACTTCCGGCCTGGGTTACGTGCCCAATTTTGCAACTAACGGTAATAACCGCACCAGCATTGGCCTCGATGCGCGCCAGTCCTTCCATCTCAGGACCATGACGCATGAGCTGGGACACAATCTTGGACGTGACCATGCGCCCTGTGGCGGTGCCAGTTCGCCCGATTTGGCTTTTCCGTATGCCGGCGGCGGTTTGGGCCCGACACTGGTGTATGACAATGTTGCCGAGCTGATTGCGGTCATTAGCAGTCCTAGCGATGTGATGGGGTATTGCAGCGGCAGCTGGTTCTCTGACTACAATTACTTTCATGTACAAAACTGGCTGGAAAGCTGGCTCTATCCGATGAGCCAGCCCATGGTTCAGTCCATGAAAGTGTTGTCGCCAGCGCTGGAGTTACTGGAAATCGCCGGCGAAATCACCGCGCAAGGCGTGCGCTTTCAGCCCGTGTCCGGCAGCCTTGGCCAGCCTGCACAGGGGCAAGGCGAGTACCAGCTGCGGTTGCGACTGAGCGACGGTAGCCAGATTGTGGAGCCTTTTTCAGCCGTCAAGGTGGCAGACGCGCAGGAAGCGCGCCAGCACTTTAAATTAAAGCTGCTTAAGCCTGCGCTGGAAATCGCGCGGATGGAAGTGCTCAAGGCGGGCCAGCTGTTGACTATGAGTCAGGCCGGGCTTGCCGCCGCAGCACAAAGAATAGGCGATCCCGGGCCTAGCCTGGTCTGGCAAGAGCTTGGCGATCAGTTGCAACTGAGCTGGAACGATAGCCGCTATCGCTACCTGACGGTCAGCCATCTCGCTGGCAGCACCAGTATGCTGGCGCGCCAGTTGCAGGGTGGAAAAGCCCAGCTCGCCATTGGCAGCTTGCCTGCCGGCGGAGAATGGCAGCTGGTGCTGAGCGACGGTCTGAATACGCGCCTGATCCGGGCCAAGCGCTGACCCTGTCGGACTTGTCGGACGATATCCGCGCCAGGCTTACTGCACCACGCCGGTCCGATCAATTTTAACCAGGCGCGAGTTGGCGCTGTCGTTGGTCTTGCCGGCAGAAGCGGATTTCACGTTGACCTCTGCTTCGCCCGCCCCGTGAACCTTGACTGAGGCATGTTGCAGAATTAAGGAGCTGGCATGCAGATCGCCGGAACCGCTGAGTATCGCGGTCAGATTTTTGGCGCTGCCTTGCAAGCTCACGCTGCCAGGTCCGCTCATGCCGACCTCAATCTGTTCGGCAGAATTGGCGCTGGCATCAAGATCGCCGGAACCGGCAAGCTCGGCTTTCAGGCTGCCGCTGATGGTATTGAGCGAGATGTTTGCCGAGCCCATATTCTTGACGACAGCACTGCCGACCTGCAGTTTTCCCGCATCAAAATCACCCGACCCGTTGATGTCGAGCACCAGTTGCTTGACTTCGCCCACCAGCCGCATTTCTCCCGACGAGTTCATCGTCAGTCTGGCCTGATCCGCTTGCAAGCGATCAATGAATAAATCGCCGGAACCCGACAGTTCGGCAGTCAGGGACTTGATCACGCCATTGAGAGTGGCGCTGCCGGACCCCTGTACATTGAGCGTGACGCGCTCCAGCTGCAGGCCGTCGGCTTCCAGATCACCGCTGCCATTCATCTTCGCGTCCAGGCTTTGCGTCAGGCCGTCCAGGTGCACGTTGCCGGAGCCGTTCTGTTCCAGCAGCATAGCTCCCATCCGCAGTTGCGCCAACGCCAGATCGCCGCTGCCGTTTGCCTGAACATGGGCTTGGCCGATAGTGCCGCTGGCCTGTATGTCGCCGGACCCGTCCAGCACGATCGTCAGCTTATCGCCATGCAACTTGTTCAGGCGGATGTCACCGCTGCCGGAGTTGCTTATTTTGCTGATGGTCGGCATCGTCACCTTGACGGTGACAGGCGTATGGTTCCATGAGAAACGTATGCGGCCCTTGTGTTTGTTACGCAGTATCAGGGTATTACCTTCGACGACGGTCTCTACTTCAGCCAGCAAATTATCATCGCCGCTCACTTCTACCGCGCTAGCGCCTTCGGCGGTCACCACGAGATCGAAAGGCGTGCTATTGCTGATCGCATCAAATGCGCTGACCTGGCGTACTTCGGTCGCGCTTTTGCCGCTGCCCTTGAGTTCGTGCTGGTTGACGCTGACCTCGCACCCGCTCAGCAGCATCAGCGCGCTAAGGATGCCGGTGGTGAGCTTGGAAAATGCATTGGAAGCTAAGTTGGGTGCTGCTATGGACGGTCTGATCATGTCTGCCTCGGCTGGAGTGATTTTTAGTGAATTGTCAAGAAATTGCCGGAAAGGCGTAGAGTAAGCCAGATCAGAAAAAAATATTCAAGCGGAGCGACAGAAGGTAAAAAAACAGGAACCAGCCGCATAAAAAAGGGGCGGAACCGCCTGGCTCAACTAAAATGACGAGCTTTAGCAAAGCGATCTGCAGCGTATCAGCGTACACAAGGGAAGCAAAGTATGGATAGTGTTTTACTCAAGGCCAAAGACGGCGCCAGCGCCAGCGTCACTACGCATGGCGCCCACCTGTGTTCCTGGATTCCTGCCGGCGGCAAGGAGCAGCTGTTCCTCAGCAAGCGCTCTGAACTGCGCGAAGGGGCAGCGATTCGCGGTGGCGTGCCGGTCATTTTTCCGCAGTTTTCCGGCCTGGGGTCTTTGCCTAAACATGGTTTTGCGCGCACTGCGGCCTGGCGTCTGCTGCGTGAGGGCCAGGACGAGAAGGGCGCTGCGCAAGCGGTATTTGAGTTGCGCGAAAACATCGCGAGCCTGCTGGTCTGGCCACACGTGTTCAAGGCGGAACTGATGGTGACGATAGCCGGCGACACTCTGCAGATCGATCTGGCGGTGCTCAATAACGGTGATACCGCCTTCAGCTTCACCTGCGCCCTGCACACCTATTGCGCGGTCGAGCAGATAGCCGAGGTCAGCCTGCATGGACTGGCGGGTTTGCGCTATCGCGATATGGTGGCGAACACGGACAACAATGTCGAGCACGCGTCCAGCTTGGTGATACGCGGCGAAATAGACAGGATCTATGCCGACCTGCCGGCCGCGCTGGAACTGCGCCAGCCGCATCAAACCACCGTCATCAGCCAGAGCGGTTTTGCCGATGCGGTGATCTGGAACCCCGGCGCAGAAAAAGGCGCCAGCCTGAGCGACCTGGAAGCGCAGGGCGAGCAACGCATGTTATGTGTGGAGGCGGGGGCAATTTTGCGCCCTGTGCGGCTGGCACCTGGCTCGTCTTGGGCAGGCTCGCAGACTTTGCGCGTGCTGCCGGCCTGACCTGGCTGGTCCAGCCGGGCTAGCGGTATTTCTTTTCTATCGCCGCCACGCTGCCGTCGCGGTCCATTTCCTTCAGTATCTGGTTGTAGTGATCTACCCTTGTCTGCGCTATGCGCAGGTTGCAGGCAAGGTACATTTCTGTCTGGTTAAACTGAAACAGCGGAACGATTTTGTCTGTCAGGCTCTGGGATTTCAGTATCGCGGCGCCGAGCAATTCGCCGGTCGCCCAATAATCAAAACGGCCGTACAGTAACTTGCGCGGGTTGTCGCTGTCGCTATTGGCCAGTTCGGTTTTAAAGCCCTTCAGCGCTAAAAACTCGCCGACCGCATCATTGCGATACGCTCCCAGCGTGTAGGGACGCAATTCTTCCAGTGTTTTCGGATTGCGCTTGTCTTCCACGCGGCCAAAGATCACCCAGCTATTCCTGACTAAAGGACCGACCCATTTGAACAGGGCTTCGCGTTCCGCTGTTCGGGTGGTCGAGAAAACACAGGTGTCGGCATCGTTGCGCGCCATCTGCAGCGACCTGGCCCAGGGATAGGCCGTCAGCGTATATTTTTCTCCGGCGCGGTGCATCAGCTCCTGCACTTTTTCGGTGGAAATTCCCGTAATTGCGGCGCTCCTGGCATCAACGATATTGAAAGGCGGATAATCTTCCGTCGTTAATGTCAGGGTTCCTGCCTGCGCAGCGTGACAAATGGCAACGCTGAAGGCAATGAGGATAAAACGAAAGCGCATGTGGTTTTCAATGGCTTGGGTGGGTAAATTCCATGATTTAAACCCTTGCCAATGGGAAAGTCAAACGCTTTATTGGCACGATCTACGCTTACAATAGCGCCAGTTTTTTAGCCGGGACAGGCAGGCAAGCGCTGCCTTTCCCGCATGGCCGGCAGCGGCACCGATCGCAGGGCCGATTTTTACAAAAAATTAAAGAGAAATTCCAGAGACCACGCATGCAGACTTATCTTGCCATCAAACACCTGCACATGAGCTGCGCAGCCGTCAGCGGCACCTTTTTCATCGTACGCGGCATCTGGAAAATGCGCGGCTCCGCGATGTTGCAGCAGCGCTGGGTGCGCATCGTGCCGCATCTGGTCGATACCCTGCTGCTGGCCAGTGCCCTCGCCATGGTGTTCTGGAGCGGCCAGTACCCGTTCCGGCAAGACTGGCTGACCGCCAAGGTGCTCGCTTTGTTAGGCTATATCGTGCTCGGCAGCATCGCGCTCAAGCGCGGCAAAACCCCGTTGGGCAGAGCCCTGGCATTCGCCGCCGCCGTGACGCTGTTTGCCTATATCGTGGCGGTGGCCTTGACCCGGCAGGTTCTGCCTTTTTAAGCATATTTACTGTGCGAATTGTCACTGGCGGCAGGCCCGGCACGCCCTATCCATGCGGGTTTGCAGCCAACCTGCCCTGCAGGGCGCATGGGTGCTGCGTGCTGGCCGTGCCGGTTTTTGAGTTTACAATTACAAGCCCGCCCTGATCATATCGGCGGCTTTCTCTCCTATCATCATGCTCGGTGCGTTGGTGTTGCCGCCGATTAAAGTTGGCATGATGGAGGCATCGACCACGCGTATCCCTTCCAGTCCGTGCACGCGCAATGCGGGATCGACTACCGCCATCGCATCGACGCCCATCTTGCAGGTGCCGACCGGGTGATACACGGTGTCGCTGTACTGGCGCAAGGTGGCGCGGATCTCGTCGTCGCTGTGCACATTTTCCGTCAGAAAATCGCTCTCGCGCAGCGCCAGCATGGCCGGCGCATCCATGATCTTGCGGGTCAGCTTGAAGCCCTTGAGCAAGGTTTCGATATCGTCGGGATGTTCCAGAAAGCGCGGGTTGATTAGCGGTGCCGCCAGCGGGTCCTTGCTGGCCAGCGTGACTTCGCCGACGCTCTTCGGGCGTAGCAGGCAAACGTGGCAGGAGTAACCGTGACCGAGGTGCAGCTTGCGCGCATGGTCGTCGATCATGGCGATCACGAAATGCAATTGAATGTCGGGCATCGCCAGCGCCGGATCGGTCTTCAGGAAGGCGCCGCCTTCGGCCCCGTTGGACGTCAGCATGCCGCGCCTGTGCTGTTGATAGCGCCAGAATTCGCGCGCCATGCGCACCCCGCCGCCGGCAGAAATGCCGAGCAGATCCAGGCTCCTGGCGCGATACTTGAAGACGAAATCGGGATGGTCCTGCAGGTTCTGCCCGACGCCGGGCAAGTCGTGCACCAGCGGGATATCCAGCGCCTGCAAGGCCTTGCTATCACCGACGCCGGACAGCATCAGCAACTGCGGCGTCTGCAGTGCGCCGGCCGCCAGCAAGATTTCGCGCCGGGCGCGCAGGCTGCGTTTCTGGCCATTTTGCATGAACTCGACACCGACCGCGCGCTTGCCTTCAAACACGATGCGCGTGACGTGGCAGCCGGTTTCCACGGTCAGGTTGGCGCGCTTGCCCATGTGCGGGTGCAGATAGGCGCGGGCGGCGCTCCAGCGTTCGCCCTCGTGTTGCGTGACTTGATAGATGCCTACGCCTTCCTGCTCTTCACCGTTGAAATCGGGGTTGAGCTTGAAGCCCGCCTGTGTCGCGGCCTTCAGATAAATTTGCTGGAACGGGTTATCGGAACGCAGTTCGCCAACGTGCAGAGGGCCATCCTGGCCATGCAATGGTCCGCCAAAACTGGCATTGTTTTCCGAGCGCTTGAAGTAGGGCAATACATCCTTAAACGACCAGCCGGTATTGCCCAGGCTGGCCCAGTGATCGTAATCCCAGTGGTGGCCGCGGATGTAGGCCATGGCGTTGATGGCCGACGAGCCACCCAGGGTCTTGCCGCGCGGCTGGTAGCCACGCCGGCCGTTCAGGCCGGCTTGCGGCACGGTCTCAAAGGCCCAGTTGTTGATCCTGGTCGGCAGCATGGCGGCGACCGCAAACGGCATCCTGACCAGCACGCAGTCGCCGGCTCCGCCCGCTTCCAGCACGGTCACGCTGATGTTCGGGTCTTCCGTCAGCCGCCCGGCCACGGCGCAGCCGCCTGACCCGCCGCCCACCACGATGTAGTCTGCCATTATGTCGCTCATGTTTTGTCTCTCGTCTCTTTGATTTATTTAGTATTATTATTTGGGTTAATTTGTGTCGGGCAAAGCCCGTCACGTATTAACCGTTAAATCTTAGTACCGGGGCTGTTTTTTTGTAAGGACATTTACTGCCAGACTGCATATGCCGCACATTTCCGCATCATTTTCTCCACAAGCATTGCCTACCGTACTCTCGGTACAGGATGCCATTTTCCCGGCCCATCCTTTCAGCGGCCTGTTCGCGCTTGGGCGCGAGCAACAGTGGCGTCTGCGCGAGATGTTTCCGGCATTTGCCGTCGATGAGCGCGGCCATCCGGGTGCGGCGGTGCGCATCAGTTATGTGCAGGCGCGCGAGAGCCTGCTGCAGGCAAGGCATCTGGGCGGCGCCGATCTGGGCTTACTCTCGGGCAGCCGCAAGGCGCTTGCCGATCTGGGCGAGATGGGACAGGGCATGCTGGCGCAGGCAAGCCTGGGCAAGGCGCTGGCGTTTGGCCTTGAATATCAGCTGATCGCCGGGTCGATGCTGCAACTGGAACTGGAAAGCGGCGCGCAAGAATCTTCGCTGGTGACGCACGCGCTGTTCGATGACCGCGAAGTGCAGGATTTTCTCGACTTAGACCATCTGGCAACGGCGCTGAATGCCGCGCGCCACTTGCCCTGCCGGCCGCTACAGGCAACGCGGATAGAGCTGCGCGGCAACCTGCATCTGAGCCGCGCAGCGGCCGAGGCTTTTTTTGCCTGCCCGGTGACGGTAGGCGCCGATCTCAGCCGCATCGTATTTTCCAGCGCCATGCTGGATGCGCGCCTCGACGGTGGCAGGCAAGGCGGCGCAAAAAATATGCTCAGCGGCACCGCTTCACGTCAGGCCTGCGAACAGGAACTGGCCAGTATCGGGGTCTTGGGCAAGCAGAGCCTGGTGCGCATGCTGGTGACCATGCAGTGCGACTGCCGCAGCGTGCAGCAGATGGCGATGGCGCTGGAGATCAGCGCGCGTTCACTGCACCGCCTGCTGGTGCGCGAGGGCGCATCGTATTTCCATATCGCCGAGAGCGTCAGGTTCGAGCGCGCCAAGCGCTTGCTGTCGGAGGGGAAAACTACCCAGCAAGTTGCCGAGCAGCTGGCCTACTCGGACGAGCGCAGCTTCAGGCGCGCGTTCACGCGCTGGAGCTTGTCTAGCCCGGCCGAATTCAGGAAGGCGCTGGGAATGCAGTCGCCGGCAACATAAACCAGAAGGTCGTCCCTGCGCCGGCCCGGGTGGCAAAACCGATTTTCCCGTGCATTTTTTCGAGATAGGCCTTGGTGATCGACAGGCCCAGGCCGGTGCCGCCCTGTTGCCGCGTGTCGGTTCCATCGGCTTGCGAAAACGGCTCGAAAATGCGGGCCTGGAAAGCGGCAGGAATGCCTGGGCCGAGGTCGGTCACCTCCACCTTGTAGCAGACATTTTGTTCCTCGCCGCACGGATGTATCTGCAGGCGCACCGCATCGCCTTTCGGTGAAAATTTGGCGGCGTTTGACAATAAATTGGCCAGCACCTGCATCAGCCGGCCGGGGTCTGCCATGACCCAGGCATGGTCAGGGTGCGCGAATAATTCCAGCCTGACATTGAGCGATACCGCATACGCGATGTTGGCCTCGATGGCATCCTTGAGCAGCCTGACCAGATCTACCGGCTCGGATTTGAACGGCATGTTGCCGCTGGCGAGTTTCTCCATATCGAGAATGTCATTGACCAGGCCGACCAGGCGGCGGCTATTGTCATGCGCGATCTTGATCAGATGCCTGGCCTTGTCCGGCAACTCGCCGCCGATACCCGCCTCCAGCAAACCCAGTGAACCACGGATCGAGGTCAGCGGTGTGCGCAGCTCATGGCTTACGACAGAGATAAACTCCGATTTGAGCCGGTTGATGCGATGCCGCTCGCTGATATCGAGGACGAAAACAGCCCATTCGCTGTGCGAGTTTTCCAGATAGCTCAAGCCTATCAGTACCGGTACCTGATGCCCGTCGGCATGTCTGAGCATCACCTCGAACGGCGCGGTCGCGCCGGTCTCGCGCAGCTCGGTATAGGCCATCCCGCAGGCCTCAAGATCCGCGCCGGCCAGCAGTGTCTCCCAGATCGATGCCTGTGCCAGCAGGTGTTCTTGCGGATAGCCGCAAATTTGCAAAAACAGCTGGTTGACGTCACTGAGCCGGCCTTCGCCCGAGCCCTGCGCAATGCCGATCAGGCTGGAATTGGCCAGCCGTTTCAGGCGTTGCTCGCTGTCTTTCAGCGCGTCCAGGGTGTTGCGCTGTTCCGTGATGTCTTCAATCATCCATACCGCACCTCTCTGGTATTGATCGGGCGGCAGGGCCTTGCCGGCAACGCGCGCAAGGAAGGAGCTGCCGTCGATGCGCTTGAGGTGCCAATCGAGCTCGACCAGCTGATCGGCGATCAGCAGAGGGACCACTTGCGCCGCAAAGGCGCGGTAATCGGCCTCGTCCTGATAGAGAAAGGTCGATTTGATGCCTATCATTTGCTTCACGTCCTGGAAACGGCAGAGGTCGGCCAGCGCCTGGTTGGCGCGGATGATTTCGCCGTCGCTGACAAACATGACACCGACCGGGGTATTGGAAATCAGTATCTCCAGTTCTTTTGCCAGTTGCTTGTAGCGTTCGCCACTGTTGCGCAGCAATTCTTCATTATGGCGCGCAGCCTGCTCGGCCACTTTGCGGTCGGTGATGTCAATTTGCGAGCCCAGCATGCGCAGCGCACGCCCGTTCGTATCCCATTCAATCACGTTACCCATGGAGAGGATGGAGCGCCACTCGCCTGAGAGGGTACGCAAGCGAAATTCCGCCCTGAAGTCGCTTTCGCCGCGAGCCGAAAAATGCGCCCGGTAAGCCTGCCTGAGCGCGGCGATGTCGTCCGGATGGACGCTCTCGTTCCAGAAAAAATTCCAGAATTTTTTGGAATCGCGAAAGTCATCCGGTTTCAGTCCCAGCATCCTGGCGTACTCAGGGCTGAAGCTTCCCTCGCCTGTCTGCACGTTGAAGTCATACAGGCCAAGATTGGACGCCTTGATCGCCAAACGTACCTGCTGTTGCGCCGAACGCAATTGTTGTTCGGTACGTTTTTGCTCGCTGATATCGGTAATGAAACCGTACCAGAGTATGCTGCCGTCAGTCAGCAGCTGCGGGTGGGCGTCACCGAGCAGCCACTGTTCGCCCTTGCTCGTGCGTATACGGTATTCCTGATGCCAGGTCTGTAAATGTTCTCCCGATGTCTTTATCGCCGATTGCAGGGCCACGATGTCATCCGGATGCACCAGGTTAAATATCGCAGCAGCGTCGTTTTTTACCTGTTCAGGCGTGATGCCATAAATGTCGGTGATCGCCTTGCTTGCATAGGGAAAGAAAAATCTCCCTTTGGGCGAGCGTTGGAACTGATAGAAAAAAATACCCGGCAAATGTGCCGAGAAATTCGATAGCAGCGTGTGGCTGCTGGCTAACTGCGCCGTTTGCGCATGCGCATCGCTGATGTCGGTCATCAGGCCGCTGATGCGCGCCGCGCGGCCATCGGCGGTTTTGGCCACGATGGCGCCGCGTGAGCGCACCCATTTCCAGCTGCCGTCACGGCATAGCAGACGGTGCTCGTCCTGGTAGGTGCTTGATTTCCCGTCCAGGCAAGTGCGTATCGTCTGTATGGCACGCTTTTCGTCGTCCGGATGCAGGCGCTTCATCCACTCTTCGATATGGCGACCGAATTCGCCCTCGCCGTAGCCTAGCGCCTGTTGGAAGCCGGCAGAAAAATACACCTCATTGGTGACGAGATTCCAGTCCCAGTAATTTTCCCCTATCGTCTCAAGCAGCGCACGCAGATCTCCTTCTGTAACGGCAGCTTGATGATTTACGACAGTCGGCGTCTGCTGGGCATCGGACATGGCAGGGTCTCGTTTAAAGGTGGTCCTTGATGATCTGCTGGAAAAATTCTGCAATACCATGGTCGCCCATACGGCGCGCATCGGCCAATTCGCCCGCTTTGGTCGCATACAGCAAGCTGTTGTCGGGCTTCAGGACAACTGCGGCAGGAATGCCTTTTTTGATGGGGTTGCCGTAAGCGTTGGCGATGCTGAGATTTTTGTCGAAGCGGCCGACATCTATCTTCACCAGCACGAACTTGGCCTTGATCAGCGCCTCATTCTGGCCCTTGATCGACTTATCCAGTTCCAGGCAATCCTTGCACCAGTTGGCGCCAAAAATCACCAGCACTTTTTTCTTATTCGCTTGCGCCTGGCTCAAGGCCTTGCTGAGTTCGGCCTGGGCGTCGGCGGTTTCATCATAGGCCGTGACGGGATCGGCACAGGCTGAGGCGCAGAGCAGGCTCAGGGAGCTGAGGATGGCGGCCAGAATTTTTTTCATGGACAGGCTTAATGGTTGAAATGAATGGTTGCAATGGGGTAAAAGCAAATTTAGGTAAAATTTCCTTAGAAACACATACTGACGCAAATTATGGCGTTTGTCATCGCTGTGGTGAAGGAGGGACAACAAGGAAAATTAAAAGCTGGATGTCCATACAGTATCCGCCTGTTGCCGCGTTAAAATAACGTCTCTTTTATACGGTATTTTATTCATGAGCACACCGCAACGCCGCATCGCTCATCTGGATATGGACGCGTTCTACGCATCGGTGGAATTGCTGCGCTATCCGGAACTGCGCGGCCAGCCCGTTGTCATCGGCGGGCGATCGGCACACCAGCCCAGAGACTTGCCCGACGGGAGCAGGGAATATTCCCGCTTGCGCAACTATGTCGGGCGCGGTGTGGTCACTACCTCCACCTATGAAGCCAGGGCCTTGGGCATTTTTTCCGCCATGGGCATCATGAAAGTGGCCGCCCTGGCGCCGGACGCGATCCTCCTGCCTACCGATTTTGACGCCTACCGCCATTATTCGCGCCTGTTCAAAAACGCCGTCAGCGCCATTGCGCCCCTGATCGAAGACCGCGGGATCGATGAGATCTATATCGATTTGAGCGCGCACCCCGAGGATACGCCGGCGCTGGCGCAGCGCATCAAGGACGCGGTGCGGGAAGCCACCGGGCTGTCCTGCTCGATAGGCGTAGCGCCGAATAAGCTGCTGGCCAAGGTGTGCTCGGATCTGGAAAAACCCAACGGGCTGACCATACTCGGTTATGAGGATGTGCCGGCGCGGATCTGGCCCTTGCCAGTCCGCAAAATCAATGGCATAGGGCCAAAGGCGAGCGAAAAACTGGCCAGTCTAGGCATCCTCACGGTGGGCGAACTAGCCAGCGCCGATCCTGATGTACTGCAGACAAATTTCGGACGCAATTATGCCGCCTGGTTGTTGAAGGTGTCGCACGGACAGGATGAGCGCGCGGTCGCCACCAGCTCGGAGACCAAGTCCATCAGCCGCGAAACCACCTTCGAGCGTGACCTGCACGCGCGCCAGGACCGTGAGCTGTTGTCGCAGATATTTACCGACTTATGCGTGCGTCTGGCAGGCGACCTGAAGCGTAAAGGCTATCTGACGCACAAAATAGGCATCAAGCTCAGGTATACCGATTTTCGCATCGTCAGTCGCGACATCACACTCCCGCATCCCACGGCAGACCACGCCGTCATACGGCGCGCCGCCGGCGAATGCCTGCGTCGTGCGCCGCTAGAGCAAAGGCTCAGGCTACTCGGTGTCAAAGCCAGCGCGCTCACCAGCTTCAGTGAATCGCCAGAAATGCGCCCTGGCGTGCAGGGAGATTTATTCGATTCCTGAGAGGGGATATGTCGTTTTTTTGCAAGGCCGCAAGCACAGTGCTGCAGGATTCTCGTGGGTTATTGATGATACTGGTACCTGGTATATTTCTGCTGCGCAATGAATACGTGCCAAACCGGCATAAAAATTAATTATTTAATGGGAGTATAGGAATATCCGTGAACCAATGCAGCGTCTGGCGCGCGCGGTTCCGGCGCGTGGCGTGGCAGGGGAGGGGCGATGTAAACTGAGTGATTGGTGCGACCGACAGGAATCGAACCTGTATTGCGGGCTTCGGAGGCCCGTATCCTATCCGTTGGAAGACGGTCGCGTGTGGCAAATAGCTGCAGACCGCTATTGTAGCTGTTTGGGCCTGATTATGCATGCAGGAAAACTCACTAATCTCGTCCGGTGCAATAATGCCGCCTTTTTTTGTCCGGATTTGTGAAATTATTCCTGAGAACTTTCCTTTTACGATTTCCCCGGTTGCGCTCATGATTGCCTCGCTGTTCTGCAGAAGCAAACGCGATGCCGCGTTTCATACAGATATGACATAGAAATAGCGGAATATCTGCCAGGGACATGGCAAAAATGCGGCAATATTGTCGCGATTTGGGTCTCTTTCGCCGGAATCTGGCCCTGAGCATCGCGCTTTTCCATTCCAAACTTTAAGCTTTACTTTATAATCTCGGGTTAATCCCCAGTAACCGCCCCATTATTTTATTGCAACGAGGAAACCATGACTGACTCACACGACGATCACGCATCCCCAATCAAGACGCCCAAGCAACTCATCGTTGCCGTACTCGCCGGTTTGCTGGTCCCGATTATCATTATCGTTTTGTTGATTCAGTACGTCGCCAATGACAAGAAAGTCGGCGCCGGTTCAACGGCGCAAACGCCAGAGGCTATCGTTGCGCGTATCAGCCCGGTCGCCAATGAAGGCTATACCTTCAAGGACGCCAGCGGCCCTAAAGTCTTGCAATCCGGTGAAGCGGTCTACAAAATGGTGTGTTCAGCCTGCCACGATACCGGCGCTGCCGGCGCACCTAAGTTTGCCGATGCGGGCGCCTGGGGCCCGAGGATTGCGCAAGGTTACGATAAGGTCGTCGCCAACGCGATCGGCGGCCTGCGCGCCATGCCAGCTAAAGGCGGCAACCCCGACCTCGATGATGTTGAAGTTGCCCGTGCAGTCGTACACCTGGCTAACGCCGGCGGTGCCAAGTTCAAGGAGCCGGAAGTGAAAGCTGCAGCGGCCGAAGCTCCAGCAAAATAAGCATTTTCCCCCAACAAAAAAGCCAGTCAGCAGACTGGCTTTTTTGTTTTCCGGGGCCAGCGCGAGGATGACTATAGCGCAGCCGCCAGTTCTGCCCCTTCGCGTATCGCGCGTTTTGCATCGAGTTCCGAGGCCAGTGCCGCACCACCGATTTTATGAAAATGCGGGCCGCGATTCTTTTTATCCTGGTCTGGCTGATCGGGCATCAGTTCCGTCAAGGAATCCTGACCGGCACACAAAATCACGTTATCCACCTCAAGCAAGCGCGTTTCACCATTGATAGTGATGTGCAAACCCTGATCATCGATGCGCTTGTATTCAACTCCCGCCAACATTTCCACCTGGTTTCTTTGCAGCGTAGCGCGGTGTACCCAGCCTGAAGTCTTGCCCAGGCCGGCACCAGGCTTGCTCGCCTTGCGCTGCAACAGATAGATTTGCCTGAAAGGATGCGCCGCAGCCGGCGCGATCAGGCCACCGTTTTGCTGTGCCTGGGGATCAACGCCCCATTCGGCGAACCAGTGCGTCAAGGGCACCGGCAGTGGCGTGGCCGGGTCATGCAACAGGTATTCGGCGACGTCAAAGCCGATGCCGCCAGCGCCGATGATGGCGACGCGTTTTCCTACCGGTTTTTTATGGAGCAAGACATCAATATACGACAGCACTTTGGGATGCTCGACGCCTTCAATATGCGGCGTACGCGGCACGATACCGGTCGCTACGATGATGTGGTCAAAGCCCTGCGCCAGCAATTCATCCCTGCTGACGCGCTTACCCAGCTTCACCTGTACCCCGGTCAGCTCCAGCTTGCGGCCAAAATAACGCATGGTTTCGGCGAATTCTTCCTTGCCGGGAACCTGCATGGCGATGTTAAATTGCCCGCCAATTTTTTCGCTGCCATCAAACAGCGTCACCGCATGCCCGCATTCGGCAGCCACCGTCGCGGCCGACAGGCCGGCAGGCCCGGCACCAATTACTGCAACGCGCTGGCGCTTTTGCGTTTTGAGGTACTTCAGTTCAGTCTCATAAGCGGCACGCGGATTCACCAGGCAAGAGGCGCGTTTATTCGCAAAGGTGTGATCAAGGCAGGCCTGATTGCAGGCGATGCAGGTATTGATCTCGTCGGCACGGCCGCTGGCAGCCTTGTTGACAAATTCCGGGTCGGCCAGAAAAGGCCGCGCCATTGATACCATATCGGCGTCGCCCCTGGCGATGATCGCCTCTGCCTGATCCGGCATATTGATGCGGTTGGACGCCACGACCGGAATGCTGACCGCCTTTTTCAAGCGTCCGGCCACGCTGGCGAACGCCGCCCGCGGCACCGAAGTCACAATCGTCGGCACGCGCGCTTCATGCCAGCCTATGCCGGTATTCAAAATAGTCACACCGGCCTGCTCAAGCGCTTGCGCCACCTCGACCACTTCGTCCCAGCTATTGCCGCCTTCGACCAGATCAAGAATCGAATGGCGATACATGATGATGAAATGTTGGCCGACTTCAGCCCGTACCCGGCGCACGATCTCAAGCGGCAAACGCATGCGGTTCTGTATCGAGCCGCCCCAGCGGTCCTGGCGCAGGTTGGTGCGTGCGCACAAGAACTGATTCAGCAAATAGCCTTCGCTACCCATGATTTCCACGCCGTCGTAACCGGCCTTTTGCGCCAGGCGCGCGCAGCGCACGTAGTCCCGTATCGTGCTTTCTATGCCGGCCTCGCTCAGCGCCTTAGGCTTGAACATGGAAATAGGCGATTTTTTGGCGGAGGCCGATACCACAAAAGGTTGGTAGCCATAGCGGCCGGAATGCAGTATCTGCATCACGATCTTGCCGCCTTCTTCATGCACGGCACGCGTCACCTTGCGATGATTCCAGATATCGCCCAGGCTGTTCATGGTTCCGCCAAACGGTAGCAACCAGCCGCGCCGGTTGGGCGATATGCCACCGGTAACAATCAGGCCAACCCCGCCACGCGCCCGTTCCCTAAAATAAGCCGCAAGTTTCGGATAATTGTAAAAACGATCTTCCAGACCGGTATGCATGGAGCCCATGATGCAACGGTTACGCAATTGCGTGAAACCGAGGTCAAGCGGCGCCAGCAGGTGAGGGTAAGAGGTCAGATTCATCGCAATACCAGAATGGATAGAAATCGCATGACGATACACAAACCGCCCTCTATCAGGTAAAAAATGATTAGGCGGGCAATTCTAAAAGCCCCGGACTGATGACGTGGGTAGCTGTCGAAATGAATGGGAAGGGTATTTTCAGGCAAGAAGATTGAATGCGATATTTTTCAAAATGGAAAAAATATTTCTTTTTTAAAGAAAATTTTCAATATGAATTTTTGCACCAATTTTGTGCAAAATTTTTTTTTATTTGTTAAATAGTAAAATTTAAAAGGAAAGATTTTTTAGAAATTAACGCACTAAAAATTCATTGTAGGTGAAAGTGTGTGACATCAGCCAAATTTGTGAATTGGCAATTTTCAATAACAAAAATTAAATTTTGTATGAGATTAAATCAAGGTAATTTAAATCAAAATAAGCTGAGAAAAACTCGTCAACCTCTGATTTTGACTACAAGGCACCAAATTAATGCTTTTGCTGATCTACGCATTAGATTGAAAAAAATCTTGTTGTTTTTTTGCGATCTTCATCAGCGCGAGTCTTGACACTTTACGGCTTGAAATGTTCCTATGGCATATAAATATTTTTTGATCGAATAATTTACATAAATAAGCTCAGGAAAACGAACTTATTTACATGGATTGCCAAAAAACACGGTGAAAAGTGTTGCAGATTTGAAAGAATGTTTGTTGGAGGACGTTGGTGGCTTACGCAAGAGAAGCATCCGTCGGAAATTTAAGTAATGAAATATTCCCTCGGTTATCGCCATTGCAGCGTCGAGTAATTTTATGTGAGAAGTTAGTCGTAGTGCATTTGAATTAATTATTCTTAAAAAGGGTTCGCAATGAGAAGCAATAAATTTACTATGAAACAGTTCGGTCGCTCTGCCATGGCAGTTGCGGTTGGTATGTGTTTCGCATCAATCGCTCAGGCACAAGCTGCTGCTGAGTCCCTTCAATCAGTTGAAGTGACCGGTTCACGCATCAAGCGTGCCGCTGCTGAAGGCGCATTGCCTGTGACTGTTGTCACACGTCAACAGTTGGAAGATAGTGGCGCGGTTACCATCGCTGAATTCATCCGCAACTCGACCTTCTCAAGCGCTGGCCAATTCCGTCCGCAGTCTGGTTCATCCGCACAATCGTTTGCAGGCGCAAACTTGCGTGGTTTGGGCAGCAGTCGCACTCTGGTGCTGGTAGATGGCCGTCGTGTCGCTAAAGCACCAAACGTCGGTGATGCAGCTGACATGAACTCAATCCCGATGGCTGCAGTTGAACGTATCGAAATCCTGACCGACGGCGCGTCAGCTGTTTACGGTTCAGAGGCTATCGGTGGCGTAATTAACATTATCCTGCGCAAGGATTTTGATGGCGTGTACTACTCAGCCGGGAAGACCAGAACTAACATTACAGGTGGCGACCGCGAAGAAGCGTCGGCAATGGTCGGTGTGACAGGCGAAAAAGGCAGTATCGTTGCCGGCGTGTCCAGAACTAAGCGCGATATCGTTTTCGTGCGTGACTATCCATGGGGCGCGGCAAAAGGCGCATCATCCTATTCGAATCAATTTTTCACAGCTGCTGATGACGGCGCGGGTGGTTACTACCCTTCAGCATTTAATGGCAATGCAGGCTCCTGTAATTTCCCGGATAAAGGCTTCTACCTCAATGCCGCTGGACGTTGCCGCTATGATTTTAACCTGGTAGCTGCTGACGAGGCTGCAACCGGCGCAACGTCTCTGTATGCTCGCGGCGAGTATAAAATCTCCGCCGATTGGAATGCATACATGTCCATGTCTAACACTGAAAACACCAGTTTTGGACGTTATGCCCCGGTACCTGACGCGATCCTGATCGCAGCAGGTAGTGTCAATAATGTTTCCAGAACACCGAACAAACCAACTTTCTTGTATCACCGTTTTGCGGCTGCCGGTAATCGTGATACTTCCACTGATGGTAACCTGACTGATATGACTTTGGGCTTCCAGGGTAAGGCGGCAGGTTTTGATATCGATGTCGGCGCACGCCGCACTACTTCTACTTTGATCGAAACCGGTCGTGGTTTCGTGGTCAAGGGCCTGGCAACTGCTGCGATCAACGATGGCAGATACAACATCGTCAATCCATTCTTGAACTCGGATGCAGTGTTGAAATCGATCACCACTACCACCGGTCGTGAAAGTATCTTCGGACAAACCGAAGTATATGCAAGTGCTACCCGTGAATTGTTCTCGATGGCTGGTGGCAAATCGCAATTGTTCGCTTCTATCGAACACCGCAAGGAAAACTATGCTGATACTTACGACTCATTGAGTGAAGCAGGTGAAGTACTTGGTAGTTCCGGTAGTTCGGCTGGCGGTACACGTAAGGTTGATGCGATGTCTGCTGAATGGCTCTTGCCGATTAGCAAGACCTTGGAAGGTACTATTGCTGCTCGTTACGAAAAATATTCGGACTACGGCAATGACTTCTCACCTAAGGTATCGTTGCGTTGGGCGCCTACTAATGCAGTGACTGTGCGCGCATCTTATGGCCGTGGCTTCCGCGCTCCATCATTGCCTGATATTACTTCCAAGCCAGCATACAGCGCTGATTCTGTGATTGATCCACGTCATTGTATGGCCGACGGTGGTTACACAGCTGCAGAGTGCCAGACAGAGCCGTTCCAGATCAACGGTTTGCATATTGCTAACCCGCAACTTGGTTCGGAGAAATCTAAGCAGTTCAGCTTCGGCGGCGCTTGGGATGTGACTCAGTCGCTGACAGTCAAGGCTGACTACTGGAACACTCAGATTAACGACGTGATCTCGTATGTTAGTGCTCAGACTATCGTTAATCGCGATAACGGTACAGAGGCTCGCCCAATTCCTCCAGGTTTGTCAATCCGTCGTGATCCAACTAGCGGCGCGATCATTCAAATCATTAGTGGTTCCACTAACGAAGGCGTGTTGAAGTATTCAGGTATTGATACGGGCGTAACATTCGCCCATAAATATGCCAGCATTGGTAAGTTCCGCCACGACCTGCAGTGGTCGCATGTCATGAAGGCACAAGTCAACGGTGCAGAGTTCAATGGTACATTTGGCTCACCTAAGGATCGTGTCGCTTTGAACACCACTTGGTCAATCGGTGCGTTCGATGTTGCCTATAATATCAATGCGATTGCAAAAAATGGTGCCAAAGATGATCTGTATGTACCAACTTATACATTGCATGATTTACAAGTGACTTACTCTCCATCAATCTTCAAAGGTATGAAGTTGAGCGTTGGTGCGGTTAATATCTTTAATAAGCTGCCTGTGTTGGTGACGGATTCTTCCAAGCCGTTTAACTACAACCTGTATGATGCATACGGCCGCCAAGCTTACGTTAAGCTTGAGCAAAAGTTCTAAGCATCGGGTCTAATGATCCAAGGGACTTGTCTAACTAGTCCCTGTTCTACCCTACCGAGCCGCAGCGATTGTTTTCGCTGCGGCTTTTTCACTGTTCCGCACTTTTAGTTCGAACACATTAAAATGAAAAACACACACTTTTCAAAGCGCCTCACACGAGCGTGCGCGGGACTATGTATTGCGCTTAGCTTGCACGCAAGCGCAGCCACAAACACTCTTATTCCACTACAAGATTTTTTCCGCCCGGCTGCTGCTTCATCGCCGCGTTTATCTCCATCGGGCAAGAAATTGGCATTATTGATTCCATCTGATAATGGACGTTTTTCCCTGGCCATCGCAGATATCGAGACGCCTACCCGTTTCGTTGGCATTGCTCGTTTTGATGACGCCGATGTCAGTCGATTTGGCTGGATCAATGACGGTCGTCTCTGGTTTGATGCGATTGATCGCCAGTCTCCTATTGGCGAGCAATTGGCAAATGGTCTGTTCGCAGTCAACGTAGATGGATCAGAGTTCTCCAAGCTGATTTCGCGCCGTACTGAGCGCAAGCTGGGTGGCAAAGCAGAGCGCAATGTCCTGCCCGGTAACCGTAATCAGTTCTTGCAAATAGCGGGTGATGGTAGCGATGACGTCATCATCCAGCGTTATGAATACATCAGCGAAGATTTAGGGGCAGACAGCAAATTGATGCGTCTGAATACCAAGACGGCAGCAACTACGTCCATCACTCCGGTCGGAGCACCAAGCGGTGTGCAGGTCTGGCTGCTCGATAGGGAGCACCAACCGCGTGTGGCTGTCACTGGCGACGGTGGTACGAATACTTCTATACATTGGCGTGACACATCAAGCAATCAATGGAAAAAACTCATTACCTTTGATGCGATAACACCTCCACCAAATAGCTTCAAACCTGAAGCGGTTGATTTCGACGGTCAGATGTATGTGTCAGCGATGGATCCTGCAACAGCTGATGGGGCAAAAACCAGCGCCTTGTTTCAGTACTCGCCTAAGACAGGCAAACTTTCAGATAAGCCCCTGCTGAGTTTGAAAGGATACGACTTTGATGGCGGCATGCTGTTTGATGCGCAAACACGTAAAACCTTGGGCGTGCATTATAAAACCGATGCTGAAGGCGCTGTTTGGTTCGATCCCGCCATGCGCGCAGATCAGGAGGAGGTTGACAAGCAATTGAGCGGTACCGTCAATACATTGTCTTGCTCCCGTTGCAGTAGCACCAAGCATTTAGTCGTTAGTGCCACTTCAGACCGTCAAAGCCCGGTTTACTTTTTGTATGAACGCGCCAGCCGCAAGCTGACACTGATAGCATCAAGCCGCCCGTGGCTTAATTCTGCAGCGATGGCAGAGCAGGATTTCGTACGGATCAAGGCTCGTGACGGCCTCGAATTCCCTGTCGTGGTAACAAGACCTCACGGCAAAGGCCCATGGCCAACCGTGGTATTGGTTCACGGCGGTCCATATGTACGTGGTGAAGAGTGGGGTTTTGCTCAAGATACACAGTTCCTGGCATCGCGTGGTTATCTCGTGATTCAGCCAGAATTCCGCGGAAGCACAGGTTATGGCGATACCTTATTTAAGGCGGGCTGGAAGCAGTGGGGCCTGGCAATGCAGGATGATGTGACAGACGCCACCAAATGGGCAATCGCACAAGGCATGGCTGATCCTAAGCGTATCGCAATTGCGGGCGCTAGTTATGGTGGTTACGCCACCATGATGGGTCTGGTCAAAGAGCCCGAGTTGTATCGTGCCGGTATCAACTGGGTCGGCGTGACCGACATTGGTCTGATGTACGAGATTGGCTGGAGCGATTTCATGGGAGATAAGTGGATGAATTTCGGTATGCCAAAAATGATAGGCGATCAAACTAAGGATGCAGCACAGCTCAATGCTACGTCCCCGTTGAAGCAAGCTGCACGTATCAGACAGCCTGTATTGATGGCCTATGGCGAGCTGGATTTCCGCGTTCCTATGCCGCACGGCACCAAAATGCGTGATGCGTTAAAAGAGGCTGGCAATACAAATGTAGAATGGGTAGTCTATGAGGGTGAAGGGCATGGCTGGATGTTGTTGAAAAACAATGTTGACTTCTGGAGCCGTGTTGAGAAGTTTCTTGAGAAAAACCTGAAGTAGCTGTGAATAACAGCGTTCTGTGCGAACGCTCAGAACGTAGTTATCGAAAAGCCAATACGCGATAACGCATGACATAGGAAGAATAATGAACCGCAAATTGAATTACATCAACGCCCTGCTGACTATTTCAGCATTGGCAAGCCCCTTAGCGTTGGCGCAAGCGCCAGTGCAAAAAAACGCAGCCAATACTGCGTCCGTCGCAAGTAAGCTTAAATCCAACGCAGCGGGCGCGGATAAGTTGATGAGTCGCGACGAGTTGCGTGCCTGTATGAAACTCAAGGAAAGCAATATTGCGCGCACGACTGAAATAGAGCAGCGCAATGAACAAAACCGCAAGGAAAAGCAAGAACTGCTACATGCGCCGGATAATGCGCAAGCGGTCCGTGCCAATGTGGAACTGCGGTTAGAGGCTGTCAAGCAAGCGGATGCACTGGTGCGCGAACATGGCAAAGCGGTTGAGGATTGGAATGAACGCATGGCCGAATTCGAAAAAAAGGCAAAGGACATGCGCAATGAGCGTCAGCGGCGCCAGGCGATGAAGGATGAGCGCTATGAGCTAAAAGCAATAGATGAAAAACTGGTAAGCGATCGTGCCGAAAAAATTGCCGCTTACGAGCTTGCTGTGACAGAAGCAAACGAAAAAATTAATCAACGCGCCAAACTCAATGAAGCTTGGAACAAACGCAATCAGGAACTTGCTGATGATGAAGACAAACTGGTCGAAGCGCGTGATAAGTGGATGACTGAATGCTCCAGACGTCGCTACCTAGAGGATGACGAAAAACTCATCAAGGCGGGCAAGTGAGTCGCGACATTTTTCGGAGTACGCCTGCTGAAAAGCTGCAGTATGTACGCTCTTTGCTAGCGGATAAGCAGACCCTTTCTGCCGAGATGGCGTTACGTGCGTTAGTGGAGAGCCATACTGATTGTGCCGAAGCCTGGTTGTTATTGGCAGATTTGGCTGAGCAGCGCGGCGATGAGGTGCGCGTTCGCGAGTGCGTGAATCAAGCCAGCACAACAGCACCACAGACTGAGTCAATCTGTCTGAATATCGCTCATATGCAGTTGCGGGCCGGGGATATCGCCGACGGCATTGATACCCTGGCCGCTTTGCTGGAACGGACGCCGAAAAGTTTTATGGCGTGGTTCATGATAGGTGATGCGTTTGAATTTTCTGGCCTTTACGATCTGGCAGTCAGGGCCCGTTTTCAGGGACTGCGACGTGGCCAGGGAGCTGGCTTTTTAATGGGCATGGCCAGCACACCATTAGCTTTGCAACCAGTAATTGAACAGCTTATCGCCGAAGTCAACGAACAGCATAATTTGATCATCAATGGCGGTATTGATCGCATGCGCGACCTGATAGGCACTGCCGAAATGAAACGTGTTGAGCACGCGATCGCGGTCTATCTGGGGCAGCGTCAGGATGTCCCGGCTAATGCGAATCAGGTGCCAAAATTCTTGTTCTTTCCCGGCTTACCCGAAGGACCGTATCACGATCCCTATCTACATTCCTGGGCCGGATTGCTGGACGATGCCTTTGACGACATCCGCGCCGAAGCACTTTCAGTGTTGCAGCAGGAGAATGGCCTGGAAAATTTCCTGTCGTTCAAACCTGGACAAAGCAAGGCCGGCTACCTCGGCGGTGCAGGTCGTAATCCTTCTTGGGACGCGTTCTTTTTTTACCGCCATGGTGCCCGGTACGATGTCAATCATGTGCGTTGTCCGAAGACCTCGGCTGTGTTGAGCAAGATAGATCTATGCGAAGTAGAAGGCCAAGCGCCCGAGATTTGTTTTTCTGTATTGCAGCCAGGAACGCATATCTTGCCGCATTACGGGGTGACGAATACCCGGTTGGTGATGCATCTGCCGTTGATTGTTCCGTCTGGGTGCGCACTCAATGTGTTTGGGGGCGGTGAGCATGTATGGCGCGAGCGCGAACTAATGATGTTTGATGATACGTTTCAGCACGAGGCATGGAATCATTCCGGGCAAACTCGGGTGGTCTTGCTGATGGATTGCTGGAATCCCCATCTAAGCATCGCCGAGCGTGTGGCGACGCGGCATTTGATTGAATTGATCAGTGCTTTTGAAAACTTCCCGGAAAGTGCATTGCGCCAGATCGTACAACAGATGCGCGTACAGGTGCTAACCTAAGTAATGGCAGCATAGCGCGTTGTACATTCATTAATCATTATAGAAATGCTCAATAATTTAAGTTATGAATAACGAACCCGTCAATCGCGCGGAAGTGTGGAGTCAGTATTGGTCACGCGGCGTCGAGCATTCCTGTGGGGGTAGTTATGAGGGGGGATATGGCGAGGCCATCGCTGATTTTTGGCGCGTTGCCTTTGAAAAACTTCCCCCGCATGCCCACGTACTCGATATTGGCACGGGTAACGGGCCTCTGCCGAAGATTCTATTGGGCATGAATTCTCAACAAGAACTTGAGTGTGATGCGGTCGATTTAGCCATGGTAGCTCCGGCTTGGCTACAGGAGCTGCCAGTCGAAAAACGTCAAAGGGTCCGCTTCCACAGCAACTGCCAGGCGGAGCAACTTCCATTTCCATCGCAATCCTTTGATATGATTGTTAGCCAATGGGGGTTGGAGTACAGTAATCTGGAGAAGTCCTTGCCTGAAGTGCTGCGCGTACTCAAACCCGGCGGCGCTATTCAATTGTTATTGCACCATGTTGATGCTCTGCCAGTCCGACTTGCCGTGCAAGAACTCGCTCATCTTGATTGGTTACTCAGGATCAGTCACTATTTCCCAACAGTGGCGCGTATGCTGGCTCCTATGGTACAGGCCCGGACGGCCGAGGGACGCGAAGCGCTCAAGTACGATACAGGTGCCAATCAGCTACGTGTCGACTTTAACGCATTGCAAGACATAATTCAGGTGCGTATTGCTGAAGGACAATGTCCTGACGTGTTGCATGAAATTCGTCGTGCCACCGGTAATGTGTTTGAAATAGCCTCGCAGCACGGGCTGCTGCCAGCTCAAGAGCGGCTACAAACTTTACACAAGGAGTTATTACATTCTGAATTGCGTTTGGAGGAGCTTTGCAAACACGCGATGGATGAAAGTGACGTGCAGGCATTGGCTTTCCAACTCAGTCGAGGTGCTGAGTATCAGCTTGGACAGCTGCATGATAAGGGAAGGGTAATGGGCTGGACACTAGTCGCTTACCCTTATGCAAGCTAACTGCGAAAAATGAAAAGTTGTTTCGGTTTTGTTCTTCAAAAAACTCAAATTTAAAGGTTTTGGTAACTATGTTGAGCGTAAGTCTAATTCGAAGAGCGACAGAAGATTAGTTGGTTTGATTTGATTGAAAAGACGAAATAGGGTTCGAAATCTTCAGTCTCCAAATTAAAGTTAAGAAAGGCGTTTTTGCACATTTTTTTCAAGCTCGGCAACGCTATATGCACATTTTAAAAAAAGGAAATTGTGACTAAAACGGCATAGGAAAACGCGCAAAAAATATGTTGTTTTTATGGGAATTTAAAAGGTACGAACATTGACACCCCATTTGAAAAAATGCTCTCATGCTGAGGTCATAAGCAAATATCAATACGGCTTAAATGATTCGCCCAAAAGGCAAAAACAGCAGTTACTCAAGAATTAACTTTGGAGAAGAATAATCATGGTAGAAAAAATGCTATCCCGCTCAGTACGACTTATGTTCGTCGGCAGCGTTGCGATGGGTGCCGGTTTGTTAGCGCAAACTGTGTCAGCTCAAGAAGCAGTCCAACGTGTAGAAATTACAGGTTCTTCGATCAAACGTATTGCAAAAGAAGGCGCATTGCCAGTGCAAACTTTGAGCCGTAAAGACATCGAACAGAGCGGCGCGACTAACGTAGCCGATCTGGTAGCGGCGTTACCTTCTATGCAGGGTATGATTACCGCATCAACATCAGTGAACGGTGGTGGTGGTGGTGTGCAAACCGCATCCGTACATGCAATTGGTACTGCATATACTCTGGTATTGTTAAACGGTCGTCGTATGGCCCCATACGGTACCGGTAGTGCTGTGAATCTGGCCAGCATTCCTTTGTCTGCAGTTGAGCGAGTTGAGATTTTGACAGATGGCGCGTCAACTTTGTATGGCTCTGATGCGATTGCAGGCGTGGTCAACTTCATTCTGAAGAAAAACCAAAAGGATTTCGTCATTGAAGCAACTGCGAACGTTCCGCAAGAAAAAGGTGGTAGAAGCACTAATTTCTCTATCTCCAAAGGTTTCGGTGATTTGAACAGCGATGGTTACAATGTTCAGCTGTCTTATGCGCATGATGAACAAAAGGTTCTCAAATCAAATCAACGTGAATTTTCCAAATCTGGAGTGCAAAAATTCACTCAAGATGGCAAACAATATGCAATTTACCAAACTAGTATCAACTCTATCCCAGCGAACGTTGAAGTTGTAGACAGCTTAGGGAACGACGAAGCTTGGTCTGTAGATAAAGAAAACACGGGTAAATGTAACGGGCCAAATACTTTTGCTCGTGGCACACTTTGCCGCTACGATTATGCTGCCACAGTAGATTTGATTCCAAAATTGACTAGAGATAGTCTTTTTGGTTCCGCAAGCTTCAAATTGGGCAAAGATACGACAGTATTTGGTGAGGCCGTTCTTTCCAAATTTACTAATCGTGCAGAATTCGCTGCTCCTGCGCAGCCATTGACTACGATCTCAACAGATCCAATTACAGGTGTTAAAACAATTAATCCGAATTATATCGGTGCCTATAACACTTCAGTCGTTCCTCAATTGGGGGCATATGGAATTAATGCCGCCGATGTAACGGATGCATTTTTTTACTTCCGCGCACGTGATGCGGGCGGTCGTGCTGACGAATACAAAACAGATGCGAAACATCTGGTTGTCGGTGTAGATAGTAATATCGCCGGTTGGGATGTGAACGCCACTTACACGCACTCTGAGAACACGCAGAAAGATGATGCAGTCTCTGGTTACATGAGTTCCAATAAATTCAATGCCTTGGTCAAGTCAGGCGCATTCAATCCTTACATCATTAATCCGAATGCCGCTGCAGTTCTGGCTCCTGCAGTTCTGCATGAAAATCTTTTGACAACCAAGTCAAAAATTGACGTGTTAAGTGCTCATACTTCGCAAGAATTATTCGAGATGACTGGTGGTAAATCTTCTCTTGGTTTGGGTGCAGATTTCACCAAGCAGCAATATAGCGATGCTTACAGCTCGATTTCTAAAGGTCCTGGTCCACAAAACCCTGATCGTAATGCAACCGATACGATGATCGGTGGCGGTACTGGTGCGCAAGATCTGGATGCTTCTCGTCAAAGCTGGGGTGCGTTCGGTGAATTGTTGATGCCAGTGATGAAGAACATGGATGTGACGGCAGCGATCCGTTACGACAGTTACGATGCTGTTAAGAAAAACAATACCACTTATGATACTGATGGCACTGCGAATGCAGCTGGTTCAGTAGGTGATTCAGTTTCTAAAGCAACCTACAAATTGTCTGGTCGTTATCAGCCTACAGAAACTGTTTTGTTGCGTGCATCTTACGGTACAGGCTTCAAAGCACCTACGATGAATGCGATTGCTGATCCTGTGAAAAATGCTGGTTCATCCAGTTTATTTCCATGCCCGATCACTAATCCTACTGATTACAGATTCCCATATTGCCGCGGTGCATCAGAGTATGCGCTACTGACCAAGGGTAATCCAACAAAAGGTGTAGGTGGTCTGAAAGCTGAAGAATCAGATCAAATGGCGATGGGGATCCGTTTTGAACCGATCAAGAGTTTGTCAATTGGTCTGGACTGGTGGGATGTAAAACTGAAGAACCAGATTCAGTCTTTGTCTCAAGATCAGATCTATACAACACCAGCATTGGCTGATAAATATATTCAATTGTATTTTGATCCGATTCAAGGTTCTAAAGTAATTGTTGCGCAATTGTCTCCAGTGAATTTGGCAACATCTCACTATCAGGGTCTGGATTGGGATGGCACATTTAGAAATGCCACACCTATCGGTAATTTCTCTGTGAACTGGTCAGGTACTTACATGCTGAAAGCTGAGCAAAATGTACCGGGTGTTGGCTTGGAGCATAGTGTCGGCCGTTTTGACTCTTCTGATAACGTGGTTTTCCGCGTCATTTCAAGAATGATATTCACCTTGAAATCGTCCGATATGTTCAGTAATTCTATTACCATGAACTATCGTTCCGGATACCATGACAAGGTCATTGAAGCTGGTGACGCACAACTCAGATTTGTGAATGCTGATGGTACGATTGGTGGCCTTGCTGGTTTGGTGCGTGATGTTGATAGCTACACGACATTTGACTGGCAAGTCAAAGCAAACGTCGTTAAAAACTTGACGATCACTGGCGGTATCCGCAATCTGTTCAATCAAGATCCTCCGCTGTCTATCCGTAACAGCGGCGGCGGTAATCAAGTTGGTTACGATGGTCGTTACACTGATCCATTGGGACGCACTTTCTACGTGACTGGTAATTACAAATTCTAATTTGTCTTTGTAATACAGCTGCAAATAAAAAAGCCCCAGATTTCTGGGGTTTTTTTTAGACTGAAAAAACAAGCGTTTCTTTCAAACGAATTGTCGACTTTGATGAATCCATGGGAAATCTCATCAATCACAATTTAATCATTAAGGGATGTTTTTTGCTATTGCCGGTATGGCTTCCTAATATATATTGTCATTTTAAATATTCCTGTAACGCTTATCTTGCAGATGAGCATTACAGGCGGAAATAGAAGTCACTTGCTTGTAGTTGCAACGTTAAAAATTGTATAAATAATTTACGA
>CXWL01012200.1_pt1 | contig 28600 bp, 25 predicted proteins | sample 590931 | NCBI WGS metagenome assembly CXWL01 (sample SAMEA3498368, study PRJEB10139) | groundwater metagenome | biome: water well; material: biofilm material | place: Germany | collected 2015-04-27 | reverse complement strand
CAGCTTCAGACGGTGGGAGCGTAATTTCTTCGCGGGAAAACAAGATGTGACGGGTTAGTAGTATATGTTGGGTCATCGTCAGAAGACGGGTTTGTGATCATTGACGATAAGGTCGATCGAGATTGAGAAGAATCATCGGAGGATGATGTTTGGCCTTCGCGCCCGCCAGGAAGCAGCTTCGGCGTCATCCAAGAGCGATCGAACGTCAAACGTAGTCCGACGATCAGGGCGGCGACTGCGGCGGCCTTGCCTTGGCGCGGCGTCATGCCGCGAGGATGACCCCGGCCGCGATGAACAGTCAGGGTCGGTGGTCCTAGATCTGGAGTAGGTCTATGGACCTAGCCATGACTTGTCTTTGTAACACTCTCACTCTATACTACGAGCGATATATGGATCCGCTGCGAGCCTGGAAGGACGACTTCGAAAGGGAGGTCGAGGAAGTTCTCGCCGGACGCGCGCGCGCGCGGGAGCGCGGCGAGCAGCCGCCTGAGGAAAGCTTCGGCTTTGCCGGGCGCTTGACGGATCTGGTCATTCCCCCCGCCGGCACGTACGCGGAGCTGCGCGAGGCGCAGAAAAATCTGGAGCTGGCCCGTGCCGAGATACTGGAGCTGCGCGAGCGCGTGGACGTCCGGCAGCGGGCGCTGGAGCGTGCGAAGGAATCGCGCGAGCGCCTCAAGGACGGGATTACCCGCCTGGCGCTGGCCGTGCGCGAAGAGCGCGCGGCGCGCGAGATGGCCCAGGAAGAGGTGAAGAAGGCATGGGACGAGATGGAGGCCGCCAAGCGCTTCCTCGCCTCCACCCGCATCGACGCGGACTACGCGGACGCCCGCGCGGAGGATTGGGAGCGCGAGGCTTTGACCCGCCAGCGCACGGCCAGAGATCTGCAGGCGCGGTTCGAGCAGCAGCTGCTCGACAGCGACGTCAAGGACGCCGAAATGGCCTCTTTGCAGGCGCGGCTGGCCGCGGCCAAACGACGCGTCGCCGAAGAGGCGGCCAATGACCCCGTCGCCATTCGGCTGGAGCAGGAAAAGCGGGACGCCCAAAAGATAGCGGAGGCGGCCACGGCGCAATGCGAGCGCGCCATGTCCGCGGAAAGAACTGCGAACGCGCGCGTGGTTATGCTCGAGGACGAGCTGCGCTTGAAGACCGCGCTGACGGCCGCTCTCGAGAGCAAGGCCAATGAGTTTGCCGTTGATGCCGCCCGGGTCCGCGAGGAAAAGGCCGCCGTCGAACGCAAGGCTCGGGAAGAAAAGACCAAGGCTCAGGAAGAAAAAAACGCCGGCGAACTCAAAGCCCAAGAAGAAAAGGCCGCCCTGGAACGCAAGGTTCAAGAGGAAAAGACCGCCATCGAGCTCCAGTTGAGGGAGGAAAAAACCGCCCTCGAGCGCGAGTTGCGGGAGGAAAAGGCCGTCGTCGAGCGTGAAAAAGTCGCCGTCGAACGTAAGCTGACGGAAGAAAAGGCCGTCATCGAACGCGAGCTTCAGGAGGAAAAATCCGCAGTCGAGAGCAAAACGCGGGAAGTTTCCCAGAACTCCTATCGCGAGGGCGTGGATGCCGCGCGCAAGCGCGTGGAGAACATGGAGCGCGATCTCGCCGACGCTCGCCGCGCCGGAGCCGAGGCGCAGGAGAAGGAGCGCAAGGCCGTGGAGGCGCTGACGACTTTGCGCGTGCAGATCCGCATGAAGATGGAGAAGCTTTTGGCGGCCACACTCGATGAGCGCGACCGCAAGGACAAGGCCATCGCCGATCTTCTGCGCGCCGAGGCGACGGCCATGGAGCGAGTGGCGCTGGAAAAGACGCACCGCGAGTCGATTTTGGAAGAAGAGCGCGCGAAGATGCGCGCCTCGTTCGAGGATCAGCGAGCCCAGCTGGAAAAAGAGATGGATGCCGAGCGCGACGCGATGCGCAAGCGCTGGCAGGAGCAGGCGGAGGCGTTTGAGAAGCTGAGAAAGGAGATCGAAGGTGGACGAAAAGAAGGCTGAGCCGGGCGAGATCATTCTGCCTCCGGTTCAGGCGGTCCAGCCGTCGGCTCCCGTGTCTCCGCCTCAGGTCGATTCGCCGTTGCCTCAGGCCGCGGCGCTCGACGCGCCCGATCCCGTTCTGCTCGAGGTGCGCGTCGAGGAGCTGGAGCGCCGCCTGCGCGCGCGCTCCATCGAGTTCGAGACCGAGCTCAAGGCCAAGGAGCGACTGCGCGAGCGCGTGCGCGAGCTCACGCAGCGCATCGACGAGCTGCAAGAAACCGCCTCGGCCATGCACCGGGAGGCGGTGTCTTCTACCTCGCTGGCCCGTCAGCTCGATGAGACGTTGAAGGTCGCCTCGGAGGCGAGGCTTCAACTCACGGCGGCTTTGGAAGGCGAGCGATCTTTGCGCGCGGCGGCCGAGGAAAAGGCGGCCGGCGCCGCCGCCGAAATCGAGCGCGCGAAGGCGGAGGCCAAGGCTTTAGTCGAGGCAAAGAGCGCGGACTCGCACAAGCGCGACGAGGAGCTGGCCTCGGTCCGCCGTCAGATCCTGCAGCTGCGGCAGAAGACATCCGGCAACGAGGCGCATATCGACTCCTTGCGCCTGGAACTCGAGCAAGTCCGCATCGCCCGCGACGAGGCGATGGCCGAGGCCAAGTCCGTGCAGGAGAAGCTTTCCGCTGCCGAAAGAAAAATCGGAGTCGATGAGGAGAAGACGCGCCGCGCCGCCGAAAGCGCGGAGCTGATCCGCCGTGAGGGCGTGGACGCCCTCGAGAGGGCGCGGGAGACGCAGATCCGCCAGGAGATCGAGACCGAACGGACGCGCCACGAGGCCGAGGTCTTAAGGGCTAAGACCGAGAAGCTCAAAGTCGAGCTGCGCGCGCGCGCCGATCGCGAGATCGCGGAGATGCGCCATGCCCTCGATGAAGAGCGCGCTCGCCTGTACGCCGACATCGAGGCCGAGCGTCAGGCCCGCGGGCGCACTGCGCCGTTTCCAGCACCTGTCACGGCTGCGTCTCCTGCCCCAGTTTCGGCGCCTGCTCCAATTGAGACACCGGCTCCTATAATTGAGGCCAAATCCGAGCCCCCTGCCGCTGCGCCGGTTGCCTCGCCTCCTCCCTCCCGGTCCGCGCCGAAAGGGCCGGGTTTCCAATGGATCGAGGAAGTGAAGCTGCTTGTGTACGTGACTATCGGCGCCTTCTTCGTCGCGCTCTTGGTCGGCGCGGCCGTCCTATTTAAGGGGTAGCAAAGAATGAATGCGGGGGTTATACTCCCGTTATGCCTGCCCCCCTCCCCGTCCTGTTATTGGGCTTACTCACGGGTCTGGGACATACGATGGATGTTGCCGTCCCGAAAGAGACCGTCAAACCCGTCGGCCCGATCGGCGCCCCCGTTTCCGTCAGCGGTGGCGGTCCGCTCGTCGTGCCGAAAGTAGGTTTAGATCTTTCACCCACTCTGAACATCCAGACGCTTGGATCGCCGCTCATTCAAGCGCCGCCCGTTGCCAGCCCTCTCTTGCTGCCCGCGCCGGCCGCGGCCCTGACGATGCCGAACGCTCCACCGCCTGTCTCCCCAGCCGTTCAGCCGAATGAATCGGCCGGTGAGACGAAGTTATCCCCCAACTTGGTCCAAACCAAGTCTGGGGATAACTCGCGCGAAGAGCGCGCTAAAGCGCAGGCGGAAAGTATCGCCCGCGAACTAAACACGTCGGTTCGCAGCGAGGAGCCGTCCGCCGTGCAGCCTAACGCGGGCCCTATCGCGGATTATGCCGGCTTCTTGAAAAAGAATTTCTCCAAGCTGTTTGCCATGGACGCCGATCTCACGCGGCTTGCCGACGACCAACGCGTGAAGCGGGCTTTGCTCGCTGATCCCGACGCCTTAGTCGAGGCGCTGCTGCTAAACTACCGTTCCGAGCCGGCAGACCACATCACTGCGACGGCGATGAAGGAGATGGCCCAAATACACAAACAGCTCATCGACTTTATCGGCGCGACTTTAAAAGACAAGACGCCGCAGTCGGCGGCCGTGCGCAAGGCGCTTGAGACCCGCTTCCTCCATGAGCTCGCTCATCGGGATTTTGGGCGTACGAGGCAAGTGCTTGGCCTCATCACTCTGTTGGAGCCCGCGTCGGACGAGATTCTCATCGCCGTGTTGGACGCGGGCATCCGCGATACCTACGACTTGGATGGAGAGAATACTTTCGAATCGGCGGCAGGCGCTATTCAAACGCTTGAAGATATCAGACTGACCAAGGGCCAAGGTTTCTACCGGACCTTTTTCGAACGCTATCTGACGCTCGAGCGCGAGGGACGGCTCTACTATAACCGTGGAGAGATGTCCAGCGATCTGGACAGGGAGATGAAGACCTTTCTCAGCTCGATCAATGAGAGGGAAATCCGCGGGATCGAACCCCTGCTTGTGGAGTTTGCCCCTCAAATTAAAGATCCGGAGATGAGAGCCATCGCCCTCATCCATCTGTCCAAATCCGGAGATCCGCAGAGACGGCTGGTCGCCATCCCTTTGCTGCGCGCTTTGACGGTCGATCTCCTGCTCGATTATGATTCCGTCCGCGAGCCGGCGGCGCTGGCGCTGCTCAACGCAGATTACGGCGACGAGGTCGCGAAGGCGTTTCTTCGCGAGGCCTTGGCCGGGAACGAGGCAAACGTCTTTCGCAAAGCGGGCCTGGCCGTTGAGCTGTTGAAAGGCAACCGCTCCGATCGCGCCGCGATGCGCTTTCTCCTGGGACGCGACGCGCGCGAAAACATAGTCGCTTTGGTGGCGGCGGCGGCGTTCTTTCCGCACAACAAGGGAGCCGTCTCCCGGCTCATCGCGGAGATCGGCCGCAGGGCCGCCAAGCCTGGAACTCTGACCGATCTTGGGCATGATCTCAATCGATATCCGGCGGTGGAAAGCGTCGTCGATGAGTTCGCGCGGCACCGAGACGAAGTTCCGGAGAAGGACCGCGAGCGTTTCGACCTGTACGTCACCAGGCTTCGCGCCCGGCAAATCCCAAATTTAATCGGCGCTGCGGCGGGGCGTTGAGTAGCCCGTGGTCTTGATCAGGGCCTCGCGCTCGGCGATCGCCAAGTCCTCGCGCGCCATCTCGCGCACAAGCTGATCGAAGCTCACCGTCGGCTTCCAGCCCAGCTCCTTGCGCGCCTTGGCCGCGTCGCCCAGGAGCGTGTCGACCTCCGTCGGTCGGAGGTAGCGCGGGTCCAGGGCCACCAGAAGCTTTCCGGTTTGGCGGTCGATGCCGCGTTCGGCCGCACCCTTGCCTTTCCAGACCACGTCGAAGCCCAACTCCGAGGCCGCAGCTTCGACGAACTGGCGCACCGAGTTCTGGCGGCCGGTGGCGGCCACGTAGTCGCGGGGCTGGGGCTTTTGCAGCATCATCCACATCATCTCCACGAAATCGCGGGCATGGCCCCAGTCGCGCTTGGCGTCGAGGTTTCCGAGCCAGATCGTCTTATCGAGGCCGAGCCGGATGCGCGCCAGGCCGCGGGTGATCTTGCGCGTGACGAAGGTTTCCCCCCGCCGCGGCGACTCGTGGTTGAAGAGGATGCCGTTGCAGGCGTATAGGCCGTAGGCCTCGCGGTAGTTGACCGTGATCCAGTAAGCGTAGAGCTTGGCCACGCCGTAAGGCGAGCGCGGATAGAAAGGGGTGGTCTCTTTTTGAGGGATCTCTTGAACCTTGCCGAACAGCTCGGACGTCGAGGCCTGGTAGAAACGCGTCTTCTTGGCCAAGCCCAACGTGCGGATGGCCTCGAGCAGGCGCAAAGTCCCCAGCCCGTCGGCGTTGGCGGTGTATTCGGGCTCCTGGAAGCTCACCGCGACGTGGCTTTGGGCGGCGAGATTGTACACCTCGTCGGGCCGAACCAGCTGAAGAACGCGCACCAGGCTCGAGGAGTCGGTCATGTCCCCGTAATGCAGGTAAAAGGGCACGCGCTGTTCGTGCAGGTTCTGGAACAGGTGGTCGATGCGGTCGGTGTTGAATAAGGAAGCCCGGCGCTTGATGCCGTGCACCTCATAGCCCTTCTTAAGGAGGAACTCGGCGAGGTAGGAGCCGTCCTGTCCAGTGATGCCCGTGATCAGCGCCTTTTTCATGAGGCGGCTATTTAAGCAAAAAACAAAGACCGCTCAACGCGGCAGGTCGTATGGAGCGCCCGGCTGGATCATTACGGGCGCAGCACTGGACACCGAGATCGAGACCATGCCGGCGGACACATCGATGGAGGTAGCGGTAGTCGAGACGACGAATCGGAACACGGAGCCTTCGGCGGCGGAGATTTTGACGTTTCTGTTTATAAAATCAGCCGACCCGTTGACGATCGTCACTTCCGAATCGGAAGGCACCGGAGGCTTGGGCGTATCCGCGCTCACGCGCACGGTGCCGTTCCAGCCGCGCAGCTCCATGGTGCCGTCAAGCTTCTCGACGCACAGGGTGCGCGTGCAGGGCTTGGGGCCGGCGCAGGCGGACAGAAGCAGGATCGCGGCGAGGGCTTTGCGCATCAGTACATCGATCCGCTGGAGGCGTTCGTCTGAGTATAGACCGGCAGATCGAGCTCAACCTTCGAGGGGCGGCGCAGGTCGGTGACCTTGGAGCCGTAGAAGTGGACGACCTTGCGCACGTAGGAGCGGGTCGTGGGGTGCAGATCGAGGCGGGTCAGGAACTTAGGTCCGGCGTGGTAGGCGGCGATGACGCGCTGGACCACCCACAGCGGGGCGTCGGTGTAGCGCACGCCCTTGAGGTGGAATATTTTCCAGGCGGCTTTGAACAGCACTTGGAGGTAGGCGGCGCCGGCTTTCACGCCCGAGGCCGGTTTGTTGAGCTTTCCGGCGCTGATGCCCACGGTTTGGGCGGTCTCTGGCATCACCTGCATCAAGCCGCGGGCGCCCGAGGGAGACACCGCCGCGGGATCGAACTCGGACTCGGCGGCCATGATGGACTTCATCAGGCGCGAATCGAGATGGTAGATGCGCGCGTAGCGCAGGATCAACTCGTCCCAGCGGTCGGTTTTGTTGGGGTTGGCGAGCATGGCCTTGAACGTGCGGCGATAGGAAGGCGTGTCCCGGGGGATCGGCACCACGAGCTCTTGATGCAGGCGGCTGGCGACCGGGCGGCGACTTTTGGCCTCTAGGGACGGGGGCTTGACCGAGGCTTTCCGGGGCTTGGGGACAGGGCGCACGGCCATGCCGTCATAGCGCGTTTTGGAGGCGTCGAACATCAAGTTGAGCTGCCCCGGATTCATGGAGCCCGCGGGGGCGGCGAAAGCGAGCTGAGGGGCCGCTTTGCGGGGGCCCTGGGCGTTGGCCGGTGACCAGGGTGAAACGAGTACCCAGGCGGCCGCTGCGGCGATGCGACAGGTCGTTTGAGTGCTTATGTTTTAAGTATAGCATAGGCCGATAGGGGCGCCTGGGCCATCCGACCCACCCCGGGAGGGCCCTCTATTTGATAGGATGCCCCCCATGGCTGGAAAAGTGATGATTATCGGCGGCACGGGGCTGGTCGGAAACGCCTTGATGCGCGCCTGGAAGGCTCAAGGCGCCGAGGTGTCCGCGGCGACCTATCACTGCCATGCCTCCGGAAGCTTTCTGCAGCTCGACATGCAGGAGGAGGCCAAAGTCCGGGCCCTTCTTAACCAGTGGAAGCCCGACGTGGTCGCCGTTCCCGCCGCCAATCCCTACGTCGATTACTGCGAGCTGCACCCCGAGGAGACCCGGCGGGTCAACGTGGACGGCACGCTCAACGTCGCCCGGGCCTGCCGCGAGATCGGCGCGCGGATGATCTTCTACTCCTCCGACTACGTCTTCGACGGCGTCAAAGGAGTCTATACAGAGGAAGACGCTCCGTGCCCGATCAACGAGTACGGCCGTCAGAAGGCCGAGGCCGAGCGCGGCGTGCTGGCTGCCGACCCGCGCAACCTCGTCATCCGCACCTCGGGCGCCTACGGATGGCAGTGGGAGCCGAAGAACCTAGTCCTCCAGATCTGCAGCAAGCTGGCCAATGGCGAGGTCATGCGCCTGGCCGACGATATCCGCTACAACCCGACCTATGTCGAGAACTTAGCCGAGATCACGGCGGCGCTTGTCGCCGCCGAAGCCAGAGGCGTCTATCACGTCGTCGGCGCCGAGAAGATTGTGCGCTACGAGTTCGCCCGGCGGGTGGCTAAAGTTTTCGGCTTAGACGAGTCGCTGCTGCGTGCCGTGCCGGTCTCGGCGCTGCATTCCCCCACCCCGCGGCCGAAGGAAAGCAGCCTGCGCACCGATAAAGTGCGCGCCGCGGTCGGCGTAGCACCCATCGGCGTGGATGAGGGCTTGAGCCGCATGCAGACCATGGAAACGTCATGGCGCGCCTACGCGCGCACGCTGCCGGATCCGGCCGCGAAGATGGCGCCGACGCGCCCTGGCTAATTAGCCCGGCATTTGCTAGAATTCTTCGTCGCACCAACCTCGGAGGATAAACATCCGCTCATGATCAACGTCTCGATGAAAGCCATGCTCGAAGCCGGAGTGCACTTCGGCCACCAGACCCGCCGCTGGAACCCCAAGATGTCCCGCTTTATTTTCGGTGAGCGCAACAGCATCCACATCATCGATCTCCAGAAGACCGTCAAGGAGATCAAGAAAGTCGGCCAGTGGGTCGAGGACCAGGCCGCCTTGGGCAAGAAGTTCCTCTTCGTCGGCACCAAGAAGCAGGCTCAGGACATCCTGCGCACCGAGGCCGAGCGCTGCGGCGCCTCCTACGTCTGCGAGAAGTGGCTGGGCGGCACGCTCACCAACTTCGCGACTTTGCGCAAGTCGGTCAAGCGCCTCGAGGAGATCGAGAAGTGGCAGACCGAAGGCATCTTCGCCGTCCTTCCCAAGAAGGAAGTCTCCCGCCTCAACAAGGAGATGTCCAAGCTCAAGAAGAACCTCTCCGGTCTGCGCGGGCTGGACACTCTTCCCGACATCGTCTTCGTCGTCGATCCCGTCGAAGAGGACTTGTCCGTCCAAGAGGCGCGCAAGCTCGGCATTCCGATAGTCGCCGTCTGCGACACCGACTGCGATCCCGACCTCATTGACCATCCGATCCCGGGCAACGACGATGCCGCGCGCTCCATCAAGCTGTTCTGCGGCTTGGTGGCCGACGCCGTGTTCGCCGGACGCGCCACCTACCAGGCCGCGCTCAACGCGCAGTCGGTGGCGGGCGCCGAGCAGGAGATGCTCGCCGACGCCGCCGCCGTCGAGGCCGAGGTGCAGCAGACCGCGGACGTGGTGTACGCCACCGCCGAAGAGCCGACCACTCAGGAGGCGTAATTTCATGCCGACCGTCGATTCCACCCAGCTGATCAAGGACCTGCGCGAGAAAACCGGCGCGGGGATGATGGACTGCAAGCGCGCCTTGGAAGAGGCGAACGGAAATTTTGACGCAGCACTCGTCGTGCTGCGGAAAAAGGGCATGGCTGACGCGGCCAAGAAGTCCGCGCGCGCCACCAAGGAAGGCGCGGTGGCCTTCAAGATCTCCGGAGCGGCCGGCGCGATCATCGAGATCAACAGCGAGACCGATTTCGTGGCCAAGGGCGCGGACTTCCAGGCCATGGTCAAGAACGTAGTCGAGAAGGCCGCCTCCGGCGCGCTCAAGAGCGTCGAGTCGGCCAACGACGAGCTAGTCAAGCCTCTCGTGGGCAAGCTCGGCGAGAACATGAACCTGCGCCGCTTCGACCGCTTCGAACTCAAGGGCACCGGCCTCATCGCCGGCTACGCCCACCAGACCGACCCCGCGGTGCCCGCCAAGAAGGGCGCCTTGATCGAGATATCCACATCCAGCGAAGCCGCAGCCAAGTCTCCCGAGGTGGCCGAGCTCGCTAAGGAGCTTCTGCTCCAGATCGTTGGCTTCTCTCCCAAGTACCTCAACCGCTCGGAAGTCCCCGCCGCGGACATCGAGAAGGAAAAGGAGATCCACACCGACATTCTGCGCAAAGAGGGCAAGCCCGAGGCGTCGATCCCCAAGATCATCGAGGGCAAGATTAACAAGCTCTTCTACCAGCAGTGGTGCCTGCTCGATCAGCTTTCGGTGCGCGACAACAAGACGCCCGTCTCCGAGTTCGTGAAGGCCGCCGGCGTGAAGCTGGGCGGCCCGGTGACGGTGACCCGTTTCGTCCGCTACCAGCTCGGCGAATAGTCTCCCGGATGGCCGCCGCCAAGAAGTATAAGCGGGTCCTTCTCAAGCTCTCCGGAGAGTCGCTGTGCGGAGAGAGCTCCCACGGTATTAGGCCTGACGCGCTGTCATCTATTGGCAGCGAGATCAAGCTCGCCTGCGACGCCGGCGTGCAGATGGGCATCGTCGTCGGCGGCGGCAACATCTGGCGCGGCGAGCAGGACCGCGGCGAGGCGATCGGGCGGGTCACCGCCGACTACATGGGGATGCTCGCCACCCTCATCAACGCCTTGGCCCTTCAAGACGCGCTCGAGCAGGTGGGCGTGCCCACGCGGGTGCAAACCGCCGTCGAGATCAACAAGCTGGCCGAGTCCTACATCCGCCGCCGCGCGATCCGCCACCTCGAGAAGGGCCGGGTCGTGATCTTCGCGGGCGGAACCGGCAACCCCTATTTCACGACGGACACCGCCGCCGCGCTGCGCGCGGTCGAAATCGAGGCCGAAGTGGTGCTCAAGGCCACGAAGGTGGACGGCGTCTACAACGCCGATCCGAAGAAAGATAAAAAAGCCGTCAAATTCGACAAGCTCACTTTCATGGACAGCATCAAGCAGCGTCTGAAGGTAATGGACACCACCGCGCTGACGCTGTGCATGGAAAACCATATGCCCGTCGTCGTCTTCGACCTCGCCGTCAAAGGCAACATCGCGCGCGCCGTCGGCGGCCAGAAGGTCGGCACCCTCATCACCACGGAGTAAATTTATGGCAGTGACCGCCGCCGTCAACGCCGTGATCTCGAAGATGGAAGAAGCCATGAAGGAGCGCATGACCCGCATGGGCAAGGAGCTCTCCGTCATGCGCACCGGCCGCGCCAACCCGATGATGCTCGAGTCGGTGAAGGTGGAGGCCTACGGCTCGCTGGTCCCCCTCAAGCAGGTCGCCGCCGTCTCGGTCCCCGAGGCGCGCACTCTTGAGATCCGGCCTTGGGACCCCAGCACTCTCCAGGACATCGAGAAGGCCCTGCAGAAGGCCGACGTGGGCGCGATGCCGCAGAACGACGGCAAAATGCTGCGCATCAGCCTTCCCATGATGACCGAGGACCGCCGTAAGGACTTAGTCAAGCTCGTCAAGAAGCTGGGCGAGGAGTTCCGCGTGGGCGTGCGCAACGACCGACAGGACGGCCTCAACAAGATCAAGAAGTCCTTCCAGGCCAAGGAGATCACCGAGGACGATGTCCGCGGCCTCGAGGCTCGCATCCAGAAGATCACCGACACCTTCACCAAGCAGATCGACGACCAGGTCGCCGCCAAAGAGAAGGAAATCCTCACCATCTAGAGTGCCGCTGGATCCCGCAAAACTTCCCCGCCACGTCGCGGTCATCATGGACGGCAACGGCCGCTGGGCGGCCGCGCGGGGCCTTCCCCGCGTCGCGGGCCACAAAGCAGGCGTCGACTCCGTGCGCGCCATCGTGCGCGCCGCCGGCGAGCTGGGCATCGAGGCATTAACTCTTTATTCTTTTTCGACGGAGAACTGGCTGCGCCCAGCGGAAGAGGTCGGCGAGCTGATGAAGCTGCTGTCGTGGGCTCTCAACAAAGAGACGCTCGAGCTCGATAAAAGCAACGTGAAGCTGGGCGCCATCGGCCGCCTCGACGCCATGCCCAAGGCCGTGCTCACCGAGCTGAACTCCGCCATCGAGCGCCTCAAGAACAACACCGGGCTGAAATTGACGTTGGCGCTGAACTACGGCGGCCGCCAGGAAATCCTCGACGCCGCCAATAAGGCGCTGGCCGCCGGCTCCAAGACTCTCGACGAAGCCGCGATCGAGCGCAATCTTTATACGAAAGACTTGCCAGAGCTCGACCTCATCATCCGCACCTCGGGCGAGATGCGCATCTCCAATTTTCTCCTCTGGCAGGCCGCCTACGCCGAGTTGTTCGTCACTCCCGTCCTCTGGCCCGATTTCCGCAAGGAACATCTCGAGGCCGCCCTCGCCGACTTCCAAAAGCGCGACCGCCGTTTCGGCGGTTTGTCGGCGAAGACATAATCACTGACGGCCCGTCAGTTAGGGATTGACACTCCTAGATTCGCCCTTTACACTGGGCAGATGTCAGCGCGCTGGGGTCCCAGAACCCGATGCCCGATAGGCCCAGGACGGTTTCTTCGTGCCGGCTATCCTATTAGCATGAGTCTTGCGCGCCGGATGCTGACCGGATTGTTCCTGCTGCTGGCCGGAAACGGTTACGCGAAGACTCCCGTGGTAGTCGAGCGCGTCAACGCGGATCCCATCGTTTCCTTCGACGGAGCGCTGACAAAACCGGAGGCAGCCCAGTCCGCGCCGGGTTCCGGGGGCCCGCCGGTATTGCTTCGCGTGCCTGCCCGCTGGGTGTCGCGGGAGCGCCAGGAGGACCTCGACAAAATCATCCCGGTGCTCTCGCAGATTCTTCACAATACGAAGCTCGATTCCCTGATGGCGGCCAAAGGGGTGGATGCGCGAGCCTTGATTCTCGCCCAGATCCGCATCGAGTCGGAGTTGGATCGCGTGGCGGTGTCTCGGGCCGGAGCCGTGGGCTATATGCAGTTGATGCCCGGCACCTTTAAATTGATGTTTAACAAATATCGTGACCAGTTCGATCCGGGCATGCAAGTCAATGATGCGACCATGCGCCAACTGTGGCCGAATTTGACGGCTGGGATTCTGTACATGCGCTACCTGATGGAAATGTTCCAGAACGATCCGAATTGCATGGACAAGGTTATAAAGTCTTACAATGCCGGCCCAACAAAGGTCTTGAAAAATAAGAAGTTGAAATCGGAGACGATCCAATACGGGCCCAAGATCAAGCGTTATTATCATGAATTGCTCGAGTACAATTCCCTTGCGGACGAGGTTGTTCCTGACTCCGACTTCTTGTCTTCCGCCCCAATATCCGTGCCTGTCTCCCCCAAACCGGCGCTTGTTGCCCCCAAGCCCACACCTGTCCCCCCCCAACACGAGCCTGTCTCTACTAAATCCGATCCTATTTCCCCCAAGCCGAAGACGGAGCGCGCGGTGGCCAGTGATCCGGCCGACCGCAAGCCTTCCGGCTCCCTGAAATGGGTCAAGATTGAAGGCGGCCGGTTCAGCATGGGAAGCGAGACCGCTCCCAAAAATGAGATGCCGATCCATGACGTCGAGATCAAAACGTTTCATATGACCGAAACCGAGGTGACGGTCGAGCAATATGCCGAGTGCGTGGTCAAACAGGCGTGCACCTCCCCGAACGACGGGGGCGAGCACTGCAACTGGAACAAGCCCGATCGCTTGAATCACCCGGTCAACTGCCTTGATTGGGACCAAGCTCGGATCTTCGCCGAGTTCGCCGGCGGCCGCCTGCCGACGGAAGCCGAGTGGGAGTTTGCGGCGACGAGCCGAGGCCGGAACCCGTACCCGTGGGGCGCGGAGGAGGCGTCTTGCGCCAAGGCCGTCATGTTTGGGTGCGGTCCCAATCAGGCCCAGCCGGTATGCTCCAAGATCGCGGGAAACACCGAGCAGGGCTTATGCGACATGTCGGGCAACGTGTGGGAGTGGGTGCAAGACGCGTATCAGGATTCGTATCTCGGAGCATCCCCCGACGGCCACGCATGTGAGACGGCGGGTTCCTACCGCGTCATGCGAGGCGGGGCCTTCATCCGCCATGATGCCGGCTTTCTGCGGTCGAGAGCCCGCGGCGTGGGCGCCGCAAAAGACCGCCACGGGTACGTTGGTTTCCGCCTCGCGCGTTAAGGTTTTTCGAGTAAGCGTAAAAATGTGGAGTAATCGATTGTGGGCACTTTTATGCTAGGAGAGGGTCCCTCCGGAAACTCATTGCAATGAGCGGGCGAATATTGCAAGCAGGTGCGGCAGGCTTGAGCTGTCATGCTGTAGAGGCGCCCGGTTTCTCGAGCGACACACATTTCTTTGGATGGGAATGCGAGCGCGCTACATGAATAAACCTGATCGATTTGACGCTTATTGACGACCTCGCTTTTCGGCCTGAGCGTGTTGTGCTCACGCTCGCTGTGCGCGACCATATTGAGATCCGCATGATGCAGGAACTCGTGGAATAATAAGTTTTTACTTGTCTGCTCTTTCTGATTTTCTTTCTCAAAAAAAGCCCACTGCTCTCCCGCGAATTTTTTCACGTATTGGAACATGCGCAAAGATCGTTCCGCGTCTTGCAAGTTGATGGAATGTTGGCTCCAAAAGTAAAGGTGGAGATGGGCAGTCTCCGCCTCATTATCGCAAGCAATCTTCACCGGTATCCCGGCGATCTTATTATGGATCCGTGCGACAAGTTCCGGATTGAGCCGTTCCAGCGCGTCGAGGCCTTCCCCCGCGACGTTGAAAAAGTACCGCGTCAAAGTTTCTTTGACATCGATATCGCCGGTAAAATCTTTGGAATAAGCCATGACGAGACATTGATCGTCAAAAGAAACGGGAATGGACGACGCAAGTTTCTTGGCATTCCCGTGTGTCGGGGCCTCCAAATAGGCTCGATACAGTTTTCTTGTTTTAAGCGGCAACACTGAACTGTCTGTAGAGCCAGCTTGGTTGAGTTCGCGGCGGCGGAACTTGCTTTTCGTCGCTTGTTGACGCTCTTGTATTGCTTGCACATCGCGGTTAATTCCGGGATTCTCTATTGAATCCAGCGCTTTTAGAGACGGGGCCCCCATCAGAAAAGCCAATACAAAAGTCAGGTTTATTGTCCGCATCAGAGATCCGGCCTGAAGGCCTTGGTCGCGTCGCCTTTCGGAGGCTTCACCTTCACGTTGGCCGCGGGCCCCTCGGGAAATTCGGCGCATTCGTCGCGGGCGCGCTGAAGGCAGGCGCGGCAGGCTTGGGCGGTGATGCCGTAGCGGCGGCCGGCCTCCCAGGCGACGAACACGCGCTCGCTGGGGAAGGCCAGACCGGCGCACGAATAAGCCCGGTCGAGCTGGCGCCGGTTGACGGTCTCGGCGCCGGGCGCTAAGTCGTTATGATCGGACAGTCCCATGATGCCGGCATGATGGAGGAACTCGTGAAACAGCCTGTTCTTGTTCTCCATCGTCCCGCTTTCCATCTCGAAATTCCACGCCGGGCCGATCTGTTTCTTGTCGGGGCCCGGCATTTTCCGGACGCGGCGCAGGGATTCCCCGACTTCTTTGATGTTGATGCGCCGTTTACCCCAGAAGAGAACGCTGTGCCGGAGATAACGGGTGCCGTCGTTGGGGTCGCAGTCGATGGTCAAAGGCACCTTGTTCACGGTTCGATAGACGTCTTCGACGAGATTGGGATCGTACCGCTCCAGGGCGTCCAGGCCGCCGCCGACCACGTTGAAAAAATACTTGGACAAGCTCGGCTTGACGTCGCCGGCCTGCTTGGCGTCGCAGCGATCGGTGAACGTGAGAGGGATGACGCCGGCGATCCGTTTGGCATTTTCCCCCGTCGGGGTCTCCTGGGCGGAGAGCAACGAGGCCAGAAACAAGAGGGATGCCGCGACCCGGACGTTCATGCCCCCAGGATAGCCCCAAACTCGAAAATCATCAAGGTTTTATGTGTTTTAAGATATGGAACTGTTTCCGGGAACAGTTCCATATGCTTAAGAATATAATGCCGCGTCGTTCAATTTTGTAAAATACATCGTGCTTCTTCCCCGCGTCCTGACCGCCATGGTCGGGATTCCGCTTCTCATTTATTTGGTCCACGCCGGCGGCGTGGCCTTCGGCCTGTTGATGACCGGCATCTCGGCTTTGTGCTGCTACGAGTACGCCCTGATGCTGCGCATCGGCGGCCGACCGGTGCAGTTTCTCCCCACCGTCCTGCTGGGCACGGCTCTGGCCGCGTGCGCGGCGCTCAACGGGCCGCTGGCGCCGACCTTGGCCGCGGGAGCCGGGCTCGTGATCTTCGTCGAGATTTTCTCCAAGATCCACTCGCTTGACCGCGTGGCGCTGACCTTATTCGGCGCCGTGTTCGCGGGCTGGCTGCCGGCGCATATCGCCTTGATCCGCGACATCCGTCCGCACGGCGAGGCGTTCGCCTTCCTCACCTTCGCCGCGGTCTGGACCATGGACACCTGCGCCTACGCCGTCGGACGCGGCTTCGGCAAAAGGCCCTTGGCTGCGAATCTTTCTCCCAAGAAGACTTGGGAGGGTGCCGGCGCGGGCTTTATCGCCGCCATGGCCGTCTGTTTGGCGTTCCAGAAGTTCCTGCTGCCGGAGGCGGTCACCCCCGTGCAGGCGCTGCTCATCGGCGTTCTCATCGGGGCGATGGGACAGCTCTCCGATTTGGCTGAGTCCATGCTCAAGCGCGACGCCGGCGTCAAGGATTCGGGCACGCTGCTGCCCGGACACGGCGGCATGCTCGATCGCTTCGACTCCTATATCCTATGCGCCCCCGCGGTTTTCTACGCGCTGAGCCTACGATGAAAAAAGTCGCCATTCTGGGATCGACCGGATCGATCGGCGTCAATGCATTAAATGTTATCCGTGAGATGCCGGATGCTTTGTCGGTTTTTGGTTTGGCCGCTCATTCGAACGCCGCTCTCGTAGCGGAGCAGGCCAAAGAGTTCGGCGCCAAAGCCGTGTCGATGTTCGACGTCAAAGCCGGAGCGGATTTAAAGAGCCGTCTCAACGGCGGCGCCAAACACCTTGCTCCGGGAGTGGAGGGTCTGTGCGACCTGGCCTCCCACCCCGACGTTGACGTGGTCCTGACCTCCGTCGTGGGCGGCGTGGGCTTTGCCCCCCTCCTGGCCGCCATCCGCGCTGGAAAGATCGTCGCCCTGGCCAACAAGGAGCCCATGGTCATGGCCGGCGCGCAGTTTATGCGCGAGGCCGAGCGTTGGAACGCGAAAATCGTTCCCGTGGACTCCGAGCCCTCGGCGATTTTCCAATGCGTGCAGGGCTTAAACCCCGATCCGCGCGCGGCCGCCCCTCTTAAGACGATCCGGCGCGTGATCCTCACCGCCTCGGGCGGCGCCTTCGCCAAGTACAAAGGCGACCTGTCCCAGGTCACGCCCGAGCAGGCGCTCAAGCACCCGACCTGGAAGATGGGCAAGAAAATCACCATCGACTGCGCCACGCTCATGAACAAGGGCTTCGAGCTCATCGAGATCATGAACTTATTCAGTCTCAAGCGCGATCAAGTCGAGATCGTCATCCATCCCCAGTCGATTTTCCACTCGGGCGTGGAGTTCTCCGACGGCTCCGTGCTGGCGCAGATGGGCGTGCCCGACATGAAGCTGCCCATCCAATACGGCATGACCTACCCCGAGCGCGCCGGCCGCGTCATCGAGCCGCTGGACTTAGTCAAGGCCGGCAAGCTCGAGTTCCACACGCCCGATTTCAGCCGCTTTCCCTGCCTGGCGCTGGCCCGCGAGGCCGCGCAGAAGGGCGGCGGCATGCCGGCGGTGCTCAACGCGGCCGATGAGATTGCCGTCGAGGCGTTCCTGGCGGGGCGCATCAAGTTCACCGACATACCGCGCGTGATCGAAAAGACTATGGCGGCGTACGCTCCGAGCGGCGGCTTGCCGGGGTTCCAAGAAGTCGTTGAAGTCGATGCCTGGGCGCGAGCCAAGGCGGAGGAGTTCTCAAAATGACTATGATTATGTCTATGCTGCATACCATCCTGGCCAACGCTTTCGCCCTGGGCCTTGTGATCGTTCTCCACGAGGCCGGACACTTCTTCGCCTGCCGCCGCTTGGGCGTGCGCGTGGAGAAATTCGCCTTCGGCTTCGGCGCCGAGTTGCTCGGATTTACCGACAAGCACGGCACCCGCTTCTCGCTGTGCGCGATCCCCTTCGGCGGCTTCGTCAAGCCCGCGGGCGAGGATCCCTCGCTTGAAGGCGCGGCCTCCCCGAAGCCCGACGAGTACTTCGGCCAGAATTGGATCGGCCGCCTGATCATTGTCTACGCCGGTCCCGCGATGAATTACGTCTTGGCCTTCACGCTGTACACGGGCCTGATCTGGGGCAAGGGCATGCCCGAGGCGTCCAGCGAGCCGGTGATCGGCAACATGATGGTGGGTCTGCCCGCCGACAAGGCCGGCATCGAGATCGGCGACCGCATCACCGCCTTCGACGGCCGCGCGCTGGCCGGCTGGGAAGATTTGGCCAAGTCCATCCACCGCTCGGCGGGCAAGGAGATCACGCTCTCGCTTAAGCGCGAGGACAAGGATCTCAAGATCACGCTCATCCCCAAGAAAGACGAGGCCAGCGGCAATGGCGTCGTCGGCATCATGCCCAAGGCCGAGTACAAGGCCGTGGGCTTTTTGACCGCGTCGGGCGAGGCTTTGCGCCTGTGCTGGCGTCAGAGCAAAGAGACCGTGACCACGATCGGCAGCAAGCTGTGGAAGCGCGAGCGTCCCGATTTGGCGGGGCCCGTGGGCATTTTCCAGATGGTCTCGCGCGCCTCGCGCGCGGGCTGGGAGGAGTTCGTGTTCCTGATCGGCTTCATCTCGGTGGCCATCGGCTTCTTCAATCTTCTGCCCCTGCCCTTGCTCGACGGAGGCCACGCCGCGTTCTACTGGTGGGAGGGCCTCCGCGGCCGCCGCGCTTCGCCCCAGGCCATGGAAAAAGCCAACACTTTGGGCATCGCCTTTTTGATGTCGTTGCTGGCTTTTGCCACCTACAACGACGTCCTGCGCATCCGCGCCTCGCGCGCGGAGAAGCCCGTTGCCGAAGCGCCTCTTAAAAAATAAAGGACCGCGATGAAGCTCTCTCGATACCTTCTCCCCACTTTGCGCGAGGCGCCCTCCGACGCCGACAACGTCTCGGCCCAGCTGATGCAGCGCGCGGGCATGATCCGAAAGGTCGCCTCGGGCATCTACGACTGGCTGCCGCTGGGCCTGCGGGTGCTGCGCAAGGTCGAGAAGATCGTGCGCGCGGAGATGGACGGCATCGGCGGGCAGGAAGTGTCGCTGCCGGTGATCCAGCCCAAGGGGCTGTGGGAAGAGACGGGTAGATGGGGCATTTACGGCAAGGAGCTGCTGCGCCTTAAAGACCGCAAGGACGCGGAGTTCTGCTTTTCTCCGACGGCGGAGGAAGTCGTCACCGATCTGGTGCGACGCGAGGTCCGGTCCTGGCGCCAGCTTCCGACGATGCTCTATCAAATAGGCCTTAAGTTCCGCGACGAGATCCGGCCGCGCTTTGGCGTGATGCGCGCGCGCGAGTTCTTGATGAAGGACGCGTACTCGTTCCACGCCGACGAAGCGGATGCGACGGCCTACTACCGAATTATTTACGACGCTTACAAGCGCGTGTTTGTGCGCTGCGGGCTGAAGTTCAAGCCTGTCGAAGCCCAGTCGGGGGCCATCGGCGGCTCCTACTCGCACGAGTTCATGGTGCTCGCCGAGACGGGAGAAGAAACCATCGTCTCCTGCACGAAGTGCGATTACGGCGCCAACATCGAGCGCTCCGAGATCAAGGACGCGTTTGTGGCTCCCGACGCGGCGGCGTTCAAACCCCTGACGGAGTTCGACACGCAGGGAAAAACCACGGTGGCCGACGTTGCCAAGCTCGTCGGTCGCCCGATCACCGATTTTCTCAAGACTCAGCTGTACATGATCGAGGGCAAAACCCCGGTGATCGCGCTGATGCGCGGCGACCACGAACTGCACGAGGCGAAGCTGGCCGCCGCCGTGGGCTCCCCCGCCCTGTACCGCGCCAGCCCGGCGCAGTATGAGACCGTCATGGGCTGCAAGGTCGGCTTCGGCGGTCCGCAAGGACATAACGGCGTGGCTGTGTACTGCGACTTCGCCGCGCGGGGCGTGCTCAACGGCGTCACCGGAGCCAACAAGGACGCTTTGCACACCGACAATTTCAACATCGCCCGCGACCTGCCCGGCCTCAAAGGCTTCTTCGATCTGCGCACGGCGACTCTCGACGACGCCTGCCCGCGCTGCGGCGGCAAAACCGAGTTCTTCAAGGGCATCGAGGTGGGCCACACCTTCAAACTCGGCACCAAGTACTCGACGGCGCTGAAGGCCGAATACCTCGACAAGCAGCAGAAACCGCAGGTAATGGTCATGGGCTGCTACGGCATCGGCGTCTCGCGCGTGGTCGCCGCCGCCATCGAACAGGGCCACGACAAGGACGGCATCGTCTGGCCCTCCGAAATCGCCCCCTTCCACTGCGCCGTCGTGGTCTTAGACGAGGCCGACGATGCGCGCGTGCGCCCGGCCGTGGACGGCTTGGTGAAGTCTCTTGAGTCCGCGGGCATCGAGGTCCTCGAAGACGACCGCGACGGCAAGCCCGGCGTGAAGTTCAAGGACATCGATTTGATCGGCATCCCCCACCGCTTCGTGGTGTCGAAGAAAACCCTCGACGCCGGCGAAGTCGAGTACAAGAAGCGCGGCGGCTCGGACGTAGAGCGCTGGAAGCTGGATGAGGCGGCCGGGCGTCTTAAGATTTTGCTCGGCCGCTGATATATCTTTAACCATATGGAACTATTCCCGGAAACAGTTCCATCTGTTTTAAGATATATTCGCGTGCTATCGGCGACGCTTTAATTTATCGGCTAAGGCGCGCCCGAAGGACCCTTGCATGGACAGCTGCTTGATCATGTTCGCTCTCAGAGAGGGACGGACGCCGACTAAGCGCTCGATGATGACATCGAGAAAATGATGGGCTTCCTTGAGCACGGTCGGGAATAGTCGCGCGGGATCGGACGTTGCTCGGTCACGGAAGAAGACGTGGCCTCCGGTGTTGGCGAAGTCGTGCAATTGATTGATGGTCTGATACTCGAAGTCTCTTCGCCAGCCTATTTCGCTTTGGGACGCTTTCTTGTCCGTCCCAGCTCGTATGCTCAGTGCCGTGGCGGCGATGTCTGCATAGACGGGCGCCATGCCTTTCAACTCCATCAGGCGAGGCCAATGGTTGTACAAGTCGTCCATCTCCATCATCGGGAATCGGCCTTTGGCCAGCATCGCCGCGAATTCCTTGTAAGGAAGACTTGACGTTGTGGGGCCTTTGGGGAACACGAGCTCGAATCCCGTCACGTCGCGCGTGGCCTTGGCGAAGGCCTCGACGGAAGGAAGACGCACGTCGAATACCGTCGTCTTGGATTGAGGCTGGTCTGGGAAGTTCATATTGAGTTGAGCTTTCAGGGGTGTGATGTACATCCGATCATTCGGAGAACGATTTTTTCCGCGCATATCCACGACGACTCCGCCGTCGCTTGTCTCGTCCCAGTCTTTGACCCGATTACTGTTGTCCCGGTTGTTCTGCAAAAACAACTCCCAGCTCTGTTGCGCCGCGACAGGAAGGGATTCTTGCTTCGGCGCGAGAGAGGATTGTTCGGAGACTGCTGCGGCGAGGATGGCCGAAGCCGTCACCGTCCGTGGGGAGAGGGCCGGCGCCATTTGCGCTGAGACGAGGTTTGGTTGAGTGATCGTCGGCGTCAATCCGGGAGCCGTCGGAATGACGACGGGTGATGCCGGCATGGCTTGCGTCATCGTGCCAGCCGGGTAATGAGTGACCGCCGAATGGACGTTGACGGTGCAGGCGAGCAGGACGAGGGTCGAGATCATCCTCATATCTATAGAGTGTAGGCCGGCGCATGAGAGGTCTCCAGGGTATTTGGGCCTAGTGTGCGGCACCTGATAGTCCTAGACCTCAAATGATAAAATCGGCAGCAATGATCACCAATGTAGCTCAGACCGCGCTTCTGGTTCGCGAGTATGACGAGGCCAAGCGCTTCTATTGCGATAAACTCGGCTTTTCCGTGGTCGAGGATACGGAATTGTCCGGCGGCAAAAGATGGGTTCGCTTGCGAGCTCCCGGACGGCAGGGCTCTGAACTTCTTTTATCGCGAGCCGTCGACGACAAGCAGAAATCGGTTATTGGGAATCAGGCCGGCGGCCGGGTCCTTTTTTTCTTTCATACGAATGATTTTGACGCCGACTATAAAGCGTTTCGTTCACGGGGAGTCGAGTTCATGGAGGATCCTCGCGATGAAGTCTACGCGAAAGTGGCCGTCTTGAAGGATCTTTACGGTAATCGCATTGACTTGATCCAGCCGAAATCGAAGGGCGTGGATCCTGCGGCGTTCGAGCGGACTTATTCCAAAGCTTCCTGGGAAACCGAGGTCGGCTACTGCCGCGCCCTCCGGGCGGGCGATCATATCTACGTCACCGGCACGGCGTCCGTGGCGGAAGGCGGCGGAGTGCACGTGCCGGGCGACGGCTATGCCCAAGCCAAGCGCTGCCTGGAGATCATCGAGAAGGCCCTCAAGAATCTGGGCAGCGACAGAACCCGCATCGTCCGCACTCGCATGTTCGTGACCGACATTGTGCGCTGGCCCGAGTTCGGCAAGGCGCACCGCGAATTTTTCGGAGAGGATCGGCCGACCACGACTATGGTCGAGGTGAAGAGCCTGATCGATCCGGCGATGCTCATCGAGATCGAGGCGGACGCAGTCGACTTAAAATAGTTATCCACAAACTTGGTTTGAACCAAGTCTGTGGATAACTATTTCGCGGGAGCGATCGAAGCGACGGCGACGGCGGCGGTCATGCGCACGCTGATGTCGGGATCGGACGCGAGCTTTCGCAATTCCTCGAGCAGACCCGCTTTAGCTGTGGTCAACGTGCCCGGCGTCGAACTGAGCGCGGCGACGGCCGCGGCGCGCACGGAGGCCTCCCGATCGGAGAAGGCCTTGCGTATCAATAGAAAGGTCGGCTCATCCCAGTTTTGCGAGGCCGCGACGGCGGCTAAGGCGCGCGTGCGCGCCGACGGCGAGGCGAGGGCGCGCGCGATTTCGGCGCGCGCTCCCGGCCCCATCCGGGAAAGTCCCGCGGCCGCGGCTTCACGGCGCAGGGCATCCTGGGCATCGAGCGCGGCGCTCAGCAGCGGGGCGTCTTCGGTCGCGCCCGTTCCGCCGAGGCCGGACAACGCGGCTGAGGCGACTTCGTCATCGGAGTCGGCGAGAACAGACTTCAGAGCTGCGCGCGCGCGAGAGAGCAAGCGGGCGCAGTCGGCTTCCTCGCGGCGCAGGGCCGCCACGCGCGCGGGGCTGGAAGCGGCCATGCGGGCGTAGGCGTTGACGGCGTCGGGTGAGGCGACATCAAAGGGCGACCTGGCGGCCGCAAGCAGAGTCAGGCGTTCGGATTCGGTGGCAGGGCCGCTTAAAGCCAGGGCCGCGTACAGGTCGCTCAAGCGTTTCTGGCCGACGGTGTCGGAGCTGGCGTCGACGCCAGCGCGCAGCAGGCGGCGTCGGCCGGGCTCGCTTCCTCCGTCGTCGGCAAAAAGAGAAGAGATGACGCTAACGCCTTGGCGTCTGACGCGCCAATCGGAATCCGTCAACAAACGTTCGGCCACGGGTAACGAGTCTTCCACCGATCCAAAGCGCAGCCAGTCGAGAAGCGCAACGCGCCTAGCACCTTTCGCTTTCTTGGCCTCGACGGCGACGGCTTTGGCGGCGGCGGGTCCAAGGCCGGCGGCGGCCAAGCGCGCCCACATCAATTCATCGAAGCGATCGGCGTCGAGGGCTTGGGCCAGCGCGGGAGCATCGGATGCGGACAATCCGGTGAGGGCGCGGGCGGCGGTTTGGGCGGGGTTGGCATCGAGAATATGGGCCGAGGCGGCGAAAAGCATTTGCGAGACATGGGCGCGGCGATTGGAGGCGGGCGGGGGTGCGAGCAAGGCCGCGGCTTTGGGACGTTCTTCGGCGGCACGGGCGGCCATGGCGGCGGGATCATGAGTGGGCCAGATGGGATCAGGCAATGCCAAGGCCGGATCGAGGGTCAATTCCCCCTCTGCGCGCAGGACGCCCCAGGCGTTGACGTTCCTCTCAAAAGCTCCGCCGATGGGCGCGGGCAGGCCGGCGGCACGTAAGCGGTTGCGGCTTCCTTTGACGAGGGCCAATCCATAACCCGCTTGGGCGCGGGTGTAGCTGCCCGAACCGAATTCGGCCAGGGACAATTGGTTGTCATCGCCCTCAATCCAGGAGAGAGATCGGCCGCCCAAGTCGGCGCGGCCGTCGGCCCAGTCGGCACGCAGACGGGCGCGATCTCCGCGCAATCGAAAGAGTCCCACACCGTAGTCCCAACCGAATCCAGGGCCCACACCCCAGGACTCGATGCGGGTGTCATGTCCTTTCACATCGAGAGCCCCGACGGCGGCGTGGACGCCGGTGCCTAAGCTGTAGCGGCGGGCCTGGAGGCGGGAGCGGTCTCCTCTCACAAACAATGCCCCGAGTCCATGCCAGTAGCCGCTGCCTTGGGCGAAGTAGCTGGCGCGCAGATTGATATCGTTGCCGGTGAGGTGGGCGGCGCCGACTCCTCCGGCGGCATAGGCGCGGGGGCCCATGCCAGCACCCTGTCCTTGGCTGACGAATCCAAGACTCTCGCGGGGATCGGCCATCTCAAAACCGCAGGAGGCATCGGCGGCATCTCCATGGTGGCGCCACACGGCGGCTCCTCTGGTTGTGGCATAGGCTTGGGCGGCAAGCGGAGCGCTCACCTTCAACCCGGCGCCGTTGGTTTCAAGGACGGCGACTCCGAATGAGGCGGCGGCTTGGGAGAAGCGGCGCGATGTAAGAGTATTCGAATCTCCCTCGACGTCGGCGAAAGCGACGCCGAAACGGGCGGCGCCGAGGGACATTCCCCCCGTTTTGATCTCATGGTGGCCGGGCCCCACTAAATACAGCAATCCGATGCCGAAGTCAGCCGAGCCGGCGGCGGGGCCGGTGCTGTCGATGACGGCGGGTCCTCCGAGGTCGATGATGACGCGCACCTGTCCGGCTGCGGCCGCGGCGGCGGGTCCTTTGTACTTGGTTCTTCCTCCGAATCGGATGATAAGACCGGCGGCGGCGAGGTCTTCAGGTCCGAATTCGTCGTCTCCCTTCGATAAGAGGACGGTGCCGAAGGGCGCGTTCCATCGTTTGGAAAAATCGGCGGGCATCTCGGCGCGGGCGGCTTGAAGGGCCGGGAGGGCGTCGTCGACGGCGTTAGCGGCGGCTATGCCGGCGGCGGCGAGTCTCGGCATGTCGAAGCGGAGCGCGGTTTTATAGTTGTCTCCGCGCGTCTGCAAAAACGCGTCGTCGCCGATGGAGGCGTCGACGGCGGTTGTGGCGCGGGCGCGGTCAGCGGCAGAAAATGGGGCGATGGCAATTGCTAAGTCTTCGTGTGCGGCCTTGAGTCTCTCTATAAGCGTCCCGACAGCGGCGGACAGTTCCGGGGGCAAATCCGCGATGGGGGTTGGGGCTTTGGCGGGAGTAGCCGCCGACGGTTTGACGCCTAAGGACTCAAAGCCGGCGGCGATGAGTCCGGCCGAGGCGCGGGCGGTGCGGATGCGTTTTTCAAGATCGTCGACGGCGCCGGGGCCGCTGAGGGGCGCGCGCAGGACGTTCTCGACGATGGGGATGGGAGCTTGGGTTTCCCAGCGTTCGGGTCTTAGGGCGAAATCCGTCGTTCCGGCCCGAAGGCCCGCCAAGAGTCCGCTCCATGCCGCCAGGGTCGCCCAATCCATAAGCGGATTGTAGCGGTTGTTCCGGGGCTATGCGGAGGTATTTTTACTCAGTGGCCGACATGCTCCTCAATGTTTCTCATATGAGCACTGACCTAAGGGACGGACGTACTGTATTAAGCAAGAATACTCACCACCGATGTGTCGTCCTGTGTCGGTCCAAATAGGAGCTACATGCAACACACGGTACCCTGCCGCCTTCAACCCGTCAACAGCCTGTTTTATTTCAGCGTCGCGCGGTGTTTCGTTGGCGGCATATTTGCTGCAGTGATAAGCCTGTGTGGCGGAGTCATTCTTAGCAGTGGGATTGTTGACTGGAACGGCTGCAGGCGCGGCGATATTATTCGGCTGCAGGGTGAAGCCTTGGTCTTCGAGGAATTTATTCACTTTATAAGACGGGTTTCTGGCCATTGCTGACTGGGTCAGTCCGGCGATGAGGGCAAGGGCGGTTAAGACATTGAGTTTCATGGTTCCTCCGTATACCAGGAGCGGTTAACAACAGGCTCATTTTGGTTATACCTGGAGGAAGAAGTCCCCGCCTGGGTCTAAAGACCTATACGATGAAATGACGTCTCCCAAAATTAGTTGACACCACCCCACCTCTCTTTGCTATACTTTGCTTGTTCGCCTCCCAGCGTCTCGGGGGGCGTATTTTTTACGGAGTGGCTGCCGTGTTGAGCCACTTTTTTTATTGATTAAAACTATGGATTCCAAAGAGATCGAAACCCTCCTCGCCCCCCTCATCGAACAGGAGGGCGGTGAACTCGTCGACCTCCAGTGGCGCCGCGAAGGCCACCGGTGGATGCTCCGCCTGTTCCTAGATAAGAAAGGCGGCATCACCCTTGATGACTGCGAGTACTTTTCCAATCGTGTCAGCGCCACCCTGGATGAAGGCGACAAGATCAGCGAATCCTACGTCCTCGAAGTCTCCTCACCTGGCCTCGACCGCGTCATTAAGAAGGACAATGATTTCGAACGCTTCGCCGGAAAGCCCGTCAAACTGAAGACAAAGATTGCAGAGGCCGGCCAACGCCGCTTTTCGGGGATCCTCAAAGGCTTGAAGGACGGAAAGATCGAGCTCCAAATCGCACAAGACCTCAAAACATTTTCTCGCGAGAACGTCGACGAAGTCCGACTCGATGATTCCGCCGCCGTAAAGTGGGAGGAGTAAATTTATGGCTAAATCCGAACTCATGACCGCGTTGGAACAGATCGCAAGAGAAAAGAACATCCCCGTTGAAGAGATCCTATCCATGATCGAGGGCGCCGTCGTCTCTTCGTTGAGGAAGCACGTCGGCAAGAATGCGGACATCCGTGCGACTATCGACAGAGATCACGGCACCTTCTCCGCCGTCGTCGCCAAGAAAGTTGTGGATACCATCGTCGACCCCGAACTCGAGATGACCGAAGCCGACGCCCAGAAAATAACGAAGGGCGCCAAAGTCGGCGACGAAGTCATCTATCCCGCTCCCGCCGCCGACTTCGCCCGCATCGCCGCTCAAACGGCCAAGCAGGTGCTGACCCAGCGCGTCCGCGAAGTCGAACGCGACAAACTCTACGAAGAGTTCAAGCCCAAGGAAGGCGAAGTGGTTGCCGGCTCCGTCCATCGCTTCCTCGAGCGCAGCATTATTGTGGACCTCGGAAAGACTGAGGGCGTTCTCCCCCCGCGCGAACAGATTCGTCGCGAGCGCTACAACATCGGCTCCAACGTCCGCGCCGTCATCATCCGCGTCGACAAGGCTCAGCGCGGCCCCGCCGTCGTCCTCTCCCGCGCCGCTGACTTGTTCCTCCAGCGCCTCATGGAACAGGAAATCCCCGAGATCGCCGACAAGACGGTTGAGGTGGTCCGCATCGTCCGCGACCCCGGCTTCCGCGCCAAGGTGATCGTTAAGTCCAACGATCCCCGCGTCGACGCCATCGGCTCCTGCGTCGGCCTGCGCGGCTCCCGCATTCGCTCGATCATGAATGAGATCGCCGGCGAGCGCATCGACTTGATTGCATACGCCGAAGGCGTCGAGGAATCCCTGGCCGCGGCGTTAGCTCCGGCTAAAGTCGCCTCTGTTCAAGTCATGGATCCCGAAAATCGCATCGCCGAAGTCCTCGTCCCCGAGGAACAGCTTGCCCTGGCCATCGGAAAGGATGGACAGAACGTGCGCTTGGCGCAGAAACTCACCGGCTGGACCCTCGAGGTCAAATCCGAGGGCGTCAAGCCGTCGGCCGCACCCGCGTCCGAACTCGCCACCCTCGAAGGTGTGGGCCCCAAGACACTCGAGACCTTGACTAAGGCCGGTATCGTCGAAGTCTCTCGGCTTGCCGCCTGCACCGTCGAGGAACTCACGTCTTTATCCGGCATCGGCGAAAAAACCGCCGCCAAGATCATCGCCAATGCCAAGACCGCCGCGGAGCAGCCTCAAGCGAAGTAAATGCTATAATCCTTATCGCGTAAATGGAAAAGAAGATCACTACTAAAAAACCGGCGCCCAAGAAAGAAGACAAACCCGCGGCCAAAAAACCCGCCGTTAAAAAAGGCGCGCCCAAAACCGCCGCCAAGACAGGCGCCAAGTCTGACGTCGAGGGCGTGTCGAAAACCGCCGCCGAGGTCCGCACAAAGCAGGAGGAGGGGTCCATCGCCCCCCCCAGCTCCAACCTCGTCTCCGCTTTCGACCTGTTCAAGAAGAAAAAGCTTGCCGCCGGCCCCATGGTCACACGCTTGGCCGCCGGATCTTCTCTCCCCAAGCCCCCCGCTCCCAAGCCTATCGTTCCTCCGGCCCCGGCGGCTTCCGCTGCTCCCGCTCCCGTCGTGCCGCCGCCCGCGCCTGTGGCCAAGCCTCCTGTTCCCTCGGCTGTTCCGCCCAAGCCCGCGCAGCCCGTAGCCGGCACGCCGCCACCGGCAGCGCCCCCGGCCGCCAAGCCGCCCACACCCGGCGCTTTGCCCCCCAAGCCCGGCACCTCCGGCCCCCAGAAGCCCGTTATCCTGAGGCCCGGTGCCATCACCACCCGCCCGCCCATGCCGCAGCGCCCCGGCGCGCCGCGACCCGGAGGGCCCGGAC
>CXWL01007533.1_pt1 | contig 28600 bp, 23 predicted proteins | sample 590931 | NCBI WGS metagenome assembly CXWL01 (sample SAMEA3498368, study PRJEB10139) | groundwater metagenome | biome: water well; material: biofilm material | place: Germany | collected 2015-04-27 | reverse complement strand
GAGGTCGTGGGCCCGGTGTTGTCGCTGCGGCCCGACGGCAGCGTTCCGTGGCAGTTCCCCACGCACTGTCCGTGCGATCGGCGCACCGAGCTCGTACGACCCGAGGGCGAGGCCGACACGCGGTGCGTCGAGCCCGAGTGCCCCTTCCAGCGCGATCAGCGCATCATCTACTTCGCGTCACGCGGGGCGATGGACATCGAGGGGCTCGGCGAACGCACGGTGTTCCAGCTCAGCGATGCCGGGCTGGTGCGCGACNNTTCGCCACGATGAGCGCCGAGAAGCTCATCGATGCGATCAGCGCCTCACGCTCGCGGCCGTTGCCCCGCCTGCTCACGGCGTTGGGCATCAAAGGTCTCGGCCCGTCGGCGTCGGAAGGCATCAGCTCGGCCTTCGGCAACCTCGCCGCGGTGGCCGCGGCCAGTGAGGCCGACCTGGCCACCACCGAGGGCGTCGGCCCCACCATCGCCGCATCGATCGTCAGCTGGTTCGCCCAACCGGCCAACGCTGCGATGGTCGACAAGCTGCGGGTCGCCGGTGTCGAGTTCGGCAACGTCGAGGTGAGCCGGATGCCGCAGGTTCTGTCAGGCAAGGCAGTCGTGGTCACCGGCACCCTCGACGGGTTCTCGCGCGAGGAGGCCGAGGCCGCGATCAAAGGCCGCGGAGGCAAGAGCCCAGGCAGTGTGAGCGCCAAGACCTACGCCCTCGTTGTCGGCGCCGAGCCGGGGGCGAGCAAGGTCAGCAGGGCAGCCGACCTTGGCGTGCCGGTGCTCTCGGAAGGCGGGTTCGTGACGCTGCTCGAAACCGGCGAGCTGCCCTAGCGGGCCGATCAGACCACGGATCAGACCACGTAGAAGTCCCACGAGAAGGCTCGCGCCTGAACCCGGGTCTCCTCGGTCCTCCAGAAGATGACCGTCGCCGTGTGCGGGCCGGTGTCGAACTGCTCGATCACGTTGCCCGGCCGGGGCACGAAGGTGAGCGTGACGTTGCCGGGCTCGAACACCGCCCCGGGCGGCAGCGGCTCGTCCTGGTCGCCGTCGAGCGGGGGCAGCGTCGATGCGGCGACGTCGTTGACGGCGTCGAGCGACACGGTGGGCAACTCGACCCCATCGACCACCAGCACCGCCTGGTAGCCGATGATCAGATCGACGAACACCCGCGTTTGCCGGGGTGCCTGCGTGGCGCCGCGGATCGGGTCGATCGATTCGATCTCGTCGGGCAGTCGTTGCTGCTCGCGGCCGGTGACCGACGCCTGTGCCCCGGCGATCACGAGCACCAAACCGGCGGCGATGCCGAGGCTCGCGAGCAGGAGTTTCGGGTCGAGTCGGCGGCGTGGCACGCCGATATTCTCCCGTGAGCGCAGTGCAATTCCACCGCGCCGGCGGCTTCGGGCGCTCGCACCCGCGCCCGTCGTGGCGGCCCGAGGCGATAGCGTCGCGGTTCCGATGAGCGAGCCCGAGGCACCCGTGAGTGGCCGCGCTACCGACAGCGATGGCCCCGACGACATCACCGTCTCCGCATCCCCGGCCACCTCGCCCGATCGGCCGTCCGATCGCATCGTCGGCGGGCGGTACCGGCTCGGCGCCCGGCGCGGGATCGGGCTCGACATCGCCATCTTCGAAGCCGTCGACCTGCTCACCGATCGGCTGGTGGCCGTCAAGATCATCCACCCCGAGATCTGCGCCTCTGCCGGGTTCGCCGAGCGGTTCAGCACCACGATCGAGCAGGTGATGAAGACCCGCCATCCGAACCTCGTCGAGGTGCTCGCGGCGGGCTCGGCAACCTGGAGCGAGCAGCCGGTGCAGTACGTGGTCTGCGAGAACCTCACCGGTGGGAGCCTGCGTGATCTCGGCGATCGCGGGCGCATGCTCAGCCCGTCGCAGGGGGTCATGATCGCCCTCGACGTGTGCCGTGGCCTCGATGTCGCGCACCGGGCCGGGCTCGTGCACGGCGACATCCGTCCCGGCAACCTGGTGTTCGGCGACGACGGCCGGATCCGCATCGCCGACCTCGGCCTGGCCATGCTGGTGGCCGGTGAGGTGTCGGGCGAGTCGGCGTCCACCAGCAGTGACCGGGCGCCATACGCCTCGCCGGAGCAGGCCCAAGGTCAACCCGTCGGCCAGAAGAGCGATGTGTACTCGCTGTGCCTCTGCGTGCTCGAGGCGGTCACGGGCGCGCTGCCGTTCGTAGGCGACTCCACCGTTGCCACGCTGGCCAACCGCGTCGACCGGCTGATGCCGGTCTCGGCCGACCTGGGACCACTCGCAGCCGTGCTCGAGCGGGCCGGTCGGCCGCACCCAGCCGACCGTTACACGGCCAGCGAGTTCGGGCGCGCCCTCGTGCAAGCCGCCGAGAAGTTGCCGCGGCCGGCACCGATCGCGCTGTTGTCGAGCCCACCCGTCGAGTCACCGCCGATCGCCGCGCCCGACCCCGTAGCATCGCCTTCCGCGCCGGTGGCCGCATCGCCTGCCGCACCCCCGGCCGGGCCTCCGGGCATGTCGCCAGGCCCGCTGGTCGTTCCGCCGCCGCCACCGCCACCGCAGCCCGCCGTGTCGCCCCCGCTGCTGCGCGAGCGCAACTCGCGGCGAAAGCTGATCGCCGTCGTGGCGGTGCTGGTGGTGGCCGCAGCCCTCGGCGGGGCGCTCGCCTGGGTGGTCGGGCGCGACACATCCAACCTCGTACCCGACCTGGTCGGAGTGCACGAGGGCGAGGCGCTCAACATGGTGAGCGAGTTCGGGTGGGACGTCGTGGTCGCCCGCGAGGCCAGCGACGATGTCGAATCCGGTTTCGTCATCCGCACCGAACCAGCCGCTGACTCCTCCCTGGGCGAGGGCGACGCCTTCACCATCACCGTCAGCACCGGACCCGCACCGCGCGTGTTGCCGGAACTCGTCGGGCTGACGGTCGAACAGGCGACGGCCGCTCTGGTCGCGCTCGGCCTCGACCTCCAACTCCGCGATCAGCCGTTCAGCGAAGACGTTGCGACAGGCATCATCCTGGCGTGGTCGGTGCCCGATCAGCCTTCGCTCGTGGCGGGAGACACGGTGTTGCCCGACACGACGATCGTCGTGTCGGTGTCGGCAGGCCCGGAGCCCCGTGTCGTCCCCGATCTCACCGGCTTCTCGCTCATCGACGCCACCGCCCAGCTCCAGGCGCTGGCGCTCACCGTGGTGCAGGCACCCGACGAGTTCAGCGATCAGGCGCCAGGAGCCGTGATGCGCCAGGATCCGCCACCGGGGGCGTCGGTGCCACGTGATGCGCCGATCACGATCGTTGTCTCGAAGGGCCCCGATCTGGTTGCCATCCCCGCCCTGGCCGACTTCAACCTGCAACAGGCCACCGATGCGCTGGTTGCCGCCGGGCTCGTCGTCGGCACCGTGAAGGGCGACCCGACCGGCATCATCGTGCTGGCCGAGGCCAACGGTGTGGCGCTCGCCGCCGACACCCAACTGCCTCGCGGCACCGTGGTCGACCTCACCTTGCAGCTTGCGCCGACGCCCAGCCCCTGAGCCCGGCTGGGCCTGGCTCGATGGGGTTCGCCACTGGGCGCGCTGACTAGCGTTCGGGCAGCACAGAACGGGGGTCGACAATGGGTTCACTCGAGGGTCGGGTAGCGATCATCACCGGGGCAGGCCGCGGGATCGGCCGCGAGCATGCGTTGCTGTTCGCGGCCGAGGGCGCGAAGGTGGTCGTGAACGACTTGGGTGCGACCAACGACGGGTCGGGTGCCGACATCTCGCCGGCCCAGCAGGTCGTCGACGAGATCGTTGCTGCAGGGGGCGAGGCGGTCGTCGACGGTGAGAACGTCGCCGACTGGGAGGGAGCGCAGCGCATGATCAACGCCGCGATCGAGACCTTCGGCGACCTCGACATCCTCGTCAACAACGCCGGCATCCTACGCGACCGGGTGATCGTCAACATGACCGAGGACGAGTGGGACGCTGTCATCGCGGTGCACCTCAAGGGCCACTTCGCGCCCACCCGATGGGCCGCGTCGTACTGGCGTGAGCAGCACAAGGCGGGCATCCACAAGCCCCGCAACCTGGTGCACACCTCGTCCACCTCGGGGTTGTTCGCCAATCCGGGGCAGGCCAACTACGGCGCTGCCAAGACCGGCATCGCCACGCTGAGCCAGATCGCGGCGAAGGAGCTCGTGCGCTACGGAGTGAAGAGCAACACCATCGCCCCGGGAGCGCGGACGCGCCTCACGCTGGCCACACCCGGCCTGGAAGACATCATGCGGCCGCCGGAGAACACCTTCGATCAGTGGGATCCGGCGAACGTCTCGCCACTCGTGGCCTACCTCGCGACCGCCGGGTGCGCGTTCACCGGCGAGACCTTTCTCGTGCAGGGTGGCAACGTCACCGTCGTGGAGAGCTGGACCAGAGGCGAGGGTGTCGACCGCGATTGCAGGTGGACCGTGGCCGAGCTCGCCCAGGCGTTGGCCCCATTGGCACGACCACTGTGAGGCTGCCGCCTACGAAGTGATCGCCTTGATCTCGGCGGCGATGGTCTTGGCGATCTCGTCTTGGGGCATCGAGGTCTGCATCGCCATCATCTTCATCATGTCGCCCTGCACCTTGATCTTGCCGGCCATGAACGCTTGCATGCCGGCGGCCTGGTCCTGCTCGACGAACAGCTTGCGGGCGGTGTCGTAGTCGGTGGTCACCGTGAGATCGGCACCCTCGAGCTCGCCCAGTTCCATCACGACGTCGCCCGATGACGTGTCCATGTAGACCTTGATCACATCGTCACCGGTGACGCCTTCCGGGACAGCGGTGATCACCTGGTTCATGCGGATGCTGGTGGTGACCTTGGTGGCCTGGTCGGCGTACTTCTCGCGGATCTCGCGAGCGGCATCCATCCACGGCTGGGACAGGAACGAGTGAGACATGCAATCCTCCACGGGACGGGCCACGGGACGGCCACGGGACGGGCAACCGGACGAGCCACGGGGCGGGAACGTCGATCGGCAACCTAGTGGCTACTGCGGGCCGGTGCCGACTCGATGGTGCAGGTAGGCGACGCGAACCGCGAGCGCTTGACGGATCTGCGGCGCGACGTCCTCGGCGAACTCGTCGCGGTAGGTGGCGTCGGTCGACAGCACCACGGTGAAGTACATCCCGGTGAAGGCCCCGAGGAATCCTGCGACCCGCAGCAGCGGCTCGGTGACGACGAGGTCGCGGCCGCTGATCTGCCAGGTGGCGATCACGTTCACGGAGTCGAGGCCGGTCCACCCCTGGGTCGTGGCCTCGGGGACGGCGAGGAAGCCGAACAGCGCGAAGAACATGGTGAGCAGCAGCGCCACGAACGTGATCTGCAGCGACTGGCTGAACACCGTGACGAGTCCGACGTTGAGCTTCTGGCGAGCGGTGAGCGGCGCCGCATGCACCGGTCCGGTGCGGGGTGTGTCGAGTCGTTCGGCCGGGGTCGACAGCAGCGCGGTGTGCACCTCGCCCCAGTCGGTGAACGTGCCCAGGCCGCGCATGATCCCCGGCACACGAGACAGCACGAACACCGAACCGAGCAGGAAGAAGATGGTGAGAGTGGCCAGGTAGGGCACACCGGTGAGCGTTCCCGCAACCTGCCACACCTCGGCATTGATGAACAGGAAGGTCGTGAACAGCAGCAGCAGCGGTAGTGCCCGCACCACCAGGCCGGCGAGGCTGGTGAGTTGGGCCGCGCTTCGACGAACCGCCCACAGCAGCAGCGCGAGTACCGCATAGCTGGTCAACAGGTAGATGGCCACCAGCAGTGCCAGACCTTCGACCACCGCCTGTACGGCGTCGCCCCACTGGGTGAACAGCGCCGAGGGAAGGGCCGGTCCGATGATGAAGGCGGCCAGCTCGGGCGCGCCGACGACATCGGGTTTGGCGAACGGTCGCCTGCCCCGAGCGCGGTTGGTGACCATCCAGCCGATGCAGAGCACGGCGATCACGACGATCCCGGCGAGGACGTTCCGCTGCCACGTCCAGTCGTACAGGTTCAAGGCGTTGAACCCGCCCGCCACGTAGGCGACCACCAGCATCGGCACGCTGCGCGTCCAGATGTCGGTGGTGGCCGCGTAGTCGTCGATGAAGTGGGGCACGCCACGGCGAACGAACCATCGCTCGATGTCGATCACTCGTTCTCCCACCTCGGGGAGGCTACGCGGTCGAATTGTGAACAGTTTGTTCATGCCGTTTCCAAGACCGGCCCCACCGGGTAACGATGGACCGCGATGGCACGAATCCTCGTCACTGAGATGGTCGCCGAGGGCGGCCTCGACCGCCTTCGGGCCGCGGGGCACCAGGTGGACGTCGAGTTCGACCTGTCGCAGCTGACGACCGCTGTTGTCGGCGCCCACGCACTGATCATCCGCTCGGCCACGCAGGTCACCGCCGAGCTGCTCGAGGTGGCCGGCGACCTGCTGGTGGTGGGTCGTGCCGGCATCGGTCTCGACAACGTCGATGTCGAGGCGGCGACGCGGCGTGGAGTGATGGTGGTGAACGCGCCGCAGAGCAACGTCGTGTCTGCCGCCGAGCACACGATGGCGCTGCTGCTCGCCCAGGCCCGAAACGTGCCCCAGGCCCACGCCGCGCTCACGGCCGGGCGGTGGGAGCGGTCGCGCTGGGAGGGGGTGGAGCTGGCCGACAAGACGCTCGGCATCGTCGGGCTCGGCCGGATCGGCAAGCTCGTGGCCGAACGCGCCAAGGCGTTCGGGATGAAGCTCGTTGCCTACGACCCGTTCGTGTCGGCCGACCGGGCCCGGCAGATGGGGGTCGAGCTCCTGGCGCTCGATCAGCTGATCACCGAAGCCGACTTCGTCACCGTGCACCTCCCGAAGAACAAGGAGACCACGGGACTGATCAACCGCGACCTGCTGTTGAAGGCGAAGCCCTCGTTGCGGGTCATCAACGTGGCCCGCGGTGGCATCGTCGACGAGCAGGCGTTGGCCGACGCCATCCGTGAAGGCATCATCGCCGGCGCGGCACTCGATGTGTTCGCCGTCGAGCCCACCACCGAGTCGCCGTTGTTCGGCCTCGACAGCGTCATCGTCACGCCGCACCTCGGCGCCTCCACCCGCGAGGCCCAGGACAAGGCCGGCGACACGATCGCCGACATGGTGCAGCTCGCGCTCTCCGGCGACTTCGTACCGTTCGCCGTGAACGTGAACGCGGCCGAGGCGAATGAGACGCTGCGGCCGTACCTTCCCCTCGCCGAGCGACTCGGCCGGGTGTTCGCGTCGATGCTCGGCGTCGCCCCGCCCACGCTCGAGGTGTGCTGCGATGGGGAGATCGCCGGCTACGACACGCGCATCGTCACCCTCGCCGCGCTGAAGGGCTTCTTCGGCCTCGTCAGCGACGAGCCGGTCACCTACGTGAACGCACCGCAACTGGCGAAGGACCACGGGGTCGAGGTGCGCGAGACGAACTGCGCCACGGCGGTCGACTTCGTCAACCTGATCACCGTCAGTGGTGCCGGCCACTCGATGTCGGGCGCCATCGTCGGTCGTCGAGGCGAGCAGCGCATAGTGCTCATCGACGAGCACGTGTTCGACCTTCCACCGGCCGCGAACATGTTGATGGTGACCAACGACGATCGACCGGGGGTGATCGGCACGGTAGGCACGCTGCTCGGCAACGCCGGCGTCAACATCGCCGACATGGACGTGGGCAGGGCCGCCGAGCCCGGCACGGCGGTGATGCTCATCGCGCCGACGGCCGTGGTGCCCGACGACGTCATCGACGCCCTCCGCCACGCGCCCGGGATCATCTCGGTCATCTCCCTGACCGGCTGATCTCGACGGCTGGTCTTGACATAGATACTCGGTATGCAACATACTGAGTATGTATGGCAGTTCGAGAGGGACTTCTGGCGTTGCTCAGCGAGGGGCCGCGCTACGGCTATCAGCTGAAGACCGAGTTCGAGGCGGCGACGGGCGGGGTGTGGCCCCTCAACGTCGGGCAGGTGTACACCACGCTCGATCGCCTCGAACGCGACGGCCTCGTCCAGGTTCGCCCGGTCGGGCCAGACAGGCCGGACAGGTCAGCAGCGCCGGCCGAGGTCGTCGTGGGGCCGGGGCAGAAGACGTATGCGATCACCGTCGATGGCATCGCCGCGCTCGGCGCATGGTGGGAAGCGGTGCCGACGGACGATCCGCCGCCGCGCGATGAGTTGATGCTGAAGGTGCTGATGGCCATCGAGCAAGGCGACGACCACGCGTTGCGGGTCATCACCCGGCAGCGCAGCGTGCTGTTGTCGTTGCTGCAGGCCAAACGCCGTGAACGTCGGGCGGCTGCCAACAACGACACGCTCGCAGCCCGGCTCGTGACCGATGCGCTCGTGGCCAGGGCCGAGGCCGATCTGCGCTGGCTCGACACCTGTGAAGCCCATCTCCTGCAACAGCACCGGACCGTCCGAAAGGCACATCGATGAGGACCAACAGCGCAGCAGCAGTGGAGTTCTTCGACGTGGTGAAGAGCTTCGGCACCGGATCGAACGAGGTCCGCGCCTTGCGCGGTGTCTCGCTGCGGGTGGAACCGGGGGAGTTCGTCGCGATCATGGGGCCGAGTGGTTGCGGCAAGAGCACGTTGCTGCACCTCGCCGGCGGGATGGAGGATCCGAGCGCAGGGCGGGTGTACGTGGGTTGCCGCGACTTGGCCGACCTGTCGGTCGCCGGCCGGGCCGAGCTGCGTCGTCGTGGGGTCGGCTACGTGTTCCAACGGCTCAACCTGCTCGCTTCGCTGACAGCGCTCGAGAACGTGTCTCTCCCGTTGGAGCTCGAGGGGGTTCCCGCGAGGCAGGCCCGGGACCGCGCTCGCCAGGCGCTGGAGTCGGTCGGCCTCGACCACCGCCTCGATCGATATCCCGATGACTTCTCCGGCGGTCAACAGCAGCGGATCGCCATCGCCCGTGCCATCGTCGGCGAGCGCAGCGTGCTCCTCGCCGACGAACCGACTGGCGCGCTCGATACGGTCACGAGCGATGCCGTGATCGAGTTGCTGGCGAGCCTGCCCGAGCGGTTCGGCACTGCGGTGGTGCTGGTCACCCACGAACCGCGGTTCGCCAGCTGGACCGATCGAGTGGTCTTCTTGCGCGACGGTCGGATAGTCGACGAGACGAAACCGCTGCCGGACGGTGCAGGCGTAGCGGTCGGGGCCGTTGCCGGTGCAGTTGGTGCGCAGTGACGCTGCTCGACGAGCGGTTCGAGATCGTCGCAGAGGAGACCGCGGTCCCGGCCCCGGTGTCGCTCCAAGCACGCACCGGCCGCTGGAGGGTGAGCGCCCGCCTGGCCCGTCGCGAGATGCGTCGTCGCCCGTGGCGCGCGCTGCTGGCCGTACTGATGATCGCCGTACCCGTAGCCGCGATGGTGTGCGCCGACGTCGCCTACCGCAGCGATCAGATCCCCGCCGACCGGGCGTTGGCGTTCGGCACGGCCGACGCACGCCTGGTGGGCGACGCCGACATGAACGAGCATCGATCGGAGATCGAGGCCCAGTTCCCCGCGGGCACCACGTGGACCTGGAACTCGTTCTTCTATGCACCGCTCCGCAGCACCGCTGCGCCCGACGATCTCGTCGACGCGGTGGTGATCGTTCGTGACTTGGCGGATCCGTTAGCGGCCGGGATGGTGCGTGCGCTCGACGGTCGGCTCCCGACAGCGGATGACGAAGTGCTGCTCAGTCGATCGCTCGCCGCTGCGTTCGACGTGAGCGTCGGCGACGGTCTCACCCTCGTCCGCCCCGCGCAGACGTTCACGGTGGTCGGCATCGGCGACGTGCGGCCGCCATACCTGCAGTATCCGTCGCTGCTCGCACCAGGATTCGACCTCACCGCGATCCGCCCCGACGCCATCTCATACGAGGTCTTGTTGAAGGGACCGGCCTTCGTCAACGAGTCGGCGCCGCCGCCGACCTACGAGGTCACCGAACCGGAGACCGGCGACACCTACATCCAGGCGGCCTTCTTCGAGACCCCCACCGTCCCATCTACCGACGGCGCCACACTCGTGCTCGGCTGGGTCTTCGGTGTCATGCTGATGGGAGTGCTAGGCATCGTGGTGGCCGCGGCCTTCGCGGTGAGCGGACGTCGCCAGCTCGTGACGATCGGTCAGCTGAGCGCAACCGGTGCCGATCCCGGATTGCTGCGCCGCTTCCTCGCCCTGCAGGGAACATGGACGGGGCTGATCGGCGCCGCGCTTGGTGTGGGCGGTGGCCTGCTCTTCGTACAGCAGCTCGACCAACTGTTCCGCAACGATGGTCGGCTGGCCCTCCAACCAGCCGACTGGGCGATCGTGGGGGTCACGGCGATGGCGGTGGCCACGATCGCCGCGGTCGTGCCCACCCGTTCACTCGCAACCGTGTCGGTGCTGTCAGCACTCGGCGGTCGTCGGCCGGTCCCCCCTGTGCGTCGACGCCAACTGCCGATCGGAGCAGGGCTGGTCGCCGGTGGCCTCGCGGTGCTGTTCGCGTCGATCACTGTCGCTCGCGATTCGAACGACACCGGTGGTGATCTCGCCATCCCGACGATCTTCGCCGCCCTCGGAGGCATCAGCTTGCTGGTCGGCGTTTGCTGCCTGTGCCCGCTCGCCGTCGACGCCATCTCCCGTTTCGGTGCGCGGCGTCGTGGCGTCGCGATGCTCGCCACCCGCAGTCTCGGCCGCCACCGGGCAAGGGCCGCCGCTCTGCTTGCGGCGATCATCGCCGTCGGCGCCGGCGCCACAGCGGTCGCCGCAGCAGGCGAGCAGGAGATCAAGAACCAGCGGCGCTCGGCGAACGAGGTGTCACCCGCGGCCGACATCATCTGGTTGCAGGGAATTCGGTTCGACCGCACGACCGGATCTACGGTGCTCACTGCGCCGGACCTGATCGACCCGGCGATACGCGGCACCGTCGAGGCCGTCGTCGGCACGGTGACATGGGTGGAGGCATCGTCGATCAGCGATGATCCACGGACAGGCACCGTCTTCATCGCCAGCGACGATCTGCTCGCCCAGATGGGGCTCTCGATCGACCAGCGGGCAGATCTGTCGTCCCGCGATCACTTCGTCCTGACCCCCGGTCCGGTGCCACCCGACCGATTTCTATGGGCGACGCCCGCCCTCGGTCTCGGCCGCGCCGAACCGATCGTGATTCCTGGCCTGCACTTCGGCTACTTCACTCCGATGGTTTCACCCCGGCTGGCGGCCGAGCGAGGTCTCGTCGGCCGCGCCTACACCCTGTTCGGACGCGCCGATCACCAGCTCGGTCGCGCCGAAGTGGACCGCATCTTCGCGACGCGGGACTACGCCGCCGCCTACGCCGAGGAACAGGTCTTCGTCGGCCTCGACCGGACAGACGACACGGTCGACATCAACATCCAGTGCTGCGACTCCCAGTGGGAATGGCTCACGTGGATGCGGCTCGGCACGATCGGTGGCGCGTTGTTGCTGATCGCGCTGATCGTCGGGTTGGGCATGGCGCTGTGGGCGGCCGAAGGTCGGGACGAGCGCGACACGCTCGTGGCCATCGGCGCGGGGCCGTCGACGCTTGCTGCAATCGCCGGTCTGAAGGCGTGGCTGCTCGCCTTCGTCGGTGCGCTAGTCGCAGTGCCTCTCGGTTTCGGCACGCTTCGTCTCGCGGTGCGAGCCGCGCACCAACCGGCGACGTTTCCGTGGGTGTTCGCCGGCGCGCTCATCGTCGTGCTTCCGCTCGTGATCGGAGCCGTCACCTTGCTCGGCAGCCGAATCGCTCAGCATGCCCGCCCGGTGCGGGCGAGCACTGCCCTAGCCGACTGACCCGTTCGCCGCGCAGCTGGCTATCTCGTTGCGGGTGGCCAACGCCACGGTGCGGGCGGCGTCGGCGAAATCCGCTCCCGATGATGCGTAGAGCACCGCCCGCGACGAGTTGATCACCATGCCGAGCCCGGCCGAGTCGACGCCTGCAGCAACGGTCGCAGCAACATCGCCGCCCTGGGCACCAACGCCAGGGATGAGCAGCGGCATGTCGCCCACCAGGGCGCGCACCGTCCGCAGCTCTTCCGGATAGGTAGCGCCCACCACCAGGCCGCACTCACCGCGTTTCGACCAGTCGCCGGCCACCGTGCGCGCTACACGTTGGTACAGGGGCTCGCCGTCGACCCGCAGCGACTGGAAGTCGCCGCTGCCCGGGTTCGACGTGCGGCACAGCACGAACACTCCGTGCCCCTCGCGGCGGAGGAACGGCTCGACCGAATCGCCGCCGAGGTACGGGCTCACCGTCACGACGTGGGCCCCATAGCGCCCGAACGCCTCCCGTGCGTAGTGCTCGGCGGTCGGGCCGATGTCGCCACGCTTGGCATCGAGGATGAGCAGCACATCGGGGTACGTCTCGCGGATGTATCGGCAGAGCCGTTCGAGTTGGGCCTCGGCGCCATGCGAGGCGAAGTAGGCGATCTGCGGTTTGAACGCGCACACCACATCGGCCGTCGCGTCGACGATCTCGCGGCAGAACCGTTCGGTCGCATCGGGCACACCGTCGAATCGCGATGGCAGGCGGCTCGGATCGGGATCGAGCCCGACGCACAGCATCGAACCCGACCGCCGCCACGCGTCACCTAGATGTCGTTGCCATCCCATCGCTGTGAGAATCTACCGATGCGGCCGCCCGTGGCGCGGCGGTGCGTGAGGCCGAGCCCTGCGATGGACGCTTCCGGCGTGGCTTGAACGTGAGCAACCGGAAGATCACGATCGTGATCACCATGGTGACACCCACGAACGCGGCCCACTGCATGAGCCGGTTCGACCTGTCGGCGCCGGCTTGGAAACCGTGGATCGTGGCACCGATGAACAGGGGGAAGCTGAGGAGGTGGATCGCGTGCCAGATCCGCCTCGGGAGCCGGCGCATCATCCACGACGTGATCTGGATCGCGAGCATCAGGTAGAACGCGGCGATGCCCCAGGCAGTGGCCCCTGGATGCCAGTCGGTGGCCATCGGGATGAACAGCTCGCGCCAGCCGAAGTAGACCCAGTTGTCGGCGACCAGGGCGAGCATGTGGATGACCGTGAACACGATCGACAGCGTGCCGAGGTATCGGTGGAGATCGAGCAGCCAGGCGGGGATGCCGCGGCGCCGGACCAGCCGACTCGACAGCGTGAGGCCCCACAAGATGCTCGCGGTGACGACCGCCCAGGCGATGATCCCGCTCGATCTGGCGACGTACCACGCCAACTTCTCCGTCACTGCCAACATCAGATCGCCTCCGCGTGAACTGCATCCACCGTCAGGACATCATCGGCAAGCACGATCCACGACTTGACAGCGGCTCGCTCGAGCATGGCCCGCCCTGCTCGGCTACCGGCAACGATTGCGGCCTTGGCGAGCGCCTCTGCCCGCGCCGAGCTTCGTGCCGCCACCGCTACGGCCACCACGTCGGTGAGTGCCGGCGCCCCGACACGGGGATCGATGATGTGATGGGCCGGTACACCGCCACAGTCCCACCGGCGAATCGCCACCGTGCTCATCACGAGCCCGCCGCCGGCGAGGCGATGTTGAGCGAACGTCTCGCCCGTGACCGGATGCAGCAGGGGCACATCCCATCCCCCTGGCGGTGTGTCGCCGGCCACGTGGATGTCTCCGCCGAGGCAGGCGTACACGCCACGGGCGCCGGCGCTGATCAGCTCGGCAGCGACCATGTCGGCGCCGAGCCCCTTGCCGATGCCCCCGAGGTCGATCGACACACCCTCGGCAAGCCGTACCCGGCGCCCGTCGTGATCGAGCTCGAATCCAGCCTCGTGCTCACTCCGCGGTGTGATCGGTGGCTGCCGCTCGGCGCAATCGATCTCTCGGAAGGTGCGGTCGTAGCCCCACGCCTCGAGCGCCTCGCGGATGGTGGGATCGAACAGCCCGCCGGTCTCGCGGTGCAGCCGGTCGCACCATCGCAGCGCGCTGAACAGCTCGGGGCTGACAGCAACCCACTGGCCCCGACGTTCATGAAGGCGGTTGAGCTCGCTTGCCGGCGAGAACCGCGTCCACACCCGTTCGAGGGCGCGCAGTCGTGCGATCGCCAGCGGCACCAGCGATGATGGGCCGTCGACCATCAGCTCGACCGAGCATCCCATGAGCTGGCACGACGTGCGAAGCCAGGTGCGCTCGATTTCGAGCGTTAAGGGCACTGCGTTCCCTGGCACGGCGGCGGCGGGGGCTGGGTGACCGGCGGCGGAGCCGGGGTGCCGGCCGGCGGTTGGGTGACGACGGGCGGCGGTGCCGGAGCACCCGCAGGGGGCTGGGTGACCACCGGCGCGGGGGCTGGCGCTGGCGCCGGCGCACCCGGTGCCGGAGCGGGAGCCGGCGTACCGGCCGGGGCGGGCGCGCCTGCCGCCGGGGCGCCCGCGGCAGGCTTCGTCGCGGCCACAGCTGCCCCGGCGGCGGTGGGCGGAAGCGCGCCGACCCCGGTCGGGAGCACGGCGGGCATCGCCGTGGCCATCGGATCCGTGGGAACCACGGTGGCCAACGCTCCGGGTGGCAAGGCGGCAGCGGCATCGGCCGGAGCCGCGACCGGGTTGCCGAACTCGTCGACGTAGACGACACGCTGGACGGTCTCGAGCTCCACGACGGTGCTCGGGGTTTCCGACCCGGCAAAGGCCGTCTCAGGCGGTGCCTCGGCTCGGGCCAGGGCGCCTACCGTGGCGAGGCACCCCGACGTGGCCAGGCCGGTGGCGAGCACGCGCCCGGCGGCCGCGGCATGACGGCGGCGGGCCGACGACGTGACGGCCACGTTCGTCTGCCGGTCGATGACGGTGATCTCTTCGGTGGTTGGTGACGTGTGTGCCGACGCTGCGTGCGCCGACGTGCTCGCTCGTTGGGTTGTGGGCTTCTTGGCGCCGCCCGCGGCAGCGCTGCGGCGTTGCGCGAGCTGCGCGACGCGATCTGCTTGTTCGTTTTCCATGGGGGAGGGTCCTCAGTCGTTTTCGCAGTTCCACACGCCGTTGTCCTCGAGCTGAGGATTCTGGCAACCGGCGGGCATGGGCGGGATGGGCTTGTCTTTGGGCCAGTCGGCCGGCACGCCGGGCGGCAGCGTCGTACGTGGTGTCGTGGTCGGTGCTGCCGTGGTTGGCGCTGCCGTGGTGGTGGGTGGCCTGGTCGTCGTCGGTGCACCGGTGGTGGGCGCAGCCGTCGAGGGGGCAGGCTTCGTCGTGGCACTGGTAGGTGGTGGCGCAGAGTCCGGTGAGGCCGGCAGGGTCACGAACGACGCTGCCGGGGCCGCAGCCCCTTGCCCTCCCGACGCGTAGTACGGCGAGGCTGAGCCACTGGCGGCCGATGGGGCCGCAGATCCGGTCGCCGCCGCAGGCTGCGTCGCGGCTACAAGAGCGAAGCGCTGTGCGCCGCTGCCGGCCGCTGAGGTGATGCTCCATGCCGTCGGCATCGAGGGGATCACCACCAGGCTGTCGACGGTTTCGATCTGCTTGACCACCACCGGATCAGTGGCTCCGGCTGCTGCTCTGGGGCTGCGAAACCCCAAGATGTCGATGGCGCCTACGGCTGCAAGCGTCACAGACGCAGTGGCCAACGTTGCAGCTCCAGCGACGGCGGCCGCCAACGCGGTTCGTCGTTCCATGGCGGAATAGTTCCTTTCTCACGCCCGAGAATCGACACGATGGTTCGGCGGAAAAGGTTTGGTGTCGACCGAGACCTATGTCGGCTGGTCGTAGATCAGCCTTAAGTCAAGAGGTCGTGAACTTGTGCCGGTTCAGTCATCGACCGTGATCGCCGCGGTGGGGCACATGTCGGCCGCCATCGTGACCTTGGCACGGAGCTCCTCGCCAGGCTCTTCCACGAGGATGTAGAGGTACCCGTCCCTGCGCACCTCGAACACCTCCGGGCACACCTGCATGCAGGCACCGGTGGAAGCGCAGACATCGAAATCGACGGACACCCTCATGCTGGTCCTCCTGGCGACACTCTCGGCTGGCAAACTCGGCTGGCAAACGGCTCAGGCCTTGGCGGCACGATAGCCGTCGGCCGCGGCGTCGGCCGGGTCGGCGTAGCACCGCTCGGGCACCGTGCGCTCGTAGAAGCGTCCGCCCGGTCGATGGTAGATGCCAGAGTTGTCGTTCGCCTTCACGGGGAAGCCGGGCGGGCACTCACCGTTCACCGGCCGCACCCAGCGACTCGCCCCAGCAGCCGCCGATCCGGCGTCGGTCACGGTGCCGGGGGCGACGTCGGAGAAGTCGTCGGCGATCCGCAAGGGCGGCCAGGACGGAGCGCCGGCCGGAACTGGAATGGCTGGGCGGCGTGAGCGAGCGACCAGACCACCCGCCACCGCGACCACGCCCAACAGCAACAACCGTCTGAACCAGCGCGACATCGGGCCGAGCCTACTCGACGGACACCACCTGCTCGCCTCGATGCGACCGTTCGTGTGCGTTGAGCACGGCCCGCAGGGATGCGGTGATCGTGCTCGGGTCGGTGCCGACGCCCCACAGCACGCCGTGCTCTGGGCTGATGGTCTCCACGTAGGCGACGGCGAGAGCCTCTGAGCCCTGGCCCACCGCATGCTCGGTGTAGTCGATCACGTCCAGCGTGGCTCCGGTTCCGGCCCTCAGCGCTCGCACGAAGGCGTCGATCGGGCCGTTCCCTTCGCCGGTGATGGTGAGCGGCGAGCCGTCGACGACGAGCTGCGCGGTGATCGAGGTGCGTCCCGACTCGGAGTCGCTGCGCAACTCATGCGACGACAACCGGAAATGTGGCTCGGGATCGAGGTACTCGGCCTGGAACGCGTCCCACATCACGACGGGGCTGATCTCGGTGCCGGAGTCCTCGGTGATGTGCTGGATCGTCTTCGAGAACTCGATCTGCAGCCGGCGTGGCAGGTCGAATCCGTGTTCGGTCTTCATCACGTACGCCACGCCCCCCTTGCCGCTCTGGCTGTTCACCCTGATCACGGCCTCGTAGCTGCGGCCGAGGTGCTTCGGGTCGAGGGGCAGGTACGGGACGCCCCACTGCTCGTACTCGCCCGTCGGCGAGGCGGCAGCCTTTCGATCGAGCGCGTCAAGCCCCTTCTTGATCGCGTCCTGGTGGCTGCCGCTGAACGCGGTGTAGACGAGATCGCCGACCCACGGGTGCCGCGGATGTACGGGAAGCCTGTTGCAGTACTCGGCCGTGCGCCGCAATGCATCGATGTCGGTGATGTCGAGCCGCGGGTCGACGCCGTTCACGAACAGGTTGATCGCCAGGTTCACCAGGTCGACGTTGCCGGTGCGCTCACCGTTGCCGAACAGCGTGCCCTCCACGCGGTCGGCGCCCGCCAGCACCCCGAGCTCGGCCGCGGCGGTGGCCGTACCGCGGTCGTTGTGCGGGTGCAGGCTGATCACCACGCTGCTGCGCTGGCGGATGTGGCGGCCGAACCACTCGATCACGTCGGCGTAGACGTTGGGGGTGTAGCACTCCACGGTGGCCGGGAGGTTGAGGATGATCGGTCGCTCAGGTGTCGGCTCGATCACATCCATCACCGCCTCGCAGATCTCGATCGCGAACTCGGGTTCGGTGAGGGTGAAGCTCTCCGGCGAGTACTCGTAGCGGATCTGTGTGGTGGGGACGGTCTGCTCGAGCTTGCGACACAGCTTGGCGCCGTTGACGGCGATGTCGACGATGCCCTGCTTGTCGAGCCCGAACACCACGTCCCGCTGCAGGGGGTTGGTTGAGTTGTAGAAGTGCACGATCGCCCGTGGCGCGCCCTGCAGGCATTCGTACGTGCGCTCGATCAGCTCCGGTCGGCATTGCACGAGCACCTGGATGGTGACGTCGTCGGGGATCAGGTCGTCGTCGATCAGGTGGCGGACGAAATCGAAGTCGGGCTGGCTGGCGCTCGGGAACCCGACCTCGATCTCCTTGAACCCCATTTTCACCAGCGCGTCGAACATCCGCCGCTTGCGTTGCGGGTCCATCGGGTCGATCAGCGCCTGGTTGCCGTCGCGGAGGTCGACGCTGCACCACAGCGGCGCCGCATCGGTGACGGAGTTCGGCCACGTGCGGTCGGGCAACACGACGGGCACGAGGCGCTGGTACTTCTGGAAGGCCATCTTCCTCGGGGTGACGTTGGCGGGTGGCATGTGGGTCTCCTGTGGGCGAAAGGGTGGGAAGGTCGCGAGCGAAACGGGTCGAAAAATGAAGAACCCCCCGGCCGTCGGGCGGGGGGTGTGCGGGCAAGCGCGAATATGTGGCGCTCGCCCTACATAAGAAGGAGCAGCCGGCCGGAGTCGCACATATCGCTCGCGACTGTACCCCAGTGGTGCCGATTCGGCAATCAGGTTCGGCGCCGAGATCCGATTTGCGTCGGTCTCGACAGGTTGAGCCTGTTGAGACCGACAAAGTTGGGGATGAGGGGGGATGAGGGGGCGGGGTTCAGTGGGTGAGGAAGTTGGTGAACTGCCAGGGGTCGTCGAGATCGAGGCCGTCGCGCTCGGTGCCGAACCCCGGGAACACGTCGTTGCGGCTCGACACCGGATCCCAGTCGGCGGGGCCGGAGTGCAGGCTGCCGAGGTACTTCGACGCGACGCCGAGCACCTCTTTCCACGGCAGGTCGTCCGGTACGCGGACGCCCTCGTTCGGGTGCTCGATCATCCACGACACCGCACCGAGGATCGAGCCGGCCACCTGCAACGTGGTGGCGTTCTGGTGCTCGATCACCGAACGTGCCTCCTGGATCGACATCACCGAGCCGGTCCACCATGCCTTGTACGGGTGGCCCATCAGCAACACGCCGAGCTCGTCGCGCCCGCTGACGATCTCGTCGTTCAAGATGCGCTGCCTGGGCTGCATGTTCCAGCCGCGCATCCGCAGCTCGAGCACGCTGTTGATGGCCGCGTCGCTGGGGTGGTAGGCGTAGTGCACGGTGGGCCGGTAGACCGCCGCGCCGGTGACGGGATCGTCGACGGTGAGGTGCTCGCACATCGTGAACGCCTCGCCATGGCGAACCACCATGCCGCGGATCTCGCCACTCGGCACCCATGAGCGCACCCACGTCTCGATACCGGGCTGGGCAAGGCAGATCTGGTTGCGCGGCCCCTCGCCGGTGTGGACGTAGGCGTTCGGTGGGAGCCGCTTCTCGTGCGTGCCCCAGCCCATCTCGGCCGGCGCAATGCCCTCCTCGTACAGACCGTCGACGCTCCACGTGTTGACGAACTCGTTCGGCTCCTTCGGCACGCTGCTGATCTGCGTGTCGCGCTCGGCGATGTGGATGACCTTGGTGCCGGTGTGCATCGCCAGCTGGTTGAACCCGGTGTCGTCGGTGGACGCGGTGTCGAGCGCGGCCTCGAGTGCCGCCGCGTCGGCAGCGAGGCCGTCGCGCAACATCGCCGCGCCGATCTCGAGCAGTGCCTGCTTCGTGAAGTGGCTCACCAGACCCGGGTTGGCGCCGTGTTCGAGCACGGCGGTTGCGCCGCGGTTGTCGGGCCAGGCCGCCTTCATCCGCCGCAGGTCCATGTGGCGCACGTACAGGGAGCGGGCCAACGGATGGGTGGTGGCGAGGTCGATGTACGGGTCCCACACCTCGACGCTGGTGTTGAGGTAGCGGACGTCGTGGTCGCGACACCACTGCAAGATGGTGGGGTTGTCGATGTTCCACGCCAGGTCGAGCAGCAGATCGCCACTGCCGACGCGTGCCGATAGGAACGAGTCGAGGTTCTCGGGTGTGATGCGGTCGATCTCGTACGCAACACCCTGGGCGATGGCCGACGCGATGCGGCTGCGGTTGTCGGCGAAATCGACCACCGTCAGCCGGGAGGCGTCGATGCCGAGGTCGCGAACGAGCAGTGGCACCACGCACTGGGCCACCGATCCGCAACCGATTACGAGCACCCGGGCCGGGTGCCGGCTCATTGCGCGAACTGCGGCGCCAAGGTGGCGAGCTCGTGGTCGAGCGAGCTCGCCTCGACCGAGGCGAGCAGCCCCTGCCAGTCGTATGCCACGCCCTTGCGGCCTGCGTTCACCGTTCCATCGAACTGATCCATCGTGCTTCGCCTCCTCGTCGAGTCTCGTTCCGGCGACCAATCGGCCGTCGGGGCGGTGGGCAACATAACGACACGGGCAACCGATGACTACTCACTGATTCGTCCGCCAGTCGCACTGATTCGTCCGCCAGTTCGACTGATTCATTAGTCGGGCCCCGGTCAGGGCGGTTGCGCGGTGGAGAATCGGGTTTCATTGCCGGAAGTCGATCGTCAGTGGCGGCATGACCGCGTGAGGTGCTCTGGGTTGACGAATCGCAGCCAGTTCGAGCGAGGGCGGTTTGGTAAGGATTCGTCAAGGTTGGCGAACTCGGGATCTGACGGAGCGTGCTCGACGATCGTGCCTCGCCTCCCGCCGTCGGCGTCTGGCAATCGGCTTATGGCCGCGCCGCCGCCACGAAACAGCAGTCGGCACCATTCCAGCGGTGTGTCTGGGCTTCGTCTGAATTTCGTCAAGTCAGCGCGAAGTGCACATATGTGCCGTCGCCGTCGATGAGCCGCGTCGCCGTGGGTTGACGTCCCCTCACCCCGGTGGTTAGGTGCGCTTCTGGTGTGAGACGGTCCTAGGACTCGTCGGCGAATTGGAGGAATGCAACGCAGAAAGATCGGCTGCTTCGGCGCGAGTCGACACGGACGCCAACGAACAAGGGGGACAACATGTTGGTTCGATCACTCATCGGAACAGGGTTCGGCCTACGGTCGCGACGCGAGGGCCCCGGCATCGCGGTTGCCGGGGCCGCACTGATCGCGCTGCTGTGCAGTTCGTGCTTCAGCGACTCGACTGAGGCAAGCGCCCAGTCGGCGGCGAACACGGGCGGCTCGGGCGCTGCCGCGACCACTCCGGAAGCGGCCACTCCGGCAACGGCGACGCCGGCAACTCCGACCGACTCGCTCGAAGCGGATCTGGTCGCCGTGGCTCGGCCGAAGATCGATGCCTTGACCGGGGCGCTCGCCGCTGGCGATCTGGAGGCAGCGCGGGATGCCCTGGAGGCATACGACGCGGCCTGGAACGGCATCGAGGTCTACGTCAACGTCCGGTCGCTGTCGATGTATCTGAAGCTCGAGGCAGATCTCGAGGTAGCGATCGAGGAAGGTCTTGCCGAGGACGCGCCGAACTTCACCGATCTGCAGGCGTTGTCCGAGGAGCTGGCGGCGCGCTACGACGAGGCCATCGCGCTGTCTGTGCAGGGCCCGCGATTGAGCCCCCTGTTCGATGACGTGGCGGCGCTGCGCATCGTTCGCGCCGACCTCCGCATCACGGGGTCGGCGCTGAAGGACGGCAACATCGCGAAAGCTGCCGAGTACTTCGCCAGGTTCGCTGAGGGATTCGAGGATGCCTACCCGCTGTTCAAGGTGCGCGACGCGGCTGCGGCCGAAGACGCCGAGAGAGCAGTCGACGCGGCAGTGGCGGCGTTCTCCGAGTCGACGACGACAGCCGACGAACTTGCTCCCCTGACGGCCGAGGTGCTGTCGATGTACAACTACGGCCTCAGCCTGTGGACCACCGCCGCGCGCAACGCCGACCCGTCGAGGACCGACGTGACGACGGCCGACCTGCTCCGCCTCTCTCAACTCCACGACATCAGGATCCAGCTCGCCAAGAGCTGGGAGGCATGGCAGGCGGGTGATTTCGCCAAGGCCGGTTCGGTGGCCGAGGTAGTCGCGACGACCGCTTTCGATCGGGTCAAGCCTGCGCTGATTTCAAAGGGTGCGGACGCGGCCTTGAAGGACTTGATCGATGGCTACGCAGCGCTCGCCGGCGCCGGCGGGGACGCGGAGGAGGTCGGCGACGCCAACCTCGCTGCCGTCCGCGGTGTGGCCGTGGCCGAACAGGCCCTTCTCGGTCAGTTCTGGACCGACGAGGCCGTGCAGGCACACCTCGCCGGCCTGCCCGACGTGGATTCACTGTCGTGAGGTGTCGCCGCGCACCCAGGTTCGTCGCAACGGCCGGGCTCGTCGGTTCGATGCTGCTAGCGGTCGCTTCATGCGGAGCAACCGAGAGCATCGCCCTCGATGACCCGCCGGTGCCCGTGAGCAGTGAGGTGTCTTTCGAGGTGGCTGACACGGCGGCGACCGCTGCTGGGGGGAAAGTGGACGTGAACTCGGCCAGCACCAGCGAACTCGAGGAAGCCTTCGAAGCGGCCGGCGTCGCCAACGCCCGTCGCTGGGCGCGAGAGGTTGACGAGTACCGGCCCTATCCGAAGGACCCGGACTTCGCCAAGCTCCGCCAGGAGCTCGGCAAGTACAACATCGCGCCGGAAGTCCTCGAGGCGATCATCTCCACGTTGGAGTTCTGATGTTGCAGAGGAAGCCCGGCTCGCGAGTCGGTGACTTCGACACCGCGACGATCCTGCGAGGATCCATGCTGGCGTTGGCGGCCACCGGCGTCGTTGCCACGGCGCTCGAGCTGGCGACACTTCGCCACTGGACCACCACGACCCAGCTGATCCCATGGATGGTGCTCGGTCTAGTTGCGGTCGGCGTGGGCGCCCTGATCGTGCATCCGTCGCGAAGATCGATCCGTGCAGTGCGCGTGATCGCCTGCTTCGCCGTTGCCTCAGGGCTGTACGGGCTGTTCGTCCACGTGAAATCCAACTACGACGCGGCCGTCCTCGACTACCGCTTCACCGACAGTTGGCCGAGCATGTCGCTGGTCGCCAAGTTGTGGGCGGCAGCGACCGGCAAAGTGGGGCCGTCCCCGGTGATTGCGCCGGCAGTGCTGTCGCAGTGTGCCATCAGCCTCGCGCTCGCAACTCTGCGGCATCCGCGACTCGTACCGGCAGGAGCGCTGAACCGGTTGCTCGAGATCAAGCCGACGATGCAACACGACGCCATGCCCGTCGGTCATTGACCCGGGGTACCTCACGATGCGGGCGATCAACGCCAGCGCTGCTTGGCTGGCGCTCGGCCGCCGGTGAGCTTTCGGCAGATCGTGGCGAGGCGACCGCCGAGGGCGCGGTCGGTTGACGATACACACGTGGTTCGGCGCAGGCAGGTTTGGCAAGGGTCGCTCAAGGTTGCGCCCCGCGGGAACCGACGCAGAGCGCGGGCCAACGTCTGGCGCGCTCTCGACCGGACTTCCACGAACTCGCTGGATCTAGCGCCAAACCCACGACAGCGCGTCAGCGGGCGATCCTCTGGATTTCGTAAGGCCACCGCACAGAGTGCGGAATTCGCGGCGCCGCCGCCAGTGGCGCCGGAGGCCAGTTGACGGCCCCAATCACCGATGGTTAGGTGCGCTTCTGGTGTCAGACGGTCCTAGGACCCGATGAGCACGAGAACGAGCGGGAGGGAACAGCGTGTCGAACAATCGTCTGAGTCGTCGCGTCACAGCGGCGGTGTTGGCCACGGGTCTGATCGGTGTGACCTGGGCATGGCCCATCGTCCCGGCATCGGGAGCGGGGCCGAACGGCACCGTCGACCTGAGTGTCATCAGTGCCTACGACAGTCCCGTCAAGGCACCCTTCCGCGACACCGCGGTGGCCAAAGGCGAGGTCGTCACGGAGTTCGACTGGCAGATCAACGAGGACAGCATCGGCGACGTCACCTTCGACCCGGGCAAGTGCTTGCCACCGAACGCTGCCGATGCAATCACCCCGACGGCCGGTTCCGCCGGCTTCCCCGACGCATGCGGGTGGCCCTCGGTGCGGGCGATCGACGGCCAGAGCCAGATCGTGGCCAGCGGCAACCAGGACGACGCGGCAAACCTGACACTGCCGAACGGCAAGTACCTCGTGTCGGTGACCGCCGACGGGTTCAAGATCGATGGCGCCCACTTCACCGTGGACGGCGACACCGCCGCCGGAGCCGACCAGGTCGTCGTGGTGCAGATGAACCCCCTGCCGGTGCCCTCGGCGACCATTCGCGTCAACGTGTTCAACGACAACGCGTCGACGAACGGCCAGTACGACGGCGTGCCGGAGAACACCGGCGACATGTCGGGCTTCAGCGCACAGCTGAACGACATCGCCGGCGAAGTGGCCTTCGACGTGTACGGCAACCCGCTGTGCACCGAGTACCAGACCGACGTCAACGGCATCATCTTCGACGCCGACGGCAACCCCCTTCCGGCCGCCACCGCCAGCGGCGGGGCAACCGGCGGCGGCCTCGCCGGCAGCGAGACCACGTGCATCAGCGACATCAACGGCGACATCGTGATCCCCAACGTCGGACCGAACCGCTATGCGGTGACGGTCTCGCCGCCCGATCACCAGACCAACGACGAGGCGCGCTGGATCCAGACGACCACCCTCGAGGGCGGCCCCGACTGGGACACCTGGAACATGGAGGGCGCGACCGGATTCGACACCGAGCTCGTCGTCGGCGGCGAGTCGGTGCCGTTCGTCCACTTCGGCTTCGTCAAGCAACAGCCGATGTCCCCCCTGCCGGTCGGCACGGTGCAGACCGGATCGATCAGCGGCCGGATGATGGTCGGCCGCACCTACGTTGCGCAGACGACCGGGTTGCCGAACCCCGGCAACATCTGGGGTGGCGGCACGGGCACCTTGCTGGAGCGGCCGGTCGAGGACGGCTGGGTGTCGCTCGCCTGCCTCGCCGGTTGTGCGTTCCCCGCCACCGACACCGCCGTCTACGTGCAGCCGGCCGCGACCGATGGCAAGTTCACGATCCCAAACCTCCCGCCGGGCACCTACACGCTGACGATGTGGGACGAGGCCCAGGAGCGGATCCTCGACATGGTGCAGGTCACCGTCGGCACGACAGCCGTCGACGTGGGCGTGTTCCCGCTCGCCGGTTGGTTCACCGACCTCACCGGCTCGGTGTTCCTCGATCGCAACGGCAACGGCCGGCGTGACGGGGTCGGCACGGCGAACGAGGAGCCGGGCATCCCCAACTTCGGCCTCACCCTGCGCACCAGGGTGAACACCCTGCAGGACCAGGGTGCCGCGTCGGCGCTCACCACCGACGACGGCGAATGGTCGATGGCGGCGTATCCGCTCGGCCAGTTCCTGATCCTCGAGGCCTACCACCCGGCATACAAGACCACCGGCATGACGTGGAAGCTCGGCAACGAGTCCACCTCGCACACCCAGCTGACCGACCAGGTCGACTGGAACGTGCTCAACATCTTCGGCCTCGGTGGCAACTTCGACATCGGAGTTCAGCCGTACTCGATCAACGAGAATGGCGGCATCGTCGGCACGGTCAGCTACGACGTCACCCGCAACGAGCTCAACCCACGCAACGCCGCCGCCGAGGACTGGCAACCAGGCGTTCCCGACATGACCATGCAGCTGTGGAGGCCTGGTACCACCCCCGGTGGCGCCAACCGGGTCGTGCCCGAGGGCGAGCCGAACGCCGGCGCGATCGTGCAGCTCTGTGCCGACGGCAGCGATCGTCCATTCGCCGACTACGGCACGGTCGACGCACCCGGAGGGTGTGACCCGATCGAAGGTCTGACGACCGAGAAGTGGACCCGCCCGACGGGCTGCACCGCCCGTACCGCCAACGGAAGCGTGGCCTACAGCCAAGCCCTGCCAACCCCCACCACCGACAGCGCCTGCTTCGAAGCCCCGATGATGGGTGTGCAGTTGGGCACCAACGGCGAGGTCGACGGAAACTACGGCTTCGGCGATCTCGTCTCGGGCGATTACCTGGTCGAGGCGATCTCGCCGACCGACGCTGCCTTCGCGGCGCTCAACGGTCGAGATGCGCGGCCGATCTACACCTTCACCGACGAGGCTTCGATCAACGTCTTCACCGGCGACACCTACCGCCCGCAGGGGGACTACACATCCAACGGCGAGACGGCCGGTCCCGCTTCGGCGCTGCCAGCCAGTGGCTACCCGGAGAACACGGTCGATTCGGCCTGCGCCGGTCGGTTGCACCAGATCACAGTCACCGATCAGGACTTCCTCGACAACGGCGGCAGCCCCGCCGAGGGTGAGCTGCGTCCCTACTGCGACGTGAAGCTGGTGCGGGTGCAACCACGCCGGTCGATCGCCCCGATCTTCCACGTGTTCACCAGGGTGCCGATCCCCACGCGCTTCGTCGGGTACATCATCGACGACCTCAGCGTGTCGACCAACCCGAAGAGCACCGTGTTCGGTGAGAAGGCGGGCATGTCGAACGTGCCCGTCGGCATCTACGACTACACCGGCCGGCTGGTCTACACCGCCGAGTCCGACTACAACGGCTACTACGAGGCGCTGCTGCCGTCGACCGGCACGATTGCCTGCCCGACCCCATCGGGAGTGTGCCCCAACGTGTACCGCCTGGTCGGCAACGACCCGGGCCAGGTAGGCGCACCGAACCTCAACTACAACCCGCAGTACCGCACGATCGGCACCGAGTTCCAGGGATGGCCAGGTGTGGTGCACCCCGTCGACCAGGCGCCGACGCGGATCGCGGCCTCCTTCCAGCTGCCTGGAAGCCAGCAGCTCACGCCACCGGTGTGTGCGGTGCCGGCCGGGCAGTCGGAGTTCTACCGGATCAGCCAGCCGTACGGCCTCCCCGGCTCCACCGGCTACACCGTCACCGGCAAGGGGTTCGGCGCCACTGCCGGAAGCCTCGTGCTCGGCGGCAACTCCATCCCCACGCTCACGTGGACCGATACGTCGATCACCTTCGACCTGCCGGCGAACGCGCCGACGGGCGCTTCCACGCTGCGGATCATCGGCTCGAGCGGCCAGGCCGGCACCAACGGCGTCACCTTCCACGTGCTCGGCGGCACCTACAACCCGCAGATCATCGAGGTCGGTACCGGCAAGGCATTCGACCCGGCCGACGATCCGGCCGACGGGTCGGGACCGCGAGCCATCCAGAAGGCACTCGATGCCGCCGACGCTTCGGCGACTGCCCGTGGCGTGGTGGTGGTGGTGTACCCGAACATGGCCCCCGGCTACGAAGCCTTCAACCCGGATCGCGCCTACTTCGAGAACCTGGTGATGCACAGCGCGGCCAAGCTCCAAGGCGTGGGCCCCGGAGGGCCCGGCGTCCCAGGATCACGTGTCGACGGTCGTTACTTCTGGACCGTGAACGCCCTCGGCGACATCTATGCCGAGACGTGGCGGGTCGCCACCGAGGCGCTTCCCGTTGCCGGCAACCCCACCGTGACCAACGGCCAGGTCATCTACGTGCGTCCCGAACGCACCAACCAGTTCAACGGAACCTTCACCGCGGCGATCGACGGTTTCACCATCACCGGCGGCGACCAGCAAGGTTTCCCGACCAACCTCAACTTCCTCGGTGGTGGCAACAACGGCACCCCGCGGCCCGGCGTGGTCAACGTCGAGACGCAAGGCGGCGGGGTGTTCCTGAACGCCTATGCGCGGAACACGCAGATCTCCAACAACGTGTTCGTCTCCAACGGTGGCACCATCGGCGGAGCGATCCGCGTCGGTTCGCCCGAGCTCGGCACCACCCAGGCCACGAGCAGCAGCTTCAACACCGGGGTGAAGATCCTGCGCAACCGGGTGATCGCCAACGGCGGAACGATGTTCGCCGGGGCGATCGGCATCTTCTACGGGTCGAACAACTACGAGATCGCCGACAACGACATCTGCGGCAACGCGAGTGCCGAGTACGGCGGCGGCATCAGCCACTACGGGCGCAGCCCCGGTGGCCGCATCCACCACAACCGGATCATCAACAACCAGGCCTACGACGAAGCGGGCGGCATCATGATCGCCGGCGAGCTGCCTCGTAGCACCACGACGCTGTCCACCGGAGCGGGCCCGGTCACCATCGACCACAACGTGATCGAGGCCAACCTCGCCAACGACGACGGCGGCGGCGTGAGGTTCCTGATGGCCGCTGGCTCTCAGGACGACCTGATGGAGGTGAGCAACAACATCATCGCCAACAACGTGTCGACCCACGAGGGCGGCGGCATCTCCATCGACGACACGCCGAACCTGCGGGTCATCAACAACACCATCGTCAAGAACATCACCACGGCGACGGCGATGACCAGCACCGGGTTGCCCGCCCCTGCCGGCCTGTCGACCAGCGCGAACAGCGCGCTGCTGCAGGCATCGCTCAACCGAAGGTACGGCAACCGGAACTCACCGAAGTTCTCGAACCCGGTGCTGCTGAACAACATCTTCGCCGACAACCGTGCCGGCACGTGGACCAACAACGGTGTGGTCGGCATCGGTGCGGCCGGCGACCTGTCGCCGGTACTGCGCTGGGACGTCGGAACCAACGATGGCAGCGGCACGCCGACGGTCTACGGATCGATCACGGATTCGGCACCGTCGAGCCCCGCCTACAAGGGCGGAACGGGCTACACGCTCGGGGCTGGATCGAACAACATCCAGGTCGGCGCGAGCAGTGGGATCGGTGCGATCGGTTTCGCTCTCACGTACGACTCGAAGGTGCTGCTCGCCAACTGGAGGACGTTCCCCAACTTCCGCCCGGCAGCGATCGTCACCCTCGAACGGCCGATCGGCGAGCTGGCCGACTACCACCTCGGCAACCCGCGGCCGGCCACCGAGATCGTGGTCGATCTGGCCCTTGCGGCCTCGCCGGCGGTGGTTCCGTACGGGGTGATCGTTGCCCCGGCCACCGACATCGACGACAGCGCCCGCGTGCTGCCATACGACAAGGGCGCCGACGAGAACGTGCCCAAGCCGGCAGCGCCTCCGCTGATCGCGCCGCCACCGCCGCCGCCACCGCCGACACCACCGCTCGATGCGT